>JACCDX010393780.1_pt1 | contig 79275 bp, 81 predicted proteins | sample 7449681 | NCBI WGS metagenome assembly JACCDX01 (sample SAMN15323450, study PRJNA562643) | freshwater metagenome | isolation source: river surface water | place: USA:Blue River Watershed | collected 2017-08-18 | reverse complement strand
ATACCGGGACACCGTTTATGGGCTACTCTGGTGCGACCTACGTCCTGCAGGAATTCTGCAACGCGCTGTTTGATGCCCTCTTTCACATTCTGCCCTTGGGCACGGACATGGATCGTGTCGATCCGACGCCGGCCCGCTCGGGCGATGCGGTCCAGGCGATGGTCTGGGAATCCGATGCTCAAGCCTTGTTAAATGAATTTGTTCAAACCGAACCGGTGCTGGTTCAGATCTCCGCGGCAAAGCGTTTACGCGATCGTGTCGAGCGGGATGCGAAAAGCGCCGGTGCGGACCGGGTCACCGCCGATATCGTGCGTCGTGCCCGGTACGCGACCCAGCAAGGAGCGCTGACATGAGCGCGCAAGGGTCCTTGGAGAGAACACAACGAATGTCGCGCGTAGGTTCTGCGTCATCTCCGGCCACGGGGGGTTTTCGTGGTAACGGCCGTAAGGCCAACTTACAGGAGAGATCCTATGAGTAATGACAACCGGAGTCTTTCGGGACTCACCGACGAGGAAGCCCAGGAGTTTCACAAGTTTTACATCCAGGGTTTTCTTGCGTTTACGGCAACCGCCGTCATTGCCCACGCGTTGGTATGGGCATGGCGTCCCTGGTTCCATTAAACCGTCATCTTTTAATAGGGGAATGTCATGAATCAGATTTCAGACGAAGTGCTGCATGAGTCGGTGAAAACCAACTCCATCACGTACTACAGCATTTTTGCTGTCAGTTTCGTCATTTTTCTGGCGATTGCTCTCGTCGCGCAAGTGCTGTTCTTGCAGTGGCGTTCCTGGTTTCCGGGAGCAGAAGGTGGCAAGACTTTGGTCGGTGACGTTAAGGCGGCGGTGTACACCTTTATGTCTCAACTCACCTAACTAAACTTTTTAGGAGATGGAACCATGTGGAGAGTATGGCGATTGTTCGATCCGCTGCGCGCACTCGCAGCACAGGCAGTGTTTCTGTTCGGTTTGGCAGCAATGATTCATTTCATTCTGTTGTCCACCGATCGTTTCAACTGGCTGGATGGCAAGTCACAGGCAGAAATTCAGGCGTCAAAGCCAGCGTCGGTGGCCTCGCCCAAGTAGTGTGTGGTGTGAAGTACTGCAGAGAGGGCAGGTGGCGACACCCGGACTCTCTGCATTTTGGATGAATTGGAGATAAAAAATGGCGATGCTCAGTTTTGAAAGAAAGTATCGTGTTCGCGGAGGTACCCTGGTCGGTGGCGACATGTTCGACTTCTGGGTGGGGCCTTTTTACTGCGGCTTTTTCGGACTTACCACGGTCTTCTTCGCCGTTCTGGGCACGCTGCTGATCATTTGGGGTGCCTCGCAGGGGCCCACATGGAACCTTTGGCAGATCAATATTGCGCCCCCGGATTTAAGCTATGGGCTGCGGTTTGCGCCCCTGGCCGAGGGCGGACTCTGGCAACTCATCACCATCTGCGCGCTCGGTGCGTTCGGATCCTGGGCGTTGCGTGAGGTGGAGATTTCCAAGAAGCTCGGCATGGGCTATCACGTGCCACTGGCCTTCTCGATGGCCATTTTTGCGTATTTCACACTCGTGGTGATTCGCCCTGTATTGATGGGGGCCTGGGGCCACGGGTTTCCTTACGGCATTCTGAGCCACTTGGACTGGGTATCGAATGTGGGGTATCAGTACCTGCACTTCCACTACAACCCGGCCCACATGTTGGCCATCACTTTATTTTTCACTTGTTGCCTGGCGCTCGCCATGCACGGTGGTTTGATTCTTTCTGCGGCGAATCCCAAGAAGGGCTACCCCGTCCGCACGGCGGAGCACGAGGATTCCTTTTTTCAGGATCTGATCGGTTACTCCGTGGGCACCCTGGGCATTCACCGCCTGGGCATGTACCTCGCTCTGGCGGCCGTATTTTTTAGTGCCGTTTGCATCGTGATCAGCGGACCCTTCTGGACGCGTGGCTGGCCCGAGTGGTGGAACTGGTGGCTCAACCTGCCCATCTGGTCCTAAGCGGCGATTCAGGAGAACATCATGGCTGACTTTCAGAATTTATTTACGCAGGTTCAGGCAGTGACCACGCCGCATGCGGGTGTGCCGCTGTCGGGCCCCGATAACCATGAACGCATTGGAAAGCCCTTCCTACTGCACCTGGCAGGACGGCTAGGCAATGCACAGATCGGTCCGATCTATCTGGGCAAGGTGGGCATCGCCTCGGCATTTTGTTTTGTGATCGCGTTTGTGATCGTGGGATTCAATATGCTGGTGCAGGTGGACTACAGCCCGATTCAGTTTATCCGCCAGTTATTTTGGTTGTCGTTGGATCCACCGGCACCGGAGTACGGCCTGAAACTCGCTCCCCTGAACCAGGGGGGCTGGTGGAATATCGCGGGATTTTTCCTGACCGTATCCATTCTGCTGTGGTGGGTACGGGTCTACCGTCGCGCGCGTGCGCTGCACATGGGCACGCATGTGGCCTGGGCGTTTGCCGCAGCGATCTGGCTTTATCTGGTGCTCGGATTTTTCCGCCCGCTGCTGATGGGCAGCTGGTCGGAGGCGGTGCCATTTGGCATCTTCTCTCACCTGGATTGGACTGCCGCGTTCTCGATACGTTATGGCAACCTGTTCTATAACCCATTTCACATGTTGTCGATTGCATTCCTGTATGGATCGGCACTGTTGTTTGCCATGCACGGTGCCACGATCCTGGCGGTGACCCGTTACGGCGGTGATCGTGAAGTGGAACAGATCGTCGATCGCGGTACGGCATCCGAACGCGCGGCGCTTTTCTGGCGCTGGACGATGGGGTTTAACGCCACGATGGAATCGATCCACCGCTGGGCCTGGTGGTTTGCCGTGCTCTGCCCACTGACGGGTGGCATTGGGATTCTGTTGACGGGCACCGTCGTGGATAACTGGTATCTCTGGGGCGTCAAGCACGGCATTGCGCCGCCTTACCCTGAGATGTGGCCAACCGTTGTGGATCCCGCAACACTTCAAGGGGCGAAATAATGAACACCCAACGATTGAAATGGCTGACGGTCGTCCTGGTCGCGTCCACCGTTCTGGCCGGATGTGAGCGCCCGCCGGTCGATGCGGTGCAAACGGGGTTTCGTGGCACGGGAATGGAGCTCGTCTACAACCCGAGAACCCTTGAGCAGCAGACCCCCTTGAATACCGCACCGGCCGCACTCCCCGAGGCCGATAAAGGTGGGCCGCGGGCCAGTCAGGTCTACAAGAACGTGAAGGTGCTGGGCAACCTCAGTGTCGGTGAATTCAACCGCGTAATGATTGCCTATACCCAGTGGGTCGCCCCCACGCAGGGCTGTGCCTACTGCCATAACCTGAATAACCTGGCAGACGATTCCCTCTACACCAAAGTGGTCGCCCGTCGCATGACCGAGATGACCAAGCATTTGAATGCGACCTGGACCAATCACGTGGCCCAGACCGGTGTGACCTGTCATACCTGTCACCGCGGCCAACCGGTTCCGAATCAGATCTGGTTCAAACCGGATGATGCGAAACTGGCCAAGGGATTGCTTGGTCAGCGCAATGGCCAGAACGAGGCCGGTCAGGCATCGGTCGCGTATTCGTCCTTGCCCAAGGATCCCTACAGCGCTTATCTCGAGGGCAGTACTCGGATTCGGCAGATCTCTCAGACCGCGTTGCCACAGGGCATCAATGGTTATGGATCCTCGATTCAGGCCACCGAGGCCACCTACGGGCTGATGATGCACATGTCCAAGGGTCTGGGGGTGAACTGCGCGTTTTGTCATAACTCCCGTAATTTCTCGGATTGGAGCCAGAGCCCGCCGCAACGTCTGACCGCATGGCATGGCATTCGAATGGTGCGTGAGCTGAATAACGAATTCATGACACCGCTCACGAAAGTCTTTCCGAAGAATCGGCTTGGTCCGATGAACGATGTCGCGAAGGTCAATTGCGCCACCTGCCACCAGGGCGCTTATAAACCGCTCTGGGGCGAGCCCGTGGCCAAGGTCTGGCCGGAATTGCGCGGGCCGGAGGTGAAACTCTCAGAAGCTGCCGTCGCCGCCCGAAAGGCGAAGTAGCGCCACGTCGTTTTATCCCTCCTCCCTTAACAAGCCCTCTTGCGGATGTCCCCCGTCCGGGCTTTGGAGGTCGCGCCCAAAGGTTCGCCTTTGGGCGTTTTTTTGACCTCCATCAACGACACAACGGTGTAATTTCCGGATACTCGCTGAACTGCATCGGGAGGGGGATCCGCCCTTATTCGCGGTGCAGCCATTCAGACAAAGCAGGTAGGGACGGAGCAATATGACCACCACAATAGAGCGTTTTGGCGTGGATGAGGCGCTGATCCGGCGATTCGATATGCCGGGGCCGCGTTATACGTCCTATCCCACCGCCGATCGATTCCATGAGGGCTTTGATGCCAAGACCCATGTCAAGTGGCTCGACCATCGGGATCGCATTGAGCGCGACAAACCGTTATCCCTCTATGTCCACCTCCCGTTTTGCGCGAGCATTTGCTATTACTGTGCCTGCAATAAGGTCATCACGAAGGACCATAGCCGCTCGGCAAAGTATCTGGACTATCTTGAAAAAGAGATAAGGCTGCAGACCTCTTACCTGCCCAATAGTCGATACGTGACTCAGATGCATTTTGGCGGTGGCACGCCCACGTTTCTGAATGCCGCGGAGTTATCCCGGCTCATGCGGATGCTGCGGGATCACTTTGATTTTGCAGAACACGGCGAATACGCAATTGAGATCGATCCCCGGAGTGCAGATGACACCATGATTCATCTCTTGGCGGATCTCGGCTTTAATCGAATGAGCATTGGGGTGCAGGATTTTGATGAGGCAGTGCAGAAAGCGGTGCATCGGATTCAACCCGAAGAGATGACCATGCGCACCCTGTCCACCGCGCGTGCCTGTGGGTTCCAGTCGATCAATATGGATCTGATCTACGGATTGCCAAAGCAGACCCCCGAGGGTTTCGGCCGTACCCTAGAGCGTGTGCTGAAGGCATCACCCGATCGGGTTGCGCTCTACAGTTATGCCCACCTGCCGGCCCGTTTTAAGCCCCAGCGCCGCATTGCGCCGGACGACATGCCGACCGCAGAGGTGAAACTCGAGATCATGTTACTGGCCATTAATATGATGCTGGAGGCCGGTTACCAGTACGTGGGCATGGACCACTTTGCCCGCGAGGATGATGAGCTGGCAATTGCCCAGCGTAACGGATCTCTGCATCGTAACTTCCAGGGCTATACCACCCAGGCGGACTGCGATCTGCTGGCGCTGGGGATTTCCTCGATTAGCAAAATTGGTGCGTCGTTCAGCCAGAACATGAAAACCCTGGATGAGTATTACGACGCGTTAGATCGGGGGGTGTTGCCGATCACCCGCGGCTTTGAGCTCTCTGAAGACGATCTCATTCGACGCAATGTCATCATGGATTTGATGTGCCAGGGAACGGTGTCGATGCACACCATCGGAGCCACCCACGGCATTGTTTTTCGTGAGTATTTCGCAAAAGAGTTATTGGAGTTGCAACAGCAGTTCGAACCCGAGGAGATGGTGACGGTCTCGGACACCGCGATTCAGATCACTTCCAAGGGCCGGTTTTTCCTGCGCGGCATCGCCATGGTATTCGATCGGTACTTCCAGTCTCAGGTCAATCCGGGCCGTTTTTCTAAATTGATCTGACTTATTCGCCGAGATAGGCGGCGCGCACGGCCGGATCATCCAGGAGTTCGGCGGCCGCTGCGCTGGAGGTGATCATTCCGGACTCCATGACGTATCCTCGGTCAGCGGCTTGCAGCGCGAGTCGGGCATTTTGCTCCACCAGCAGAATGGTGACGCCGCGGGCAGATACTTCCCGGATCACGTCAAAGATTTTCTCGACCATGACCGGTGACAATCCCATCGATGGTTCATCCAGCAGAAGTACTCTGGGCTTGGCCATCAAGGCCCGTGCCATGGCCAGCATTTGTTGCTCGCCACCGGACAGCGTGCCGGCGAGTTGGTGCAGACGCTCCTTCAGTCGTGGAAATAGCGTGAGTTGTTCGTCCATCGCCTGCTGAAGCGCCGCCTCGGTGGATCGGCCGTCATGATGCCTGCGGTCAAATCGGCAGTGGGCTCCCATCTGAAGATTTTCCAGAATGCTCATGCGGGTGAACACACCGCGGCCTTCCGGCACCATCACCAGACCACGACTGGCCAGGGCATGCGATGGAGTACGTGTAATGTCCTGCCCATCGAAGAGCACCTGCCCATCGTCGGCGGGAACGAGACCGGTGATCGCTTTCAAGGTCGTGGTCTTACCGGCACCATTGGCCCCGATCAGCGTGACCAACTCTCCGGGACGAACGCTCAGGCTGACGCCTTTTACGGCGTGGATGCCGCCGTAGCGCACCTTCAGATTCTTGAGCTCGAGTGCGCTAGCCATGGGAGGCGGCTCCGGTGCCCAGATAGGCCTCAATCACTCTGGCATCGCGCTGCACATCCGAGGGCAGGCCTTGTGCAATCACCTTGCCGTAATCCAAGACGGTGACCCGATCACACAGCCCCATGACCAGCTTCACATCGTGTTCGATAATGAGGATGGTGCGTCCATCACGGCGAATTTTTTCCAGCGTGGTCTTGAGCTGATTTTTTTCGGTTGCGTTCATTCCCGCTGCCGGTTCATCCAGGGCGAGGAGTTGGGGCTCTGTGGCCAGCGCACGGGCGATCTCTAAACGACGTTGATCGCCATACGATAGGGTCTTCGCCGTGGCATCGGCCAGACGTGCGATGCCCATGTAGTCCAGAAGATCATGGGCTTGGCGACGGATATCGCGCTCGCTGTCACGGAACTGACGCGTGCGCAGCACGGCGCCCAACACCCCGCGATGCAGACCATGGGTGCGCACGTGGCGTCCGACCATGACATTTTCGATGGCCGTCATATCCGGGAACAGGCGGATGTTTTGAAACGTACGGGCAATGCCAGCCGCCGCAACGGCATGCACAGCGGTGGGTTCGTAGGATTTTCCGTTGAGTGCGAAGACGCCTCCATCCGGGGTATAGAGGCCCGTAATCACGTTGAAAAACGTGGTCTTGCCGGCGCCATTCGGCCCGATCAGTCCGTAGATCTCCCCGCGGGCGATGGTCATGCTCACGTCATCTAAGGCCACGAGTCCGCCAAAGATTTTCTTCGCCGAAGTGATGGAGAGCAGCGGGGCCGTGTTCATAGGCGTCGCCTGGGGGCCAGTAAACCGGACGGTCGATACAACATGATCACCACCATGGCCAATCCGAACAGCAGCATGCGCAAGGCCTCGGGCGCGAGCAGTTCGGTGCCAAACAGGGTCTCCTGCAACGGTTTGGCCAGGTAGCGCAAGGCCTCGGGAATGGCGTAGAGCAGCACAGCACCGAGGATGACTCCGGGCACATACCCCATGCCGCCCAGGACCACCATCGCGACGATCACGATACTCTCCATCAGCACGAAACTCTCCGGGGACACGAATCCCTGAAATGCAGAGAACATCGCTCCCGAGACGCCACCAAACGACGCCCCCATGGCAAAGGCCAGGAGTTTGACGTTCCGTGTATTAATGCCCATGGCCTTGGCTGCGATTTCATCTTCACGAATCGCAATCCAGGCGCGACCCACGCGGGAGTCCTGAAGGCGTACGGTGATCACGATGATGGCCACGGTCAGCAGTAAAAACAGGTAGTAGTACAACTGCACGGACGGGATCGTGATCACTCCCGCAATGTCCACCGATCGGGACAGATTGAGTCCGCCCACGGTGATCGGATCAATATTGGTGAGCCCCTGGGGCCCATTGGTAACATTGATCGGAGCATTCAGATTGTTCAGAAAGATGCGAATGATCTCGCCAAACCCCAGTGTGACGATCGCCAGATAGTCGCCGCGCAGCTTTAAAGTCGGCGCACCCAGGAGCACTCCGAACAGGGCGGCAAGGGCGGCCGACAGGGGGATGACTAACCAGATGGAATTGTGCAGTCCGTTCGGAAATGTGACCCGAACCCACTCGAACTGCTCAAACAGATGTGGCGACGCGAGCAGGCCATACATGTAAGCGCCCACGGCATAAAACGCGATGTAGCCAAGATCGAGAAGGCCGGCGTAGCCCACGACAATATTCAGGCCCAAGGCCAACATAATGTAGAGCAGGGCAAAGGCCAGAATACGAATCCAGGCATTACCGGCCAGTCCCGCCACAAAGGGCAGCAAAAGGAGTGCGGCCCCGATCACGAGAGCGGCAATCACGGCATTACGCCGTGTGAGTGGAATGGAAACGTTGCCCCAGTGCATGATCCGAGAGTCGATTCCCGTTGTGGTCTCTAGGCCCGGTCGGCCACCCGTTCGCCCAACAATCCCGAGGGCCGAAAGATCAGCACCAGAATCAATACGGCAAAGGCAAAGATGTCTTGGTAGTGGCTGCCCAGAAACCCTCCGGTGAGATCGCCGATGTAACCTGCCCCCAAGGCTTCAATGATGCCCAATAGCAGGCCACCGGCCACCGCGCCGGCCAGGTTGCCGATGCCGCCGAGCACGGCCGCCGTGAAGGCTTTCAATCCCAGCAGGAATCCCATGGTGAAGTGAACGATGTTGTAGTTCATGGCCACGAGCACGCCGGCGATCGCCGCCAAGGCGGCACCCATCATGAACGTGGCCGTGATGATCTGATCCGGATTCACGCCCATCAAGGCCGCGATTTTCGGATTTTCGGAGACCGCCCGCATGGCACGCCCCAGTCGTGTGCGATGAATCACCAAGAGCAGGAGGGTCATCGACAGCGCGGCCACCACCAGAATCAGAATTTGTTTGGGGGCGAGCAGCGCACCGCCAATCTCAAAGGGCGTGGTGGGCAGTAGGTCCGGGAATACACGCGGATTGGGTGACCAGATGATCATCGCCAGGGTCTGCAACACGATCGACACCCCAATCGCGGTGATCAGCGGTGCCAGTCGCGGCGAATTGCGCAGCGGCCGGTAGGCAATGCGTTCAATAGCGGCCGACAGCATCATGCACACGGGCATGGCCACTACCACCGCAATCAGTAACTGCACGGCCAGGGGAAGGCCGGGCACCACGGCATTGAGGGCCATCAGGGCGGTGAGTGCGACCATCGCACCGATCATCAATACCTCACCGTGGGCAAAGTTGATCAACTGCAAAATGCCATAGACCATGGTGTACCCCAAGGCCACCAGGGCATAGACGCTGCCCAGCACCAGGCCGTTGATCAGTTGTTGAATCAGGGTGTCCATAGGCCGAGAGGATAACTGGGCTGACGTTGGCGTGGGTAAAAAAAATAAAGGGCAGCCCGAGGGCCGCCCCTGTACCCCGTTGGTTCCCCGATTACTGGATGACCTTGAGGGTCTCACGCTTGTCGCCTTTGTAGGTGAAGAGTGTGAGCGTACCGCCTTTGATGTCACCTTTTTCGTCGAACGCGATCGGACCCGTCACGCCCTCGTACTGGATTTTCGCCAGTTCAGGAAGGTATTTTTTGGGATCCGTCGAGTTTGCTTTTTTCATGGCCTCGACCAGTACCATCGTGGCATCGTACACATAGGGCGCATAGAGTTTTACTTCAGCGCCTGTTTCTTTCTGGAAGCGCTCGCGGAACGCTGCCATCTTCTGCTCAAAGGGGCCCACCACGCCACCGGCTTCCGCACAGAATACCCGGTTATTGCCAATGGCTTTGTCGGCGAGTTTCGGCAGTTCGGAGGTGCAAATGCCATCGCCACCCATCAGTTTGGCGTTGATCTTTAATTGGTCCATCTGACGCAGCATCGGACCGGCCACGGCATCCATGCCGCCATAGAACACGACATCGGGTTTCTTGGCGCGAATCGCGGTGAGAATCGACATAAAGTCAGTGGCTTTGTCATTGGTGAACTGACGGTCAGCGATCTTTCCGCCGGCCGCTTCCACGCCCTTGACAAACTCATCGGCGACGCCTTGACCGTAGGCCGTACGATCATCGATCACGGCGATGCTTTTGCCTTTCAGCTCGGTGACCGCATATTTGCCGAGGACACCGCCGAGGGTGGCGTCGTTGGCCACGACACGGAATGTGGTTTTAAACCCCTGCTGGGTGTACTTCGGATTAGTGGCGGATGGGGAAATCTGAGGAATGCCGGCGTCGCTGTAGAGCTTTGAGGCAGGAATGGTCGTGCCCGAGTTCAGGTGACCGATCACACCGGCCACTTTGGCGTCGACCAATTTCTGTGCCGCGGCGGTTCCCTGCTTGGGATCAGCGCCATCGTCTTCCGAAATCAGGGTGAACGTGACGGGCTTGCCATCAATTTTGATGCCGGCTTTATTGAGATCGGCAATGGCCAGTTTGGCGCCGGCTTCATTGTCCTTGCCCAGGTGGGCAATCGAGCCGGTCATGGGGGCCACATGGCCGATTTTTACCGAGGTGTCTTTAGGGGAACAGCCGACCAGCCCGACCGTGAGGGCGGCCAGGCCGATGACAACAGCGTTTTTCACAACAGGTTTTGTCGCGAGGGTTGCGCTCATGCACATCTCCAGAGGTCAAAAGGGAAACGTTAAGGGAAAAAACTAGCGTAAGTTTACGGATTTCCAGGCGATTTGGCGGAGCGAGTCCGTAAAACCACCTACACTTTGGGCGATGACCATGAATTCCGTGACGGATCCTCCACCCCCGCTGCCCGAGACCGGGGCGCGCCCCACGATGGTGCTGGCCAGACAGGTGCTGGTGGCCGTGCTGTGGGTGACGGCCGTATCGGTCATCGGCCAGAAACTGACCGACCTTGGCCCCTGGTATCAGGCCCTGAAGCAGCCGGCATGGAAACCGCCGGACTGGGCATTTGGCGTGATCTGGTCATCGATATTCGTACTGATCATCGTGGCGGCCGTGCTGGCCTGGCGCCGGGCCGAGCATCCGGCGCAACGGGTGCAGATGTTAGCCCTCTGGGGCATTAACAGCATGCTGCACATGACCTGGAGTCTGCTGTTTTTCACGATGAAACGGCCCGACTGGGCCATGTGGGAACTGCCCCTGTTGTGGCTGTCGATCGCAGCGATCATTGCAACCCTGTGGCGCATTTCCCGACTCGCTGCGGTGCTGCTGCTGCCCTATGTCATCTGGGTGACGGTCGCGGGCTTTCTGAACTACGCCAACGTTCAGCTCAACGGTCCGTTCTAATGGGCCTTGGCAATGCCGAGCAGGTGGGCCATGTCCTTGAAAAAGATTCGCACGTGGGCCATCGGTTTTTTACGGACTAATTTCTTGTTCATGTAGGCCTCGAACGTCAGCGTCTGCACATCCTTGTCTTCGCAGATCTTGACGAATTTTTCCCGACGTTTGTCGCTGGAATACCAGAAATACTGGAGCATGCCCAGCACCCAGAAGACGCGCCCATGTTCTTTCATGAACTGTTTGCGGGCCTGCTGAAGGCATTTGGCATTGCCGGTTGTAAGGAAGGCATCGACTGCATCGGCGGCCATCCGTCCGCCCGCCAGCGCGTAATAAATCCCTTCACCCGATGCGGGCGCAACCACGCCCGCGGCATCGCCGGCCAGCACCAGGTTTCGGCCGTTATCCCAGTAGCGCAGCGGCTTTAAGGGAATGGGCGCCCCTTCACGACGCAGTGTCTCTGCGCCCTCGAGGCCGGCGGCCTTGCGCACCAGCGCGGTGGCGTTGCGCAGGGAAAATCCCTTGATGGCACTGCCCGTTCCGATGCTGGCCGTCTTGCCGTGCGGAAAGACCCAGCCATAAAAGTCGGGCGACATGGCGCCGTTGTAATACACATCGCAGCGTGAGGCGTCGTAATCGGCAGGCGGCCGCTCCGGTGTGCTCACAATCTCGTGGTAGGCGGAGACGTACTTTGTCTTTTCAGCATCTTTCACGTTTTGCCGGGCGACCTCGGATTTCGCACCATCGGCACCGATCACGGCCCGCGCACGAATCTGCGTGGGAAAGCTCTGGGAATCATCGGCCCGCAGTCGCTCCTCGAAGTGGACGATCGCGCTGCCATCGGCCTGATGATCAATGCGCGTGAAGGTACCGATCCGGCGTTGCGCGCCATGGGAGGCGGCCCGGGTGCGTAACCACTCATCAAATTCACAGCGGTCCACCAACCCGACGAATCCATTTTCAATCGGAATATCCACTTTGTGGTTGGTGGGAGAGATCATTCGTGCCTTGGTGGCATGGGCCACCAGCATCGCATCGGGAATATCAAAATCCTTCATGGCCCGCGGGGGAATCGCGCCTCCACACGGTTTGATGCGCCCGGCCCGATCCAATAACAATACGATGTAGCCTTTGCGGGCCAGATCGTCGGCCGCGGTGGCGCCGGCGGGGCCGCCCCCGATCACGGCCACATCGACCACATTGACGTTGTCGCGCACGATCTCCTCGTGCAGTTCGCGCATGTCGTTTAAATCATGCAGGTTCATGGCCTTCCTTTCGTTCCCAGGGGGCAGCGTTATGCGGCGTTCGAATGCCGGTGGTGGTGCGATCGAGATCCGAGTCGATGGTCATCGCGAGTCTGGCCGAGACCACAAATAAGCAGGCTTCTGCAAAAAACACCGCACCGTAGGCCAGGCCGGGATCATCGATCACGCGTCGTGTCAGGTCGCTGGCCGCGGCACCGATCAGCCCGCCGATGCCGAAGGCAATCGCCTGCGCGGCGCCCCATAGCCCCACGCGCGTGCCTTCACGATGGCCACGCCCTTCACCGGCCAGGCGCATCATGGATGCGATCGCCGCAATGGAGAATGCACCGTTGAAGGCGCCGAGAAGAAATACGTTCAAACGAATCGGATAATCACCGCCGATCAGGCCGGCCACGACCAGTCCAAACAGGGCCAGCGACGAGGCGATGCAGCCGCCAACGGTCCAGGCGCGCAAGGAACCAAACTGCAATCCGATAAAGCGCTGCCCAAAACGACCGCAGGCAAAGGCGCAGAGCACCATGCCCGCGAGCACACCGGAGTGCTGCAGGCCCGACAGGGTGGTGGTCTCACCGGGCGTGAAATGAAACACGATGCCAGCGAACGGCTCGAGGATCAGATCCTGTGCGGAAAACGCCAACATCGACATGAACACGAAGACGGTAAACCGGCGGGCGGCGTTTTCGGACCAGACCTCTCGCAGCGCCTGCGTAAACGAGACTTTGGGGGCGTCGTCCGCAGTTGGGGTGGCAATGGATCCGGCAGCGCCTTCAAGCTTGTAGAGTGCCGCGACGGTGATCAGGATCGCGCTGATGGATACGACCGTGGCGATCAGCAGCAGTCGTTCGTGGGAGTAGGGATCGAGGAGTTGGCCAGCGATGCCGGCCGTCATGGCCAATCCCATGATCATCATGATCCAGACAATGGTGGCCGCCGCCGCACGACGACCATCCTCGACGCGTTTGGCCAGCAGCACCAAGACCGAAGTACCGGATGCGCTCACACCCAGACCGATCAATGCAAACGCGATCACAGCCAGGAGTGTGCCCGCCATGACCGAGTCGGCCATCACCGTGGTCGCGGTGGCGGCTAATATTCCGCCCAGGCCGAGCACCGACATGCCACCCAGAATCCATGGTGTACAACGCCCCATCATGTCCGAGCCATAACCCATGCGTGGACGCAACATCTGCACGGCGTAGTGCAGTGCCACCAGAAGCCCTGGCAGAAGTGCCGGCAACATCAGCTCAATCACCATGACCCGATTCAGGGTCGACGTGGTGAGCACCACAATCGCCCCCAGGCTGAGCTGTGCGAGGCCAAGGCGAAAAATGGCGAACCAGCTAAAGGGTGTGATGCTCATGAGGACACGCGCAGTGCAAAGGCACTCACCATCATTCCGGATACATAGATGGGCACGCCGAATCCGCTGTAGTAGAGGGCCCGTTCGCTGGGGGATTGCATAAACCACCGCATCAGGATCGCTTGCGCGATCAGCAATGCAACGATGGCCACACCATGCGCGGCAGCGCCCCATGACCACACCATGGCGATGACCACGACCTGCGGGAGGGCCATCGTCCAGCAGGCCAGTCGCGCTGCCCGCACCACGCCCAATTGCACCGGCAGCGACCGCACGCCCGTCTGGGTATCGCCCGTGACGGATTTGAAATCGTTCAGGGTCATGATGCCGTGCGCGCCCAGGCCATACATCAGGGCCAAGAGCATCGACTCCGAGGACGGCAGTACGCCGCCCATCATCACGGCCGACCCGGTGATCCAGGCCAGACTCTCATAGCTCAGGCCGCAGGCCGCGTTGCCCCACCAGCCGTTTTGTTTGAGCCGGAGCGGGGGCATGCTGTAGGCCCAGGCCAACAGTAAGGCCAGCACGGTGGCGGCGAACCCCCAGCGGCCAAGGGCGGTGGCGACGACCAGGGACAGCCCCGTCCAGGCAACGGCAATGGCCAGTCCCCAGCGGCCTGGAATGCGACCGCTTGGTATGGGACGGTGGGGCTCATTAATGGCGTCGACCTCGCGGTCATACCAGTCATTGACGGCCTGGCTGGTGGCGCAGACCAGCGGTCCTGTCAGGATGAGGCCAACAAAAATAATCCACCAATGAGAAGAAAGTTCAACCCCTGAAGCAATTACACCGCAAGTGAATGCCCACATTGGTGGGAACCAGGTGATGGGTTTCAGGAGTTCCGCGACCGCGATCGGATCGGGGAGCACCCGGGGCGACACGGATTGACTCATCGGGCCATTTTCTTATTGACAAAACCAACCGTCAACTAAAACTTACACATACAATCGGACTGTGAGAAGTCCTGTTACTGCCCCGGCCAGGCCCCATGCCATCGTGATTGGAAGTGGGTTCGGGGGGCTTGCGGCGGCGATTCGCCTTGGGGCCAAGGGGTACCGGGTTACCGTGCTGGAGAAACTGGATGCCTTCGGAGGGCGGGCCTACGTCCACCGGCGTGGCGGCCACGTGTTTGACGCCGGTCCGACCATCGTGACCGCTCCCTTCCTGCTCGAGGAGCTCTGGGCGCTGTGCGGCAAGCGCATGGCCGATCACGTCCGGGTCGTGCCCATGGATCCCTTTTATCGGATTCGTTTCGATGACGGCACCTGGTTCGATTATTCCGGCGATCCGGCCCACATGCGGCGCGAGGTCGAGCGATTTGCGCCCGCGGACCTCGATGGCTACGAGCGTTTTTTTCAGGAAGCGGAGAAGTGCTACCGGATTGGTTTTGAGGGCATGGCCACCCGCGCCTTTGATCGGTTCTCCGATCTCCTGGCGGTGATGCCGGATTTTGCGCGCATGCGGGCCTGGTCCAGTATCCACCGTCTGGTGGCGCGTCACATCCGGAATCCGAAATTACGGATGGTGTTCAGTTTTCATCCGCTCTTGATCGGCGGTAATCCGTTTTCCGTCACCTGTGCCTATGCCCTGATCAATGCCCTAGAGCGCAAGCACGGGGTGCATTGGGCGATGGGCGGGACGGGCGCATTGATTAACGGATTGGTGGATCTGGTGCGCGGTCAAGGCAACGATCTGCGTTGTGGTGCCGAGGTGAAAACCATCCTTGTGAAGGCGGGGAAGGCCACGGGGGTGATGCTGGCCAACGGTGAGCGCATGGAGTCCGACATCGTGGTCTGTAATGGCGATACGGCCTGGGCCTATAAAAATCTGGTGGCGCCTGAGCATCGTCGGGTCTGGACCGATCGTAAGATTGCGCGGACCAAGTCATCGATGAGTTTGTTTGTGTGGTATTTCGGAACGCGCAGGCAGTACCCCGATGTACTGCATCATACGATTCTGATGGGGCCGCGCTATCGGGAATTACTGACCGACATTTTCAAGCGTCAGCATCTCGCTGACGATTTCAGTCTGTACCTGCATCGGCCGAGCGCGACGGACCCCTCGGTTGCGCCGCCGGGCATGGACACGTTTTATGTGCTCTCGCCGGTCCCGAATCTTGACAGCGGTGTGGACTGGTCCCGGCAGGCCGAGCCCTATCGTCAGTCGATTGCCCGTTACCTGAACGACACCGTGATGCCGGGATTTGAAGAGCACATCACCGAATCGTTCGTTACGACACCGCTGGATTTTCAGAATCGGTTGCTGTCCTACCGTGGCGCAGCCTTTGGACCCGAGCCCATTCTGGCGCAAAGCGCCTGGTTCCGGCCGCATAACCGAAGCGAGGATGTGCGGGATTTATTCATGGTGGGGGCGAGCACCCATCCCGGAGCAGGTATTCCGGGCGTGATCGCCTCGGCCAAAGCATTGGAATCCGTGCTGCCGGATCCCGCCGTGTTCCGGGTGGCCCATGCCTGATTCGGCACGCCCGATGCCGACACCGACGATCGCGTCGCCGGCCATCCCGACCATGGCATCGGACGCCATCTATGCGGCCTGCGAACGTTTGATGAAGGGAGGTTCGCATTCATTTTTTGCAGCCTCGCGCATTCTTCCGCAACGGTTTCGATGTGCGGCCACCGCACTCTATGCGTTTTGTCGTGTGGCCGACGACGCGGTGGATGAGATGCCTCACGGCGCGTCCATCGATGTGGTGATGGCCTATTTGCATGAACGTTTGGAGGCCATCGGTCGGGCGGAACCGTTTGGGATTGATGCCGACATTGCCTTTGCGAGCACTGCGCATGAATACGGCATTCCCATGGCCATCCCCCTGGCGTTACTCGAAGGCTTCCAATGGGATGCGACAGAGCGACGCTACGACACCATTGACGAGCTCTATGACTATGCCGCGCGGGTGGCCGGTACGGTGGGTGCCATGATGACCCTGGTCATGGGTGGGCGCTCCAGTAAAACCGTGGCCCGGGCCTGTGAACTGGGCGTGGCCATGCAGCTCACGAATATCGCCCGTGATGTCGGCGAGGATGCGCGTCGTGGTCGACTCTATTTGCCGTTGCAGTGGCTGCGCGAAGCGGGCCTGGATCCGGATGAGTTTCTGCGGCATCCGCAGCACAGCCCGGCACTGGCCAACGTGGTGAAGCGACTCCTGCGCGCCGCCGATCAGCTCTACGTGCGCTCGGAGACCGGCATTGGGGCGCTCCCTCGCGACTGTCGTGCCGCCATCATGGCCGCACGTCTTATCTATGCGGATATCGGCCGTGAGATTGAGCGCCAGCATTACGACTCGGTGAACCATCGGGCGATCGTCTCCCAGCCGCGCAAGTGGGCGCTGATGCTTCGGGCCCTCTCCACTTATTTCATGGCACCACAACAGGATTATTTATTGCAGCCCTTGCCCGCCATTCGGTTTCTGGTCTCTGCGGTACCGGCCGGAGCAGTGGACGCCCGTCGACCGGATTTTCTGGCGCCGGTCATCGATATGGTGGAGCGACTCAGCCACCGAGAGCGCGATAAGCGGCGCGCCTGATACCGCCGTCGACATCCGGTTTGCGAGTCGGATCGACGGCTAATTTTGCGCCGCAGCAGATCCGTTCACGCGCACGAAAACCGGGATCCGTTGTGCGGCGGTCAACGCCTGCCGTCGTCATAGGGTTATCCAATCTGGAGGCCCGCGAAATTCTGACTAGAATCTCTATTCCAAAGCGATTTATAAAGGAGTAATCGTTCATGCAACTGAAGAAATTGGTAGCGGGTATTGCGGCCAGCGCCGCCTTGGTCGCCACGTCGGCGTTTGCCTACCCTGAGCGCGAAATCAAGCTGGTGGTGCCCTTTACGGCCGGTGGCCCCACCGATGTGGTGGCCCGCACGATGGCCGATGCCATGCGTAAGACATTGAACGTGCCGGTCGTGGTCGAGAATCTGGACGGCGCCGGTGGCACCCGAGGCCCTGGTGTGGTGGCCAAGGCCAAGCCCGATGGATACACCGTGCTGGTGCACCATATTGGCATGAGCACGGCCCCCGCCCTGTATCGAAAATTGGCGTACAACCCATTAACGGATTTTGAGCATATCGGCCTGATCAACGAGGTGCCGATGACCTTCATTGCCCGTAAGGATTTTCCTGCGAACAACATGAAGGAATTTGTCGATGCAGTGAAAAAAGATTCGAAGAAATGGAACCTTGCCAATGCGGGCCTCGGTGCGGCCTCGCATCTGTGTGGCATGTTGTTCCAATCGGCCATTGGCACGGAACTCACCACGGTGCCCTATAAAGGCACAGGACCGGCGCTCAGCGACCTGATCGGTGGGCAGGTGGATTTCATGTGCGATCAAACCACCAACACCACGCCCCGCATCAAGGCGGGTCAGGTGAAAGCCTACGCGGTGACCACCAAGCAGCGCCTGAAGACCGAAGGCCTCTCGCAACTGCCCACGGTTGCAGAATCGGGACTGCCAAGTTTTGAAGTGACCGTATGGCATGGTTTGTATGCTCCCAAAGGCACTCCCAAGGCCGCGCTGGATAAATTGAATGCAGCCCTCAATGCCGCGCTGAAGGATCCCGAAGTGATCAAGCGTTTTGATGGCCTGGGCACGGGGCCGGTGTCACCGGATAAGGCCACGCCGGCGTATCACGCCAAGTTCCTGAAGTCCCAGATTGATCTCTGGGGCCCGATCATTCAGAAGGCCGGTGCGTTTGCCGACTGATGCTGTGGCGCTTTCACCCGGTCGTGTGCCTGCGCATGCACCGAGTGGAAACCCCGAAAAAAGCCGCGATTCATCGCGGCTTTTTTTATCGCACCCGCGGCATTTTCCATGGCAACATGAGCCGGGTCGATGCGCTGTCCAGGCGCGGAATGTTGAGTGTCTCGTGCATGGACACTACTTTTTCTCCCAGTAGACCGGATTCCAGCACGGAGCGGACATAAAACGGGGTGTCTTCGAGGGTCTGCAGGACACGGGCGGGGGTTCCGGGCTCGGTGCGAATCGAGCGGCCGACCCGCCACATCGCGGCGGGCAGGACCTGACGCGGGGGTGCTGGAAATTCCTCCACGGATTGATCGCGATTAAATTTCAGCGCCAGCAGTCGCTCGGCCCCCGATTTCTGACGAATGTCGTACAGCACTGCCACGCTGCCGTCGGAAAGATTCGCCCGCGACCAGTCCCATTCGGTGAAGCGGTCGATGGTGGGCTCCACCCCTTCATTGGAGTCCAGGTAGGCATGCCCCTTCCAGACCAGCTGCGGACGCTCCAGGGTGACTTCGACCCGTGCGGCTGGTGCAATGGGTCCCCAGTGATGCAAGGCCCCATCATCGAGCGCGGTGACGTAATGAAACAACCGATCCGGAAATACTTTAATGGTTCCACGGACGGCTTTGGGGATCGGTGCAGACCATTCATTCAGGTCAATTTCCACATGGGATCCGGTCCATCGCAACTGACTCGGACCCACCCGAAAATGCCGACTGTCCCGCTCCATACTGGCACGACTGCGCTCGGTCATTGTCCATCGGCGCACACCGCGCCCGTAGAGTGCGACATTGATGCAGCAATGATTCTCGGGATCGGCGGCCTTGTTCTTCTGAAACGCCCAGTGGTAATACGGCGAAAAGACACTGCCTACAAACGCGATGATGGTCAGGCCATACTGACCGTCGTCACTTAAGGCGTCGACGTACCACCAGAGATAACCACCCGGCCGGACGATTTGATCAAACCGAGGTGACCCATCAGGGTTGCGGCCGCCAATCGGCCCGACATCGCGGCCATCGGAACCCCCGGGCCCGGATGCACCGAGCCCCCCGCCAGATACAGGCCGGCAATCGGGGTCGTAGCGCCCGGACGCGAGAAGGCCTGCATCCATCCATGCGTGGCGTGGCCATAGAGTGCCCCACCGGTCCCTGGAAATCGCTGATGAAAGTGCGCAGGTGTCGTGATCACGGTGTTGGAGTCCTGGTGATCGATGGACAGTCCGCATCGCTCCATCAATGAAAAACCGGCCTGGGTGCATTGTTCAATCTCCGAATCGGTCAACGACGGGCGATCGCCGGTCGCGGGTGCATTGATCAGCAATAGTAGCCGCTCTGGGCCGTCCAGAGTCCGATCATCATCCCGACGATCTTGCGCGCAGACATACACCGTCGGATGACGGGGCAGTCGACGATGGGTGAAGATGTCGGAAAACTCGCGCTCATAATCCTGGTTAAAAAATAGGTTGTGATACACCAGCGGGAACCCCTGCGTGCGGGCATGCATGGAGTAGGTCAAGGCGGAGAGGGAGCGTTTGGGCAGGTCATCCTCGGGCGCTCCGAACGGGGTGCCCGAGGCCTGGTGCGCTACCGCTGCGGATGGTTGGTCGTGCGCCGCGGCGGACCGCGCGGATCCAAGTCCGATCGCACCGTTGCGCAGGGCCGCGACATCGCCATTGAAAATCACCGAGTGGGCCGCGATGGTCTCACCGCTTCTTAATTGCACGCCGGTGGCGCGATCCTGGTCGACGACAATCCGCGTGACGTCGCAGTCGGTGCGGATCTGCGCACCATGGCGTTGGGCCAGGCCCGCAATGCTCTGCGCGAGTGCGGTCATGCCGCCTTCAATCCGCCAGACCCCTTGCATCTCGACATCCGCAATCAGCATCAGTGTGGCTGGCGCCTGCAGGGGAGATGAACCACAATACGTGGCGTAGCGCGAGAAGAGCTGATGTAAACGTGGATCTTTAAAGTGACGATGCAGGGATGACCACAGGCTTTGAAATAAACCCAGTCGCCAAAGCACTGACAGGCCCGAGAGGCCAAGATCGGCATTCATGGACGTGATGCTTGGCCGCTCGGAGCGAATGTAGGCCGCCTCTAAGGTGCGGTAGGCCGCGCTGGCCAGCGCGCAGAATTGCTCGAATCGCCTGGCTTCGGCCGGACCGGCGAACCGTTCAACCTCTTGAATGGAGCGCGCGCGATCCGCGTAGAGATCGAAGTGTTCTGAAGCGTTCCAGGCATGACGCGCCAGGATCTGGGTCTGAACGCATGTCAGTTCATCATCGAGCCGCGTGCCCGCCTTCTCAAACAAGGCATCGAATACCCATCGCATGGTGAAGACGGTGGGTCCGGAATCAATGCCCACGCCATTGACCATCCGTTGATGGAGCTTTCCGCCGATGGTTGCACTGCGTTCCAGGACGGTGACGGGCAGACCGGCCAACGATAACTCCAGGGCGCTGACCAGACCGGCGATGCCACCGCCGACCACCACGACGCGATGGTCCGATGGGCTTGGGGCCTTAGGCAAAGACCTTGCCCTTCCACACGCCCGTGGGAGTAATGGGACGAAACCGCACGAACATGGATTCTGAAAAATGGTGACCGTGGAGCGACGCCTGAATCGCTTCCATGTGGGCACCGGTGCGGGCATAGCGGTTCATCGCATCGACACTTTCCCAGAGGCTGAAGGTGGCCTGCCGAAAAATCGGCGCTTCACCTAAACCGACCGCTAACAGACATCCATCGGCATGCATGAGCGATGCCTCTGCAGGAGGAGAATTGCGCCAAAACGCCAGCGCCTTCGATGGACGAATCGATGCGCGGGTAAGTGCGGCGATGGGTCCGGACTCGGGTGCGGTGGCGTTGACCTGAAGGGTGTGACCGGCCCACGATCCTTTGACAGAGTACGGGGCCAATTTGGCGGTGAAGAATTCCCGTGCGTGAGCCCGGTAACGGGCGAGCACGTTCGATTGCTGGATAAAGTCATCGGCATGGGCCTCGGTATCAAACACGCAGAAGAGCCCCTGACGCGTGGCGCTCGGCGTGAGGCCAAAGCCGCCGTCCTCTCCGCTGCCCAGAATCTTGAAAAATGCAAGACCCGGTGTGCCCATGAACGAGAAACGGCCGATGACAAAGCGCAGCCATCCCCAGACTTTGGCAGACGGTGCGTAGTCCACAAGCACAATCACGGCGATCATCGGAAAAGTGTACTGCAACGGGCAATTGACGCGACAGCGATCCGTCCGCCCCTTGCGGGGCGTCAACCCCGTTTATTTCTTGCCGCGATCGGTCACGTCCCCGATGTTGTAGCGTCGAAGTTTCACGTACAGGCTTTGGCGGGATAGGCCCAACATTTCCGCGGCAGAGGCTCGGTTATCGCGCGTCAGCCGAAGGGCCGCCTCGATGCAGAGTTTCTCGATCAGATCGGCGGTTTCGCTGACGATTTCCTGTAAGGGCACGCGCCCGACCAGTTCCACCAGTTGATCGGCGGAGCGCGGCAATTGATGCAGGGATGGCCGTTCTGCGTTCATGCGCTGCCCTACGTCGCGCACGCTGAAACCCAGGCAGGGCAGGGGTCCGCTGCGCACCGACACGCCCGAGATCTCCACCTGTTGCTCACTGCCATTGGCCCCGTGCAGCATGGTGGCAAATAAACGAACGGCGCCGCGTTGCTGAATATTGGCAATCAGCACGCTGAGATCCACATCGGAGCGGCCCAGGTAGTCGCTCAGATTGCGCCCAATGGCCTGTTCGGTTTTGGTGAGCTGGGCCATATCGATAAAGGCCGTGTTGCAGGCGAGAATTTTTCCGCCCGTATCGGTCACGATGAACGCATCGGGAGCATTTTCCAGGGCGTCGAGCATGATGGCCCGTCGCGGCGATAGTCCCGAGCCGACGTCGGCGGCACTCATCGCGGTCAGGCGCACCAGGAACATCGTGCCGTTTTCCTGACGAAAGAGGGAGGCCGATACCGTGATCTCGCTGCCGGGTTTTAGTCCCGCGATAGTGCGTGCATCGGCCTCGCCACTGGAGCGCACATTGTTGAGCAGGTCATCAACGACGCTGCGATGGGACTCGGCCACGCAGTCACTGACCGACTTCCCAATCAGTCGTTTGACCTGCAGTCCCAGAATGGATGAGGCCGCCGGATTGGCCTCCAGAATGCGTTGATTGGCACTGTCGACGATCAGTACCGCCTCCGAGGCGAGCTCGAACAGAAGGCGGTAGCGGGTTTCCATGTGCCGCATGCGCAGGTAGTCCCGCTCCATCGCCTGATGGGCTTCCACCAGGCGTTGCTGGAGTGAGGCCATCGTGCGCAGATCACGACCGAAGGCGATGAAGTCACCCTCCGATCCGACCGGGATCACCGAGCAGAGCACGGGTACATCCGGCCCCTGATCGGACGCATAGTTGATATGACGCCAGCGCACGGGGGATGGCCGGGCCGCCTCGGCCAGCATCTCCTCCACTTTGATGCGGCTCTCCGTGGTCACGGTATCGGCCCAGGATTGGCCGACCCATGTGGCAGAAGCCTCGAGCGGCAGTTGGTCGTTCGTGATGCGCACATCCCGAATCACGCCATTGCTGTCCAACACAAAGGCCAGGTCTGCGGCGGCCGCGATCACATTGAGTGCCGCGGTGGTGTCCATGCCGGTGGTCAGATGCATACGGTGGCCTTTTATTTAGAGGCGATCGGCGCCGGTGTGGTGAAGGCCACCATGCGCTCTGCGACCGAGACAGCGTGTTGGGCATCCGTGGAGAACGTGTCTGCCTGGATGGTGTCTTTTAACTCCGGGTGGTGATGGAGCAGTGGCCCGCCCACCATCACCTGCAAGGCGTGATTGCGCGAGTGCTGCCGCAGATCCGCAATAAAGTCGTTGAGTTGGGTCACGTGCACCTCGCTGCCGATGGAGATGCCAGCCAAATCGAATGCTTCTTCTCGCACGGCTTTCAGCAGGCGTTCCCGGCCTGCCATGGGCTCTCCCCAGACCCTCCAGCCTGCGCGACGAAAAAATTCGGCGACCATCAGAATACCGAGCGTATGTTGAGAGCCGGGAACGGGCATGAGCATGATGGAGTGGGATTTTGCTTGAAACCCTCCCTGTCCCAGTTGGAACATGGGGCTGAGGTCATACATGACCTGTTGCATGCGCCAGAGGGCGGCGGTGACTTGGGTGAAATCACAGCGGTCTTGGGTCCACTGGTGACCGAGTGTGCGGGCGGCGGGGGTGATCAGATCCAGGTAGATGGTGTGCAGCGGAATTCCGCGGTGTTGAATCGACTCGATGTACTGCCGGCAGTCTGCCGACTCTCGGTGCAGGGTGATATCCGTAAAAGCGAGCACCTCCTCCGGCTGGACGGCCCGGGGCCCGCCCGCATTGGTGCGATCCGGGTCCGAGGAGTAGGTCGCCATCAGACGGGGAATGATTTCGGCTTCGATGGTGTTGACCAACCAGTCCATTCAGTACTCCAGGGTCTTTCTTTGATAGTGAGCGATCACAATTTATCGGCCTCGGAGTCCAGTCCGTGGGGTCGGGTGGCGCGGTCGCGGATCGACGGGTGCTGGGGTCAAGTCCGAGACTGCGCGCATGGGTCACGCGCAGGTCTAGAGATACGCCCTACACCTCCAATTGTCAAGGACAATTGATGTCAAATTTAGTTGACAGTCGGATACGCCAGTTCTAGAGTGGATCTTGAGAGAAAAGGGACATTCGAGGACCGACCGTTGGCTGACGTCAGACCACTCTATACCCCGGAAGAACGTGTCCGGCGCGACCAGACGCCCTGGACGGTCGTGCAGGGAGTGCTCGCGCCCATCCAGTTCCTGGTGTTCGTGGTCAGCACCATTCTGGTGATCCGGTTCCTGGCCACCGGTCATGGCCAAGAGGTGGCGACCGCCTCGATCGTGTTCAAGACATTTCTCCTCTACACCATCATGGTGACCGGATGCATCTGGGAGAAGGTCGTGTTTGGCAAATACCTCTTTGCCACCGCCTTCTTCTGGGAGGACGTCTTCAGCATGCTGGTGCTCGCTCTGCACACGGCGTATTTGATGGCGTTGTGGGGTCAATGGCTCACGGTGGTTCAGTTAATGGTCCTGGCCTTGGCAGCCTACCTGGCCTATGTGATCAATGCGACACAGTTTCTGTTGAAACTGAGGGCGGCCCGGTTGCAACAGGAGCGCGAGACCACGTTGCGGGAGGTGGCCGCATGAATAAGGCCGTGGACCTCGTGCCGGTGACCGTGAACTTCCCCACCCAGGGGGGGTGTGCGGAGGCCCCTGTGCTGCGTGAGCGTGGCCAACGTGAGGTCTTCTGCGGTCTCACGGGCATCATTTGGTTGCATCGAAAAATTCAGGATGCATTTTTTCTGGTGGTGGGTTCGCGGACCTGTGCGCATTTGATCCAGTCCGCTGCCGGCGTGATGATTTTTGCAGAGCCGCGTTTTGCCACCGCCATCATCGATGATCGTGATCTGGCCGGATTGGCCGATGCCCACGACGAACTGGATCGTGTGGTGGGCCGATTGCTGGAGCGTCGCCCGGACATTCGGATGTTGTTTCTAGTGGGGTCTTGCCCATCCGAGGTGATCAAGCTGGATTTGTCGCGCGCTGCCCAGCGGTTGCACCAGCAGTTTGCACCGAAGGTCGCGGTGCTGAGCTACTCCGGAAGTGGGATCGAGACGACCTTCACGCAAGGCGAAGATGCCTGCCTGACGGCCTTGGTGCCGAGGTTGCCGGCCCAGCTGCCGCATGCGCCGCCGGAGTTGATGGTGGTCGGCACCTTGGCCGATGTGGTGGAAGATCAGTTCTTACGTTTCTTTAAGGCAATGGGGATTGGCCCGGTGGTCAGCCTGCCGTCGCGGCGTTCGGCCGATCTGCCCGCGGTCGGACCCAATACCAAATTCATTCTGGCGCAACCGTTTCTGGGTGAGACGGCACGCGCGCTGGAGGCACGTGGTGCTCAGCGGATCGCGGCACCGTTTCCTTTGGGTGTCGAGGGCACGACGCTGTGGCTGTCTGCGATTGCGGCGCAATGGGGCGTGGATCAGGCGCACTTTGATGCCACGATCGAATCCGCGCGAGCCCGCGCCGAGATGGCCGTGGCCCGGTGTCGTGAGGGCATGGCAGGCAAGACCGTCTTCTTTTTTCCCGATTCGCAACTCGAGGTGCCACTGGCGCGTTTCCTGTCGCGCGAACTCGGCATGCAGTTGACCGAAGTCGGATCGCCTTATCTGCATCGTCAGCACTTGGCCGAAGAGCTCGCCATGCTGCCGGAACAGACGGTACTCTCCGAAGGTCAAGATGTGGAGCGACAGCTCGATCGTTGTCGCGCAGCACAGCCCGACATCGTGGTCTGTGGTCTTGGATTGGCCAATCCTCTCGAGCAAGAGGGCATGACCACGAAGTGGTCCATTGAACTGGTCTTTTCGCCCATTCAAGGATTTGATCAGGCGGCCGATCTCGCCGAGCTCTTTCAACGTCCATTGCGTCGACGCGCATTGTTAGCACGATCGATTCCGTCTCCCGCCACGGATGGTGGGCGCTCGTCCGAGGTGCCGCGATGAAACTCACCTTGTGGACTTATGAAGGACCACCCCACGTGGGCGCCATGCGTGTGGCCACGGCGATGCGCGATGTCCATTACGTGCTGCATGCGCCTCAGGGCGATACCTATGCGGATCTTCTGTTCACCATGATCGAACGTCTGCCGCGTCGTCCGCCGGTCACCTACACCACGTTTCAGGCGCGCGATCTTGGAAAGGACACGGCCGAGCTCTTCAAGACGGCCTGTCAAGAGGCAGTGCATCGCTTTCAACCCCAGGCCTTGATGGTGGGATCGTCGTGCACCGCCGAACTGATTCAGGATGATCCTGCGGGACTGGCGGCCGCCCTGGACTTGTCGATTCCGGTGGTACCGCTGGAATTGCCGTCGTATCAGCGCAAGGAAAACTGGGGCGCCTCGGAAACCTTCTATCAGCTCGTGCGCACCATGTGCCACGGTCGCACGCGTTCGCGTCGGGCATCCGTTCGGCCACGGTGCAATCTCCTCGGACCCACCGCACTCGGATTTCGCCATCGGGATGACGTCACCGAAATCACGCGGCTCTTGGATCATATGGGCATTGACGTATCGGTGGTGGCCCCATTGAACGCATCGCCGGCGGATTTAACGGCGTTGATTGATGCCGACTTCAATGTGGTGCTCTATCCGGAGACGGCCTTACAGGCGGCCGTCTGGCTCGAACGCCAGTTCGGGCTGAAATACACCAAGACGATTCCGATCGGGCTCCATGCCACCCAGGAGTTCGTGACGGAGGTGGCGGGACTCGCCGGTCTGGATGCAACCGCGGTCAAGGATTCCGGTGCCCGCGCGGGGTGGTATTCCCGTTCGGTGGACTCCACCTATCTGACCGGCAAGCGGGTCTACATCTTCGGCGATGCCACGCATGCGATCGCAGCGGCGCGTGTGGCGGCCGACGAAATGGGTTTCACGGTCGTCGGGCTTGGCACCTATAGCCGTGAGCTGGCCCGTGAGGTGCGTGAGGCGGCGAAGCGTTACGGTGTGGAGCCCTTGATCACGGATGACTATCTGGATGTGGAGCAGCAAGTTGCGGAGCTTCATCCGGAATTGGTGTTAGGCACTCAGATGGAGCGCCACATCGCCAAGCGCTTGTCCATTCCATGCGCTGTGATTTCCGCGCCGGTGCACGTTCAGGATTTTCCAGCCCGTTACTCGCCGCAGATGGGATTCGAGGGGGCCAATGTGCTCTTCGATACCTGGATTCATCCGTTGATGATGGGGCTTGAAGAACATCTGATTCATATGTTCCGTGAGGATTTCGAGTTTCACGATGGCGCTGCCCCCTCCCATCTTGGCGCGCGTGCGGCCTCCACTGGTCCGGGCGATGGACCGGGACGCCCACCGTTGGCGTTGCACGCGGAGGCTGCCGACGACGAGGTGGCCGTGGCCGAGCATGTGGCAGTGACCGCACAGGCGGCGGCCATGGCCACCGCGGCGACGGCAGACGCGGCCGTTGGCGCCAGCGCCCATTGGGATGCCGATGCCCAGAAAGAACTCCACAAGATCCCGTTTTTCGTCCGTGGCAAAGCCCGTCGCAACACCGAACGTTTTGCGTTAGAGCGCGGTATTTCAACGATTACTGTCGAGACACTTTACGATGCCAAAGCCCACTTCAGCCGGTAAGTCCGCCCGGGTGACGGGCCCGTCATCCACGGACCTGGCCACACCAGTGCGCGTCACGATAGTGACCATGGACACCCATCTGGCCACCGCCACCGCGCGGGCACGGGTGCGGCTGATGAAGCAGTTACCGGGTTTGTCATTGACCATGCATGCCGCTTCGGAGTGGGCCAACGATCAGGCCTTGCTGGAGGAGTGCATTGCCGATATTGCCCGTGCGGACATTGTGGTGGTCACCATGTTGTTCATGGAGGATCACTTTCTGCCGATTCTTCCGGCGCTCCAAGCCCGACGAGAGCAGTGTGATGCCATGGTCTGCGCGATGTCGGCCGCCGAGGTGGTGCGCATTACGCGTCTCGGTAAGTTTGATATGAGCAAACCCGCAACGGGGCTCAGCGCGCTCTTAAAACGTCTGCGGGGCAATAAAGACAAAACGTCTACAGGCGGTGCCGCCCAGATGAAGATGTTGCGTCGCGTGCCGAAACTGTTGCGGTTCATTCCGGGCACGGCACAGGATGTGCGCTCCTATTTCTTATCGCTTCAGTATTGGTTAGGTGGAAGCGAAGAAAACATGTTCAACATGGTCCGCTATCTCATCAATAAATATGCCAGTGGTCCGCGCGAGGTATTGCGTGGTGCGGATGACCCGGCACTGCCGGTGGAGTATCCGGATCTGGGCGTCTATCACCCGCGGATGAAGTCACGCATGTCGGATACCGTGGATGACCTTCCGGCCGTGGTGCCGGACGCGAAGGCAAAGGGTCGGGTGGGGCTGTTGCTGTTGCGTTCTTATCTGTTGTCTGGAAATTCCGGTCATTACGATGGCGTGATTGCGGCATTGGAGGCCCAGGGATTGCAGGCCGTGCCGGCCTTTGCGGCCGGCTTGGATGCCCGGCCCGCGGTCGAAGCGTTTTTCATGAAGGACGGTCAGGCAACGGTGGATGCCGTGGTGTCGCTGTCCGGTTTTTCATTGGTGGGCGGTCCCGCCTACAACGACGCCCGTGCCGCAGAGGAGATGCTGGCCGCGTTGGATGTGCCGTATCTGGCCGCACACCCCGTGGAGTTTCAGTCCCTTGATCAGTGGGGCGAGTCGGCGCGCGGTCTGCTGCCGGTCGAGAGCACCATCATGGTGGCGATCCCGGAACTCGATGGCGCCACAACGCCCATGGTGTTTGGTGGCCGGGCCGGACAGCCCGGCCGTGAATGCAAGGGTTGTCACGAACATTGCGCCTTCACCAGTGCGCAGAATGCACAGGATATGCACACCTGCAGTGAGCGCGCCCACATGCTGGCCTCGCGTGTGGCCAGGCTGGTGGCTTTGCGCCGCAGTCAGCGTGCCGAGCGCCGGATCGCCCTGGTGATCTTCAATTTCCCCCCCAATGCCGGCAACACCGGCACGGCGGCCTATCTGTCGGTCTTCGAATCGCTCTTTAATGTGATGCGCGCCATGCGCGAGCGCGGCTACACCGTGGAGATTCCGGACAGTGTGGATGCCCTGCGCGATGCGGTCATTCTCGGAAATAAAGATCAATACGGGGCCGATGCGAATGTTCATACCACCATCAGTGCCGATGATCACGTACGCCGTGAGAAGTGGCTGGACCAGATCGAGGCCGCCTGGGGCCCGGCGCCGGGCAAACACCTGACCAATGGCAATTCGATCTTTGTGTTGGGCCGGCAGTTCGGAAATCTCTTGGTCACCATTCAGCCCAGCATGGGCTATGAAGGCGATCCCATGCGCCTGCTCTTTGAGAATGGCTTTGCGCCGACCCATGCGTTTTCGGCCAATTACCGCTACCTGCGCGAGGACTTTAACGCCCACGCGGTGCTGCACTTCGGTACCCACGGGGCGCTGGAATTCATGCCGGGCAAACAATCGGGCATGTCGGGCGCGTGCTGGCCGGACCGGTTGATTTCGGATCTGCCGAATTTTTATCTGTACGCCTCGAACAATCCATCCGAAGGGGCCATCGCCAAGCGCCGTGCGGGGGCCACGTTAATCAGTTATCTCACCCCCCCGGTGGCGCAGGCGGGTTTGTATCGCGGACTGCAGGATCTGAAATCCTCCATCGACCGTTGGCGCGGCCTCGAGCCGGATGCAAAGGATCGCGCCGAAACCGCCGCCCTGGTGCAGTCGCAGGCGGCAGAGCTCCACCTCGCCCCCGCGGAGCCACTCTGGTCCGTGGCTGCTGCATCCGGCGCCACGGGGTCGGGCACTTCGGAGTCCGCGAGAGACAGCGAGGCGGAGCGGGCGATCCGACAACTCCATGATGAGATTCTTGAACTGGAATACACCCTGATTCCGCACGGGTTGCATGTCGTGGGCGGCATGATGGATGAAGAACAACGCACCGATATGCTGATGTCGATGGCGGAGGCGTCCAAGGGCATCGTTCTGGATCGCAAGGCGGTCGGAGCCTTGGTGCGTGGTGAAAACGCTGAAGAGGCAGCCGCGCGTAACTTTGAGCAGCCCGATAACCTCGTGCAGATCATGCACGACCTGCACAACGCGGATCGCCTGCTCATGGAAGAGACCGAGATTGAGGGTGTGCTGAAGGCACTGGATGGCCACTTCATCCGGCCCGCACCGGGCGGCGATCTGTTGCGTACGCCCGAGGTGCTGCCCACAGGCCGTAACCTTCATGGCTTTGATCCGTTCAAAATTCCCAGCGCCTTTGCCGTGCGCGATGGTGCCATTCAGGCACAGAAGCTGATTGATCGCTATCTGGCCGATGGACATCCCTTGCCCGAATCGATTGCCATGGTGCTCTGGGGTACGGATAACCTGAAGACGGAGGGCAGCCCGATTGCCCAGGCCCTTTATCTCATGGGGGCACAGCCGCGATTCGATAGTTATGGGCGTGTGGCGGGCGCGCAATTGTTATCCCTGGCCGAAGTCGGTCGTCCGCGCATTGATGTGGTGATCACGCTGTCCGGTATTTTCCGGGATCTGATGCCTCTGCAGATCAAGATGTTGGCCGAGGCGGCCTATCTCTGCGCTTCGGCCGATGAGCCGGTGGATCAGAACTTTATTCGTAAGCACGCCCTGGCCTATCAGACGGAGCATCAGTGCACCCTGGAAGAGGCCTCGCTGCGCGTCTACGGTAATGCCGAGGGCGCCTATGGCGCCAACGTGAATAGCCTCGTGGAAAACAGCCGATGGGACGAGGAAGATGAGCTCGCAGAGACCTATTCCCGTCGTAAAGGATTCGCGTATGGCCGAAGCGGTCGACCGATCAAACAGCCGGCACTACTGCAAAGCGTGCTGAAAGATGTGCAGCTCACGTATCAGAATCTGGATTCGGTTGAACTCGGTGTGACCACGGTCGATAACTATTTCGATACCTTGGGTGGCATCACCGGTGCAGTAAAACGGGCCAAGGGTGGTCTCGCACCACCGGTCTATATTGGGGATCAGACCAAGGGCGAGGGCACGGTGCGCACGCTGTCGGAACAGGTCGCCCTGGAGACCCGCACGCGCATGCTCAACCCCAAGTGGTACGAGGGCATGCTCAAGCACGGTTACGAGGGCGTGCGTCAGATCGAGGTGCACATCACCAACACCATGGGCTGGTCTGCCACCACTGGCCAAGTCCAGCCGTGGGTCTATCAACAGCTGACCCAGACCTTCATGCTCGATCCGGAGATGCGGGATCGTTTAGCCAAACTGAATCCCACTGCATCGGCCAAGGTGGCCAATCGGTTGTTGGAAGCGTCGGAGCGCCAATTCTGGAATCCGGACGAGAAAACGCTAGCGGCATTACGCCAGGCTGGTGAAGAACTAGAAGATCGCCTTGAAGGCGTCTATGAGGGAGCATCCACATGAATGTCGCCACCGTTCCATTTTCAGAAATCAAGCGCACCGGAGGCCGTCCTGATGGGGATGGCAGCGTTCAGGTGCAGCTTGATCCCAACATGAAAATTGGTAATGCCAAGGTATTTGCCATTTACGGCAAGGGGGGCATCGGGAAAAGCACGACGTCATCTAACCTGTCGGTGGCGTTTTCCAAGCTGGGCAAGCGTGTGCTCCAGATCGGCTGCGATCCCAAGCACGACTCCACGTTTACGCTGACCAAGAAACTCATGCCCACGGTGATCGATGTGCTGGAGTCGGTGGATTTTCACTCGGAAGAGTTGCGCATCGAGGATTTTGTCTTTGAGGGTTATAACGGCGTGATGTGTGTGGAGGCCGGTGGGCCACCGGCGGGCACCGGCTGCGGCGGTTATGTCGTCGGCCAGACCGTGAAGCTGCTCAAAGAGCACCATCTGTTAGATGACACCGATGTAGTGATTTTCGATGTGCTCGGCGATGTGGTCTGCGGTGGTTTTGCTGCACCCCTGCAGCACGCCGAACGGGCCTTGATCGTGACGGCAAATGATTTTGATTCCATCTTCGCCATGAATCGCATTGTGCAGGCCATTGGTGCGAAATCTAAAAATTACCGGGTTCGTCTTGGCGGCGTGATTGCCAATCGCAGTGCAGCCACTGATCAGATCGATAAATTTAACGAACAGATTGGCCTGAAGACCATGGCCCATTTTCCGGATCTCGATGTGATTCGTCGTAGCCGCTTGAAGAAATCCACGTTATTTGAAATGGAAGAGTCACCGGAGTTAAAGCGTGTTCAGGATGAGTATCTGCGATTAGCGGAGAAGCTCTGGATGGGTGTGGACCCGCTGAATGCGGAGCCCATGAAAGACCGCGATATCTTTGATTTGCTGGGATTTGATTGATGCGATGCAGGCATCGTGAATGAGACCGTAGAGATGAACCATCCCACCCCTACCACCTACCTGAAGCAGCGGGATCGCATAGAGCATTATTTCGATCGCACCGCGGCGGATACCTGGGCACGTCTGACCTCGACGGCTCCGGTCAGTGGGGTCCGTGCGACGGTGCGTGCGGGACGGGATCGGATGCGTGCCACCTTGCTGTCCTGGTTGCCGGAGGATCTGGGCGGCCGCCGTATTCTGGATGCCGGTTGTGGAACAGGAGCGTTGGCAGTGGAGGCGGCCCGGCGCGGTGCGCACGTGGTCGCCATCGATTTATCGCCCACCCTGGTGGCCCTGGCACGCGACCGCGCCTGCGGTCATGTCGGGAGTGGCCACATTGAGTTTCTGTCCGGCGACATGTTCGATTCGGCGCTGGGTGAGTTCGATCATGTGGTGGGCATGGACTCCTTGATTCACTATCGTCCGGTCGACATGGTGGGCATTTTGTCGGGTTTTGCGGCCCGCACCCGCACCTCAATCGTGTTTACCTTTCCGCCGAAGAACCTCTTGTTGACGGCCATGATCTCCGTTGGAAAGTTATTCCCGCGTAAGGATCGTGCGCCATTTATTCAGCCGGTGGCGTACGAAAAGCTGCGCACTCGCATTGAGGACTCGGCGGCACTGTCCGTTTTTCGTGTCGGCCGCACCGAACGAATTGCCCGCGGATTCTATACCTCGCAGGCGCTCGAACTCGTGAGGGAAACATGAGCCGACTCGCCACGATGAGATCCTGGCGTAAGTGGACCCGTCTGAGTCCTCGTTTTTTACCGTTTGCGGATGTCGCCACGCGTGAGTTGCCGCTGTCGCGGCTCTTTCAGCTGTCCTTATTTCAGGTCTCTGTGGGCATGTGTACCGCCCTGCTGATTGGTACGTTGAACCGCGTGATGATTGTGGAGTTGGGCGTCAGCGCCTGGCTGGTCGCGGTGATGGTGGCCCTGCCCTTGTTGTTCTCGCCGTTTCGTGCCCTGTTGGGGTTTAAGTCGGACACCCACAAGTCGGTATTGGGCTGGCGTCGCGTGCCTTACATTTGGCTGGGCACACTCTTTCAATTCAGCGGGCTGTCCATCATGCCCTTTGCCTTGATTGTGCTGTCCGGCGATAGTCATTGGCCGGTCTGGGTCGCCACATTGGCGACGGGTCTTGCATTCTTATTGGTGGGCATGGGCCTGCAGACCACGCAGACGGCCGGACTGGCGCTTGCCACCGACATTGCCCCGCCGGAGTCCCGTCCGCGAGTGGTCGCCATGATGTATGCCATGTTTCTGGTGGGCATGGTCGCCAGTGGATTAATTTTTGGATGGTTACTGACCGAGTTCCATCCACTCAAACTCATTAAGGTCATTCAGGGCGCCGCGGCCGTGAGCGCGGTGCTCAATGTGATCGCGCTCTGGAAGCAGGAGGCCCGCAACCCGGAACGGACATCGGCCAGGATTGAACGCCCTCGTTTTCGCGATACCTGGCAGGCCTTTTCGCGCCAACCGCACACCCTGCGGTATCTGGTCGCTCTGGGGTTGGGAACGGCCGCTTTCTCCATGCAGGACATCATTCTGGAGCCATATGGTGGCGAGGTGCTGGGCCTGTCCGTATCGGCCACGACCGTGCTCACGGCCCTGATGGCCGCCGGTGGCTTGACCGCGTTTACGTTGGCCGCACGTTGGTTGAGTCGTGGTGCCAATCCCTATCGTGTCGCGGCCTTGGGCGCCGTGGTGGGGTTGGTCGCATTTTCATGCGTGATTTTTTCGGAGCCCTTTCACGAACCGAACCTGTTTCGTCTTGGCGCGATACTGATTGGCTTCGGTGGCGGATTGTTCTCGGTGGGCACGCTCACCGCGGCCATGAATCTGGAGTCTGATGATCCCAGTCGGCATTTCGGCACCAGCGGATTAATTATTGGTGCCTGGGGTGCGGTCGTGGCCACGGCCACTGGGATTTCCATGGCCTTGGGCGGCGCGCTCCGTGATCTCGTGTCCACGCTGGCTGTGAATGGCGATATCGGCTCGGCCCTGGTGAATCCCGCCACGGGATACAGCTTTGTCTATCACCTCGAATTGTATTTATTGCTCGTGACATTGGTGGCCATTGGTCCATTAGTGCGTGTCGGAACACGTGCACCGGTGTCGTCCAATCAATCCGTATCAAAGTTTGGTCTGGCGGAATTCCCAAGCTGATCAAATCATCTAAGGAGAACGACCATGGGAACTGGAGCAGTCACGCAATACATCGATCTCGCGCAGATCGTGTTGTACGTTTTTTGGATTTTCTTCTTCTGGCTCGTCATCTGGCTGGTACGGGAAGGTAAGCGTGAGGGATACCCGTTGGAGAGCGATCGCTGCGATTACGTGGATATCCAGGGTTGGCCGGCGATTCCCAAGGCAAAGCAATATCGTTTGGGCGATGGCACGATTCTGGAGGCGCCGCATGACCGCGATCGCAATGCGCCGGCGTTGGCCGCGCGTCGCACGGGCAACTTCCCGGGTGCGCCCATTGAACCCACCGGTAATCCGATTGGCGCAGGGTTAGGGCCGGGTGCTTGGACGGCGCGTGCGGATCATCCCGATCACATGCGCGATGGCTCCGCCAAGATTCGTCCGATGCGGCTGGAGTCTGATTTCAGTGTGGCCATCCAGGACGTGGATCCGCGCGGTCTCACGGTGGTGGGCGCCGACGATGTGGCCGCCGGCGTGGTCAAGGACCTCTGGGTCGACCGCACGGAGATGCTGTTCCGTTACCTTGAAGTGGCGCTTACCGGTGGCAAGACCGTTCTGCTGCCGATTCCGTTTTGCCGCATCACCAAGAAAAACGTGAAGGTTGCGGCTATTTTGGGCAGTCAATTCGCCGGTGCACCGACCACGAAGAGTCACGATCAGGTGACACTGCGCGAAGAAGATGAGATCGCCGGCTACTTTGGCAGTGGCATTTTGTATGCCACGCCCACGCGTCAGGAACCCTTGGTATGACCCGCGATCTCAGCCACACGCATGGCTATCCTCATGAGCATGAGGTCGAGCCGCAATACGGCCTCCCTGAGAGCCTGCCGAATGATGAAAAAATTCTTTGGCAAGGCTCGCCGGTATGGACATCTCTGGCACGACATGCGTTTCATGTCTACAAGCTGGCGGTGTACTTCGCCGTGATCATTGCCATTCGGATGTTCACGATCCTGACGGATGGCGGGACCCTGGAGCGGGCCATGATCTCGGCCGTGTGGCTGGGCCTGCTCGCGGCCATCGCCATTGGAGTATTGGCCGCTATTGCCGCGTTGTCGGCACGCACCACGGTCTACACCATCACCACAAAACGGGTGGTCATGCGGGTGGGCATGGTGTTGACCACGACGTTCAATCTTCCCTTTAAACGGATCGCCTCCGCGGGACTGCGGCTGCAGTCCCACAACACCGGCGATATTCCCCTGGCGTTAATGGGCAACGATCGGATTGCTTACCTGCATTTATGGCCGCATGTCCGTCGCTGGCGGTATGCACAGCCGGAACCCATGCTGCGGGGTGTACGTGACCCGCATCGTGTGGCCGAGATCCTCACGAATGCCTGGGCGGCGCGCGTCGGTCAGGCGGCCGCGGTAACGGCTTCGGAGGCCTCTGGGCGACACCATGCCCATCGTGCTGCTCCACCGTCAACTTCCGGGGACATGCGCACGGCGTAATCACGCGTGCACGGCACCCTCATGAACGAATCGACCGCACTGATTCATGACGCATCCTCCGCGCGAGGATGGCGTCGTTGGGCCTTGCCGATAGTGGTGGTCACGGGGCTGGGGGTGCTGATGGCATCCATTGCGTCGTTTCGTGCAACGGGGGTCGCCATTCGAGATCCGGAATCGGCAGCGGTGGTGATGCGCGAGTTGCGTTTTGAGGATCGTGCCGATGGCAGCATTGCCGTGATCGATCACCGCAGTGCCCGTGTGATCACGACGATCACGGGCGAGGCGGGCTTTGCCCGGGGGACATTACGTGGATTTGCCCGCGATCGGCGGTTGCGCAGTGTCAGTCCGGATCATCCGATTCAGCTCATTGGCCGTGCCGACGGCCGGCTGACCCTATGGGATCCGATGACCGAACGGGTTGTGGATCTGGAATCGTTTGGCGCGACAAACGCGGCGGTGTTTGGTCGATTGCTGTCAATGCCACCGACGGATGGAGTCCGTTAATGGAATCAAAAACACCCTGTACCGTTGAAATTGCCCATACCTCCTATGATTTCTATGCCCACGTGGAGCTTCAGGACAATACGGTGGGTCCTGGCGATCAGGTGCTGGTGCATAACCCTCCTACCGAGATCGATTACGGGCAGCACATCAAGGTGGAGCGCGAAGCCACTATTTCCCGAGCGAGTTGGCTCTCGCGGATCTGGACGAAGTTTATTGCACGGTTTGAACTTACCACCTTGTACGAAGTGAGTTTTTCGACCACGCGTTTTTCAAAGTCCCGGCGCTATCCCAGGCCGGTTATGCCGTCGGCTCGCCGGACCGGCGATTAAGGGGGAGAGCATATGAACACACTGGCACACGAGATGCCCAAGGTGATTAGCACCAATGAGGCCACGGAGCGCGCACTCGAGAGCACGATTCTGAATCCGCGTTTCTACACGACCGATTTTGATGCCATTGACCGCATTGATATCGAGCATATTCGACCCCAGTGGGATGCCCTGATGGCGGAGTTTGCGGCGGACAAAAATAAAGATCACTTTCAGCGCCCCCCGGAGACCATGCACCAGGATTACTCCAACATTCCGGATGGGTTGTATCAGGAGTTTGTGGATTTTCTGATCAGTTCGGTGACCTCGGAGTTCTCGGGATGTGTCCTTTACGCCGAGATTAAGCGCCGAATCAAGAACGAAGACATGCGCAATCTGTTTGGTTATATGGCCCGCGACGAGAGTCGGCATGCCGGGTTCATTAATCAGTGGCTCAAAGACTTTGGCATTGGTGTAGACCTTGGGTTTCTGGCCAAGTCTAAAAAGTACACCTACTTTCGGCCGAAGTTTATTTATTACGCAACGTACCTTTCCGAGAAAATTGGTTATGCCCGATACATCACCATCTATCGGCAGATTGAGCGGCATCCCGAGCTGAAATTTCATCCCATCTTTGGATGGTTTAAGGAATGGTGCAATGATGAATTTCGGCATGGCGAAGCGTTTGCCATGCTGATGCGCGCAGATCCGAAACTGCTGTCTGGCGTGAATTTGTTATGGATCCGATTCTTTCAGCTGGCCGTCTACGCCACCATGTTTGTGCGGGATCATGCCCGGCCGGAGTTCCACAAGGCCGTGGGGATGCATCCGACGGACTACGACCTTCAGGTGTTTCGCACCACCACGGAAATTTCCAAGCAGGTCTTTCCGGTCACCCTGAACCTGGATGACCCACGCTTATTGGCGGGCTTTCAGAGACTCACGGTGATTGCGGAGCAGGTGGCCAACGCGCGGGAGCGAGGCGGTATAGGCGGGCGATTAGCGCAGGCCTGGCACGGACTGCGGGCCGCGGCGGTGTTTGGCCGGCTGTTCATGCTGCCCACGAAGCGCCATGAACTGCCGCAGGACGTGCGGCTCGCCCCCACGTGGTAGTGACGGTGATCATTGCCCTTCTCTACACGGTCTTCGTCTGGTGGTTTAGCACCGGCATCATCCTGTACTTGAACGGCCTGCCGCGGCATACCTTTAAATGGACCATGTCGGGCGCCACCGCCATGTTGTTAGCCGCGCTGTATGCCTTGCAATTGACCAGTCATGTCGCCGAGGTCTGGGCGGTCTACTGCGCGTTCACGTGCGCGGTGCTGGTCTGGGCATGGCAGGAGATTGGATTTTTACTGGGGTTTGTGACGGGTAGCCGCAAAACGGAGTGCCCTGAGGATGCGCGGGGTTGGCGCAAATTCGGACTGGCCGCCGAAACGATTCTGTACCACGAGCTCGCCCTCATCGTGTTGGGGGCCATGGTCTGGTTGATGACCAAAGACGGGGTCAATGCCGTGGGGTTCTGGACTTATTTGGTGCTGTGGGCCATGCGTCAGAGCGCCAAACTCAATGTCTATTTTGGAGTCCGAAACCTCAACGAGGAGTTTCTGCCGCATCACCTCAAATACCTGCAGACCTACTTTCGCCGCCGTGCCATCAATGCGTTCCTTCCGATCTCGGTGCTGACGGCCTGTCTGATCGTGATCCCGATCTGGCGGTCGGTGGCCGCGGCGGCGGCAGGCAGCGCCGATGCGGTGGGTCTGGCGTTGGTGGGCACCTTGCTGAGTCTGGCCATACTGGAGCACCTGTTCCTGGTCATTCCATTGCCCTTTGACGCCCTATGGAAATGGGGCCTTCGCTCGCGGGTCTCGCACCTCTCTTAGGCACAGGTTTAACCCGAGTACCGTCAACGGGCGTCCGCGCGTAGTCTGTGGGCATGCCGCGATCGGACACTACCCTGATTACATTGATCGAGTCGGCGGTGGATCACTTTGGTGATCGCATCGCCTACCGGTGCCTGGGCGTGGACACCTCCTTTGCGCAAGTAGGGGATCAGAGCGCCCGGGTGCGTAACACCCTGTGGGAGTGGCAGCTGCCCGCGGATGCACGGATCGCCGTGATGCTGCCCAATGTGGTCCAGGCGCCCATCAGTATTGCGGGCATTGTGCGTGCGGGTCATGTGGTGGTCACCGTCAACCCGCTATTTACGGCACGGGAACTCGCGTTTCAGCTCAACGATGCCCAGGCCACGGCGCTGATCGTGCTGGAGAATTTTGCGCACGTGGTCGCCCACGCGCAGAAGGACTATGGGCTGCCGCATCTACGGCACGTGGTGGTCACGCAGTTGGGAGACGCCATGGGCATCAAAGGCCACCTCCTCAATGTCGTTGTGCGCTACGTGAAGCGCATGGTGCCGGCCTGGTCGTTTCCGGCGCACTGGACGGTCCACCGCTGGACTGATCTGATGCGCAGGCCGTCGGCCGGGAAGTCGGCCCAACGACACTCCGATGAGATCGCGTTCTTGCAGTACACCGGGGGCACCACCGGCCGTATCAAAGGGGCCATGCTCTCCCACGCCAATCTGTTGTCCAATATTGATCATTGCGCGGCGTGGTTGCAGCCCGAGCAACTCGCCCGCGACATGGCCCACGACATGGCCGACTCGAGGCCGGATTCGGTCAATGCCATGAACGTGCTGCCGCAACTGACCATGGTCTGCGCCTTACCGCTGTATCACATCTTCTCGCTGACGGCCTGCATGCTTCTGGGGTTTCGGGTGGGATTTCGAAATCTACTGCTGCCCAATCCCAAGGATCTCAAATCCGTGATCTCGGCCCTGGCGGGATCGCCGGCCCATTTATTTCCGGGCGTCAATACCCTGTTTAATGCCTTGCTCAACCATCCGGACTTTGATCGCATGGATTTCTCCCAACTGAGGATTGCCGTCGGAGGGGGGATGTCGGTCTCGGCCAGTGTCGCCCGGCGCTGGAAAGAGCGCACGGGGGTGACCCTGCTGGAGGGCTACGGTTTATCGGAGACCAGTCCGGTCGTCGCGGCCACCCCCCGCTCGTTGGATCGCTTCACCGGATCAGTGGGTCTGCCGATGCCCGATACCGAGGTGGTGCTCATCGATGATTCGGGCGCGCTGCATGGGGGCCGATCCACGGACATCATCGGCGAGATCGCGGTGCGCGGACCGCAGGTGATGCGGGGTTACTGGAATGCGCCCGAGGAAAACGCCCAGGCCTTTACGAGCGATGGATTTTTTAAAACGGGAGACATCGGCACCTGGGATGCGGACGGCTATCTGCATATCGTGGACCGCAAAAAGGACATGATTCTAGTGAGCGGTTTTAATGTCTATCCCAACGAGATTGAGCAAGTGGTGTCGGATCTGCCGGACGTGGTGGAGTGCGCGGCGATCGGGGAACCCGATGACCATACCGGTGAGGCGGTGGTGTTGTTTGTCGTGCCGCGTGACCCCCATCTGCGCGTGGAGGTGGTGCATGATCATTGCGCGCGGTATCTGACCAATTACAAGCGTCCGAAGCGCATCGTGCTCACGACCGCACTGCCGAAATCCACCGTCGGCAAGGTGTTACGGCGCGCCTTACGGACAGCGCGCCGTGAGGCAGGCTCCGCCTCAGAACATCAGCAGGGATAGTCTTCGCCAAGTTGTGGGCGCACCACATGCGTCCAGCCCAGCTCGGACGTGAGTACCCGACTGAAGTTCTCGGCGGCCTGCGCTTCGCCATGAGTCACAAAGACTTTTTTGGGGGGTGCGGTGAATCCTTGACACCACCACCGCAGGTCCGCCTGATCGCCATGGGCCGAGAGACCACCCAGTGTATGCACCGAGGCCTTGACGGGCACTTCCCGGCCCAGTAACCGAACACTCTTGGCGTGATCCACTAGCGCACGGCCGCGTGTGCCGGCCGCCTGAAAACCGGTGATCACAACGGCGCACTGTGGCCGCGGAAGATTCCAAAACAGATGGTGCACGATCCGTCCCGCTTCGCACATACCGCTGGCCGACAGGATAATGGCCCCGCCTTTGATCTGATTCAGCGCCTTGGAATCGTTGACATCGGCGGTGAAGCGAATGTGTGCAGCATTCGGGTGGGATTGCCACCAGGCAAAAAGATTCTGGGCGTCACGATCAAGACTGGTGAGATGAGACTGGGTGATGCGCGATGCGGCAGTGGCCATGGGCGAGTCCACGAAAATCGAGAGAAACGGCAATCGTTTTCGGCGAATCAGATCCAGCAGGATGGCTATCACCTCCTGGGTACGCCCCACCGCAAAGGCGGGCATCACCACATTGCCGCCTTGCTTTAAGGTGGTGGTGATGACGTCCACGAGTTCATCCTCGGTTTCTTGGAGTGAACGGTGCAGACGATCGCCATAGGTCGATTCCATGATCAGGACGTCGGCCTGCGCAATGCGCACCGGATCGTTCATGATAGGGCGATGGCGCGTGCCAATGTCACCGGAGGCCACCAGTCGTCGGGTGTGCAGTTGGCCCCGGGCGTCGGGTTCGGTGATCTCCAGCGTGGCCGATGCCGCCCCGAGAATGTGGCCGGCGTCCACAAAGGTCAGCCGGATCCCCGGGGCAATATCCCGCGGATGCGCATACGGCACGGTGACGCACTGGGATAGGCATTGGGCCACGTCCTGGGTGCTGTAAAGCGGCGTCGGCAGTTCACCGCGCCACTTCCCCGTCGCTTTGCGCTTCTCGGCCCGCTCCAGTTCGCCCGATTGAATGTGCGCACTATCGGCGAGCAACACGTCGAGCAGGTCCAGGGTGGCGGGCGTGCAGTAAATCGGACCTCGAAATCCCTGGGCACAGAGTCGCGGCAGCAGCCCACTGTGATCAATATGGGCATGCGTGAGGACAACGAATTGCAGCTCCCGAGGCGACGGTTCAAACGGGCGGAGATTCTTCTCGTCGGCGTCCCGGTTGCCCTGGAACATGCCGCAGTCGATCAGGAATGGCCGCGACGGTGTCCCGAGGGGGCCCTGGGCGGTGTGAACGACCGTGCGCGAACCGGTGACCTCGCCGGCGGCGCCTTCAAATCGAATATGCATGCGCTAATGATCGCATGCCCCTCACCTGCGGTGGCGTTTAGGCGGCAGGCTTGGCGACGGATAACACGACGGCTTCACCTTCGAGCACGCGTTTTCCTTCTACGGTGCAGATGGTTTCCAGGCGCACCCGATTCTTTTCCGGGGTGATCTCGGTCACCGTTACTTTGGCGGTGATGGTCTGGCCCGGATGCACCGGCGCCAAGAACTTCATGGACTGGCTCAGAAAAATGGTGCCGGGGCCAGGCAGACGGTTGGCCAGTACCGAGGAAATCAGACTGCCCGTCAGCATGCCGTGCACGATGCGTGTGCCAAATCGCGTGGTCTTGGCATATTCCTCATCCAGGTGAATGGCATTGGTATCCATCGATACAGCGGAAAACAGAATGATGTCCGTCTCCGTGATGGTCTTGGATTGCTGGGCGGTTTGGCCCACAAACAACTCATCGGTGTAGAACGCGGGGCGAAGAGTGGTCATGCGATGTGCTCCCTGATGCGATGGTGGCGTTATAGTCGGTTTCGGGCAGCGCTCGTCGGGACCGCACGGCGAGGCACCATGGCCGGTATTGTACTGCTGCATAGCAGCAATTTTGGGCGGTACCGGCTTAAAATACGGCGAAACGCCCCTAAATAGGAGATTTTCATCCTGTGAAAGAAGCGATTGAACGATTTCTGGTGAGTCAGATGGGCACGGCGCTTCCGGGCTGGGCCAAGGCGCTGGTCGCCCTCACCAACGTCTTTCTGATCCTGCTGATCTCGTGGGCGCTGATTCAGGCCTCGGGCCGGGTGCTGCGCGCGCTCAATGATCAGATGGGCCGTGCCAAGCCGGATCCCGAGGAGCGCAAACGCATTGAGACGTTGATGCGGGTGTTTCGCTACATTGCCAGCGTGGTGATCGGTGCGGTCACCATCATGCTGGTGCTCTCAGAGATTGGCATTTCGATTGCGCCGATTCTCGCCACGGCGGGCGTGGCGGGTCTGGCGGTGGGCTTTGGCGCACAGAGTCTGGTGAAGGATTATTTCACCGGGTTTGTGATGCTGTTAGAGGATCAGATTCGGGTCGGGGACCTGGTCGAAGTGGGTGGAAAAACCGGCGCGGTGGAGGAGGTCACGCTTCGCTATGTGCGGCTGCGCGACATCGAGGGCGCCGTGCATTACGTGCCCAATGGTGTGATCGCCACCCTGACGAACCGCAGTCGTGATTACGCATTTTCATTAGTGGATGTGAGCGTGGCCTACGCCGAGAATCTGGATCGTGTGCAGGATGTGATTCGCGATGTGGGCGCCGCCATGCAGCGCGATTCCGAATTCGGGACACGGATCCTTTCGCCGGTGGAATTAATGGGAGTGGAGCAGCTGGCCGACTCCGCGGTGGTCTTGCGTTGCCGATTCAAAGTGGGCCCATCCGAGCAGGGTGCGGTACGTCGGGAATTTCAGCGACGACTCAAGCAGGAATTCGACACACGGGAAATCGAGATTCCCTTTCCCAGTCGGACCGTGTATACCAAGACCGGTTAACCCGCGACGTCCGAGACGCGACGTCCGATCACCCCCACCACGCCAGAACAACCATCATCGATGTGCCGGTCACAATGGCCGCCACCAGGCCATCCTTTTTTAGCCACATGATCGCCAATGCGCTGCCACTTGCCAGCAGGCGATATGACAATGGCACCTGTGCCAGCACTCCCACCGGCAGCACAATAATGCGCACGACCAGTGCGGCCACCATGGCATACGTCACACACGATACCCAACGAAAGACCGGTGATCCCTGAGTGAGCCGACCGGCGAGCATGACGCCCAGTGCGCGCCAGGCGTAGGTGCCCAGTGCCGCCAAGACAACGACCATCCAGAGTCCTGCGACAGCGTGTGGCGAGAGGGTCAGGAGGGATTCCATATCACGGGTCCGACCGATGGGAGTGCGCCGCGTGAACCGATCGCGCGGTGTGCCGCCGATGCAGACTCCTGTCGATTAAAAACGCGAGTGTTCCACCGGCCACGCCGCAGATCAGAATGCTCCAGCTGGGGGACCAGTGATAGATGATGGGTCCCGAGAGTCCACCGATTAACAACGCAAGCCGGTTCGCCTGTTCGCGGACCTGGACAAAACTGAGCAGGAAAAACAAGGGATTTAACAGCACCAAACCCATCGTGATGGGAGTCGGCACATGACCGGCGATCACATAGCCCAGTGCGGTGCCCGGAATGCCGGCCGCCCAGCACACGAGTCCAAATCCAGTGAAGTAGGCTAATCGTTGTTCGGGCGCAAGGTCATGGAAGTTGCGCATCATCACGGCCCAACTGGTCATGGAAATGAGATGGGCTTTTGCGAACAGTGACGCTTGACGATCCGAGGCCGGAATCTGCGGGATCAGGGTGAGGGTCATCGGCAGAAAACGTGCAGCCGTCAACGCGGTGGCGATCACAATGGCCGTTCCCGATGCGCCCAAGGCCACCATCTCAACGAGCACTACCTGACCGGGAAGGGCGTAGATCAGCACGCTGCTCGCCGTGGTGACACCCAGCCCCAGGCCGCTCGCATGCCCGAGTGCGCCGAATCCAATCATGCCAGCGAGCAACACGGCGGCGGGAACACCCAGGGCGGCACGGCATCCTGCACGAAATGCGGCGCGGTGATTCTGTGCAATGGCAGTGCTCATGCGGTCTATTGTAGGCCGGCCAAATCGGGATCGGAAAGCGTGGATAATTCCCGCATGCGAATTTTCTCTGCCCTGTATGCACGCGTGATGCGATGGTCACGTCATCCGCGGGCGCCCTGGATTCTGGGTGGGCTGAGTTTCGCAGAGTCGTCGTTTTTCCCCATTCCCCCCGATGTGATGCTTGCGCCCATGAGTCTCGCGCAGCCCCACCGCGCCTGGTGGTTCGCCACGATCACGACAGTGACCTCGGTCTTGGGGGGGCTTTTCGGGTACTGGATGGGCGCCGCATTCTTTTCGATGATGGAACCCTGGCTGCTGCAGTCCTCGTATGCCGGGGCCTTTGCCACGGCCAAACAGTGGTTTATCGACTGGGGATTCTGGGCCGTGTTTATCGCGGGGTTCTCGCCGATTCCTTACAAAGCGTTCACGATCGCGGCCGGCGTCATGGGCATGGCCATTTTGCCGTTTACGGTGGCCTCGTTTATCGGGCGTGGAGGCCGCTTCTATCTCGTCGCAGGACTGATGAAGTGGGGCGGTGCACGAATGGAACGTTTACTGGAATCCTATGTCGATCGGTTAGGGTGGTTCACGGTAGTACTGGTGACCGTAGTGATCGTCTACAAATCAATCTGAATGGATAGCAAAACAATTCGGGTATGGGATCTGCCGACCCGTGTGTTCCACTGGGCTTTGGCATTCTCTGTGATCAGCGCGTTTGTGAGTGTGAAGATCGGTGGCAATGCCATGATCTGGCATGCGCGGTTTGGTTATGGTGTCCTGGCGCTGATGTTGTTTCGGGTGGTCTGGGGATTCATGGGTCCGGTGTATGCACGATTCGCGACCTTTCTGACCGGTCCTCGCGACGTCATCGCCATACTGCGGGGCCGACCGTGGACGGGGGTGGGCCACAATCCATTGGGGGCCTTGTCCGTGCTGGCATTGATCATCGTGTTCGGTCTGCAGGCGGTCTTGGGTTTATTCACCACGGATGAGATTGCATTTGATGGCCCGCTGGTGAAGCATGTCAGCAGCGACTGGGTCGCCTTTGCCACGCGCTGGCACAACCGGGCCGAGTGGTGGTTAATTGGATTGGTGCTGCTGCACGTGGGTGCCATCATCGTGCATCGCGTGATGCATCATCGGGATCTGATACGCCCCATGCTCACGGGGGATGCTCACGTCGTGCCTGCAGTGGCGGTCGAGAGTGCCCGCGACGATGCCGTCGTGCGCATCAAGGCCATCGTGGTGATGGCCTTGATGGCCGGTTTGGTGGCCTACTTGTCCTTGTAGTCGTCGTGGCAGGCCTTACAGGTCTGGCCGGTCGCACCAAACGCTTTTTTGATCTGCTCCAGATTGCCGGACTTGGCGGCGGTGTTCAGGTCGGCGGCGGCCTTCATGAGCTTATCCGCACCGCCCTTGACCTTGTCCATCTCTTTCCAAATCGCGGGCTTCGCCTTCCCGCCTTCGGTACCGGGACCAAAGGCTTCCCATGGCAGTGCGGACAGTGTGGCGATCACGGCAGCGCTTTTCTGCACCTCTGCGGCATTAAAAGGCACTTCGCCTTTGGTCACTGCTGCGATACGGTTCATGTGGGTGCCCATGAGAGAAAAGGCACTCTGACGGTATTTGATGGCATCTTCTTTTTTGGCGAATTGCGCTGATGCGGTCAGGGGAACTGCCGCGAACAGTGCGGTGGCGATTCCGAGAGAAATCACAGATGTCTTAGCCATAAAAAAACTCCTTACGTTGAGGGTTGAGGTTGTGGTGGCGGGGACTTAAGATCCCTTGTGGTCTTCAGAACGTGACGCCATGACCCACCATACGCCCCAGACGGTGAGCAGGGTTCCGGAGACCGTAAATAGTGTAATTGGTTCATTAAAGAGTAGCCACGCCATGATGGCGGTGGTGGGTGGCGTGAGGTAGAGCAGGCTGGTCACTTGGGTGGCGGCGCCGTCGCGAATCATGACAAACAGCAGCGAGATGGCACCGATCGACAGTCCGAATATCGCCCAGATCAGTGCGCCGATCAGCTCCGGGTGCCACTCCACCTGGCGGGTCTCCACGAGCATCATGAAAGGAACGCAGGCCACCGCCGAGACGGCGAATTGAATCACTGATCCGGCGCGTAGATCAAAACTGGGACAGAAACGCTTTTGATAGAGCGTGCCGATGGTGATCGAGGCCAGTGCGATGGCGGCTAAGCCGAGACTCGTGACGCGGAGCCCGGTCAAGGAGAGCTTGGCGTAGACCACCAGTCCGACTCCAAGAATACCGAGCGTGAGTCCGATCCATTGGCGCGAGGTGAGCCGCTCCGCCACGACGGCGGCAAACCAGGCGGTGACGATGGGTTGAAGTCCCATGATCAGCGCCACCAGTCCGGCGGACATCCCCTGTTTGACCGCTGCCCAGACGCCCCCCAGATAGCCGGCCTGGAGCAATACACCGGCCAGCGCGATGTGGCCGATCTGTGCGCGATCGGGCCATCGGGGGCGGATCAGGAGCACCACGGGCACCATGATGGCCAGCACGCCCGTAAATCGCATGAACAAGAAGGTCATGGGTTCGGCGTGGGGCATGCCGTAGCGGGCAAGGATGAATCCGGAACTCCAGATCAGGACAAAGGTGGCCGGAATCAGATGTCGAAAAGGGGCGGGCATGGGGCATTCTCAGAGAACATCGTGGATAATGCCTGAATGAGTTTTGATTCTTTTGGCCTGCATCCCGATCTGATGCGGGCAATCGCCGAGGTCGGCTACACCACTCCCACCCCGATTCAGGCCCAGGCCATTCCCGTGATTGTGGGCGGGGGCGATGTCATGGGAGCCGCCCAGACCGGCACGGGTAAAACCGCCGCCTTCACGCTGCCCATCCTGCAGCGGCTGATGCCTCATGCCAATACGAGTGCCTCGCCGGCCCGTCACCCGGTGCGCGCCTTGATGTTGGCGCCGACTCGAGAGCTGGCCGATCAGATTGCACAGAATGTCAGCCAGTACGCCCAGTACGTGCCGTTGCGCAGTACCGTGGTGTTTGGCGGCGTCGACATGAATCCGCAGACCGCCGCGTTGCGATCCGGCGTGGAGATTCTGATTGCCACTCCGGGCCGACTCCTCGATCACGTGCAACAAAAAACAGTGTCCTTGGGCTCCGTATCCGTGCTGGTGCTGGATGAGGCGGACCGTATGTTGGACATGGGCTTTCTGCCGGATCTCCAGCGGATCGTGAACCTGTTGCCGAAAGCCCGACAGAGTCTGTTGTTCTCGGCCACCTTTTCGCCGGAGATTCGAAAGCTCGCGAAAACCTTTTTAAATGACTCCCCCACGGTCATTGAAGTGGCCGCGCGCAATGCCACGGCAGAAAATGTGACCCAGATCGTGTACACCGTCGACCGCCCGGAGGCCAAGCGTGCCGCCGTGGCTCACCTGGTCAAATCCCGTGGCTTAAAGCAGGTCATTGTGTTTACCAATACCAAGATCGGCGCCAGCCGTCTGGCCCGTGAACTGCAGCGTGAAGGCGTTCCTGCAGATGCCATTCACGGTGACAAGTCCCAGGGCGAGCGCCTGGCCACGCTGGAGAAGTTTAAAAAAGGCGAAGTGGAGGTCATGGTCGCCACCGATGTCGCGGCCCGGGGCCTGGATATCGCGGAACTGCCTGCGGTCATCAACTATGACCTGCCGTACGCCCCCGAGGATTACGTGCACCGCATTGGTCGCACCGGTCGGGCCGGTGCCAGCGGCACGGCCATGTCCTTGATGACACCCGATGATCAACGTCTGCTGGCCGACATTGAGAAGCTGGTTAAAAAGACCATCGTGCGGGAGGCGCTGGTCATCGAGGGGTCATCGGGTCGTGGAGAGCGATCCGGGTCCGGTGCCGAGCGCCGTGGTGAGCGTCGCAGCGACACCCGAGGCGATCGCGGATGGCGCGAACAGGAGCGCAGCTCGTCCCGTGCGTCACCGTACGCCACCCTGGCAACGCCAAAAGCGTCGGTGCCGGCCGATCCGATCTTCAGCCAGCCCTACCAGACAAAAGAAGCATCCGTGGGCGAATCCTCCGTGGCGCCCGCCACCGGATCCACGGCAACCTCGCCCCGTACGTCAGGCCGTGCAGGTTTATCGAGTATCCGGCGCGCGCCCAAACCGGTACCGGCCATTCTCGGCGGCAAACCGAAATCCTCCACCTGAATCCGATACCGTCTCGGTCACCCGCGACGGGATGATCAGCGCACGTGATCGATGGCGGGTGGGCCGATCCATCGTGATGGTTCAGGTGGTGGGCAGACGGTGAAAGTGTTCCCGGTAGTGCCGTTGCCACATCGGACGCACTCGGGCGAGCCAGCGTATGGGCATGGTCAGTTCCAAGTGGGACCAGGCGCATTCGAGCTGCAGACGAATCGTCTCCGAGTTGTCGGTGCGCAGTGGCAGTGCCAGGGTTTGTTTCGAGAGTTTCTCACCCTGATCATTGCGCACGACCGGCACATGCAGTAAGCGTGGCTCCGGATAACCCAATGCTTTTCTCAGCGCCGCATGCCGAGGCGCAGCGTGGAACAGGTCGTCGCCACGCACGATGTCGGTGATGCCCTGAAAGGCATCATCAATCACCACGGCAAAGTTGTAGGCCCAGAAACCATCGGCGCGTTTGAGCACGAAATCATCACCGTTGTCATTGCGAAAACGCCAGGACGTCCCCTCCTGTTGAAACCGGGCTCGGTCCACGGGCGGACTCGTTGGGCGATCGGTGGTGGTGACGGCCGGTCTGCAGAACCCCGGATACAGGATCTCGCCATCGGGGTTGTGACGGGTTTTGCCAGAGTCCACGGCGCTTTGTAGTTTTTTGCGCGAGCAGGTGCAGGGATAGGCGCGACCCTCTGCGACGAGGCCGTCAAGAACGTCCTGGTACACGGCGAGTCGATCCTGCTGAAATAGCACTCCGTGTTGTGTTTCCGGTGCGCGATCTTGGGGCAGACTCCAATGGTCCCAGGTCAGGCCGTGCCGGCGGAGTTGCTCCAGAATGATCTGCGCGGCACCGGGATCTTCGCGAGGCATATCGAGATCTTCCATGCGCACATACCAGGCATAGCCATTGGCCCGGGCATCCAGCCAACTGGCCAGGGCCGTGGCCAAGGATCCAAGGTGCAATGGACCGGTGGGGGAAGGGGCGAAACGACCCGCCTGCAGCAATTCCGAATTCTCCTGTCCGTCTGTTGGGCATGCGGCCCAGCAGCGCTCATTTACGCGATGGCCTGGAAACTCTCCCGAGCCGCCTGCAGCGTGTGGGCGATCGGTTCCCCGTCGTGCTGAATGGACAGGAATCCTGCCTCGAACGCGGACGGCGCCAGGTACACGCCTCGATCTAACATCGCGTGGAAGAATCGATTGAACTTATCCCGATCGGAACGATGGACATCATCGAAGGTCACCGGAGGCGTTGGACTGAAGTAAATGCCAAACATGCCGCCCACGCTGTCGGTGCAGAAATTATGTTCGCCGCATTCGCGGGCGATGGCCTGCAGGTCGTGCATCAGCTGCGCGGTCATCGCCGTGAGTTTGTCGTAAAACCCGGGCGCGCTGATGATTTTTAATGTGGCCAATCCCGCCGCAACGGCAACGGGATTGCCCGACAGGGTGCCCGCCTGATAGACCGGCCCCAAAGGCGCCACGCATTGCATGATGTCTTGACGACCACCGAATGCCCCCATCGGCATACCGCCACCGATCACCTTGCCCAGGGTGGTCATGTCGGGGCGCACGCCCGACAGCCCCTGTACGCCCTGCATGCCCACTCGAAAACCGGTCATCACCTCGTCGAAAATCAGAACGGCACCGTGCGCATCACACTGGGCACGCAGTGCTTCCAGAAATCCTTTCACCGGCTTGACCAGATTCATATTGCCGGCCACGGGCTCGACAATGACGCCGGCGATCTGTGATCCGTGTTCGGTAAAGCAGCGCTTGACGGCGTCGATGTCGTTGTAATCCAGCACAATGGTCTCGGCGGCGAAACTCTCCGGCACCCCTGCGGAAGTGGGATTGCCAAATGTAAGTAGCCCCGAGCCCGCTTTCACGAGCAGACTGTCGACATGGCCGTGGTAGCAGCCTTCAAATTTCACGATTTTGCTGCGCCCGGTGTAGCCACGTGCCACTCGGATGGCCGACATGGTGGCCTCCGTGCCCGACGAGGTGAGACGCATCATTTCCATCGAGGGCAGATGTTCACGAATCCATTCGGCGATCTCGATTTCCGCCGCCGTCGGTGCGCCAAAGGATAGCCCGTGCGTACAGGCCTGTTGGACAGCGGCAATCACATCGGGGTGCGCATGTCCCACAATCGCCGGACCCCAGGAGCAGATGTAATCCACATAACGATTACCGTCGGCATCCCATCCGTATGCCCCCTTGGCCTTTGCAAAAAATCGTGGCGTACCGCCGACGGAACGGAAGGCACGGACCGGTGAGTTCACGCCACCGGGAATGGTGTGTTGGGCTTGAGCGAACAGTGCTTCGCTCTTGGCAGTCGGGTTATGCGGCATCGTGATTATTCTCAGTCAAAGGCAATTCCCCGCATTTTAAAAGGTTTGGTTCTACTGGGTTTTTGCGCTTGCCCAAAAACTTGGTCACAATCCTGTATGACGCGTGGCGGTGAGCGATCCATGCCCGTGTTTAACCGCCGTAAATAACCGTCAACACTGACAATCCCTCGGAGAGCCCGAACGCATGAAAACTTATATGTGCCTGATTTGTGGTTGGATCTACGATGAGGCCACAGGATGGCCGGATGATGGCATTGCGCCGGGCACCAAGTGGGAAGACGTGCCCATCACCTGGGCCTGCCCCGAGTGTGGTGCGCAAAAGTCGGACTTCGAAATGGTGGAAGTCTAGGCCTTCACCACCGAAAATCGCATCAAGGTTTTTTGGCGTGCCTGATCGTGATCCACGATCGGAGCCGGGTAGGTGTCACCCAAGGCCACCCCGGCGCTCTGCAGGACCATGGGCGGCGCTGTCCACGGCGCATGAATCCACTTATCCGGGAGTGCGGCAATTTCCGGCACATAGCGGCGAATAAACGCCCCCTTCTCATCAAAGCGCTCGCTCTGACTGACCGGATTGAAAATCCGGAAATACGGCTGTGCGTCACAGCCGGTCGAGGCGGCCCACTGCCAGCCCCCGTTGTTGGCGCTGAGATCGAAATCATTGAGCTTCCAGGCGAAATAGGCCTCCCCTCGTCGCCAATCGATCCCGAGGTCCTTGGTCAGAAACGAGGCCACCACCATGCGCAAGCGGTTGTGCATGTAGCCCGTTGCGTTTAATTGGCGCATGCCGGCATCCACCAACGGGTAACCGGTAAGACCACCGCACCATGCCGTGAATTGGCGTTCTGCGTCCTCGCCCTGCGCCCAGACGATGCGATCGTAGACCGGCTTAAAGGCCCGCGTCACCACATGGGGATGGTGAAACAGGATTTGCATATAGAAATCCCGCCAGATGAGCTCCGACCACCAGGTGGTGGCTCCTGCAGCGGCCGATGCATCGGTGGCCTGTACCTGTGCCGCAAATCGCACCAGCTCCCGAATGGAGATCGTGCCAAAACGCAAATGTACCGATAGGTACGATGGACCTTTGATGCCAGGATAGTCGCGCGCCGTGTGGTAGTGGCCCACGCGGGGTTTGAATTCCTTAAACAGTTGTCGGGCACCGGATTCTCCGAGCGGAATCTGAAGCTGGGCCAGATTGCCGGGCGAAAACCCAAGATCCGATAAGGTCGGCGGGGGCTGGCGCAGCCGCTTCGGAATGTCTGAAGCCGGCAGGAGACGCCGTGCACATGCGGCGTGAATGGGCCCGTCCGGCGTGGCGGGGCCGGCGCCGGTGGTCTGGGGCGCGACACCGTCAAGCGTGAAACGCTTGAGCCATGCATTTTTATAGGGGGTGAACACGGAAAATGGTGTCCCCGCCCCGGTGAGGACTTCATGACGCTCAAAAATGCATTGGTCTTTGACCGAGGTCGCCTCAATTCCACGTGATCGCAGTGCGGCGCAGACCGTGTCGTCACGCTGACGCGCATCGGGCTCATCATCATGGGCAAACACCACGCGTTGTGCGCCCAAGGCGCCGGCGAGCTCGGGGATCCAGTGGCGTGGATCGCCATAGCGCACGATGAGGTGTGCACCACTGGCGTGGAGTCGTGATGCGATCTCGGATACGGCCGCATGAATGAAGGCGACACGTCGATCGATGCACGGGGAGGTGCTGTCGGATGGTGAGGCCATCGCGGTGGACCTGTCCAAAAGCGCAGCCGCACGCGGAATGGCCGAGAGAATCCCCTCGTCAAAAATAAACACCAGCTGCACGGGGTCCGTAGAGCGTAGGGCACAGGCCAGCGCGGCATGGTCCTCCAGGCGCAGATCACGCCGCAGCCACACCAGTGTGCACGGCTGGGTTTTATGAGCGTCCGGGGGTAAAATTTCGTTATGGGTCATCCGCAGCAATCCGAAGCGTTATCTCACGACATGCCGAGTGTGGCCCACCATTATCTCGTGGCCATGCCCAGTCTGACCGACCCCCAGTTTGGCAAGACCGTGGTCTATGTGGCCGAGCACAACGCCAAGGGGGCCATGGGGCTGATTGTGAACCGCCCCGCCGACATGAGCCTTGGCATGCTGCTCGAGCGGATCGATATTGCGCCGGCCGCCCCCATTGGCATTTCAGTGACCACCAGCGGCGATGGATCGGCCGGTGAGACCCCGGTCTTTCTGGGTGGCCCGGTGCAGCCGGATCGCGGGTTTGTGCTGCATGAGCCGGTCGGCAAGTGGAGCTCCACCCTGGTGCTCAACGACCTCATGGGGCTCACGTCATCACGCGACATTCTGGAAGCCACGGCACAGGGGCGGGGTCCGGAGCGTTTGTTCGTGTCCCTGGGTTACGCCGGCTGGGGAGAAGGGCAATTGGATCAGGAGCTCGTCGCCAATGCCTGGCTGACCGTACCGGCGACCGATACCTCATTGATTTTCGATGTGCCGGCCGAGGAGCGGTTCGCCTACGCCTTTCGCTTGCTGGGCGTCGCTCCCCTTCCTCTATCGGGGGCGGCCGGGCATGCATGACCCGGCGCGTGGGGGCGAAACCCTCATGGCCTTTGATTTTGGTGAAAAGCGTATTGGAGTGGCCATCGGCAACACGCTGACCGGCGGCGCGCGCCCACTTACCGTCATCGAAGAGCCCCGCCGTGAAGCCCGCTTTGATCGCATCAAAGCCTTGTTGGCGGAGTGGGGTCCTGCCCGTTTGGTCGTCGGGATCCCGCGTTACACGGACGGCGCCGAACATCCGTTTGCGGCCCGTTGTCAGCGGTTTGCACATCAGTTGCAGGGCCGTTTTGGCCTTCCGGTGGCGCTGGTCGATGAACGTTGGACATCGGCCTTGTCCCCGGATCCCCGATCCAAGGTGGACCAACAGGCCGCCGCGATCCTTTTGCAGGGCGTTTTAGATACACTGTCGAGTCATGCCTCGGTCCATTCAAATTAACGCCAAGGGTGAACTCACCCATCTGCTCACGACCGAGGGCCTACCAAAGGCGTTAATGCTTCAGATTCTGGATCGGGCCACTGCATTTCTGGATCCGACCAACCCCAAGGAAGTGGTCAACGCGCCGGTGTTGGCCGGCAAGAGCGTCTTTAACCTGTTTTTTGAAAACTCCACGCGCACCCGCACGACATTTGAAATCGCGGCCAAGCGCTTATCGGCCGATGTGGTGAACCTAAATGTGCAGGCCTCCAGCACCGCCAAGGGGGAGTCCCTGCTCGACACGATCGATAATCTCGCCGCCATGAAGGCCGATATGTTTGTGGTGCGTCATGGCCAGAGCGGTGCGCCCTCCCTGATTGCTCACCACATCAACAAAGTCGCACCGCACATTCGTGTGATGAATGCGGGGGATGGCCGTCACGCCCACCCCACTCAGGCCCTGCTCGATGCCTACACGATCCGTCACTTCAAGGGAGACTTTCAACACCTGCGGGTGGCGATTGTGGGCGATATCCTTCACTCGCGGGTCGCCCGGTCCAATATTCATGCGCTCACCACGCTGGGCGTACCGGAGATTCGCGCCATTGCACCGCTGACCTTGCTGCCTTCGGGGCTGCGCGAGATGGGGCTTCACGTGTACACGGATCTGGCGGAAGGGCTGCGCGATGTGGATGTGGTCATCATGCTTCGTCTGCAGAATGAGCGGATGCGCGGGGCCTTGTTGCCCTCCACGCAGGAGTACTTCAAACACTATGGCCTGACCATCGATAAGCTGGCCGTGGCCAAACCGGATGCCATCGTGATGCACCCGGGCCCGATGAATCGTGGGGTGGAAATTGATTCATCGGTGGCCGATGGCGTGCAATCGGTCATTCTGTCGCAGGTGACCTTTGGCATCGCCGTGCGCATGGCAGTGATGAGCATGTTGGCCGAGGTGAGTCACTGATGGCGGCGGCGCAGCGCATGATCTCGGTGCCCGCGGTACTGCCCCGGTTGTGCATCCGTGGCGGTCATTTGATGGATCCAGCGAACGGCATGAATGGAACGATGGACCTCTGGATTGCCGATGGGAGTCTGGTGGCCATTACCCCCATGGGGCAGGCCCTGGACGGTTTTGAGGCGGATTACGTGATGGATGCCAGCGGCCATGTGGTCTGCCCAGGCGTGATTGATCTCTCCGCCCGTCTGCGTGAACCCGGTTTCGAATACAAGGCCACGTTGGAATCGGAAATGCGTGCTGCGATTGCCGGTGGCGTGACCCGGCTGGTCTGCCCTCCCGACACAGACCCGGCGTTGGATGAACCCGGCCTTGTCGAGATGCTCAAACATAAAGCGCGTAATCTGACACAGGCCCATGTCCACCCCCTGGGGGCGCTCACGCTCGGATTGAAAGGCGAGCAGCTCACCGAGATGGCCGAGCTCTCCGAGGCGGGATGCATTGGCTTTTCCCAAGGGCCGATTCCGATTGTGAACACCCAGGTCCTGATGCGCGCCATGCAGTATGCGCGTACCTTTGATTACAGCGTATGGCTGTATCCGATGGATCCATGGATTGGCCGCACGGGCATTGCCCACTCGGGTCCGGTCTCGGGCCGAATGGGCCTGCCGGGCATCTCCGTGGCCAATGAAACCATCGCGTTGCAGACGATTTTTGAGCTGATGCGTGCCACCGGTGCCCGTGTGCACCTGTGCCGACTGTCGTCCGCCGCGGGAGTGGAGTTGGTGCGTCAGGCCAAACGGGAGGGTTTACGTGTCTCCGCCGATGTCGCGGTTCATCACTTGCATTTGATTGATGTGGACACGAGTGACTTCGATTCGAATACCCGGGTGTTGCCGCCATTTCGCAGTCAACGTGATCGCGATGCCTTGCGTGCGGGGGTGCTCGACGGAACGATTGATGTGATCTGCTCCGATCATGCCCCAATCGATGACGATGCCAAGCAGGTGCCGTTTGGCGAAGCCGAGCCGGGTGTCACGGCCATCGAGTTGTTATTGCCGTTGACCCTGAAGTGGGCGCGGGAGACCTCCCTTGCGCTGCCCGATGCCCTGAAGCGGCTCACCGTGAATGGGGCGCGGGTGTTGGGCCGTGACGCGGGACAGTTGGCCATCGGTGCACAGGCCGATATCTGCATCTTCAAGCCCGATGCCTCGTGGACCGTCACGCCAAAGAACCTGTTCTCGCAGGGGGCGAATACCCCGTATCTGGGCCGGGATCTGGAGGGGCAGGTGACCGCCGTGTTCGTCGATGGTCGGTGCGTCTTTGATCGTGCACACGGCGGATTTGCCCTAGACGCTCACCCACGCTCATGATGCGTGTCGTGGCGAGGGCAGCCGCCATGGTGCTGCTGCTTCTCGTGGGGTTGGTCCTATTAATCGCGTTCTTTCCATGGTGGTCGCGCCCGGTGCAGTTGCGGGTTAAACGCGCCTGGTCGCAGTGGGTGATGCGCGCCGTGGGGGTGCAATGGACGATCACGCCGCAGGCGCCCCATCTGCCGATGGGCCCCACGATGGTGGTGATGAACCACGTGTCCTGGTTGGACATTATTATTCTGAACGCCGTCATTCCATCCACCTTTGTGGCGAAGTCGGAGATCCGACATTGGCCACTGATTGGCCTGTTGGCCGCGCGAACCGGAACGGTCTTTATCGAGCGAGGCAGCCGGCACGCCGTGCGGCATGTCAACCATGAGATTGTCAAACGATTGGCCAGCGGTGAGGTGATCACGTTTTTTCCCGAGGGCACCACCTCGGACGGTCGGCATGTCCTGCCGTTTCATGCCAGCCTGTTCGCGATGGCCGTGGCCGATCCGGAACATCACCGTGTCGGAGCCTCGGTGGTGCCGATCGCCCTGAGTTATTTCCATCATGGACAGCCCACCGCGCGTGTGGCGTATGTGGGGGAGCAGACGCTCATGCAGTCGATGATGTCCGTGCTCGCCACACCGGGACTGCAGGTGGTGTTGGATATCCTGCCCATCATTGGTGCTGAAGACGATGCGGCGGCAACCCGTCACGGCCTGGCGGCACTCGCCCACGCACGCATTGCGGCGGCGGTTGCGATCCGACAGTCTGATGGCCAACGGCCAACGCATTAATCTTCTGCGGCGGGGCCTTCGAGACTGGACTGCATATAGAGTTTATTGTCGTCGAGTCGGATGGCCGTCAGCTGACGGCCCCAGACGCACCCGGTATCGAGTGCCACCAGATCAGGGCGCACTATAAGACCGAGTGTCGACCAATGACCAAAGACAATGCGCCGCCGCAGGGTTTTTCGATGTGGTACATCAAACCACGGTGTGAGGTGCGCAGAGGCCGGTACCTGATCGGGCCCGAGTTTATTTTTATAGTCGGGCATTCCGTTGCGATCGATATATCGCAGGCGTGTGAATGCACTGAGTGCTGCGCGCAAGCGTTTCTGGACGCGCAGACCATCGGCCCAGTGGGGTTTGACGCCACCCACCATCTCATGGAGAAAATCCATCCAGTGTCGGCTGCGCAGGCGATCGGAAATCTCCTGCGCCTGGGAGAGCGCCTGTCGCGCGGTCCACTGCGGCAGTACGCCGGCATGCACCATCAGGTGCTGATCCTCCGCATACGCCAGCGGCCGTGTGCGCACCCAATCGACCAGGTCAGTGGCATCGGATGCGCGCAGAATGGACGTCAGCGTGTCCAATGGCTGCGCTTTTCGGGCGCCGGCGGCCAGTGCCAACAGGTGAAGATCGTGGTTGCCCAGCACACATACGGCGCGTTGGCGCGCGGCCATGATGCGACGAAGTGTTTTGAGGGACTTGGGCCCGCGGTTCACCAGATCGCCCACGAACCAAAGCCGATCCCGGGCAGGATGAAAGGGCAGCTGGGCCACCAGGGCCTCCAGGCTGTCGCAGCATCCTTGAACATCTCCAATTACATACGTGGCCATAGATCGGGAGAAAAAACAGGGCGATCAAACTCTTTAGAATGACGGCATATTGTCGCATCAACCGCCATCGCGGTTGTGGTGCTAGCCCAATAGGGAGTCTTGCGTGCAGCCTGCCCGATCTATTTTTAAAGCGTACGACATTCGCGGTGTTGTAGAGGACACCCTCACGGAATCGGTGGTCCAGTCGATTGGCGCGGCGCTTGGCGTGATGATCCATCGTGCCGGCCAGCGCTCCTGCGTCATTGGTCGTGATGGCCGATTGTCGGGTCCGACACTGGTGGACGCGCTCGCCGAGGGACTGATGTCGGCGGGGATCGATGTGGTGGACATCGGGCAGGTGCCGACGCCCGTGGTCTATTTCGCCACCGTGGACACGGGCAGTGGCACCGGGGTGGCCGTCACAGGAAGCCATAATCCGCCGCAGTACAACGGACTGAAAATGATGGTGGCGGGGACCACGCTATGGGGAGCGGAGATCCAGGCGTTGTATGCACTGATCGTCTCAGGCCAGGCGCAGGCCCACGTGGCGGGCATCCCGGACTCACGGCAAGGCCGGCGGACCCGGGATCCACAAATGGTCCAGAAGTATGTGAGTGCCGTGCTCCGCGATGTAAAGCTTAGTCGGCGCATGGCGATCGCCATTGATGCCGGTAACGGTGTGGCCGGGGGCGTGGCACCGGAACTGTTGTCGCAATTGGGGTGCGATGTGCAGGCACTCTTTTGCGAGGTGGACGGGACGTTTCCCCACCACCATCCGGATCCGGCCCATGTGGAGAATCTGCAAGACCTGATTGATGCTGTGCGATCGGGTCCTGCTGAGATTGGATTGGCCTTTGATGGCGACGGCGATCGCCTTGGAGTGGTCACGAAATCCGGCGCCATCATTTGGCCAGATCGTCAGCTGATGCTCTATGCCGAAGAGGTGTTAAAGGCCAACCCCGGTGGCCAGATTATCTTTGATGTGAAGTGCACGCGGCACGTGGCGGCCTGGGTGCGGGCGCATGGTGGTGTACCGTTAATGTGGAAGACGGGGCACTCCCTGATCAAGGCCAAACTAAAAGAGACCGGCGCGCCATTGGCGGGCGAGATGAGCGGCCACATATTTTTCAACGACCGTTGGTTCGGCTTTGATGATGCCCTGTATACCGCTGCGCGACTGCTCGAAATCCTGTCACGCGTGCCGGATCCCAGTCGTATGCTGGAGTCCTTGCCCGATTCGACCACCACACCGGAGTTGCAGCTCGCGACGGCCGAAGGCGAAAACGTCGGGCTGGTGGACCGTCTGCGCGAGCAGGGCCGTTTCCCCACGGCGGTGGAGCGCATTACGATCGATGGCATTCGCGTGGAATATGCTGATGGATTCGGCCTGGCCCGTCCATCCAACACCACTCCAGTGGTCGTATTGCGTTTCGAAGCCGATCACCCCGAGGCCTTGGCCCGCATTCAGTCGGAATTTCGAATGAACTTTCAGGCATTGATCCCCGATGCAGTGCTGCCGTTTTAATCACCGTCGTTCATGACACACCCTCCCAACGGTTTATCGGTGGTCCTGGCGCGGAGTCTTTACATCCTAGCCGGTGTCATGCTGATCCCGGCATTGGCGGTGCATCTGATCTGGCGCGGACTGCGACAACCGGCGTATTGGACGCACTGGTCGGAGCGGTTTCTCGGCCTGGCGATTCCCCGCGATCCACACGATGGTGTGACCGGCCATGCCTTTGCCGATGATCCGAACTGCAAGGTGTTGTGGATTCATGCCGTGTCCGTGGGAGAAACCCGTGCGGCCGCGCCCATGATCACGTCATGGTTGCGCAAGAGCCCGGCCCATCGGGTCGTGCTCACGCACACCACGCCAACGGGGCGCGAGACGGGCCGAGCCTTGTTTGCCGCCGATCTGGCCGCACGGCCTCTCCGTCTCGTGCAACGCTATCTGCCGTATGACCTGCTCTGGGCCAATGCCTTGTTTCTATCCTGGGCCCGCCCCACGGTGGGCGTGCTGATGGAGACCGAGCTCTGGCCCAATCTGATTGCCCAGACAAACGCCCGCGGTATTCCGTTGGTCCTGATCAATGCGCGTTTGTCGCCGCGTTCGGCACAGCGCTTACTGCGCTTTCGGGCCTTGGCGTACCCGGCACTGCAGGCGCTGCGTGGCATTGCGGCGCAGACCGACGCGGATGCCCAGGGCTTTCGAGCGGTGCTCGGTGAACCGTCGCACAGGGATCCACCGATCGCGGTGGTGGGCAATATGAAGTTTGATATCAGCCCGCCTGCGGAGATGCGCGCACAAGGAGAACGTTGGCGCGCCGGGTGCGTCGGCCGTCGCATCTGGCTTGCGGCCAGTACCCGAGACGATGAAGAGATCGGGCTTCTTGCCGCATGGGGGATGGCTCAGGCATCCGGCATGCTGACTCCGCGGGACACACTGTTGATCGTCCCGCGTCATCCGCAGCGTTTCGATCGTGTGGCCCGTCTGATCGACGAGGCAGGGTGGTCGTGCCATCGCCGCTCCCAATGGCGAGAGGATCGTCTGCTCTCGGATCGCGATGTCGTGCTGGGGGACTCCTTGGGCGAGATGTTTGCTTATTTAGAGATGTCCGATCTGGTGCTGATCGGCGGCAGCATTCCGCCGTTGGGTGGCCAGAATCCGATTGAGGCATGCGCGGTCGGGCGCCCGGTATTTTTTGGTCCCAACATGTTTAACTTTCAACAGATTGCCCGGGCCTTAATCGACTGTGGTGCCGGTAGCGAGGTCAGCGATGCCCAGGCATGGATTGCCCAGGGCGTGCCCGTACTGTCGGATGCATCGATGTATGCCCAGCGCAGCGCAAGGGCGCAACGGTTCGCCGATACCCATCGCGGTGCGACCCGGCGCGCCGAAGCCTTTCTGGATCAGTGCTGCGACGGATCACTTGGCCAATAGGCCATTGATCTCGTCGATGTCGGCTTCACTGAGTGCGCCCACCGAGCCTTTTAACTTCAGGCCATTGATCAGCGTGTCGTAGCGGGCCTTGGAGAGGTCACGTTGCGTGGTGTAAAGCTGTTGCTGGGCGTTGAGTACATCGATATTGATGCGCACGCCGACCTCATAGCCCAAGAGATTGGATTCCAAGGCCAGCCGGCTGGATTTCTCGGCCGCCTCATAGGCTTTCACCTGGGAGAGTCCCGCCAGTACTCCTAGAAACGCGGTCCGCGCCGACTGCTCGGCCGTGCGACGCTCATTTTCCAGATCAAATGCGGCTTTATCCCGCAGGGCCACCACCTCGCGGGCCTTGTGGATGGCCGTGCCACCATTAAACAGGGGCAGGGTCATTTCGATGGACAGCGTGTCGGCGTCCGCAGATCCATAGGGGGTTGTGCCACTGCGATATGGATCGGTGCGTGTGCGTTTCGCAACGAGATCGACCGACGGCAGGTTGTCTGCGCTGATCGTTCGGGTGACTTCACTTTTGGCAATTTCTGCAGTAGCGGTCGCGGACTGCACCCTGAGATTGGCGCTGCGGGCCTGATCCACCCACCGGTTTACATCAAGCGGTTCAGGCATTTTCAGGGTGATCGGTTCCCGAAGCCCCGCGAGGGCCACGGGCAGGGGTTTACCGATCAGCTGGACCAGGGCATTGCGTTTCACTTCCAGGTCATTGCGGGCAGAGATCTGCTTGGCCGTGGTCAGATCGAATCGGGCCTGCGCCTCCTGCTGATCGGTGATCGTGGCCGTGCCGACTTCGAAGTTGCGCTTGGCGGATTCGAGCTGCTCCCCGATGGCTTTCAGTTCGGCATCGACACTGGCCAGGCTGTCTTGCGCGATCAGCACATCAAAATAGGCCTGGGTCACCCGCAGCAGCGCGTCGACCCGGGCTTGGGCAAAAATGGCCTCACCGGATTTAGAACGCTCACGCTCCTGATTAAAGGAGGCGATACGGTCGATGCGCAAAATGGGCTGGGTGAGCGTGGCGACATAGGTGTTGGTGGTGCGGTTGGAATAATTTAGGCTGGCGTCACGATCTACAGTTAACTCCGAGCGGCTGCGCGATGCGGATACGCTGGCCGACGGCAGCAGGCCGCCCAGACCCTGGCCAAACCGCGTCGCACTCGCCTGCGCCTGTTTCTGGGCGGCCAGAAACGTGGCGTCGTACTGAAGCGCCTCGCGGGCCGCCATGGAGAGGTCCATGGCAATGGCCGACACCGGCAGGACCGTGGCGAGCACCGCGGCCGACAGGGCGTGCCGCTGGGCGTTAAAAGGTAAAACGCGAAACTTTTGGGGCATCTTCAAGGGGTTTGGTCAATGTTTCAAATAAGACAGTGGATCGACGGCCGGCCACCGATGACGCAAGCCCCGCGCCGACGCGCTCAATCAGCACCGCCTGCATGACCGGTGCGGTTCCGACAATCGCCACCAGTCGTCCGCCGGGATTCAAACGATCCAGAAAGAACTCCGGAATCGTCTCAACGGCGCCGGAAATGGCGATGGCATCGAATCCCACGTGGGCCCAGCGAGGATTTTCCACCAGTCCATTGGCAGTGACGATTTCCACGTTACTGATCGCGGCGCGTTCCAGATTGTTCTTGGCCAGTTCGGTCAGCGCGGGATATTTCTCCACCGTCAGCACGTTGGCGCTTAACCGGGCCATGAGCGCGGCCATAAAACCAGACCCCGTGCCGATCTCCAGTACCTTATCCGAGGGCGTGAGGCTGAGCTCCTGCAGCAGACGGGCCTCGACCTTGGGCGCCAACATGACCTGCCGTTCCGGAAGCGGAAGCTCCATGTCCACGAATGCCAGATGGCGGTGACTGGCCGGAACGAAGTCCTCGCGACGGATTTCGCTCAGGAGTTCCAACACGTTCGGGTCCAGCACATTCCAGGGCCGGATTTGCTGCTCGATCATTTTCGATCGGGCAGTCTCGATATTCGAAAATTCAGGTTTCATAACAGACTCCAGCAAGGGCTTGAGTCTAGCACTCAGGCGGCAGGGCGCTCAGGCGCGGGGCTTGGAGACGCTGCAAACGATCATGTCAATGGCCTGACGGACAAACACGTCTTCCTGGATCGGCGGCTCGCCATGAGTCAGCAGGACCTGGCGCCAGACCGCCAGCCAGGACAGGGGGGAGAGCAGCACCTTGACCCGTTCACGGTGAACCTCGCCGGTGATCTCCCCGCGTTGTTGACCGCGCTCCAGGAGCGTCATCATGTGCTGATGAATGGGCCCCATGACCTCGCGCAGGTAGGCCTGTGCCAGGTGGGGGAAGTTATTCGATTCGGCAAGCACGACACGCGCGATCATGTAGAGCTTCGACTCGAGAAACTGATTCCAGCCCCACTGGAGGAATTCACGCAACACCGCATCGGTGGGGGCCTGTTCATCGATGGTCTGTGATGCGATCGCCTCCAACCACGGCGTGACGCGATCCTGAATCACGGCCTCAAAGAGATCTTGCTTGCTGGCGAAATAAAGGTAGACCGTCCCTTTCGAAATGCCGGCCCGGGCCGCCACATCATCAAGCCGTGTCTGGGCAAAGCCACGCTCTGCAAACAGTTCCAATGCGGCATCGATCACTTCCTGCGGCCGCGCTTCTTTGCGCCGTTTCCAGCGGGGAGCGGGGCGTTCCGTGGTCATGGAGATGCCAGACGTTAGCGCGGTATCCAGAGAGCTCATCGCGCGTATTGTAATCACGGTGCATAATGCCGCAGACTTCTTTTCTGTCCCTAAATTTCTATGGAACTCGTTGACCTACTGCGCGATTTGCCGGTGCTGGTGAAGGCCGTGTTGATGGGCATTGTCGAGGGCCTCACCGAGTTTCTGCCGGTATCGTCGACGGGGCATTTGATTTTGTTTGGGGCCCTCATCGGATTTGATGACGCACGGGCGAAGATTTTCGATATCGCCATTCAAACGGGCGCGATGGGGGCCGTGGTCTGGCATTACCGGGCGCGATTTATGCGACCGACCCTTCCATTTATTCGCCATTTGGCCATCGCATTCATGCCCGCGGCCGTCCTGGGGCTGCTGTTCGGCGGATGGATCAAAGCGGTGCTGTTCTATCCGGTTCCTGTGGCGATCGTGTTGATCCTGGGGGGCGTGGTCATTCTGTTGGTCGAGCGTTGGATCGCGGCCCATCCGTCGCATGTACGACTTCATAGCGTGGATGCCATGACCGATTGGGATGCCCTGAAACTGGGTATCGCGCAGGCGTTTGCACTAATTCCGGGCACCAGCCGATCCGGGGCGACCATTATCGGTGGCATGTGTTTCGGCATGTCCCGAAAAGCGGCCACGGAATTCTCATTTTTTCTCGCCGTTCCCACGCTGGTGGCCGCTGGTGGGTATTCCTTATTAAAGGATTACCGGCTGTTGCGCGTGGAGGATCTGCCGCTATTTGGCGTGGGGCTGGTCTCGGCCTACATCAGCGCGCTCTTGGTCGTGCGTTGGTTAATTCGCTGGGTGAGTGTTCATAACTTCAATGGATTTGCGATTTATCGCATTGTGTTCGGATTGATCGTGCTGTTCGCGGTCACCCGTTTTTGAAAAATAATGTCTGCGACGGGGTGACCGAGGCGCAGTCCCCGGGCCTCGAACTTGGTCTGTGGTCGCCACGGCGGACGGGCTGAAAACCCTTGCCCGGCGGCGTTCTCGAGGGATTGCTGGGCACTGCAGACGGCGAGCATTTGGTCCGCATAGTCGGACCAATCAGTGGCCATGTGCACGCGACCACCGGGTTTGAGTTTCGGGCAGAGCTTCTCCATAAACGGCGCCTGAATCAACCGACGTTTATGGTGGCGTTTTTTGGGCCACGGATCTGGGAAATAAATGTGCACGGCGTCTAAGCTGGCATCGGCGATCATGGACCCGAGCACCTCCACCGCGTCGTATTCAATGATCCGAATATTCGTGAGGGCCTCCTGCTCGATCCGTCCCAATAGTGCGCCCACCCCCGGCTTGTACACCTCTACGCCCACGATATTCCAATCAGGGTAAGCCTTAGCGATTGCGGCGGTGGTCTCGCCCATACCGAATCCAATCTCGAACACCACGGGGCCGTCACGCCCGAAAATCCCTTTGAAATCAAGTGTTTCAGAGGGATAGCGAATTCCCCACATCGGGAGCAGACGCTCGCGCGTGGTGCGCTGCGCCTGCGTGATGTGTCCGCTGCGCATGACAAAACTTCGGATATGACGAGGAAAGTTGACGTTCATGACAATGAAAATTTGGTATCGTTGCGTGCAGCAGGGTGGAGATTCTCAGGGAGACGTGTCCGGTCAGAATAAGCAGTATCGCCTGATTCGTCGGGTGCCACACCTGTTAGACTAGTCGTTCGTTCCAACATTACAGAGTGAGTATCAGTCCACCATGAACAAAGCAGAACTCGTTGAAGCAATAGCCAGCGCCACCGATTCCTCCAAAGCCGCTGTTGATGAAATGTTGAATGCCACCATTTCGACCATCATCAAGGCCGTCACCAAGGGCGATTCCGTGCAGTTGGTTGGTTTTGGAACCTTCGGTTCCGGTAAGCGCGCTGCCCGCACTGGCCGTAATCCCCGTACTGGCGAGACCATCAAAATTGCGGCGGCCCGCACCGTGAAGTTTACGGCCGGCAAGGCATTTAAAGACGCCGTAAACAAAAAGAAGTAACTCGGTCGTCATGACATCGCAAAGCCCAGGAGCCCCTGGGCTTTTTTTATCCCTTCATTTCTCCGACCGACGATGACGCTTCCGGTGGTAGTGATTGGCGCAGGCCTTGCGGGGCTCACCGTCGCACTGCGTGTGGCCGATCACCGACCGGTCGTGGTGCTGGCCAAGCGCACCCGCTCGGAGTCGGCGACCGCCTGGGCGCAAGGCGGTATCGTGGGCGTGCTGGATCCTACCGACAGTGTCGAGTCCCACGTGCAGGACACGCTGGCCGCCGGGGCGGGCCTGGTCGTGGAGTCCGCGGCGCGGTGGGTGGCGTCACACAGCCATCAGGCGATTCAATGGTTATTGGCGCTTGGCGTGCCGTTTTCAAAGGATGCGACGGGGCCGCTGGGTCTCCACCTCACGCGTGAAGGTGGGCACTCTGCGCGCCGGATTGCACACGCCGCTGACGCCACGGGCAAGGCCATTCATGAGGCACTCTTGGCGCGGTGTCGGGAGCATCCGAACATCACGATTCACGAGCATTGGATCGCGCTGGATTTGGTGACCAATCGGCATTGCCGTGCGGCCGGTCCCGACCGTTGCCACGGGGTGTACGTGCTCGATATCGATGCGCAGCGTGTGGAATCCCTCCCGGCCAGCGCTGTGGTGCTGGCCTGCGGGGGCGTGGGCAAGGTCTATCGCTACACCAGCAATCCGGACACCGCCACTGGCGATGGCATTGCCATGGCGTGGCGCGCCGGGTGCCGCGTGGGCAATATGGAGTTCATCCAGTTTCATCCGACCTGCTTGTACCACCCGCAGGATCGAAGTTTCCTGATCACGGAGGCGCTTCGCGGGGAGGGCGCCCAGTTGAAAATCCCGGGAGCGCCGGCGGCCAGTGCGCGGTTCATGGTGGCCCATGATCCGCGCGGGGAGTTGGCGCCACGGGATGTCGTGGCCCGCGCGATCGACTTTGAGATGAAAAAGCACGGTATCGATTTCGTGCACTTGGATGCCACGCACCTGGGAGAGGACTTTCTGAAGTCCCACTTTCCAACGGTCTACGCCCGATGCCGTGCACTGGGGATTGATATTGCCCGACAGCCCATTCCGGTCGTGCCGGCGGCGCACTATACCTGCGGCGGCGTGGTCACCGATCTGATGGGCCGCACCGATCTGGATGGACTGTATGCCGTGGGGGAGACGGCTTACACCGGACTGCACGGCGCGAATCGACTTGCCAGCAATTCACTGCTGGAGTGTGTGGTGGTGGGGACGGGAGCCGCGCAGACCATCGCCCAGACGCCGTTGGCCACCCCGGTGATCATTCCCCCTTGGGACGAGAGCCAGGTGGAAAACGCGGATGAACAGGTCGTGATTGCCCATAACTGGGATGAATTGCGATTGCTGATGTGGAACTACGTGGGCATCGTGCGGACCACAAAACGTTTGGAGCGTGCGTTGCATCGTATTGAACTCTTGCAGTCCGAGGTGCAGGAGTACTACTCGAATTTTCGGGTCACCAGCGATCTCTTGGAACTTCGTAATCTGCTGGTGTGTGCTGAATTGATCGTACGCTCTGCATTAGAGCGTCGTGAGAGCCGCGGCCTGCACTACAGTCGCGACTACCCGGACACCTGGCCGGTGGCTCAGCCGACCGTCTTGTCACCGTTGCGGGCGGTGACGCGCAATGAGTAATCCACGGCTTTAATATCTTTGGTGAGTTGACCCACCGAGATTCGGTCGACTCCCGTGCGTGCGACGTCGACAATGGAATCCAGTGTGATGCCCCCTGACGCCTCCAAGAGCGCTTTGCCGGCACTGGCGCGAACCGCCTCTCGTATATCGTCGGTCGAGAAGTTGTCGAGCAAAATGCTGGTCGCCCCTGCGGCCAGCGCCTCCTGCAATTCGTCCAGGTTTTCCACTTCAATTTGAATGGGGACGGCGGCGTTCAGTGCGCTGGCGGCGCGAAGGGCTTGAGTAATGCTGCCGGCGGCCATGATGTGGTTTTCTTTGATCAGAATGCCATCCCATAGCGCGAGGCGTTGATTGGCCCCGCCGCCCACTCGGACGGCGTATTTCTGGGCCTGACGCAGGCCGGGTATGGTTTTTCGGGTATCGAGCACTGCGCAGCCTCTGGGATTGGGGCTTGCGCGGACAATCGCCTGGACATAACGCTGAGTCTGGGTCGCCGTGGCGGACAATAACTGAAGAAAATTCATGGCGGAGCGCTCGGCGGTGAGCAGGGCCCGCGCATTGGCGGTGAGGTCACAGACCACGGTATCGGGCAACAGTTGATCACCGTCTTGGGCATGCCATTGAATCATGGCGCTCGGATCAAGCGCCCGTACACAGTCGTCAAACCATTGGGTTCCGCAGAGAACGGCCGACTCGCGCACCCGTAGCTGGGCACTGGCCTGCGTATCCGGAGCGATCAGCAAGGCCGTCCAGTCTTGATGGCCGATGTCTTCCTGCAGCGCGTCGCGAACGTTTCGTGCCCGTGATTGCTCTAGGGACTCATGATGATCACGGTCCACCATCGCGGGCACTAGGCGGCTCCCATATGGGGTGCCAATCCTGTCGGGGCCTTGGCGCGGTGTTGCGTGAAATCGAGCATGCGGGTGATGCAGGCCAGCGCCCGTTGGCCAGTGGCAGCATCGACATGAATTTCACCGCGGTCGTGCGTCAGGCAATCCAGAATGCCCTGAAGGTTATTCATGGCCATCCATGGGCAGTGGGCACAGCTTTTACAGGTGGCACTGTCTCCTGCGGTCGGTGCTTCCAGTAGGGTTTTCGTTGGCGCCAGTTGTTGCATGCGATGAAAGAGCCCTTTATCGGTGGCCACGATATACGTCGGTGCGGATCCCTCCACGACCGCGCGCAGCAATGCACTGGTCGATCCCACCACGTCGGCCAAGGCCACCACCCCAGAGGGAGACTCCGGATGCACCAGGACCATCGCCTCGGGGTGTTCACGCTTCATCATGCGCAACTCTTCGGCCTTAAACTCGTTATGCACGATGCAGTCCCCCTGCCAGAGCACCATATCGGCCTGGGTGTGTTCCTGGATGTAGCGTCCAAGATGCCGGTCGGGTGCCCAAAGAATTTTTTTTCCTTGTGCATGAAGATGATTCACGATCTCGAGAGCGCAGGAACTGGTCACCATCCAGTCGGCCCGGGCCTTCACGGCCGCGCTCGTGTTGGCATAGACCACGACGGTGCGATCGGGATGGGCATCGCAGAACGCATGGAAGGCGGGTGCGGGGCAGCCGAGATCCAGGGAGCAGGTGGCGTCAAGATCCGGCATGAGCACGGTTTTTTCCGGGCTGAGAATTTTCGCCGTCTCGCCCATGAACCGCACGCCCGCCACGATCAGGGTGGTGGCCGGGTGCTGTTTCCCAAATCGGGCCATCTCGAGCGAGTCGGCGACCATCCCACCGGTCTCGATCGCGAGATCTTGAATGTCCCCGTCAACGTAATAGTGCGCCACTAAGACCGCGTTGCGTTGCCGCAGACGGGTACGAATCTGCTCAAGCAGGGCGAACTTCTCGGCGGCGGCAAGGGGTGCCTGCACTTTTGCCCACGCCTGGGTGATGCACGTGGCCCCCTGGGCATCTTGAACCACAACATCGAAATCCTGTTTCATGCAAGTTCCAAATAAACTTAGTGCAAACAAGTGTGGTGGAGCGGGTGAAGGGGATCGAACCCTCGTCTAAAGCTTGGGAAGCTTTCGTTCTGCCATTGAACTACACCCGCAAAAAAATTTTTACACCGATTGCGTGGTCCGCCCCACGTTGGGGCGAACTTTTGCTAGCATCGTTTCTCCAAAACTTTATAGTTACTTTCTGTCGTCAAACGACATCTATTTTGAAAAAAATTATGCCCCCAATGAATGCCTGGTTGAACCTGCGTCAGCTGCTCGACGTGGTCAACGCCGATACCGATTTCAAATCCATTGACGAGCGCAGCCAACGCTTACTGGAATGGATTGTCGCCCATTATTCCCCGGACCGTCCCATGTTCGTGCAGACCATCGTCATGAAGTCAGACGTTGCCTCGCCGGCCACCATCCACAAGGGGCTGGCCATTCTAGAGCGGGAGGGCATGATTTCGGTAAAAGTCGATCCGGAGGATACACGTCGCCGGATCGTCAGCCCCACGGAGCGGGCAAAGAAGTTGATGGCCAAACTCTCCCAGCGCGTCAAGGCCTGGGCAGATGGACTCCAGGCCTAAATCACCGCTGGAGGACTGGATTCCGACTCGCCCCGTGCCCTGGGCGGTTGGGTTTGCGGCGCTCTACATTGCCCTGTATCTGGTGCAGCACCTGATCGGTGCGGCACTCTCGGTGATTCCGGGCCGCATCGATATCGTGTTTTTACCGGCCTTTGCCCGTGTGGCGGCCGTGCTGATCGCCGGACTCGCGGGTTTGGCGGGCATTGTGGTCGGCAGCTTCGTGGTGAGTCTGATGCTCTTTCAGGAGTCGGCCAGCACCGCCTTCTGGTTCTCCTGCGCATCCGCGACCGGAGTGTTCTTGTCGTATTGGATCGTACGCGCGGCAGTGGGCACCAAGACCTTGGCCTTCACGCTTCCCATGCTGATGGTGCTATCGGTGTTGTACTGCGCGTTTAACGCGGTGATTCATGGACTGACATGGGACTTACTGGATATTCGTGAGCATGTCTCGACGACTGATCTGGCGCTGATGATGATGGGGGATCTCCTCGGAGTCTTGGTGATGTTTGGAGCGGTCCGATGGATCTCGCGCGGTTCAGCGTTGATCCCGAATCCACTGAATCACTGATCGACTGATGTCATCAAGGGCAGGGCTGGTTTTTGAATCGGCCGATGACATCGATGTGGGATGGCGAAGCGTATCGTGATGCAGCGCATCGAATGCGGAGTGCGCCATTGATTTCCCAAGTTCTACACCCCACTGATCAAATGGATTGATGCGGTGCAGTGCCGCGAGTGCCAGCACGCGGTACTCCCACAATCCAATCAGGGCACCGAGTGCCTCGGGGCTTAAACGATCCAATAACATCACGTTGACGGGGTGTCCGCCCCAACAGGTTTTCTGGGCATTCTCATCCGTAAAGCCGGTGGCCAGCGCCTGCGCTTGGGCAATGAAATTCGCCAGCAGCGCATCGTGGCTTTCCAGCGCGGCATGTTCGGGTTGGACACTGGCAATTAGATCGATGGCGACGCCGTGGGCGCCCTGATGCAACAGCTGAAAAAAAGCATGTTGTGCGTTGGTGCCCACATCGCCCCACAGAATTGGGCAGGCCGGTCCATCCAGTGGTCTGCCGTCGCGATCAATATGTTTGCCGAGGGATTCCATCCAGAGTTGCTTGAGATAAGGAACGAGCAGCGTGAGTCGACTGTCGTAAGCCGACACCATGAGCGTGGGAAGGTGACGGTGTCGCAGATTGTAGGCATCGGTGGCGGCCAGCACCGCCGGTAGGTTGCTCGTCAGTGGTGTGCTGATGGCATGTGCATCCATTGCCAGACCGCCCTCCAGGAAGGCATCGACGCAGTCATTTCCCAGGGCAAGACGGGCGGTAAACGACACGGGGCCCCATAGTGAGTAGCGCCCGCCAATGCTGTCATCGAACCACAGGATTTGATTCTCGGGAATGGACCATTGCGCCGCCCGGTCGGAGCGGGCCGTGATGGCAATCAGGTTGCGTTCGGCGTGAGGGACATGCGCCTGTCGCATCCAGTCCAGCACGTGCTGAGCATTGTGAGTGGTCTCTTGGGTCGTGAAGGATTTACTCACCATGACCACCAAGGTGCGCGCTGGATCGCACTGCATGAGCAGATGCTGCACACCGTGATAGTCCAGATTGGCAAGAAAATGCACGCGGAGTACGGGTTCGGCACGGGGCGTACGCAGCGCAGAGATCAGCAGCTGCGGTCCGCTGTCGGAGCCGCCGATGCCAAGATGAATGACATCGGAAAATAGCTTTCCGCTGGAGGCGCGGTGACCACCCGATCGCACGGCGTTGACGAGCTGTGACATGTGCTGGTGGACACGACGCATTTTCGGCAAGAGGTCTTCGCCACCGGGTGCAAATCGCTGGGGGAGCAGTGGGTGCTGTTCTGGCGCACGACAGCCGGCAAGTCGCAGCGCCCAGTGGCCTGCGGCACGGTGTTCTGAGGCATTGACCGGGGCGGCGGACAGCATGGCATCCCGAAGTTCGGTAATGCGGTGGGCAGACGGCTGATCGGCCTGCAGGGGGGACAGAATGCGACGGTGCTCATCCGGACTCAGGGATTGGCGGGCACGATCCAGTGCGAGGTGTGGCCCGAAGAGCCAGGCATTAGGGGCGGACATGCCGGGATTGTACGGTGTAGGTGATGGGCCAGACATGGGCGCACTTGGTGCATTGACAGGTGAGTGATCGAAGCTGCGGATCTTCCGTGGCCGCTTCTGCGAGTGCCTCGATTCGACCGTAGCGTTGGCACTGACCACACACTGCCTGGCGTCCAATCTCCTCTGCGCGCATGAGAATTTGTATGAACCGCCACCACGCCCAGCCGGTCATGCACAGGGAAAAAAAGGTGAGGAAGAGTTTAAAAAGACGCTCGAACACGTTCGGCCGTTCGAACACTCCTTCCATAATGGCCAGGGCACAGACCAACATGATCACGCCGAGGGCCAGATAGCCGAAACTGCGGGCTAATTCGTAGCTATGCCACTCCCGGAATCCGTTGGCGTTGATCGCGCTAACGAGAGGGGGATCCGGTTGGCGGTTCATTGCCGCACATTGATTGCAGAATCAGATTAATTTTTAATCTGATTCAGAATGACCAGCGCACGTGGCGGTGTGTCGGAGGTGATAAAGGGCGCGATATTGACCGGCTTGCCCTGGATTTTGAGGGCGGCCTTATCGGGCTGACCAAACACAATCGCTGCCGTGGAGGAAGAGGCGAAATCTAGTTTCTGGCCGGGTTCAATCTTGGTGTTGACCTTCTCGCCATTGGATTTAACGATTTGCACCCAGGTAGATGCCTGGGATTCCAGTTGACTGTCACTGGCCGCGATCACCGGCGAGGCTTTTACGGGCGGCGTTAACGATGGCGCTGGGGTGGAGGTGGGTGCAGGTGCAGGTGCAGGCGCCGATGACGTGGCGGAATTGATGGCGGGCGATGGCGCTTTGGCAGGAGGTGCTGACGCCACGGTGGGCGCGGGGGTCGATGCCTCCGTCTCCGCTTTCGCCGGTTCTTGTTTTGCAATCGATTCCCGAGCGGGGGTTGGCTTATCGAAACTTATTTTGACAATCCCGATGGCAATCAGTGCGGCAGCGCCAAACGCTACCCAACCCCATGGCACGCCCGCGGTTTTCTCAGGGGAATCGGCGGCGGGCTCGGTCATCGCAGTCGGCGAGATGCGGCCCGCATCACAATCTTCGCCGGCGGTCAGAGCGGCCTGCGGTGCTGGCGCGTTAGGGGTGCTCGTGCCCGATGAGGCGTATTCGATGGCGGTGGGGGTTGGCTCGGCAGGCATCGCGCTGGACCGATGCCCGTCTAGCCCGGCGGTCTCATGGGCGACCATCGTGGATTCGGTCGCGACGGTGGCCGTCGACTCGGGGGATGGTGGCGGTGTCGCGATGTCCAATGCTACACCAAGAAAATCGGCGTAGCGTTGGGCCGCCTGCAGAAAATATCCCGGACTGTAGAACGGACGGAGATCGCCGGATTCAATCGCTCGGAGCTGAGAGGGGGATAAGGCGATGCGAAACGCAGCCTCGGCGAGGTTTTCGCCCTTCTCTTCGCGAGCGGCTTTTAGCGTCTCGGCAATCGTCTTAAGCTGTTGTTCCGAAAGCTGTTGTGATGCCATTTGGACCGGGTCCTGTCGTCGCGTGGGGTAGGGCGGCAAACGCCGGACACTACAGGAGATGACGTTCGCCTATAACGCCCGAAAGTACATTAATTTTCCCATACAACTCTGTGAAAATCCGCAAATGTCACTCAAATCCGGGACAGTACTGATTCTCGATGACGATGCCTCGGTGCGGCGGGCTTATGCCCGCACGTTGGCCGAGGAGGGGTATTCCACCCTGGAATTCCCGGATTTTGAGTCCCTGAAGCGTTCCGTCGCGGCCGGCTTTTTCCAGGCCAAGCGGGTCTGCCTGCTGCTGGACATGCGCATGGCCGATGCCAATGGCCTGGCCGTGCAGCAGTGGGTGATCGACCAGAACATTCCACTGCCCATCATCTTTATTTCCGGAGAGAGTGAGGTCGCCGAGGCCATCTCCGCCCTGAAGGCCGGTGCCGTGGAGTTCCTTTTGAAACCGGTGGAAAGCGAGCCTTTAGTGGCCGCCGTGGATGCGGTGCTGATGCCCAAGTCCGAGCCGATCGAGCGCCCGGTGATGCCTGCGGGATTCGAGCGGTTATCGGCGCGTGAGATTCAGGTGCTGGATCTGGTGGTGCAGGGCATGCGCAGTCAGGCCATTGCATCCGTGCTGGGGATCACCTTGCGCACCGTCAAGATGCATCGCGGCAACATTATGGCCAAGGTGGGGGTCAAGAATGTGGCTCAGTTGGTCAGCTTCTATCAACAGCAACGCTTCCAGTCGCCTGGGCCGGCGTGTCGTTCACCGGCGCAGGCAACATCCTAGGGTTTACTTCCATCCAGCGCGATCAATCACGCGCGCTGCCGTGGGCTGCTGATCGGCCACGGCGCCAATCGACATGGTATCGGCCTTGAAGGCTCCGAGTCGGCTTAATTCCGGATTAGCAATCGTGATCTTTGAGGCAGCGGGCCACTCGTTGTTGGCATTGGCCAGGTGCGCCTGTGCCATCGGTGAGGCCAGGAATTCTAGAAAGCGTTTTGCATTTCCGGGGTGTGGTGCGTAGCGGGCCACACCGCCACCGCTCACGTTGATATGGGTGCCCGATGTCCTCTGGTTCGGCCAGACCACGCCGAGCCGGGCGGCGGCCTCCCGTTCTTCGGTCTTTGGGGATTTCAGTAGACGCACCAGGTAATACGTGTTCGCCAGTGCGACACCGCACTCCCCGTTCATCACTCCTTTGATTTGATCGGTATCACCACCGCGGGGTGTGCGCGCAAGATTAGCCACCACACCGTTGGCCCAGGCCTGGGCTCTCGCCTCTCCCTGATGCGCAGCGATGGATGCCACGAGGGACAGCATGTAGGGATGGGATCCCGAGCGTGTGCACACCTGACCCTTCAGTGCGGGAGAGGCCAGGTCGTCATAGGTCTGAATCTGTTCCGCTTTGATCTTGGTGCGGTCATACACGATCAATCGGGCCCGCGTGGTAAACCCAAACCAGAGGTCAGACGCACGCATGTGCTTGGGGAGCGCAGCCTCCAATGCCGCCGACTTCAATGGCTGAAACAGTCCCTCACTCTGTGCTTTATAAAGCCGTGCTGCATCGACCAGCAGAATCACATCGGCCGGCGAGGCTTTGCCTTCGCTTTTTAAACGTTCAAGAATGGCCTCATCTCCCGCCTGAATTTGATGGACTCTGATCCCGGTTTGTTTGGTGAACTCGGCATAGAGTTCGTGATCACTGGCGTAGTGACGGGCAGAGTAGAGGTTTAACTCTTTTTCCTCCGCATGCACGGTTGGGGCGGTCAACAGCGCAATCGGTGCAGCGATGCCGCAGAGGAGCACGGCGGCGATGGTGCGGCGGACACGCCTTGCCGAGAGGGCGGGTGTACGCACTAAAACGGTGTTCATGGGCAGTTCCTTTCAAAACCCCCGAAGCGCACTGCTGGCCGACCGGCTAAGCATCGTGCGCCCGGGTGAAACAATCTTAATGCAAATCATTCTCGTTTGCAAATGATCGCCCGTTCGACATGTCGTCTATTGCAGTGCAACCCAATTAGGAATTGATCTCCAGGCGCTGAGGCGTCTGGACGTAGGAAGTTTGCAACGCTGTCCTAAACAGCATGTCAATTACTTTTGACATCGCAATGTGTAAGCGTAGAATTACATCTATCCGTGGTGTGGAAATAGCGTGGCCGGTTTCTCCATCACTGACACCCTCGTGCGGGTTCAGCACGAATGTGAGGTCTTTCAAAGGAGAAATGCTATGGCAGACCCAAACAAAGTATGGCCGACGGGCCTTACCGAAGCTGAATCAGAAGAGATCCACCGCAATCTGATTCAAGGCACGCAGATTTTCGGGATGATCGCTGTCCTCGCACATTTGCTGGCTTATATCTACTCACCCTGGCTGAAATAAGGAGTCGATCATGATCTACGGAAAATTATGGTGCGTGGTCAAGCCCTCAGTGGGCGTTCCCTTGTTTCTCGCGGCGGTGGCCGTGGCCTCCTTCGCCGTGCACTTGGCGTTGGTGACCAACACCACTTGGGTTAAAGACTTCCTCCAAGGTGGTCAGAAAGCGCCTGCCGCTCAGCAGTCACAAGCGGTCAAGAAGTAATCGCGACCTGATTACGAAAAAGGTCCCGGGTCGTTCGGCTCAGGGACCTTTTTTATTGATGTAATGTTGGCCACGTGAATCGCTCTCGTCATACTTTCATCCAGTCCATCAGCCTGCGGTTTTTGCCGTTCGCCGAGGCTGCATCGCCCGAACTGCCGTTGTCGCGATTGCTACGGCTCTCGCTGTTTCAGGTGTCGGTCGGCATGGCCTTGGTGCTGCTGATTGGCACGCTCAACCGCGTCATGATTGTGGAGTTGAAGGTGCCCGCGAGCCTGGTCGCGGTGATGGTGTCACTGCCGCTCTTGTTTGCGCCGTTTCGTGCGATCGTTGGTTTTAAGTCGGATATTCACCGCTGTGAACTCGGTTGGCGTCGTGTCCCGTATCTATGGAAAGGCACGATGCTCCAGTTCGGGGGGTTTGCGGTGATGCCGTTTGCACTTCTGGTGCTCGCGGGTCAAGGCCAGGCGGCCAATGCGCCCGCTTGGATTGGGCAGTGGGGTGCCGGCATCGCCTTCTTGTTGGTTGGGGCGGGACTGCACACCACTCAAACCGTGGGGCTCGCCTTGGCCACGGATCTGGCGCCGCCGGAGTCTCGACCAAACGTGGTGGGGCTGATGTACGTGATGTTACTGGTCGGGATGATCGGAAGCGCGCTCATCTTCGGAGCACTCTTGGCCGATTACAGTCCAGGACGACTGATTCAGGTGATTCAGGGTGCTGCGCTCAGCACCATCGTATTGAATGTGATCGCGTTGTGGAAGCAAGAGACCCGAGACCGCCATCGCAAGGACTCGCCGGTGCCGGATCCAACATTTCAAGAATCCTGGGCGTCCTTTTCGAAGGATCCCGGAGCATTACGTCGTCTCGTTGCCTTGGGCATGGGCACCATGGCCTTCACGATGGAGGATGTGCTGCTGGAACCCTACGGCGGAGAGATTCTGGGTCTCACGGTCGGCGATACGACGCTGCTCACCGCTACCTTGGCCTTTGGTAGCCTGCTCGGATTTGCCTTAGCGTCTCGTTGGTTAAGTCGTGGTGCAGATCCATTCCGCATGGCCAGCTTCGGCGGACTATTTGGGATACCGGCATTTGCTGCAGTGATTCTGGCGGCACCCTTGCAGTCGATTTCACTTTTTGTTGTGGGCACATTCTTTATTGGTTTTGGCACCGGGTTGTTCAGTCATGGCACCCTCACGGCGACGATGCAAAACGCACCGAAAGACCAGGTCGGTTTGGCGCTCGGTGCCTGGGGCGCAGTGCAGGCGACGGCCGCGGGTCTGGCCATGGCGCTGGGCGGCGTGATCCGTGATCTGGTCAACACAGCGGGGCCTCCGACCTGGCTCGGGGTGGGGGCCGGGGATGCGGCAAGCGGGTATGTGGCGGTCTATATTATCGAGTTGGGATTGCTGGTGGCGACGATTGTGGCCATGGCGCCGCTCATAAGAAAAGAAGTCTCAGGGGAGTTCACGCGTTCACTGGTGAAATAAGCCAGTCTTTTAAAGGAAGGAAGTCGAAATGGAACCTTGGCAAGTCGTGTTAGTGGTGTGGGCTGTTGCTGCCGTCATCATGGTTGCGAACCACTTTAACCGCGGTGGTAAATAGGTGTTGATTTAGCGCAAACAAATGTTCGGGATGCTCGGATAACGTTTGGCTGTCCGTCGCAGTTAGGCCATGTGCCCGCTCCCCCGGGCATGTGGTCTCGTCGGAAAAAAGCCCCGCCTTGGCGGGGCTTTTGTTTCGGATTTCTGCAGAATTGACGACGGAATTCCGCCGATCGTGCGACAGTGGTTTACCGTAACCCGAGCGTAGCGATAAAACCTGAAGGATCCCCTCATGATGACCATTCGAAGAGCTCTAAGAATCAGGGTGTGGTGTGCGGCCGGATTAATGTGGTGCGTTGGATCACCGGCATTTCCGGCGCATCCATTAGTGAGTGAGGACACTGGCACGCAAGGTGCAGGTGGCCATCAAATCGAGTTGAATTCTGACTGGGGGAGGGACGCTGGTGCGACGACGAACACGGCTGCCTTTACCTATACGCGTGGTGTTGCTGAGGCACTGGATATCTTTCTGAACACCCCGACAACATTGCAGGCGCCCGCCGGTGAACGCACGGGGCTCAATGACATGAGTCTCGGTGCGAAGTGGCGCTTTTATGACCACGAGGGAATGTCCTTGGGTGTTAAGCCCGAGTGGGTGATGGCGACCGGGGATGAACAGAAGGGCTTGGGCAACGGGAAGAACGGCTATGCGGTCACCCTGATGGCCCAGATCGAGACGGGGGGATGGACTTGGCTTCTGAATTACGGGGTCAGCCGCCATCGGTTTCACTTACAGGCCGATCGCGACGACTACCGAAGCACCACCCATCGGTCATCGGTCGCCGTGCTGTACGGATTTACCGAGCAGCTCAAGGGCCTAATCGATATCGGTCAGTCGAGTCCTGCCTTGAAGGCGGAGTCGAGCAAACCAAGATTTATGGTGTTGGGGGCGATCTATGCGCTTAGCGAGGATCTCGACCTCGACCTCGGTTTTAAAAAAGGGTTGAATTCGGCGGAGACCGATCGCCAGTGGGGGACGGGTCTGACATGGCGTTTCCGTTAGCAGGAGGCCCCCGTAGCGCGGTGGCGGTCTGCCGACACAGTCGAGGCCATCCCACTGGAGGGGGACAAGTCATATAGATGACTTAGTTGACACCCGGTCCTTGTACGGATAGGATGGCGGCTGTTGTTTGCCAAAGGAGATCACATGATTCACGTTGTATTGCATGACGCAAAAGACACCGTTGCGGTGGCCGTTGTGGAGGGCATTAAGCCGGGCGTGGAGTTAAACGCCTGGATCATGGACGAGGACAAGACCGTTACGGTCAAGGCGATCCAGGAAATTCCCATCGGGCACAAGGTGGCCCTGAAAGACATGGCGGTGGGTGACACCGTGTTCAAGTATGGCATTGACATCGGCAAGGTCGTGGCGCCGATCAAAGCCGGAGAGCACGCCCATGTGCACAACATCAAAACCAAGCGCTGGTAAGCCACCATTTCATTAAGGAACCAACATGTCTGTCGTTGATAAGAACACTACTTTCTGGGGTTAT
>JACCDX010432534.1_pt1 | contig 79361 bp, 78 predicted proteins | sample 7449681 | NCBI WGS metagenome assembly JACCDX01 (sample SAMN15323450, study PRJNA562643) | freshwater metagenome | isolation source: river surface water | place: USA:Blue River Watershed | collected 2017-08-18 | reverse complement strand
TGCTTGAGTTTGTTAGCAATAACAAACCTAGATGGATGGTGATCGATCACAGAATCCGGCTTATAGGGCGACTCTTCTTCAACATAAGTGAGCGGGGGCTAAATCCCCGCTCACTTTCCCATATATTTCTTGTACAAGTTTTTACACAACCTGTCGCAGATTTAGATGTTTTTATGGGGAATCCATGGGCAAATATGGGCAAATATGGGCGGTCTTATGGGCGGTTTGCTCGCTGAGCCATTAGTAGACTGAAAACCATATGACTGCCAACGAGTCAAGCTAGGAGAACTCAATTGAAGGCTGATTTGTGGCGAGTTACTGAAATTCGAATTGCTAGTTTCGCAGGCATCTTAATTCTAATTGCGAAAGTTATCGAAACTTTGAGCACTCCTTCTCTATTAATTTCAATAATAGAAATTGCCGCATTGGTAATGGCTGCATCTACATTTACCCCTCACGCCTTTACTTCGATATTTCGTGGCGAAATTGGAGTAGGTACACTGATGACGATTGCTGCGATTGGAGCCGTCGCATTAGGAAAAATCGAAGAGGCGGCTTTGCTTTCAATCCTGTACACGATTTCTGAAGGACTTGAAGAATTCTCATTAGAAAAAACAAAAAGAGGTCTTCGCTCCTTGCTTGATCTTGTTCCACTTGAAGCAACGCTCCTTCGAGATGGCAAGGAAATAAAAATATCCCCAAACGATTTGGTACCGGGTGATCACCTAGTAATTCGCCCCGGGGAGCGTTTTGCAGCAGATTGTCGAGTAATTACTGGCCGAACCTCGTTGGATACATCTGCATTGACTGGTGAATCCATGCCCGTTGAAGCCACCGTCGGTGATGAAGTTTTTGCGGGAACGATTAACGGTAGTGGACCTCTTGAGGTAGAGGTTACAACAACGGCAGAGAACAATTCATTGGCAAAAATTGTTCACATTGTTGAGAAGGAACAGTCTCGTAGGGGCCCAAGCCAACGTTTGGCTGACACAATTGCAGGAAAGCTTGTTCCGGGAATCATGGTCCTCTCATCAATGATCATCATCTACGGATTCATCGTTCATGAACCGATTCTTTGGTTGGAGAGAGCCTTAGTAGTCCTAGTCGCAGCCTCGCCATGTGCACTTGCAATTTCGATTCCCATCACTGTGGTGGCTGCTGTCGGTGCCTCAACAAGAATCGGAGTTCTGATTAAAGGCGGCGGAGCGCTCGAATCATTGGGAAAAGTGCGCACAATTGCATTGGATAAAACTGGAACCTTGACTGCCAACAAGCCGGTTGTAATTGATGTTGCAACCGTGGATTCTGTGAGTAGGGAGTATCTACTTTCAATCGCAGCGGGTTTAGAGTCCCGCAGTGAACACCCATTAGCTGCTGCAATCATCGCAGCCACTTCAGAAAAGTCTGAAATTCTAGATGTCGAAAATGTTTCAGGAGAAGGGATCCAAGGCAAGTATCGGGGTCGAACTATTCGCCTTGGTCGCCCGGGTTGGATTGATGCTGGTTCTCTCTCTCAAGAAGTTTCGAGATTGCAAGATTTGGGAGCCACTGCAGTGCTGGTTGAGGAAGATGGAAAAGTTATCGGCGTCATTGCAGTTCGCGATGAGTTACGACCCGAAGCCAAAGATGTAATTTCCCATCTCAACGAAGATGGTTACACCACGATAATGCTTACGGGCGACAACCAAAGGGTGGCAAGTTCACTAGGTGCAAGCCTTGGAATGTCTCAAGTGCATGCTGATTTGCGCCCTGAGGAAAAAGCTGAGTTAGTAAGAACCTTCAGATCACAAAACATTACTGCGATGGTGGGTGATGGAATAAATGATGCACCAGCACTTGCCACTGCTGATGTAGGAATCGCAATGGGTGCCATGGGTGCCGACGTTGCAATTGAGACTGCGGACGTTGCATTAATGGGTGAAAACCTTCAGAGTTTGTTCGAAGTACTAGATCACGCACGGCGAACTAGAAAGATTATGCTTCAAAATGTTGGAATGTCGCTTGCATTGATAGGCTCGCTCATACCTTTAGCTATGTTTGGAATTTTAGGACTGGCAACGGTTGTACTTATCCATGAAGTTGCAGAGATTTTTGTCATCGCAAATGGCATTAGAGCTGGGCGAATATTCAAACATGACTGAATGTCTTTTTCAATCAAGACTTATGTTTACTACGACCCATGCGAGTTGTCTAAACCTATGAACATAAACGCATCGATTACCTGTCCACATTGTAACTTTTCAAAAATCGAATTGATGCCCGAAGATGCTTGCCAATTTTTCTATAAATGCACCAATTGCAATGAGGTCTTGAAGCCTTCAGCAGGTGATTGCTGTGTCTTTTGCTCGTTTTCAGATTCAAAATGTCCACCAAAAATCGTGCAGGAAAATTCCGGCTTATAGGGCAACTCAATTAACGTGAAGGCCGTCTCTTAGAACGAGGCGGTTTTCTCCTTTTTATATGGGTGAACTTAAACTAATCACATGGCGCAATACATTATTTACTTTAATCAGCAATGGGTCGGCGATCACAGTTCCGAATGGTTTCAATCCAGAGGCCCACTTGCTCGAGCTGTTGTTGCTGAACTCAAAGATGTTGGTGCTTTGGTATTTGCCGGCGGTCTAGTTGAAGAGATTGAATTAGCAGTGGGTATTGATGAGAATGGAAAAATTGGTTCTCCAATTACAACTGACGGCGAATTTATTGGTGGAATGACAATTATTGACGTTCAAACCGATGAAGAAGCAAATAGGTGGGGAGCGAAAATTGCTCAGGCTTGTGGCTGGCCACAAGAAGTCCGCAAATTTAAAGGTTAAAAACCTATCTGACTTTCTTTTTTGCGATGATTTCAGTCGGCGCAATTCGATTTGCAGTGAAGTCGTTTGCCATATTTTCGCTTGGATACCCAATAGCTAAACCGCATAGCAACCGATAATTCTTCGGTACTTCAAATTCTTTTCGAACCACATCGTCCCAGATTGCAGCCGCTCCTTGAGGGCAGGTGCCAAGTCCGTGCGCATGTGCGGAGAGAATCAAATTCTCCATCATCAAACCTGCATCGTTTGCAGAGAAAATACCTAAACTCTTATGGATATAGATAAACAGTTCTGTCGGTGCGCCAAAGAATTTGTAATTGGCTGCCCACCAATTATCGCGGGAAGTACGATCTTTACGGTCAATTCCATAATGTCCATATAGGTCAGCACCTAGTCGAAAGGCTCTAGGCTTTAAATCTTTCGAATAAGGTTTACTAATCAATCGATTACTAGTTGGTAATCCATATCTTGTAATTGCGATTCTTAATTTACCGACTATTCCAGCACGAAGATTCTTTGAAAGATAAGCCCATCTCTTTGAGAATTCATCGCTAATTCGATCTTTGATTTCGCCATCTGCGATAGCAATCATAAATGGGCGGGTATTAGACCAACTTGGTGCAGTGAGGGCATCCGTAAGAATCTGATCAAGAACCTCTTGGGGAATTGGTTTATCAAGGAAATCCCTAGTACTTCTCCGTGAAGCGAGGAATTCTGATATTTGTTGGTTTGTTAAATTACTTTTGCGCCCCATGAAGGGGCAGTCTACGCACTAAATATAGAAAATATCTGAATCATTGGTCTTACGAACATCTTCGATGATGACGCTGTTATATGAAACTCGTGCATCATCTGCAACATTTACTGGACCAAGTATCTTTGCGCCAGCACCAATGATTACTCGATTACCAATAGTGGGATGGCGCTTGCCGGTAGCAAATCGTCGAGCTCCTAAAGTTACGTTGTGGTAGAGCATCACATCGTCACCAATTTGAGTGGTTTCCCCTACAACAACACCGATTCCGTGATCGATAAAGAAGCGACGGCCAATGGTTGCGCCTGGATGAATCTCAATGCCAGTACGTCGTCTAGCGCGGTTAGAGAAAATTCTCGCAATTAATTTAATGTTATGTTTCCAAAGCCAATGGGAGATTCGGTAATTCCAAACAGCGTGAACTCCAGGATAGGTAAGGAAGACTTCCAACTTGTTACGTGCCGCAGGATCGCGCTTTAACGCATTAGTTAAGTCTTCTCTTACGTAACCTATAAATTTAAACAATTATTAATCCATCAAATCTTGGTATAGAACAGTCGACAGATAACGTTCGCCGAATGAAGGGATAATCACAACGATTATTTTGCCAGCAAATTCAGGTCGCTTTGCAATCTGCGATGCACCCCAAAGCGCTGCACCAGATGAGATTCCAACTAATAGACCTTCTTCTTTTGCTGCACGACGTGCGAAACCAAGCGCTTCATCATTTGGAACATCAAGCACCTCGTCATAAACCTTGGTATCAAGAACCGCTGGTACGAAGTTTGGACCAATTCCTTGAATAGGGTGTCCAGAAGGTGAACCACCATTCAGAATTGGAGAAGCTGCTGGTTCAACTGCAAAGACCTTGATATCTGGATTCTTCTCTTTTAGAACTTGTCCGACACCAGTAATTGTTCCGCCGGTTCCGATACCTGCAACAAGTGCAGCAACTTTTCCATCGGTGTCATTCCAGATTTCTAGTGCAGTTGTTTTACGGTGAATTTCAGGGTTCGCTGCATTTTCAAATTGACGAACAAGAACTGCGCCGTCCTTTGCGCCAAGTTCTTCAGCTTTAGCAACAGCACCGCGCATTCCTTCTGCAGCCGGAGTTAATACAAGTTCGGCTCCGAATGCACGGAGCAGTGCACGACGTTCCTTTGACATGGAATCAGGCATAGTAAGAATTGTTTTATAACCACGTGCTGCGCCAACCATGGCAAGTGCGATACCGGTATTTCCTGATGTAGCTTCAACGATTGTTCCACCTGGCTTTAACGCGCCTGCTGCTTCGGCTGCATCAACCATTGCGATACCAATGCGATCTTTAACAGTACTTGTCGGATTGTAAAACTCTAACTTTGCATAAACTTCTGCGCCGCCATCGATGATTCGATTAATTCGGACTAGGGGAGTATTGCCAACAATCTTGGTGATATCGGAATGTACGTTCATATTTGCTCCTAATTTGGACGATGCTGAATTTTAAAGAATTAAGTGCTAAAAGACTAAACGCGAATATTTTGCAGATAAAAAAACCCCGCAATTAAGCGGGGTTTTTCATCAATTATTACTTAGCTGAAATTGCTGAGATTTCAAACTCAAGTTTGATGTTCTCTGAAACCAAGATTCCACCGGTCTCAAGAGCTGCGTTCCATGTTAAGCCGAAATCTTTACGATTAATTTCTGATGCCCCTTCGAAACCAAAACGAGCATTTCCAAATGGATCTGTTGCGCTTCCTGTGTATTCGAACTCGATTGAAATTGGCTTAGTAACGTCTTTAATAGTTAGGTTGCCTTCTGCAACAATCTTGTCTGAGCCTGAATCTTTAACAGATGTCGATACAAATGTAATTTTTGGGAAGTTTGCTACATCGAAGAAATCCGGTGATTGTAAATGGCCATCGCGATCTGCGCTACGGGTATCTACAGAAGCTGCTGAAATTTCAACGTTGATTGAAGCTGATCCATCAGCGACAGTTGCGGTACCTGAGTACTCATTAAACGCACCGCGGACTTTGGTAACCATTGCGTGGCGTGCGCTGAAACCAATACGGCTGTGTGACGGGTCGATATTGAAGGTGCCTTTTGGCAATGAAGATAGAACTGACATATTTATTCCTTTAGGAGAGTGTTTCGGTGAAAACCACGTTACGCGGTACGGGTGAACAATAGGTTAAGATAGTTGAAAATTCAACTAAATTGCATGTGTGCTTGCTGACAGTTAAATGCCAACCTTTTGCAGGTAATTAAGCACATATGTGAAACACTTTGAACATGGCAAACCAAATTGAAACCTATATTGAAGTTCAAATTGAAAATCGCGATCGTAAGAGCGTTTTCTTTCGATTGATACTCAGTCTTCCAGTCTTTTTCTTCCTCTATTTATTTGAACAATTTGCAAGCAATAATGAGTGGAACGCCTTGGTGCTTGGTATGCCAGTTGCAGCAGCTCTTGTGGTTCGTAATGTCTACCCAAGTTGGTTACTTAACTTTAATCATGCCGTCATGGAGTTCAGCGCACGTGTAGGCGCTTATGTTTTGTTACTAAATGATGAGTACCCAACATTTGAACGAAATCCAAAAATCGCAGTAATTTTTCCAGATGTCGAAGGCGGAAAGAAGTTAAATCGTTGGATGCCACTAGTCAAATGGTTCTTAGCGATTCCACTTTATATTGTTGGTGCGCTCTACATAGCTTTAACGTTTATTGGTACTTTGCTTGCTTGGGCATTGACTTCATTAACGGGTAAATATCCAGCATGGGCTGGAGAGATTACTTTGGGAACAATTCGGTACTGGAACCGCGTATATGGCTATGCGGTAGTTCTAGTAACTGATGAGTATCCAAGCTTCTCTTTGAATTAATTTGCTTCAGCGAGGGCAGCGGTAAGCGTCTGATCAAAGACTTCTTGTGGCTGAGCTCCACTTACTCCGTACTTCATATCAAATACGAAGAATGGGACTCCATTAGCTCCTAATTGATGGGCAATCGCTTGATCTTCTTTTACCTGATCTTCTAATAGATTCGTTAATAAGAGCGTCTCTGCCTCTTTACTATCTAGACCGACGCTTTTCGCGATTTCAATTAAATCTTTATGCTCGAAAACTGGCTTATTCTTCTCAAAATATGCTGAGTAGAGCGCTTCCAATAACTCCGCTTGCTTGCCCTTGCCTGCCGCCCAAAGTATTAAACGATGCGCATCCAAGGTATTGCCAGAAAGTGTGTTTTTTAGATCGTAACAAAGCCCTTCGCCATCGGCGATGGAGCAGACATTTGCTTGCATTTCTGCAACCTGCTCTGCTGAAACTCGATATTTTTCAGCAAGATGTTGGGTGGTGGGAACAGTTCCGGTGATATCCGGCTGAAGTTGGAATGCGCGATGGCGCACCTCTACAACTGATGGATCAGGAAGTTTGGCAATCGCCTTTTCTAAGCGACGCTTACCGATAAAGCACCAAGGACATACAACATCAGACCAAACTTCGATAATCATATGCGGAGTTTATCGCCTTACCTTTAAGTGATTAGACTCGTTTCATGGGGATTAAATTCGGTTTAGACACCTTCGGCGATATGCAAGTTGATGATGCAGGCAAGCCACTTAGCGCTGCACAGACAATTCGCAATGTAGTTGAAGAAGCGGTTTTAGCTGATTCCTTGGGAATTTATGGAATTAATCTCGGCGAACACCACCGTGATGATTTTGCGATCTCTGCGCCAGATACTGTTTTAGCTGGAATTGCAACGCGCACTAAGCAGATAATTTTAGGAACTGGCGTAACTGTTTTATCCAGCGATGATTCGGTTCGCGTCTATGAGCGCTTTGCCACTTTAGATGCGTTATCAAATGGTCGCGCAGAAATCACTGCAGGTCGTGGTTCATTTATCGAATCATTCCCACTCTTTGGTTTCGATCTTTCGAATTATGAAATTCTCTTTGAAGAGAAATTAGAACTTTTGGTTGAACTTCTAAAAGAAGAACCTGTCACTTGGAGCGGATCTACGCGACTTCCGCTTAACAATCAACATGTTTATCCAAAAACTGAACGTGGCGCGATTCCATTACGCGTTGGCGTTGGCGGTACGCCTGCATCCGTCGTTCGTGCTGCTCGTTTAGATCTCCAACTTGCAATTGCCATCATCGGTGGAGATCCAGAACGATTTGCGCCGTTTGCACATCTTTATCGCAATTCAATGGCGGAATTCGGACATACCCCAAAAGATATTTCTATTCACTCACCTGGTTATATTTCAGATACAGATGAGCAAGCGATGGAAGAGCAGTGGCCTAATTACGAGAAAATGGTGGGTCGTATCGGTCGTGAGCGTGGATGGGCGCCACCGACAAAAGAGGGCTTCCTGCAAGAATGCAAATATGGTTCACAATATGTAGGGTCACCTGAAACTGTGGCTAAGAAAATTGCACACGCAATTAAATCTGTTGGTGCACAACGTTTTGACTTTAAATATGCCAATGGACCGCAAAGCCATTCAAGTCTGATGAAATCACTCGAACTTTATGGAACGAAAGTTATTCCAATGGTTCGTGAACTCCTGGCTTAAGAAAGCGCTTCCAATCGATTTTTGCTATTAAATAAATCAGGGCAATCGAAAATATTTGAAGCGCCCATGAATATGGGGATCTAAATGCATCTGTTAATAGATGTCCGAAGTCAGTAGTTTTTAACTTGTATGCGCCCGCTGCATATATTGAATAAGTAACGATTCGGCCAGAGAAAAAGGCCAAAGTTAGCCTCTTTAAATTCATATGCATCAAACCAGCTGCTTCAAATAATTGAGCGGAGGGAAGTGGCGAAATAATGAAGAGCGCGATAAGTCCATACCTGCGATTCTGGCTACTATCGAAAACTACGCCAGCGTCATAAAGATTCTTGCGTGCTTTCTCTGGAATGTAATTTCGAAGTGCACGCGTAAAAAGTGCTAGAGAGTATCTTCCAGTACCTGCAGCAATTGCAGCGACAATTACTGCTGCTGCAGGATTCAAATCTCTAGTTATAAGAAAATAAACAATTACCGACCAAGTTGGTGGTGCAAACATCGGCGCTAAGTTGCAGAGAAAAACTACGATTCCCAAACTAATTAAGGTCATAAACCTGATCTAACTTTGGAACCTTGGCATTCCAGTTAAGTTTTCTATGAATTAGATTGGCGAAAGATTCTGCAGAATTCGATTCCCCATGCACTGTGTAAACACAATCTGGGATTGAATTGGCACTCTTGAACCAATGGAGAAGTTCTTCGCTATCAGCATGAACCGAGAATTCTTCAATTTGAATAATTTCAGCGTTAACTTCTACATACTTTCCGTACATCTTTATGGTTTTCGCGCCAGAAAGTAGATATTGGCCACGTGTTCCCGCTGCTTGATATCCAACTAAAAGTACTGAGTTGTTTGGATTAGGCAACATATTCTCTAAGTGGTGTACCACTCGACCGCCAGTTGCCATTCCGCTAGCTGAGATGATGATTGAAGACTGCTCTAAATCGTTTAAAGCTTTAGATGCTTCAACAGTTGTGGCTTCACTAAGTGATCCGGGATCGAAAGGATCTTCAGATAGGTCAAAAAGTTCTGGGCGAATTTCAGGAGATTTAGAATTAATCGCATCTCGATAGTGGTTAAGTGCGGATAACGCCATTGGAGAATCAACATAAATTGGAATATTTGGAATCTGCTTATTTTTGATAAGTCGCTTAAGTGTCATCAACATAATTTCAGTGCGATCAACAGCAAATGCAGGAATCAAAACAGAACCATGTCGTTTGAAAGTTCTATTTATAGCGTTTGCTAGGGAATCATCAGACGTTGGGTGAGTGCGATTGCCATACGTTGATTCTGTGACCAGAGCAGAGATATCTCCAGCCGGAATTAGATCTGGATTTGTTAAGACCAAGTGATTGCCACGACCAATATCGCCAGTGAAAACCACGCGCTTATTGTCAACTTTTAAATCTACAAAAGATGAACCCAAGATGTGGCCACTTCTATGAAAAGTAACTGAAACATCTTGAGCTACATGGAAAGGAGAGTGGAAGGGAATCGGATGAAATAAAGCAATCGCTTTTTCTGCTTCCTCTGCGTTATATAAACCGGTCGGGTTTTTGTGTTTTGAAAATCCCTTCTTCTTTGCATACGTAGCATCTTCAGTCTGTAACTTAGCTGAATCACGAAGCACAATTGCGGCTAGCTTTGCAGTGTAAGGTGTGCAGTAAATCGGTCCGTCATAACCTTCACGGACCAACTTTGGTAAATAACCACAGTGATCAAGGTGCGCATGCGAAATTACGATTGCATCAATTGATTTTGGGTCTTCTGGAAAAGGTTCCCAGTTCTTTAACCTCAGTTCTTTTAAGCCTTGATATAGACCGCAATCAATCATCACTTTCGAGCTTTTGCCCTCAACAATGAAGCGGCTACCAGTCACAGTTCCGACTGCGCCTAGGAATTTGATAGTCGGAGACATATTTAAAGACTATCGTAAGGAATGTGAAAGACAAGGTGACAGCAGTACTTTTATTTTTATCTACAACTGCTTTAGCGCTGGGCCTCATCCTTAAATATCTACTCGACCTTTCTCCAGAAATCCCTTGGGCTATTGGCGGCTTCGTAGGGTTAATTCCATCCATCAAGTGGGTCATTGATGAATTGAAAGATAGACAGATGGGATCGGATATTCTGGCGATCTTTTCAATAATCGGTGCGTTAGCAATTAAGGAATTCTTTGCAGCTGCAGTCATATCTTTTATGTTGGCTTCGGGTCGCGCTCTTGAAAGTTGGGCAGAAGGTAGAGCAGATTCCGCGCTTAAATCCTTAATTAATCGATTGCCTAAGCTTGCAAATCGAATAACCGCAAACGGCCAATTAGAAATCATTAGCGTTAAGAATGTTGAGAAGAACGATCGATTGGTAGTTAAGTCAGGTGAAATTGTTCCGGTTGATGGCATTGCCCAAGATAGTTGCTATTTGGACCAATCCGCGTTGACTGGGGAACCATTACCAGTTCTTTTAAATAAATTTGATCCAGTGATCAGCGGAACTGTTAATGCAGGCAATACCTTTGAAATGCAAGCAACAGGAAATATAAGTCAAAGTACTTATTCCGGAATCGTCACCATGGTTCGCAATTCTCGCGCTGAATCATCACCTAATATTCGTCTTGCAAATAAATGGGCACTTCGGTTTGTCCCATTAACAATTTTGATGGCAGGGATTACATATCTCTTAACTGGAGATGCAACTAGAACCGTTGCGGTTTTAGTCGTGGCAACACCATGTCCATTGATTCTGGCTGTGCCAATTGCATTAGTTGCTGGCATGTCCAGAGCGACAAAGAGCGGGGCAGTAATAAAGGGCGGTGCTGTTTTAGAGAAATTAAGTCGAGCGGAAGTTGTGCTTCTAGATAAAACCGGAACCGTTACACATGGTGGTCCAGTAATTACCGAAATTTCGGCGCTACCTGGTTTAACTACAGAATATGTACTGCAGATTGCTGCATCTTTAGATCAATATAGTCCACACGTAGTTGCACAGTCATTGGTGGATGAAGCAAATCGTCGCGAAATTTCTCTATTAAGTGCAACCGATGTAATCGAAGAGCATGGCAAAGAGGTAACTGGATTAGTAGCGGGCAAGAAGGTGCGCGTTGGTGCAGCACCTGATTCGCTCCCAAATTGGGCAAAACTCGAGCAGCCACTTTTAGTAGCTCTTCATGTTGATGAAGAGTTAATAGCAATCTTTGGTTTAGAAGACCCTATTCGAAGGGAATCTCGAAGAACTGTTGAAGAACTACATCGTCTTGGAGTTCGAGAAATTGTTATGGTTACGGGCGATAAAGAAGATACAGCTAGAGCTGTTGCAAATGAATTAGGTATCAATCGAGTTATTGCTAATTCCAACCCAGAAACAAAGCTAAAAACAGTTCATGAATATCGCAATAAATTGTCCGGAACCGTTATTGTTGTTGGCGACGGAATTAACGATGCGCCGGCACTTGCGGCATCTGATGTTGGTGTTGCCATGGGCGCGCGAGGCGCAACGGCTGCCAGTGAAGCCGCAGATGTTGTAATTATTGAAGATTCCATAGATCGCGTGACAAGTGCAATTTCTTTAGCAAAGATTTCACATAGAAAAGCGTTACAAGCTTCAATTGGCGGAATGGCGTTGGCTCTTTTAGCTATGACCGCAGCTGCATTTAACCATTTAACACCAAGTGAAGGCGCAATCGTTCAAGAGTTAATTGATTTAGTAGCAATCTTTTGGGCACTTACTACATTAAAAGCCAGGTAATCTAATAACATGATTCGTGAAGCTAAAATCAGTGATGTAACTGCAATTTATCAATTAATAGTTGACTTAGCGGTATATGAGAAAGAACCTAATGCGGTTGTGGCTTCACCTGCGGATATCCAAGATAATCTTTTTGGTGCTAACCCTGTTGCCTACTGCCATGTAGCAGAGGTAGATGGAAAGGTAGTTGGTATAGCAATATGGTTCTTAAATTATTCAACTTGGTTGGGTAAGGCTGGGTTATATCTTGAAGATCTATTCGTGAACCCTGAATATCGAGGCAAAGGTCTTGGTCTTGAATTAATGAAAACACTTGCGCAACTCTGTATTGATAGAGGTTATGAGCGATTCCAATGGTGGGTTCTTGATTGGAACGAACCATCGATTAACTTTTATAAAGCAATTGGTGCAGAAGCCATGGATGAATGGACTGTCTATCGATTATCTGGAAGCGCACTTAAGCGTTTCGCTGCAAATTAAATTTGATGGATAAGAGTTAACTGTTGGTCTCCTCGCTGCAAGGTTAGTAGAATTCAGCGTCCGATAGGGGAGATTAATGTCAGCAATTTATGATGCGCTTGAAAAAGGTATTTTGATTTCAGATGGAGCAATGGGAACGATGTTGCAAGATCGTGGACTGACAGACGGTGGCGCTCCAGAATTATGGAATGTTGAGAATCCATCTGCTATCGAAGATGTGCTCGAACAATATGCATCAGCTGGTGCAAATTTAATTACTACCAATACTTTTGGTGGAACCCGAGGTCGCCTACAAATGCACGGCTTGGAAGATCGACTATTTGAATTAAATAAAGCAGGCGCAGAGATTGCACGAAAGGTTGCAGATCGCCATCCAGGTTGTTTTGTAATGGGAGATGTTGGACCTTCAGGTGAATTAATGGAACCTATGGGCACCATGACAGCCGATGAAGCTAAGGAACTTTTCGCTGACCAAATTAAAGCTTTAGTCGCAGGTGGAGTAGATGCAATTTTGATTGAAACTATGAGCGACTTACAAGAAGTTGAGGCTGCAGTTAACGCAGCAAAAGAAGTTGCACCTGAACTTCCAGTAATTGTTACATTTTCATTTGATACAAACTTACGAACCATGATGGGCGTAAAGCCTGCAGTTGCAGTGAAAACGCTCGCGGCAGAAGGTGTGCGAATTATCGGCGCAAACTGCGGTCGCGGAGTAGATGAAATGCGTGTAATTGCAAAGGAACTTACCGAAGCTCGCCCTGATGGAGTTTTTATTATTACTCAATCAAATGCGGGTCTACCAAAGTTGGTAGGCGGAGATTTTGTTTACGATGGCACACCAGAAGAGATGGCTAAGTACGCAACAGATATGAAAGCACTTGGTGTTAATGTAATCGGTTCATGCTGTGGTTCATCGCCTGCACATACTGCAGCCATGAAGGCAAGCATTTAATGTCATTAGCCGTAGTCACCGGCGCTAGTAGCGGCATTGGCCAAGCCACCGCCAAATTATTGGCTGAAAATGGTTTTAAAGTAATCGCTGCTGCGCGTCGATTAGATCGTCTAAAGCAAATTGAAAATGAGAACATTGAAGCGATTCAACTGGATGTAACTGATCAAGTTAGCGTTGATAATTTTGTCAAAACGCTTAATGGACGCCCAGTTGCCCTTCTTGTAAATAATGCTGGCGGCGCATTTGATTCAGCGCCAATTGAAAAAGCTGATCCCGCAATTTGGCAGAAGACTTATGAAGTTAATGTTGTCGGCACGCTTCGCGTGACCAAAGCACTTTTACCTAGTCTGCGTGCAAATGGAAAGAGCCATATTGTGGTCGTAACTTCAACTGCCGGCCATGGCGTTTATGAAAATGGCGGAAGTTACACAAATGCCAAGTTTGCTGAATTGGCGCTGGCGCAGACATTACGTTTAGAACTTAACGGCGAACCAATTAGAGTCACTGAAATTGCACCGGGAATGGTGAAGACTGAAGAGTTTTCAAAGGTTCGATTAGGTAGTGAAGAAGCTGCTGAAAAGGTTTATGAAGGAGTTGCAGAACCTTTAGTTGCGGGTGATATCGCAGAGGCGATTCGTTGGTGTGCGATGTTACCTACGCATGTAAATATCGATTCTCTGATTGTGCGCCCAGTTGCGCAAGCAGCAAATCACAAAATACATCGCGTTAAATAGTAAAATTCTCTAATGCGCAAAGTTGTTGCAGGATATTTAATTCACTCTGTCACCGCTTTTGGTGCAATCGCAGGACTCATCTCTTTGGAAGAGTTTATAAATGGCAACTTTAGAAGTGGATTACTTTGGCTAATCATCTGCCAATTAATTGATGGCTTTGATGGCCCAATTGCTCGCAAAATAGATATTCATATTCATGCAACAAAATTTGATGGACATATTCTCGATTTGGTTGTCGATTACGTAACCTGCGTAGTTGTTCCCGTCGTGATGTTGGTGCGACTTGATCTGCTGACCGGAAATTCAGCTCTAATTTATGCAGGGTTAATTATTTTCACTGGCGCATTGTGGTTTGCCCGAACTGATCAAGAGACTGAGGATCATTGGTTCAATGGTTTTCCGGCAGCTTGGAATTTAGCAATTCCAACTTTCATTATTTTGGGAACTCGTGAAAGATATATAGAAATTATTATTGTTTTACTTTCGATTCTCTCTTTAACAAAATTGAAATTCCCACATTTAGTAAAAGTTGAATATTTAAGGCCTATAACATGGTCCTTGGCAGTAATATATTTTGTAGCGTTAACTGCCTTATCAATTCAATTTCCAACCGGCGAAAGCGCTTTAAAACCTATATTGGTAATTTTTCCAATATATATTTTTGGAATTTCCATCATTCACTCTTGGAAAGTACGCGAGAAGCGCGTATCCTCCCGTAATGATTGAATTTGGCTCAGTAGAACTATCACAACAGCTCCTCGTAATCATTAATGCAGCAATAGCTGCAATTTTGGGATCTGCCATTGGTTGGGAGCGAGACCGAGCAGGTAAATCAGTCGGCCCTCGCACAATGGCACTTGTTGGAGCATCAGCCGCAGCAATTGTGAATATTGGTCAAATATTGGATGTAAACGCAAAATTCGGTGATCCAACAAGAGCTATGCACGCAATCATCACGGGTATTGGCTTCCTTGGCGCAGGATTAATTTTCCAAACCCGAGATTCAGGCACCAAGGGTGTAACAACTGCAGCTACTGTGTTTGCTACCGCCGCAATGGGTTGCGCGGTCGGTCTTGGTTTTCAAATTGCCAGTGTAGGTCTAACCGTAATTATTTTGATTGTTTTGCGTTCAACTCATATGTTAGAAATTACCGCAAATCGTCGACATGACGATGATTAATTACAACCAATATTCCTTAGCAAACCAAACTGCGCAAATCGCTCCGATTACGAAGATTCCCATTCGATAGGCTTCGCGACTAAATTTATCGACAACTTTTGCACCGAAGAAACCACCAATTGCACAGCTAACTGCTAGATCTGCGGCAAAAGTCCAATCAACTTTTCCACTAGCAATATAAATCAAATTGGAACCAATACAGGTCATTGTTACTACGACATTCTTACTTACATTTATATCTGCAACGCTTCGCTTTGCATCACGTGCCAAAACGGCAATTGTCATTACGCCTTGACCTGGACCAAAGTATCCTGCATAAAAACCAATGGCTGTTAGCCAGAAATATTCAAGCTTCTGTTTTAACGGAGTTAAATTTTGCTGAACTTTTATAAAGAGCGAAAGGGAAGCGACCAGGATTAATACAGGTACCACTTTTTGGAATCCTTCAATTGGCATTAGCGCAAGGGCTAAACCGCCTATTACTGCGCCAATCATTGAGTATCCAATGAGTGCGCTTTCAGCCTTTATGATTCCGCGCACCTCTCCGAATTTTCCGAAGAGCGCTCCGATATTTGCAGTCCAAACTCCAAGGGCATTGGTCATCGCTGCGGTAACAGGATTTAAACCAACTGCAATCATTGCTGGAAAGGAGAGAACTGAAGCGCCACCTGCAAAGCCATTTAGAAAACCAACCGTTAATCCAACTGCGAATATGGCGATGATATCGATCATGATTGAGCGTAAGAATAGCCTTATATACTCGCTAAATGAAGAAAGCGCTCTTAGTTGTTACGGCAGCTTTGAGCGTAATTTCAACTTCAGCATATGCAGATAACTCGATTACCGTTTTCGCTGCCTCAAGTCTTACTGATAGTTTCACGCAAATCGGGAAACAATTTGAGAAAGCACATAAAGGTGTAAAGGTTAATTTCTCATTCCAAGCCTCTTCAACTCTTGCAACTCAAATCAAAGCTGGAGCACCGGCAGATATTTTTGTTTCTGCAGAGCCTTTTTCAGGTGGAACTAATTACGTGACCAATCGAGTAGTACTTGGGGTAAATAAGAGTTCAAATATCACCAAGATTTCAGATTTAAATGGAAATTATCTCTGGATCAAATGTGCCCATGAAGTTCCATGCGGTGCCGCAGCAGATGCTGCCCTAGTAGGTGAAGGCGTAACTAGCAAACCAGTCTCGCTTGAGCCAAAAGTTTCTAGCGCGGTAGCTAAATTACTTTCCGGTGAAGTAGACGCTGCGGTTATTTATAAGAGTGATGTGCTGGCAAATAAGAGCTTACGCGCCATTGAATTTAAGAACTTAGATGCTGCAACTACTACTTATCAAATTGCACAATTGCGTAAGAATCGCTGGGCATCTACATTTATTAAGTATCTTCAATCGAAGGCTGTAATTAAGGTCTTGCAGAGTAAAGGTTTCGGCAGCAAATGAAATTTGGAGTAGCGACAAAAGCACTTGCTGGTTTTGCGATGGTTATCATCATTGCACCGCTATTTTCTCTGCTCACGAAAGTTTCCTGGAGCCATTTCTTCACTTCGCTCTCTGATTTAACGGCAATCAAACTCTCGCTCTGGACTTCGACAATTGCAGCCGTAATTTCGTTGACGCTCGGTGTGCCACTGGCATGGGTTTTGGCAAAGAGCTCAAATAGATTTACCAACTTCATCCGTCCATTGGTGCTTGCGCCAATTGTGCTTCCACCAACTGTTGCCGGTATTGCCCTTATCTCCTTGATGGGCCGAAATGGCTTGCTTGGCAAATTTATTTATCAATCAACTGGCTGGTCTATGCCATTTACTTCAAGCGCGGTAGTGCTTGCCGGTGTTTTTGTTGGACTGCCATTTGTGGTTTTGATCTGTGAATCAAACTTTAGACAGCTACCTCAAGATGTTGAAGATGCCGCAATCATTGATCGCGTTGATGGAAATGATCTCTTTCAAAGAATTGCGATTCCGCAATCACGAAGTGCAATTGCCACAGGTGGAGTTTTGGCATGGGCTAGAGCAATTGGCGAATTCGGAGCGACGCTTATGTTTGCTGGTTCGCTTCCTGGCACTACGCAAACATGGACAATGTTGATTTATCAAGAATTAGATGTCGATGTAGCGACTGCCTATTCGCTCTCCGCCGTTATGTTATTTATCGCCATTGCAATCGTATTTTTCTTACGTAAACCACTTCGAGAAGCGCTTCGATGAAATCCATTGTCTTAACTGGTGGCACCAGCAAGCGCTTTGGTTCTGATAAATCTGAAGCGCTGATTAACGGGAAAACTCTCTTAAAGATTCTCTCTGAACACCTTGATGACTTGGTAATCGTAGGACCTGAAACTTCCATAGAAGCGATATATGTTCGCGAAGAACCAATTGCTGCTGGCCCGGTAGCTGCCATCGGGGCAGGTTTAAATAAAGTAGATACAGATCTTGTTGCAATCTTTGCAACCGATATGCCATTTGCACCAAGAGTTTTAAATCAACTAGAGAGCGCTCTGGTCAATGATGCAGCGATGCCTGTTGATTGTGATGGATACGCGCAACCTTTAGCTGCTCTTTATAGAACAGGTAAATTACGAGAAGCGCTAGATTCGCTTGGCTCATTAGAAAACAAATCTGTAAAAGAGTTAATTGCAAAGCTAAATATCGACCGGGTTCCACTCGTTGAAACTGAACTCCTATTAGATATCGATACTCAAGCGGACCTTTTAAGAGCGATTGACTTGGCTAGTAGATTAGCGCAATGACCTTAATCGAACCAAGTTGGGATCAAGCGCGAAGCGCATCTGCCTCCCTTGGAAAAGTAGGTCCAATCGAAAAATTACCAATAAGCCATCTGCTTGGTCGCACGCTCGCAGTTGATGCAAAAGCATTGGTTGAACTTCCAACTTACGAAACCAGTGCGATGGATGGATATGTTGTTGCAGGTAACGGACCATGGAAATTAATAGGTGAAATCAAAGCAGGTGCACCATTTAAAGGTTCACTAAAAAATGGAGAAGCGCTCGGAATTGCAACTGGCGCAGTAATTCCAGATGGAGCTTTTGGTGTTCTACGTTGGGAGAACGCAACAGTAGAAGAAGATTACATCTCCGGTGAAACTACAGAGCGAAAAGATTTTAGACCTGCTGGCCAAGAGGCAGAACAAAATGAAGTACTTATTAAAAAAGGAACTGTATTAACTCCTGGAATGGTTGGGCTTATTGCAGCAGCAGGCTATGACGAAATTGAAGTAGCTATGAAGCCTAAAGTTGCCTTGCTCTTACTTGGCGATGAAATTCAATTAACAGGTTTGCCTAAAGATGGATATGTTCGCGATTCACTTGGCCCACAGATTCCGGGTTGGTTTGAAAAACTAGGCTGCGAAGTAGTTCATGTTGATTACGTTTCAGATCAGTTAGATTTAACAATTGCCGCGATTGATAAAGCTTCAAAGAACTTTGATTTAGTTGCAACTACTGGCGGAACAGCCGATGGCCCAAGAGATTTCCTAAAGAGTGCTATTGAAAAATTGAATGGCAAAATTCATGTAGATAAAGTCGCAGTGCGACCTGGCCACCCTCAAGTTCTGGCGGAAGTTAATGGCAAGCCGCTAATTGGTTTGCCAGGCAATCCGCAATCCGCAGTGGTTGCGTTGATGACTCTGGGTCAACCTTTAATCAACTCAATATTGGGTAGAGCAAATTTAGAACTTCCATTAATTTCAAGCGATGATCAATTTGATGCACAACCTGGATTTACCAGACTGGTGCTGGGAACTTTAGATAAGGGCCATTTCCGGATCGGAGATTACTTGGGTAGCGCGATGCTTCGAAGTCTTGCTCATGCAGATGGCTTTGCAGTCTGCACCAATCCGCCAACTCCGCTGAGATGGTTAGGATTACCGTCATGAGTTTGAGCCACATCAACGACAAGGGCGAAGCCAACATGGTAGACACCTCTGGCAAAGAAGCGACCACTCGAATTGCGACCGCTTCTGGAAAAGTAACGATGAAGCCAGAAGTTTTAAGCGCAATTGCATCGGGCCAGACTCCAAAAGGCGATGTGTTAGCAACTGCTCGAATCGCAGGCATCATGGGTGCCAAGAAGGCCAGCGAACTAATTCCGCTCTGCCATCCAATTGCGCTAAATAAGGTAGAGATTGAATTGAAGATTGAAGGCGATGGAGTTGCGATTCTGGCAACTGCAAAAACAACTGATCGCACTGGCGTTGAAATGGAAGCGCTAACTGCAGTATCAGTAACTGGTTTAACTTTGATTGACATGATTAAAGCAATGGATCCGCATGCCGCTATTACCAATGTGCAGGTAGAGACCAAGAGCGGCGGAAAAACTGGCGATTGGCACCGATGAGAAGCGCAATTGTCATAACCGCTAGTAATCGTGCGACTGCAGGTGTCTACAAAGATTTAAGCGGAGCCGCGCTAAAAGATGGCTTAAAGAAACTTGGCTACCAAGTCTTGGGCCATAAATTGGTTCAAGATGATGTCGATCAAATTGCAACAACAATTAAAGGCGCGCTCGCAGATGGAATTGATTTGATTGTCACAACTGGCGGAACAGGAATCTCTCCGACAGATGTAACTCCAGAAGCTACCAAGCCTTTATTGCAGAAAGAACTTCCTGGATTTGCTGAAGCGATGCGCGCATATTCTCGTGAAAAAGTTCCTACCGCTGATTTATCTCGCGGCTTAGCTGGAGTAAATGGAAAATCATTAATTATTAATCTGCCAGGTTCGCCAGGTGCAGTTAAAGATGGTTTAGTTATTATCGAAAGACTTGCAGAACATATTCTCGATCAGTTGGCTGGAAATGATCACAGCGCAAGTAACTGAATCTGTAATTACCGCTGAAGCTTTAGCTTCACAGGTTAAGAGCGATAGCGCCGGCGCAGTTGTAACTTTTAGCGGCGATGTTCGTAATCACGATAAAGGAAAAGGTGTGACTTCATTAAATTACGAAGTGCACCCAACCGCTCAAGCTATTATTGAAAAGATTACAAATGAAGTTGTTGCTAAACATGATGTAGTAAATGCAGCTGTCGCACATAGATATGGTGCGATTCCAATCGGGGAGAGCGCATTTGTTGTTGCGGTGGCATCTGCACATCGAGCCCCTGCACTTGCTTGCTGTGAAGAGTTAGTGGAACGCGTTAAAGTAGAGCTTCCAATCTGGAAATATCAAGAATTTACAGATGGCACCACTGAATGGGTAAATAGCGCATGAGTTTGATTGATAACTACGGACGCGTCCATCGTGATTTACGTGTATCGCTCACCGATCGCTGCTCATTGCGTTGCACCTATTGCATGCCATTTAACTTCGATAAATGGTTACCATCAGACACCCTTTTAACTGCAACCGAAATGGTTAAAGTAATTGAAATTGCGGTTTCTCAAGGGGTCACAGAAGTTCGATTAACTGGCGGCGAACCGTTATTACGCCCGGATATCGTTGAAATTGTTAGCCGCATTAATGCGCTTGAGAATGCACCAGAACTTTCAATGACGACAAACGGTGTGGCGCTTGCAAAGGTGGCAAAGGATTTAGCAGAGGCCGGACTTCGTCGAATCAATATCAGTTTAGATACTTTAGATTGGGAACGCTTTAAGCGATTAACTTTCCGCGATCGATACGACGATGTTATTGATGGTATCAATGCTGCGCGTGAAGCGGGACTTGATCCAATTAAGATAAACACAGTTTTGATGCGCGACATCAATGGCGATGAAGCGCTGCCGTTAGTTAAGTGGGCACTTAAAGAGAATTTAAATTTACGATTTATCGAACAGATGCCACTTGATGCGGGGGATGCGTGGTCTAGAAGCAATTTAATTACAGCGGATGAGATCTACAACCAACTGAATTCAGAATATGAATTAACTCCAGTTTCAGATCGTGGTTCATCACCTGCTGAAGAGTTTTATGTCAATGGTGGACCAGCGACTGTTGGCATTATCGGTAGCGTTACTCGTTCGTTCTGCGCTAATTGCGATCGCTTACGTTTAACATCAGATGGCCAACTTCGAAATTGCCTCTTCTCAAACGACGAGACTGACCTACGTTCGATTCTCCGAAATAGTCGTTTAGCAGAATCTGAAAAGCGCGAAGATATTGTGAAAGCATTCGGGCTTAGCGTTAAGTCAAAACTTCCTGGTCACGGAATCAATAACCCTGATTTCGTAAAACCGGTCCGACCTATGTCGGCTATCGGCGGCTAATTAACCCCCAGCAAATTGGGGTAGGACATCGACGTTATCGCCCTCGATAAGTGGGTGTTCCATCGATTCGCAGGATTCACCATTTAATAGGAATGAACAGGTCGGCAGAAGCTTGGCCAACTCTTGGCTTCGGCTAGCCAAGTCTGCGATCAACGCGCCAAGGGTTCCGGCTGGAATTTTGAGGGTCGAAGCCCCGGCCGCCGCCTTCGCCGCCGCGTAAAAATTCACCAAAGCCATGTGATAAATGGTACTCCAACCCCTTGTAGTTGATATATCACTGATATATGTTCTCCCCGTGAGCTTGATACATCCAATGAGGGAGAGCCAATCGCTAAGCGATGAGGCGTACCAGCAGATTCGCTCACTAATTATCAGCTGCCAGCTTCGCCCAGGTTCAGTTATCTCCGAGAGCGATTTGATGACGCAATTGGAGATGGGTCGCACACCAATTCGTGAAGCGCTTCGCAATTTAGCAAATGAGAAACTTATTGAAGTTTATCCACGTCGCGGAATGTTTGTAGCTGGAGTAGATGTAAAAGATTTAGCAGCGATTTCAGAAGTTCGTGGGTATTTAGAGATTCAAGCAGCTGGACTTGCAGCAGAACGCGCAACTGCACATGATCAAGCAGTAATTGCACAACTAATTAAAGAGATTGATTTAATTAAAGGCGAACCAAAGATGGAGAAGTTGATCAATTTAGATCAGCGTATTCACCATCAAATTTACGCCGCAACACATAATGAGTTTCTAGTGTCAACGTTAGATCAGTACTACGCACATGCGCTGCGCATCTGGTTTATGGCTCTAGATCGCGTCTCCGAATTGGAAGATGCAATTATCGAACATCGTGCAATGCTGCAATCTATTCTTGATGGAGATAAGAAAGCAGCAGAGAATGCGATGCGCGAACATATCGAAGGTTTCGAAACCACTATTCGAAAGTCACTATAGGAGAAAACCATGGCAACACTTCCTGCAAAAGCTAAGTGCGTCGTAATTGGCGCCGGCATTGTCGGCAATTCAGTTCTTTACCACTTAGCTCGACTAGGTTGGAAAGATTTAGTACAGATTGATAAGGGACCGCTACCTAACCCAGGTGGATCAACAGGTCACGCTTCAAACTTTATTTTCCCAGTAGACCACTCAAAAGAGATGGCGCACATTACTGCGGACTCAATGAAGCAATATAAAGAACTTGGCTGCTTTACCGAATCTGGCGGTATCGAAGTTGCACGTACACCAGAACGTATGCAGGAACTTGCTCGTCGTATTACCAGTGCTAAGTCATGGGGCATTGATGGCGGACGAATTGTTACTCCAGCAGAAATTAAAGAGCTAGTTCCATACATCGAAGAGTCGGTAATTGTTGGTGGCTATTACCAGCCAACTGTAGGTGTGGTGGATTCACTTCGCGCAGGAACACTTATGCGCGAAAAGGCTATTGAAATGGGCGCGGCACAGAGCTTTGCTAACGTAGAAGTTCTTGGCATGAATGTTGAAAACGGTCGCATCAAGAGCGTTAAGACAGATCAAGGTGAAATCGAAGCTGAATATGTTTTGATCGCAACAGGTTGCTGGTCAGCACAGCTTGCAAAGATGGCGGGAGCGGAAATTCCATTAACTCCAGCTGTTCACCAGATGAAGGACGTCGGACCTGTTCCATTCTTTAAGGATGCAAAGGGCGATATCGAATGGCCAATCATCCGCGACATGGATACAAACATGTACGAGCGCCAGCACGGAACCGGTCTTGAAGTTGGTTCATATGCGCACCGTCCAATCATGTACGAAGCAAATGAAATTCCATCAAATGCAGCAGCGGCGCTCTCACCAACAGAGTTCCCATTTACTCAGAAGGATTTTGATATCCAAGATGAGCATGCATATGAATTGGTTCCATCAATTCTTGGTGATGAAACAGTTCGCGAAAAGTATGCAATTAACGGAATTCTTTCTTACACACCAGACGGAATGCCGATCCTTGGTGAGACTCCAGAAGTTAAGGGTCTCTGGTCAGCAGCAGCGGTTTGGATTAAGGAAGGTCCAGGAACAGGTCGTGCAGTTGCAGAGTGGATGGTTCTTGGTGATTCTGAAATTGATCTTCATGCATCAAATATCGCGCGTTTCCATGAGCACCAGAAGTCACGCGAACACGTAAAGGCTCGCGTTGCAGAGAGCTTTAATAAGACTTACGGAATTGTTCACCCAAATGAGCAGTACCTATCAAATCGTAATGTTCGTATGTCTCCAATGTATGATCGCGAAAAAGCGCTCGGTGCAGTTTTCTATGAGACTGCAGGTTGGGAGCGTCCATTCTGGTACGAGTGCAACAAAGATCTAGTTGCTAAGTACGGCGACAAGGTAATGCCACGCGAAGCTGAATGGGAATCACGTTGGTGGTCTCCAATCATCAACGCAGAGCACCTTCAGATGCGTGAAACCGCTGGAATTGTTGATCTCTCTGCATTCCAGATCTTCGACATCACCGGTCCAAGCGCACTTGCAGTTGTTCAAAAGGCTGCGCTTCGTCAGATGGATGTTGCTGTAGGTCGCGTTGTTTATACACCGGTACTTGGTCCAAATGGTGGCTTCAAGTCGGACTTAACAATTATGCGTCTAGGTCCAAGCCACTTCCGCGTTGTAACTGGCGGCGCACATGGCCCTGCAGATCGCAAGTGGTTCTCAGATCTTCTACCTGAAGATGGAACTGCATCACTAACAGATCTAACTTCTTCTTACACAACTATCGGTGTTTGGGGTCCAAATGCTCGAAAGATTCTTCAGGACATCACAAAAGCTGATGTTTCAAATGAAGGATTTAAGTTTGGTGTTTGCAAGACAATTGAAATTGGTTCATTGCGAGTTCTTGCATCGCGTATCTCTTACGTTGGTGATCTTGGTTGGGAGTTCTATGTTCCAATCGAACAAGGTGCAAAGCTTTGGGATGCGCTTTGGGAATCAGGAAAGAACCACGGATTAATCCCAGTTGGAATCGGTGTTTACGGAACAACCGGTCGCCTAGAAAAGAACTACCGCGCATATGGCGCCGAACTTGAAACCGAATACAACGTGGTTGAAGCAGGCATGCAGACACCTAAGTTGAAGGAACAAGATTTCATTGGCAAGGAAGCGCATATTAAGCACCGTGCAGAGAAGCCTGTAACCATGCTCTGCACACTTTACGTTGATGATCACACATCTAAGTCAGGCGTAAAGCGCTATATGTTAGGTAAAGAACCAATCCTTACTCTTGACGGAAAGACAATTGAAGATGCACATGGACGACGTTCGTATGTAACTTCAGCAGGTTCAGCTCCATCACTTGGCAAGCACATTCTCATGTCATACATCCCGACAGAGATGGCAGTCGTCGGAAATAAATTCTTAGTTGAATATCTTGGAGAGCAGTACCCATGCAGCATTGCTGGCGTTGGAATTACTCCAATGTTCGACTCAGGTAACGAAAGGATCTTGGGCTAAGTTCATGGAAATTCTTGCGTGTATTAAGCGAGTGCCAATAACCGGCAGTCAGTTAATGCTGACTCCAGACAATATGGCGTTGCAGACAGACAACATGGGATATGGCATCTCTCCACACGAAGAGAATGCCGTCGAAGCGGGTGTTCAGTTAACAGAGCAAATTGGTGGACAACTAACTCTGTTAACTCTTGGACCAACAGATGCCGAAGAACAACTTCGCGCTTCTCTTGCAGTTGGTGCAGCTCGCGCTATTTTGCTTGAAACAGATGGCAATGATTGGGATCCACAGGCAACTGCTAATGCGCTAGTTGAAGCGATTAAAGCAGAACCTACAAAGTTCGACATGATCATCTTTGGTGCAGAATCTGCAGATAGCGCTGGATATCAAATTCATATTCGAGTAGCTCATGCACTTGGAATGCCAATTATCACCAATGTTAAGGCGATGAAAGTTGAAGGCGGCAAAGTTCGTGGTGAACGAGTTGTTGGAACTCAACGTGAAGTTTATGAAGCTCCACTACCTGCAATCGTCACTGTGCGCGATGGTCTAAACGTCCCACGTTATCCATCAGTACCAGGACGTATGCAAGCACGTAAGAAGCCAGTTGATATTAAGTCAGCAGGCGGTGCGGCACCAAAGCTAGAGAAGTTGAAGCTAACTGTTGTGCCATCAAAAGCAACTGGTGCAGAAATTCTTGGAAATGGTCCAGATGCTGTTCCAGCGCTAGTTGAAAAGTTTAAGCAGATTGGAGTGCTCTAAATGATTCTTGTCCTTGTAGATCACGATCGCGGAGTGCTTGATCCATTATCAACTCGTGCACTAACTGCAGCACGTGGAATTGATTCAGATATTCAAGCTGTAGTAATTGGTGCAGCAGGATCAGCTGTTGCTTCAGAAGTTGGAAAGTTCGGCGCAAAGGTACTTCATGTCGTAAACAATGCAGAGATTTCTGATTACGCGCCAATGGCTTCAGGTCGCGCGTTAGTTGGACTTGTTGATTCACTAAAGCCGGCTGCAGTAATTGCAGCAGGTTCACCGCGTGGAAATGAACAATTGGCGCATTTAGCGGCATTTAAGGATCTTCCGATGGCAGCAGAATGCACCAGTATCACTTTGGGTAATCCACACAAAGTGGTACGTGCGCGTTGGGCTGGCAATCTTCTTGAAGATGCAAACGTGCATGCAGATTTACTTATTGCATCTGTAATGGCGCTTGCTTTCGAACCTGAAGAAGTTGGTGGCAGCGCAGAAGTCAAGGAATTCTCTGCAGCACTTTCTCCAGAAGATACAGTCGTTAAAGTTATCGATCGTGTTGGCGAATCAGATAAAGGTGGCGTAACACTTACAGATGCAAAGGTAATTGTTTCTGGAGGTCGTGGCGTTGGTGGCCCTGAAGGATTCGGAGTAATCGAAGAACTTGCATCGCTACTTGGTGGTGCTGTTGGTTGTTCGCGCGTTGTAACTGCATCAGGTTGGCGTCCACATTCAGAGCAGGTCGGACAAACTGGTTCAAAAGTAGCGCCAAATCTTTATTTAGCTTGTGGCATTTCAGGAGCGATGCAACATATTGCTGGTATGAAAAACAGCAAGACAATCATTGCAATCAATACTGATCCAGAAGCAACAATCTTCCGTTACGCAGACTACGGAATCGTTGGAGACCTTCATCAAGTACTTCCTAAGTTAATCGAAGCGGTAAAGGCGGCTAAGTAAATGTCAGATATTGAAATTGCACAGAAAGCAGTGATGAAGCCAATCATTGAGATTGGCGCATCGCTTGGCATTGCAGCTGAACATTTAGAGCCGTATGGCCATTACAAAGCAAAGATGTCACTTAAGTATTTGGATTCACTTCCAGAGAAGAAGGACAGCAAATTAATTTTGGTAACTGCAATCTCACCGACACCAGCAGGTGAAGGCAAGACCACAACGACGGTTGGTCTTGGAGATGCGCTTCGCCATATCGGCAAGAACTCACTTATCTGCTTACGCGAACCTTCACTTGGGCCAGTTTTCGGTATGAAGGGTGGCGCAGCAGGTGGCGGATACGCTCAAGTTGTTCCGATGGAAGATATCAATCTTCACTTCACAGGTGATTTCAACGCAATTGCGCTTGCAAATAACTTACTTGCAGCGCTTGTAGATAACCATATTCACCATGGCAATGCGTTAAATATCGACGTACGTCGTGTTGCATGGAAGCGCGTTGTAGATATGAATGATCGCGCACTTCGCGACATTGTTAATTCACTAGGTGGCGTTGGCAATGGTTATCCACGTCAAGATGGTTTCGACATTGTTGTGGCATCAGAGATCATGGCGATTTTCTGCCTTGCAACATCAATTGAAGATCTAAAGGAACGCATTTCTAAGATCGTTGTTGGTTACACAACCGACAAGAAGCCAGTTCTTGCCAAGGATCTAAACGCTCAAGGTGCGATGACTGTTATCTTGAAGGATGCATTCCAGCCAAACTTGGTGCAGACTCTAGAGAACACACCAGCATTTATCCACGGTGGACCATTCGCAAATATCGCTCACGGTTGCAACTCTGTAATCGCAACAAAGTCAGCAATGAAAATCGCTGACTATGTTGTCACAGAAGCAGGCTTTGGCGCAGATCTTGGCGCAGAGAAGTTCATTGATATTAAGTGCCGTAAGTCAGGCCTTCGTCCAGATGCTTGCGTAATTGTTGCGACAGTTCGTGCTCTTAAGTATCACGGTGGTGCCGATCTTAAGGAACTTACAAACGAGAATCTTGATGCACTTGAAAAGGGCATTGTTAACTTAGAGCGTCACGTTAGTAACGTGTCTAAGGTTTACAACATCCCTGTAGTTGTATCAATCAACAAGTTCGTTAGCGATACTGATAATGAAATCGCACTTCTTCGCAAGAAGGTTGAAGCGATGGGCGCGAAGATCACTTTGGCTAATCACTGGGCTGAAGGCGGTAAAGGCGCAACCGAACTTGCTGAGATTGTGGTTGAACTTTGCGAACAACCAAATAAGGTAACAATGGTTTATCCAGATGAGGCAACTCTTTGGGAAAAGGCAGTTGCTGTTGCAACCAAGATTTACGGTGCGGCTGAAGTTACTGCTGATGCAAAGGTACGTAACAAGCTCAAGGAGCTACAGGAAGGTGGGTATGGCCACTATCCAATCTGTGTTGCGAAGACTCAGTACTCATTCTCAACTGATGCTTCGCTTCGTGGCGCACCATCAGGTCATTCCCTAAACATCCGAGAAGTGCGACTATCTGCTGGTGCAGAGTTCGTTGTTCTAGTTTGCGGAGAGATTATGACAATGCCTGGTTTACCTAAGCTGCCTTCAGCTGAAAAGATCGACTATGTCGATGGCAAGGTTGTAGGTCTGTTTTAAATGGCAAATTCAAAGTGGGATGTCGCGATCGCAGAAGATGTGATCGCGACATTTCGCGATGAACCAGGTCCGGTACTCATCGCGTTACAAGCGTTACAAGAGAAGTTTGGGTACGTTGACGAAGCAGCTTTAGACTTAATTTCAAAAGCATTTAATGTTTCGCGTGCTGAAGTATTTGGTGTATTTACTTATTATCATGATTTGAAGAAGAAGCCTTCGAGCGCAGTGAAGATCTGTGCTGCAGAGGCATGCCAAGCAGTTGGTTGCGATGCGTTAATCGCAGATGCAATCAAAGCCGGTATTGAAGTTGAGAAGGCGTACTGTTTCGGCAACTGTGCGCTTGGACCTGCTGCAATGGTGGGGGATCGCTTAATTGGCCGCGCTACCGTGGAGAAACTTAAATGAAAATTTATATTCCAGGGGATTCCGCTGCGCAATCAGTTGGTTCTGATTTAGTTGCTGTGGCAATTGCAGCAGAGGCTGCGAAACGAAATTTAGAAATAACTATCGTACGTAACGGAACACGCGGTGCACTTTGGCTGGAGCCGTTGGTCGAAGTCGAAAAAGATGGCAAGCGCATCGGATTTAGCAATGTAACTAGCGATGACGCGGCCGCAGTTTTAGATGGAACTCATACTTCAATTGGCGATGTAGATAATTTTGAATGGCTAACCAAACAAGATCGCGTTACATATAAGCGCGTTGGAATTATTGATCCGCTTTCAATTGCTGACTATGAAGCGCATGGTGGTTTTGCTGGACTAGCAAAGGCACAGAAGATGTCTCAAGCAGATATCGTCGCTGAAGTTACCGAATCTGGCCTACGTGGCCGTGGCGGAGCTGGTTTTCCTGCGGGAATCAAGTGGAAAACCGTTATGGAAGCCACAGCAGATCAAAAGTACATCTGCTGCAATGCAGACGAAGGTGATAGCGGAACATTTGCCGATCGCATTCTGATGGAAGGCGATCCATTTACCCTCATCGAAGGAATGGCAATCGCGGCATTAGCTGTTGGCGCGACCAAAGGTTTTATTTATATTCGCTCTGAATATCCAGCCGCAATTTCTCAATTAAATAGGGCGATTGAAATTGCAGCCCCCAAGTTAGGAAATTTCGAACTCAAAGTTCGCTCTGGTGCTGGTTCATATGTTTGTGGTGAAGAGACTGCAATGCTTGAATCTCTTGAAGGTAAGCGCGGCGTAGTTCGCGCAAAACCACCGCTACCTGCGCTTGAAGGTTTATTCGGTAAGCCAACAGTTATCAATAACGTATTAACACTTGCATCTGTTCCAGAGATTCTGGCAAGTGGTGCTGCTGCATATAAAGCACGCGGCGTTGGACGTTCACTTGGAACACAAGTTTTCCAATTAGCTGGCAATATCAGGCAGGGTGGAATCGTTGAAACGGCTTTCGGTATCTCACTTGATGCACTAGTAAATGGTTATGGAGCCGGAACACTTTCAGGTAAGCCAATTCGTGCAATACAAGTTGGCGGACCGCTTGGTGCATATTTTAGTAAAGATAAGTTATCAATTAGCGCTGATTACGAATCAATGTTAGAAGCAGGTGGAATGCTTGGCCATGGGGGAATCGTAGTCTTCGATGATTCGGTAAATCTTGCTAAGCAAGCACGTTTTGCAATGGAATTCTGCTCAATCGAATCTTGCGGCAAGTGCACACCATGTCGAATCGGTTCTACTCGCGGAGTTGAAACAATTGATTTAATAATTGGTGGTAAAGATGTTGCAAAAAATAAGGCTTTATTGCTTGATCTTTGCGAAGTCATGACCGATGGATCACTCTGTGCAATGGGAGGGCTAACTCCAATGCCAGTGAAAAGCGCTTTAACTAATTTCCCTGAAGACTTCAACGGAGGAAAATAATGTCACTCATTATGGAACCTGATTTCGGTACCCCTGCTTCGAAAAAAGCAGAGAAGGTAACCGTTGAAATTGACGGCAAAAAGGTAGAAGTTCCCGCAGAAACTTCAATCATGCGTGCTGCCGCTGAATGTGGCATTGATATTCCAAAATTATGTGCAACCGATCGATTAAAAGCTTTTGGATCATGTCGCTTATGCGTTGTTGAAATTGATGGTCGCAAGGGAACACCTTCATCATGTACAACTCCAGTTGCAGATGGAATGAAAGTTTCAACAAAGTCTGAAAAATTAGATCGCATGCGTCAAGGCGTCATGGAACTTTATCTATCTGACCACCCTGAAACATGCGCTGTCGGAGATGCCTGCGAAGTTCATGGCATGGCTGAAAAGGTAGGCTTAAAAGAAGTTCGCTACGAAGCAAAGAAGACACACTTAGATTTGCCTAAAGATGAAACAAACCCATATTTCACGTTCGATTCAACTGAGTGCATTGTTTGCAATCGTTGCGTACGTGCCTGCGATGAAGTGCAAGGAACTTTCGCCCTAACAATTTCCGGTCGCGCATTTGATGCGCGTGTAAGTTCAGGTAACACCTCATTTATCGAATCAGAATGCGTATCTTGCGGTTCTTGCGTACAAGCTTGCCCAACCGGCGCACTAAAGGAGAAGAATTTAATAACAATTGGTGCTCCTACTCGCTCTGAGATTACTACCTGCGCCTATTGCGGAGTTGGTTGCTCATTTAAAGCAGAGATGAAGGGCGACGAAGTTGTTCGCATGATTCCACTTAAAGCAGGTGGCGCAAACGAAGGTCATTCTTGCGTTAAGGGTCGTTTTGCTTGGAATTACGCTACTCATAATGATCGCCAGCTTTCACCGATGATCCGCGAAAAAATCACCGATGAATGGCGCAAAGTTTCATGGGAAGAAGCGATTTCATATGCTGCAAACGGCTTAAAGAAAGTCCAGGAAACTTATGGCTGGAATTCAATTGGCGGCATCACTTCATCACGTTGCACCAACGAAGAGGTTTATGTTGTCCAGAAGATGGTTCGTGCAGCTTTTGGTACTAACAACGTAGATACCTGCGCACGCGTGTGCCACTCACCAACTGGTTATGGACTTAACAAAACTTTCGGTACATCTGCCGGAACTCAAGATTTCGAATCCGTAGAGCATGCAGATGTAATCATGATTATCGGAGCCAACCCAACCGACGCCCACCCAGTATTTGGTTCGCGTATCAAGCAAGCAATGCGACGTGGTGCAAAATTAATTGTGGTTGATCCGCGTCAAATTGCTTTGGTTAAATCACCTCATGTTCAAGCTTCACATCACTTACAACTTCTACCTGGCACAAACGTTGCAATTATTAATGCCCTTGCACACGTGGTAATGACAGAAGGTTTAGCTGATGAGAAATTTATCGCTGAACGTTGTGATACCGATGCCTTTAATACTTGGGCAGAATTCATTATGCGCCCTGAAAATTCTCCCGAAGCCATGGAGAAAGTTTCATCTGTGCCTGCTTCTGAAATTCGTGCAGCAGCTCGTTTATTTGCATCGGCTCCAAATGGCGCGATTTATTACGGTTTAGGTGTTACCGAACATAGCCAAGGTTCAACAATGGTTATGGGTATCGCTAACTTAGCAATGGCGACCGGCAATATTGGGCGTAAAGGTGTTGGTGTTAATCCGCTTCGCGGACAAAATAACGTTCAAGGATCATGCGATATGGGCTCATTCCCTCATGAATTACCTGGTTATCGCCATATTTCAAATCCAGATACACGTGCAATCTACGAAAAAATTTGGAATGTAACGATCAAAGATAAGCCTGGAATGCGTATTCCAAATATGTTGGATGCTGCTATTGCTGGTGAATATAAAGGTATCTATATTCAAGGCGAAGATATTGCGCAATCAGATCCAAATACCCAACACGTTGCTGCAGGTTTGGCAGCTATGGAAATGGTAATAGTTCAAGATTTATTCTTAAATGAAACGGCAAAGTTTGCTCACGTCTTCTTGCCAGGAACATCATTCCTTGAAAAAGATGGCACATTTACAAACGCAGAGCGTCGTATCAATCGCGTTCGCCCATTAATGCCATCAAAGACCGGCAAGTCTGAGTGGGAAGTTACTTGTGATTTAGCAAAGGCGATGGGTTACAACATGCACTATGACAATGCAGCCCAGATCATGGATGAAATAGCAGCAACCACTCCGACCTTTGCAGGAGTATCACATGCTCGTCTTGATGCAGAAGGAAGTATGCAGTGGCCAGTAAATCAAAACGCTCCTGACGGAACTCCAATCATGCACATTGAGAAGTTTGTTCGTGGTTCAGGTAACTTCATGTTGACCCCGTATGTTGCAACTGAAGAGAAGACCAATCGCAAATTCCCATTGCTACTTACAACAGGTCGAGTATTAAGCCAATACAACGTTGGTGCGCAGACTCGACGTACTAGTAACAATGTCTGGCATCCAGAAGATACTTTAGATATTCACGAATCAGATGCAGAGATGCGCGGTATCAAAGATGGTTCATGGGTTAAGTTATCGAGCCGTGTTGGCGAAACTCTGATGCGTGCACGCGTAACTGATGAAGTAGCTCCAGGCGTAGTCTGGACAACTTTCCACTTCCCAGAATCCGGTGCAAACGTAATCACAACGGATTATTCAGATTGGGCAACAAATTGCCCTGAATACAAGGTAACTGCGGTTCAGGTAGAGCCAAGTGAAGCCGTAGCCAAGCTATCGCATCATGGTTCGCATGGAGATGTTCAGTTAGATTCGATTATCCGTATGGCTAATCAGATCGCATCCAACATACCATCTGCAGGAGCACCTGAAATTGAAGTTGCACACCATATGACTCAATTCTGGACACCAGTTATGCGCCAGCGCTTAGCTGAAGATGTTGATCCAGCGTTGTTATCAGATGTGGTTAAGAAGGCGCTTGAGCTCGTCAAGCAATCCTGATTCGCCAACCACATCAATCTCTAAAGGTAGCTTCATAAAATCTGCGGCAGCTTGCGCTGCAACTTTCAACTCTTCAGTTGGGTTCTGCGCAAGCCAGATAACGTTGCTGTAATTTTTGAAGTAGTCATCAATTAACTCTGGATGGCGATCTAGCCCAAGCTCTACTACAACGCTTCGATGAAATGATTTCACTAAGTAATCAGTAAAGAAGTAGGTGCCACTTGTGGTTAATTCCACAACTTTTTGACGTCCTGCAAATACGTCATAGCAGTGATCTCCGCCGAGACGTTGAATTCCGTGCTTCTCAAGAACTTTATCTAGCGCACCATAAGTTCCGCAATCAGAGTAGGCAACCGCAATCTTTTCGTGCTTGCCCTTGATTTCTGCAATCTTCGCATCAACTTCTCCGGCAATCTTCTCTGGATGGTTATGTAGAAGTGGGGGAAGCGGATAAATAGTTAAATCAAAGTTCTCTCGCGACGCGATATTTGAAATATGTGTGGCAATCGCGCCGCAAGCAACTATCGCAGTGTTCAAACTGGGAATGCCAGTCTCTCTACAAATTTATCGTTGAAATCTTCGCGATCAGATAGTTCGACGTACTTGATTTCATCAAGGAGAGTCGTTGCGCCGTGACGTTCTTGGGTTGAAAGAAGCGCCATCTTTGCGCCTTCTCCGGCGACGTTACCTGCAGAAACAATGCGTAATACGCTGATTTTTGGCACTAAACCAATCTTCACCGCAGATGCAGGGGAGAGGTACGAACCAAATGATCCGGCCAGTAAAACCTGTTGAATATCTTTATCTTCGATACCAAACTCTTCAGCAAGTAGCGCCCAACCAGTTGCAATCGCAGCTTTAGCGAACTGCAATTCTCGTACATCGCGTTGGCTTAAGAAGACATCTTCGGTGAGCATGTAAATCTTCTCGCCATCACGTTCGACAAGGTTTGGATCATCTACCTTGTTAAATTTACCTGAAGCATCAAGAATGCCAAGCTGGACCAGGCAAGCAACTGCATCAACTAGGCCAGAGCCACAGATTCCAATTGCCGGAGCATCGTCAATTGTGCCGATTTCGAGTTTTCCATCGACAACTTTTACAGTTTCGATTGCTCCAGCTGCAGCGCGAACACCGCATTTGATAGATGCTGCTTCGAAGGCAGGACCTGCTGGGGCAGCTGTTGCCAGAATCTTTTCACCATTTCCTAAAATGATTTCGCAATTTGTTCCGACATCGATAAATAGACGTAAACGTTTATCACGATCCATACCTGATGCCAGAGCGCCAGCGACAATATCTCCGCCAACGTATGCGCCAAGTGAAGGCAAGATTATTGCCTTACCGCGCGGATGGATTGAAAGACCAAGTTCGGTTGCGTTAACCGGTTCGTAGTCAGCGGTTGCCATAATAAATGGAGCGACTCCAAGTGGCTCTGGATCAATACCTAAAATGATTTGAGTCATGGTGGCATTTCCTGCCATCGCAACTTCGTAAACATTATTCGAATCTACGCCTGCCTCCTCGCAGACTTCACGAGTTAGTTGCGCCAAAGTTTCTTGAGCAAGGGTGCGTAGCTTCGTTAGACCTTCTGGGTCCATCATGGTCGCGCTGATACGAGTAATTACATCTGCACCAAATGGTTGTTGTTTATTTAAGATTGATTTAACTGCCGCTGGTGCGCCAGTATTTAGATCAATTAAGGTTGCCACAACAGTAGTGGTGCCCAAATCGAAGGCTATTCCGTAGCGAATTTCGCTGGTATCTCCGCCTTCAATTGCAATCAACTCTTGATCTGCAAAGACCGCGGTGACTTTGAAATTATTCTGACGAAGCGCAGTTGGTAGTTCTCGCAGGATATCGAGTGAGTATGTAGGTTCGATATCGTCAATCGCATCAAGTAAGCGGACAATGTCGGTACGTTGATCAGAAAGTGTTGGTTCTGTAAGTTCAACATAACGCTTTTGAATTCCAGGGCGCAAAATTATTTGACGGCCAACTCCAACTGTCGCAGCTTTCGGGCGAGTAGTCAGTGGTGGAACATCGATACTTAAATCCTTAGTGCTACGCACCATACAAGCCAAGCGCCAGCCACTTTGAATTTCATCTTGAGTAAATGCGCGAAAATCTAACTTTGAAGGTTCAACGCTGCCATCAGTGATTTGAATCTTGCACTTCTTGCAAGTTCCGTAACCGCCACATGTTGAATCAATTGCGATACCGTTCCAAGAAGCGGCATCGAATGCGCTAACTCCAGATGGGACAGTGACGATTTTTTCTGCTGAAACTTCGCCATCTTTTTCTAGCGCGCGGAAATGTAACTTTACGCGGCTAGCGCCATCATGTCCCTCTAAATCAGGATTAAATTCCTTCGCCATTTATTTAGTTATGCCTGCGGCTTAGCAGCTTCCATTGCACGGAATCGGGTAATCCAGTTGCCGCCGTATTGGTCATTTCCAAGAAGAATATCTGCTGCACGAACTGCAGAGACAATCTCAGGTGTACGAGCATCCATAACTGCAGAAGTTAAACCAACAGTCATAGCTGCAGGCAAGAAAGCTGCATTGATTGCGTGGCGATTTGGCATACCGAATGAGACGTTTGAAGCGCCGCAGGTCATGTTTAGATCCCAGCGTTGCTTGATCTCATGCACGGTTTCGAAGAATAGATTGCCAGCTTGAGGCTCCGCGCCAATAGGCATTGCAAGTGGATCGATAACAATTCGATCGTGTGAAATGCCATGTTTGTCGCATGCGCGAAGAATCTTTTCGGTGATTTTTAAACGATCTGCCACAGTCATAGGAATTTCGGTTTCATCGTTAGGAAGCGCAATGATTGCAGCGTCATACTTCTTAACCAGAGGCAAAATATGGTCTAAGCGATCATCTTCGCCGGTGGTTGAATTAACAAGTGCGCGACCTTGGTAAGTCTGAAGCCCAGCCTCGAGAGCTTCTAAAACGGATGAGTCGATGCAAATCGGTAGATCGGTCAATTCTTGTACCATCTTGATTGCTTGGCGCATCAAATCTGCTTCATCAGTTAGCGGAATACCCATGTTGACGTCCAACATATCTGCTCCGCCGTCTACCTGAGCTTTAACATCTTTGATGATTGCAGATAGATCTCCTGCCCGTACTTGCTCTTGAAAAATTCGACGACCTGTTGGATTAATGCGTTCTCCGATGATGCAAAATGGATTGTCATCACCAATGATTACGGTCTTGGTTGGAGAGGTAACTACTGTTTGCATTATTTTTCCGTTCTACCTAGGTCCGTCATTAATCGAGCAAGTGAGTCATCGTGACGGAAATCTGTTACGTGTAGGCCGCGTACGCCAGGTTGTGCAAGTGCATGCTTAGCCAATTCAAGAGTTAATTGGTATGCCTCTTCAGCAGGATCTGCAGCTTTAGCAACGCGATCAATCATGTCCTGTGGAATATTGATTCCGCGGACATTTTCATTCATGAATTGCATACCTTTTGCGCCTTTTATCAAAATAACGTTCGGCAAGATTGGCAAGTTGGTACCGTGAGCAGCAACTCCTTTGCAGAAGTTTTCTAATCGATCCATATGGAAACAGAGCTGAAGTTGAAGCCAACGCGCTCCTGCCTTCTGTTTCTTAATAGCTCGCTCGACGCGATACTCAAACGGATGGGTACCTGGATTCTCAACTGCGCTAATAAATAGATTTGGAGCCGGATTAATTTTGCGCCCTGAAAGATAGGTGCCATTTCGAAGAATTTCAGCGACTTTTACGGCAATTGGTCCATCTAAATCAAAGACTCGGCGGCTCTCAGGTTCGTCACCAGCAGTCACGTCGTCACCTGTCATAAGGGCGATATTTTCAATGCCATGAAGCGCTGCGCCCATGATGTCTGCTTGTACGGCTAAGCGATTTTTATCGCGTTGTGCGATCTGCATAACCGGTTCAAGTCCATGCATCTTCATTGCAATCGCAACAGAGAGATTTGATGCATGTGCATGAGCTGCCGCATTGTCAGTTGAGTTAACGGCGTCAAACCAAGGTCGTAAACGCTCTGCCTCTTTGGCAACTTTTTCCATACCGTTTCCATCAATCGATGGAAACTCTGCGGTGAAAACTGTTTGAGTTGTATTTTCTAAAAGATGTTGCAGATTACTCATTTGTATTATTTGCCCAACCCTTTGGAACTTGTTTGTCGCGCTTGGTAACTAAATTGATCCAAGAAGAGGTACCTTTTAATTGCATATCTACTGGTGGACGTAGATCGTTGTAATGATCGCGCCAAACTTGAGGCAGAGGCAACTTATCTTTTCGTTCGTAAGCTTTTACCCAGATACATTGCATCTCAGGTTTTACTTCGCAATTTCCGTTTTCACGAACGCCACCACAAGGCCCATTACGTAAAGTTTTGGGACATGTCATAGGGCAGACCATTCCGGTGGAATGGAGCACGCACTGTCCACACATCTGACAATCCCAAATTGGACCTTTGATGCCGTGTTCGACGGCATTTACTAGCTTTAAGAACTTTGGCATTTTTTAGCTAGCGCGCTTCTTTGCAAGTAGATCTTTTGCAACCTTCACTGCGCTTGATGCATCTGCTGCATAACCATCTGCACCAACTACATCTGCATATTCCTGAGTAACAGGTGCGCCACCAACCATGATGATTACCTGATCACGTAGACCTGCCTTATTGATTTCGTGAATATTTACCTTGAACATCGGCATAGTGGTTGTTAAGAATGCTGACATTCCAACAATATCTGGCTTATGTTCGTTGATAGCTGCAACAAACTTCTCAGGCGCTACCTGAACACCAATATCAATAACTTCAAAACCAGCGCCTTCAAGCATGATATTGACAAGATTCTTACCGATATCGTGAACGTCGCCCTTAACTGTTCCCATAAGGAAAGTTCCGACAGTCTCTGCGCCAGTTTGAGCAAGTAATGGACGGAGCACGTTTAGCGCACCTGACATCGCTTTACCTGAAATCAACATTTCTGGCACGAAGAAATCGCCACGTTCGAAACGTGCGCCGACCTCTTCAAGAGCTGGAATCAAAGCGTCAAAGAGGATTGATGACGGAGACATGCCATCTGCAATTCCCTTGTTGGTTAGTTCGAGTACTGCAGGAGCATTTCCTACAAGAGTCTCATCGAATAAGCCTTTGAGGATCTCTTCATGGCTCATGCTGCGCCTACCTTTCCATTCTTTGTTATCGTACTTTCGGTTTTCTTTAACTCTTTGATGATTAGTTCACCAAACTTAATTAATTGCTCGCGACTAATTCGAGCATCTGGACCAGAAATTGAGATTGCGGCAACCACATTTCCATCATGGCCAAAGACTGGGGCAGCGACCGCAACAAGACCATCTTCTAATTCGTTATCAATAATTGCATAACCTGCTTTACGAACTTTTTCGAGTTCGGAATTTAAAGTTGCTCGAGATGTAATTGTGCGTGCAGTTTTGGTTTGCAAAGTCCCGGAAGGAATCGGAGCTGCGCTAAATGCAAGTAGAACTTTTCCAAGAGCCGATGCGTGATAAGGAACGCTACGACCAATCCAGTTAGTTGCACCTAATAAATGCTTTGCATCAACTTGATCGATAAGTTTTAGATCATCAGCGCCAGGTACAGCTAAGTTGACTGATTCTGAAGTTTTTGCAGCCAAACTTTCAAGCACTGGGCGCATACGTGAAATAAGTGCGGCATCTTGATTCTGGGTTGAGGCGTAACGTAAAAGTACTTCTCCGCCTAAGTAAGCGCTATTACGATCGCGACGAATTAAACCTTGGCGTTCAAGCGCTCCAAGAATTCGCGAAGTTGTTGATTTCGGTAAAGCTAATTGGCGAGCTAATTCCGATAAAAGAGGAGGTTCTTCAGAATTTAAAATTGCAATTAATAAAGAGGTGGCGCGATCAACCGCTTGTGTTCCGGTAAGCGCCATAAAATCAACCTCGATTTAATGTTCCACAAGTTGGAACCCCTGTTCCATAATCCGAGCGTATTCTCTATGGTTGGCTCAGGTCAAGAGCGAAAGGCGCGCAATGTTTGTAAACAAAATGCCTCGATACGAGATTCTCTCTGAAGAATCGATGGCAACTTTAACTGCAGGTTGGAAGCGAATTGTTTCTGAAATTGGCATTGAGTTTGCAAGTCCATGGGCAGTTGAAATGCTTAAAGAAGCAGGCTGCGAAGTTAGCGGAGAACTTGTTAAGTTCGATCCAGAGTGGATCTTGAAACAAGTTGCAAAGGCGCCATCTGAATTTGATCTACGTGCTCGCAATCCAAAGCGCAACGTACATATCGGCGGCGATTCAATGGCTTTCGGTGGAGTTTACGGACCTCCATTCGTACTTGAAGGCACAACTCGTCGCGACGGAACATTTAAAGATTTTGAAAACTTCTGCAAACTTGCTCAGAGCTTCGATGCGCTCGACTCAGTTGGTGGCGTTGTTGTAGAACCAAACGACCTCTCTCTTGATTCACGTCACCTAGACATGGTGATGGCGCAGGCAACTCTTACCGATAAGTTCTTTATGGGTAACGTTGTAACTGCAGAAAATGCACGCGATGTAATTGCAATGACCGAAATCATTCACGGTGGCCGAAAGGCAATTGAAGAAACACCTGCGCTTATCTCTCTCATCAATTGCAACTCACCACTTCGTTGGGATGATCGCATGCTTGATTCAATGCGCGAATATGCACTTGCGGGTCAACCTGTTGTATTCACACCATTCTTATTGATGGGTGCGATGTCGCCGGTAACAATTCCTGCAACTCTTGCACAGCAGATTGCGGAAGCGCTTTCAGGTATTGCGCTTGCACAAGTAATTCGTCCAGGAACCCCAGTGGTATTTGGTTCATTCCTATCTAACGTTGATATGCAATCAGGTTCACCTCAGTTTGGAACTCCAGAATCAGGCATTGGATTACTTTGCACCGGCCAAATTGCGCGTAGTTTCAAGCTGCCATTCCGTGGCGGCGGAACGCTAAATTCTTCACAAACTGTTGATGCGCAAGCTGGTTATCAAACAATTATGACGATGCTTCCAACATTCTTAGCTGGAACTAACTGGGTGATGCACTCGGCTGGTTGGCTAGAAGGCGGGCTTGTCTCTTCTTACGACAAATTCATTATGGATATCGAAATTCTGCAATCACTTATGGCTGAATTTACTCCGCTTGAATTTAATGAAGCATCTCTTGCCTTTGACGCGCACCTCGAAGTTGGCCATGGTGGCCACTTCCTAGGAGCGGCACACACAATGGAGCGTTTCCGTGATTGCTTCTATCGTCCTTTCTTAACCAATAGCGATAATTACGATCGCTGGACACGTTTGGGTGCAAAAGATACTCGCGCTCGAGCAGAGGAAATTTGGAAGAAGAAGTTGGAAGATTACGAGAAGCCAGAGATGGATTCTTCAATTCTTACCGGTCTTCAAGATTTCGTTGCAAAGCGTAAATCTGAAATGGGCGAATAAGACTTTTAATGTCTAAAACTCTTTACATCAACGGGGAATGGAAATCACCTGTTGATGGTCATACCTGGGACGTAATTAGTCCTGCTGATGGACACGTAGTTGCAACTGTCGCTGAAGCTACTGGTGTTGACGTTGAATCAGCAATTGCTGCAGCACGTAAAGCATTTGATACAGGAGACTTTCCAAGTTGGGGTTTTGAAAAACGTGCGGCGCTAGTTGGCAAAATTGCAGACTTGATGGAACGTGATTTAAAAATTCTTGCAAAGCTTGAAAGTGAAGATACCGGAAAACGATTAATCGAAGCCGAGTATGACATCGCAGATGTAATTGCATGTTTCCGCCATTTTGCAGATTTAGGCAAGAAACAACACGACCGCGAAGTAAATGTCGGCATGGAGAATATTGATTCGCGAGTAGTTCAAGAACCTGTTGGAGTTTGCACACTTATCGGACCTTGGAACTATCCGCTATTACAAGTCTCTTGGAAGGTGGCACCGGCACTTGTGGCAGGTTGCACCTTTATTGTTAAGCCAGCTGAGCTAACCCCATCATCAGCGATTCATCTCTTTAAATTAATTGATGAAGCAGGCGTTCCTGCAGGTGTTGCGAATTTAATTCTAGGTAAAGGCTCTTCAATCGGCGACCTATTGACTGCGGATCCACGCATTGATTTGGTCTCTTTCACCGGAAGTTTGCCAGTCGGGCAACGCATTATGTCTTTAGCATCTAAGACCATTAAAAAGGTTGCCTTGGAACTTGGCGGAAAGAATCCAAATATCATCTTTGCTGACGCCGATTTAGATGCTGCAATCGATAATGCAGTAACTGCAGGCTTTTTACATTCTGGCCAAGTCTGTTCAGCCGGAACCAGGTTGATTGTTGAAAAATCTATTCACGACCGAGTTGTAAATGAGATTGTCCGCCGGGCTAAAGATATTAAATTGGGTGGTCCAACAAGCACTGATGCTGAGACTGGACCGCTAATTAGCGCAACCCATTTAAATAAAGTCCAGGAATATGTTGAAAAAGGAATTGCAGAAGGTGCAAAACTATTGGTTGGCGGCAAAAAGTTAACTGATGGTGATTATGCAAAGGGAAATTTCTTTCCACCGACAGTTTTGGATGGATGCAATACCAAGATGTCATGCGTTCAAGATGAATCTTTCGGTCCAGTCATCACCGTAGAAACTTTCGAAACGGAAGTAGAAGCAATTGCGATTGCAAATGACACGATTTATGGGCTAAGTGGCGGCGTCTGGACTGGTGATGAAGCGAAAGCTCGTCGAGTATCTCGCGCACTTCGTCACGGAACAGTATGGGTAAACGATTACGGCCCATACAAACCACAGGCAGAGTGGGGCGGATTCAAGGCATCCGGCGTCGGTCGAGAATTAGGCGAGCATGGATTGTCAGAATTCCTTGAAAGTAAACACATTTGGACTAACAATAAGCCTGCTAAATCAGGCTGGTTCGCCGAACGCTAACCACGACCGCCACCGGAGGATAAATGTCATCATCGTCGATGATCTCAGTTAGAAATGTCTGGAAAGTTTTCGGGCCAAACGCTGAGAAGTTAATCGGGACTCCGGATGCAGACTTAACTCGCACAGAACTTCGCAATAAGACTGGCAACACCATCGCGGTGCGCGACGTATCTTTCGAAGTAGCAAAGGGCGAAGTTTTCGTTGTTATGGGACTTTCAGGCTCTGGCAAATCAACTCTTGTACGTTGCATGACTCGTTTGATCGAACCTACTCGTGGCGAACTTATTTATGATGGCGAAGATATTCTCAAAGTAGATGCAAATCGTTTAAGAGAACTTCGTCGCACTAAATTTTCAATGGTCTTCCAGCACTTTGGCTTATTGCCGCATCGTAAAGTTGTCGACAACATTGCTTATTCGCTGGAAATTAATGGAGTTTCTAAAGCCGATCGCCATAAGCGCGCACATGAAGTAATCGAACTAGTTGGTCTTCATGGATATGCAGAGGCTTATCCAGAACAACTATCTGGAGGTATGCAACAGCGCGTTGGACTCGCACGTGCGCTCGCGGTTGATCCACAGATTATGTTCTTAGATGAACCATTTTCAGCGCTCGACCCATTGATTCGTCGCGATATGCAGAACGAAGTTATCCGTCTGCATCATGACTTAGGCAAGACTATGGTCTTTATTACTCACGATTTACAGGAAGCGGCAAAAGTTGGCGATCGCATTGCAATCATGCGCGATGGTGCATTAATTCAAGTGGGAACGCCAGAAGAGTTAGTGGCAAATCCAAAAGACGAATACGTAGCTAACTTCGTAAGAGATATCGCAAAGTCACACGTATTAACTCTTAAGTATTTAGCGCGCCCTCGTCGCGACGATGAGTTTGAATCATCGCTAGAACTACCTGCAAATATGATTATTCGTGAGGCAACTACCAAGATTCTTGAATCTCATCATCCGGTTCATGTAGTTGAAAACGGCAAATCACTCGGCGTAGTTGCTGCTGAAGATGTGCTTGCTCTAATCGCAGGTGTTAATTAATGTATCAAAAGCTCCAAGAACGCAAAGAGCTAGTTCTAATTGCAATACTTGGTGTTTGGTGGGCACTTGCCAAATTATTTAATGGCAAATTAACGCTCGAATTACCGATGGCTGATAACACACCATTTACAAGCTGGGTTGGATCAGGCGCATCTGCAATAAGTGGCAATCGAACTACGAGTCCTTTTTTTATCTACTTCTTCAACCCAATTCGTTTATCAATCAACAGTTTCGTAGACAGTATCCGTAACTTGATTTCAACTCCGCTACACGGCGGATCCTCACCAGTAATTGGGTGGGCAGGTTTGGTTGTGCTACTTGCATTTGCAGCATATGTAACAAGTCGAGTACGAATTGCGCTGTTAGTTATTGTCTTGTTAGTTGCTTGCGGCGCACTTGGTATGTGGGTAGACACTATGGATACCTTAGCGATGACAATTGCAGCAGTTGTACTTTCATTGGCAGTTGGAATTCCGCTTGGAATTTGGGCAGGCTTATCAGATCGTGTGCTCAAATTGCTAACGCCGCTTTTGGATCTAGCACAGATTCTGCCAACTCTTGTTTATCTAGCACCGCTAGCTCTCTTCTTCATGATTGGCGAAGCTGCTGCAACTATCGCAACAATGGTTTACAGCATTCCGATTTCAATTCGCATCACTTCACATGCAATCCGTTCGCTTAACTTCTCTCCCGTAGAAGCATCTATTTCTATGGGTGCAACTGATAAGCAGACGCTACGTAGAGTTCAGCTGCCAATGGCAAAGCAAATGATCGTGCTTGGAATCAATCAGACTGTTATGGCCGCGCTTTCATTTGTAGTTATTGCAGCTCTAATAGCTGCGCCTGGTTTGGGTAAACCAGTTGTATCTGCCTTAACTATTCAAAACACAGGTCGTGGATTGGTTGCGGGTTTAGCCGTGGTCTGCATGGCCATTATGTTGGACCGCGCAACTAGTGCTGCAGCGGTAAAGCAGAAGTCATTTATTCCACCTACTCCTAAACAGCTGACAACTCGTCGTCGTAACATCACAATCGCAAGCGTAGTTACGTTGGCAATCACTATTGCTTCACACTATGTTGAGAAGTTGCAGAACTTTCCAACCAGCTTCAATGTTGCATTGCCTATTGAAAATGCCACCAATAATTTCGTTAATTTTCTAGTCAATGACGTTTCCTTTGCAACTGTTGGTTTTAAAGATTTCATCTCAATTTGGGTACTAAACCCAATTGAAGATGTATTGGCTCGTTCACCCTGGTTTATGACTTTGGGATTCTTTGTTTTAATTGCGTTGCATTTGAGCGGAACCAGAATCGCACTACTTACATTTACCTTGCTCTCATCGATTGTTGCAATGGGTCTCTGGTTCGATGCGATGATCACCTTGACCCAGACAATCGTGGCAACGCTTCTAACAATGATTGTTGGTGTGACCTTAGGAATTATGGTTGGTCGAAGCAAACGCATGGATTCTTTACTAAGGCCATTTATGGATGCAGGACAAACCATGCCTGCATTCGTTTACTTGGTTCCGATGCTTGGTTTATTTGGCCCAACACGTTTCACGGCGATTGCAACTGGCATTGTTTATTCAATTCCGGTAGTTGTGAAAATTGTTGGTGAAGGCATTCGTGCAGTTCCGGATTCAATCATTGAAGCGGCTACCGCAGCGGGTTCCAATGTTCGACAGATCATCATCAAAGTGCAGATTCCTTCAGCCAAGAAGGCGATTCTTTTAGCAGCAAACCAAGGAATGATTTTCGTACTAGCTGTTATCGTAATTGGTGGATGGGTTGGTTCTGGCGGCCTTGGGTATCTAGTAATCATGGGTAGTTCAAAACCAGAATTAACGGGCAAAGGATTAGTAGCCGGTTTAGTCATTTTGATTCTGGGAGTGGTAATCGACCGTATCGCCCAAGCCGCCGCTCGCCGCGTGTAATTACCCTGTAAATACCCACATAGTGAAACTTTTTTAGTTACGAAAAATTAACCTTTTCGCTATTCCATGTGGCGTGCGTTACGCATATTCTTTGGGCAACTCTTAGTTATCCAAGGAGGGATAATGAAATTAACATCCAGACGAAAGATTGCTCTGGCATCTTCAGTCTTGATCTCTGCATTTGCAGCGACTGTAACTTTACAGTCACCTGCTAAGGCAGCAGATTGCGGTACATGGGGCATTGCAATGCATGCTTGGAATGGTTACACAGCTACGGCTCAGGTAATCACCGAAGTTGCAAAGGCAAACGGTTGCACCATTAACCAGCAGACACTTACCGAAGCATCTGTTTCATACGATGCGATCGAAGCCGGCACAACTGACCTAATCGTTGAAGATTGGGGTGGAGGTCGTTGGGCTGAATGGACTAAGCGCGGTGCAGTAGTACAAGTTGGTTCTAACGGAAACGTTGGAAAGATCGGTATGTTCGTTGCACCTTGGATGGTTAAGAAGTATCCAGGAATTACAAATTCAAAGAATTTAAATAAGTACGCATCACTATTTAAGACCGCTGATTCTGGCGGTAAAGGTGCTTGGTACGAAGGTCCTCCAGGTTACACAACCGTTGGTGAGAAGATGATTAAAGCTAACAAGTTGAACTTCAAGGCAATTGCTACAGGTTCAGAAGCTGCTCTTATTTCAACAATCACAAAAGCAGAAAAGAATAAAAAGCCTGCTTTGATTTATTGGTGGGAACCATCAACGCTTTTCGTGAAGGTACCTGGCCTAGATAAGGCACGTGTTAACTTCCCTAAGAACGATTGGTCAGATGCTGCTAAGGCTTCTGGTTTAACTGATTATCCATCAACACCTCTTCAGAAGATCGCTTCTAAGAAGTTAATGGATTCAGGCACAATCATGGCTAAGTTAGTCAAGAACTTTAAGTGGACTAACGCAGATCAGAACTCTGTAGCTGCGGATATCGAAGCAGGTAAGACACCTGCTGAGGCAGCACAGAAGTGGATCAAGGCAAACTCTGCAAAGGTTAAGGCTTGGTTAGCTTAATTAGTTACTAATAAAACCGCCTGACTAGATAGAATTTAGTCGGGCGGTTTTATTTTGCCCAATGAACTCAAAGAAGAGGTTATTGAAATTGAAGAACTTTGACTACATCATCGTTGGTGGTGGCTCAGCAGGATGCGTATTAGCAAATCGTTTAAGCGCAGATCCAAGTAAAGAAGTTTTAGTTCTCGAAGCAGGTCGTCGCGATTACAAGTGGGATGTCTTTATCCACATGCCTGCAGGTCTCGCTTTCCCAATTGGCAGCAAGTTTTACGACTGGATGTATGAATCCGAGCCAGAACCATTTATGAATAACCGCAGGATTTATCATGCACGTGGAAAAGTTCTTGGCGGATCCTCTTCAATTAACGGGATGATTTTTCAGCGTGGCAATCCGATGGATTACGAACGCTGGGGCAAAGATCAAGGAATGCAAAATTGGGATTTTGCACATTGCTTGCCATATTTCAAACGAATGGAAACCTGTATCGCAGATCCAAATGGTCCACTTCGCGGTGGCGAAGGACCACTTAAATTAGAGCGCGGGCCGTCAAAAGGACCGCTATTTAAACAATTTTTTGAGGCGGTACAGCAAGCTGGATTTAATATTACAGATGACGTAAACGGATACCGCCAAGAAGGTTTTGCGCGCTTTGACCGAAATGTTTATCGCGGGCGCCGCTTAAGCGCGGCTCGCGCATATTTGTATCCAGTTAAGAAGCGCAAAAACTTAGAAGTTAAAACTCGCGCAATGGTCACCAAAGTTATCTTTGAAGGAAAGACTGCGATTGGCGTTGAGGTATTAATCAAGGGCAAAAAGCAGATATTAAACGGTAAGGAAATAATTCTTTCAGGCGGCGCAATTAATACACCGCAGATACTTCAGCTATCTGGAATCGGAAATGAAAAGGACCTTGCTCCACTTGGTGTGAAAATGGTTCATCACCTACCTGGTGTTGGTGCTAATTTGCAAGATCACTTAGAAGTTTATGTTCAGTACAAGTGCAAGCAACCTGTAACACAACAACCTTCACTAAAATTCTGGAAACGTCCTTGGATTGGATTCTTATGGCTCTTCTTCCGCATTGGCCCTGGAGCAACTAATCACTTTGAAGCTGGCGGATTTACCCGTAGCAATGATGAAGTTAAATATCCAAACTTGATGTATCACTTCTTGCCTCTAGCAATTCGTTATGACGGAAGTGGTCCAAAGAGTGGACATGGTTATCAATTCCATATTGGACCGATGTATTCAGATGCACGCGGTTGGTTAAAGATTAAGAGCACCAATCCTTTGGATAAACCTGCGATGCTTTTTAACTATTTATCAACAGATCAAGATCGTCGCGAGTGGATCGAAGCAATTCGCCAAGCTCGACACATCATGGAACAACCAGCTCTTGAATCTATGAATGCGGGAGAAACGTCACCTGGCCCATCTGTTTCAACTGATGAAGAGATTCTTGATTGGGTGCGTAAAGATGCTGAAACAGCTTTACACCCATCATGTACTGCAAAGATGGGCACCGATGAAATGTCGGTTGTTGATCCTGAAACCATGAAAGTTCATGGAATCGAAGGACTTCGAGTAGTGGATGCATCAGTCTTCCCATACGTTACAAACGGCAATATTTATGCACCGGTGATGATGGTGGCAGAGCGTGCTGCAGATTTAATTATCGGCAAGGGCACACTTCCAGCTGATCACACCGAGTATTACGTACATGGTAAGTAACGACGCACCTTCATCAATTCAAAAGGTAAAGGTCCAACGTAGCGATTCAGACACTACAACTTCGGATAGCGTGGTTGTTGAAGAGCCTTTAGAGATTCGCATTAAGAAAGGTGACGCCGAAGAACAACTCGGAATAACTATGCGCACGCCGGGTGCTGATCTTCAATTAGCTGCAGGTTTTCTTTGGGGAGAAGGATTTTTAAATAAGCCTGAACAATTAATTTCAGTAAAAGTTTGTGGGGATAGATCACTTACTCCACGACAGCGAGCAAATGTTGTGATTGCAGAAGTTACTGATGATGCTCCGGATTTTTCAAGAAAGATGGATCGCAGATTCACCATGAACTCTGCGTGTGGTGTCTGTGGCTCTGAAAATATCTCCGATCTTCACAAACGCGGCATTCAAAAAGTTCTGCCCACAACTAAAAGTGATTCTGAACTTTCACAGATGACAGAGTTATTAGATAAGACTCAAACAATTTTCTCCAAGACCGGTGGACTTCATGCTGCGTTATTAATTAACCCGCAGGGTGAAGTGAAATATGCAAAAGAGGATGTGGGCCGCCATAACGCCGTAGATAAAGTAATTGGAGCGGCGCTGATGGATGGCCTTGTTCCACTATCTGATTGGACTCTCGTAGTTTCAGGTCGCACTGGCTATGAAATTGTGCAGAAAGCGATTACCGCTGGTATCTCCGCCATGGTCGGAATCAGCGCACCGACTTCGCTAGCAATCGAATTAGCTGATGAATTTGGCCTAACACTTATCGCATTTGCCCGCAACGGGGTAGGGAAGCGATTTGTCTCAACCATCGAGTAAATATCGACTCTTGGCCAAGTTTTCATGCATTTGTAACGAAAAAAGACCTAAAAAGTTACCTCTAGTTGCTTTACCTATCGTTAACTGGTCATTAGGTTTAGCCCGTTCTTAGCGCTTTGCGATTTTCACGTGAATTGCAAAGAGCGAGATAGAACTCTCGACTATCAAAAGGAGAAATCAGTGAAGATTTCAAAGCTAGGAAAGGTTGCAGTTGTAGCAGCGGTATCAGTCGCTCTTGCAGTTCCAACACTTACTTCAGCGACAGCTGCTAGCAAGTTTGCTACAGCTACAAGCGCATCTCAGGCAGGCGGCGTAGCAGGTCTTGCAGCTGAGTGTAAGAAGGAAGGCACACTAAACGTGATTGCCCTTCCGCATTACTGGGCAAACTACGGCGACATGATCGACGGCTTCAAGGCAACTTACGGCGTTAAAGTCGATGAGGCTAACCCAGAAGGTTCATCACAGGAAGAAATCGATGCAGCAATTTCAAACAAGGGTACAAACCGTTCACCTGACGTTTTCGATATTGGTATTGCAGTAGCTACTAAGTATGCAGGAACAGGAACTTTCGCACCTTACAAAGTACGTACCTGGAACTATTTAGATTTCACATCTCTATCACCAACTGGAGAATTCACACCTAACTACACCGGAACAATGACAATTGGATATGACGGATCACTTGGAACAATCACCAAGCTTGATGATCTATTTAATGCAAAGTTCAAGGGCAAGGTAACTCTTAACGGTGATCCAAACGTTTCATCTGCAGGTCTAAACGGTGTCTTCATGATCAACAAGGCGCTTGGTGGAACATTTGACGATATCACACCAGCAATTAACTGGTTTAAGAAGCTAAAGGCCGCAGGCAACTTCGTTCTAGTTAACCCAACAGAAGCAACTATTGCATCAGGTCAGACACCAGTTGTAATCGATAACGGTTACATCCAGGCTGGCGTTGCAAAGAAGTTTGCTGCTGCAGGTAAGACTTGGAAGATGTTTACACCAGCTGCAGTTGGTTCTACATATAACTCAGCTGTTTCAGCTTGGGCGCCACACCCAGCTTGTGCTCGTCTATGGATGGAATACACCCTAGGTGAACCAGGTGCAAAGGTTTGGTCAACCGGTGGCGCAACTCCAACTCTTTGGACATGGCTACTTAAGACCCGTCGTGCACCAGCTGCAGGTGTTGCAGCAATTGGTAAGAGCAAAGTTCAAGCATCTAAGGCAACAGCTGATCAAGCGACAGCTGCTAAGGCTGTATTGAAAACTGCGTGGGCAACACTTTAATTAGTTAGCTCATCTACCAATTGACTACTAAAGTCATCGGAACCGGCTCTGCCAAAAGCAGAGCCGGTTCGCGACTTAAAGATTATGCAGGATTGTTGCCCTTCCTGGTTTTTTCGGGCATCTTTTTAATTTACCCAACTCTTAGCGTTTTAATTGGCGCGTTTTTAGACCCTAAAGGGAATTGGGATCCAACTGCAATTCGTAACATGTTCTCTGACCCTGTTACTAAAAATGCTTTTGCAAATTCGATGCAAATTTCTTTTACAACTGCAATTTCCGGATCGATACTCGGCGGTTTATTCGCCTGGGCATTGGTCTCTGGTAAGAAGCAAGGATTTTTCTACCGATTCTCAGTCGCTTTGAGCTCAGTGCTCGCGCAGTTCGGTGGCGTGATGTTGACTTTCGCATTCCTTGCAACATTTGGTTTTAACGGATTGGTTAGTAGCTATGCAGTTAAGCATTTACCAAATTCTTTCTTAAGTAACTCATCTTGGCTCTACGAGTTAAATGGCTTATCTGTTGTTTATACATTTTTCCAGATTCCGCTTATGGTGATTGTTTTCTTACCAACCATTCAAAATCTTCGCCCACAGTGGCGCGAAGCATCGGATTCTTTAGGCGGAGGTATGTTTGAGTTTTGGTGGCGTATCGGCATTCCGGTACTTACGCCTTCATTCTTTGGCGCAGCGCTACTACTTTTTGTTAACTCATTCTCAGCTTATGCAACCGCGCAGACTTTAGTAAACGTCTCCAGTCTTTTAACGCCGCTACAAATCGGTGCTGCATTAACTTCCGAAGTAGGCGGAGCAAATCCATCTGAAGCCAAAGCGCTCTCATTATTAATGGTTGCTGTGGTTACTATTGCCATGTTCTTCTACTCGTTGCTTCGCAAGAAGGTTAGTAAGTGGGAGTCCAGCAAGTGAAGCGCACTTGGAAAGTTAGAAGCTGGCGTTACTTAATTATCTCGGTGGTAGGTCTATATCTTTTGCTACCGCTTTATTCAATGTTGGACTTTTCAACTAAGCCATATTCATATTTTGAAAAAGGTCGCACGCTAGCTGCCTGGAAGATGATTCCGAAGCAACCTGATTTGATGATCTCTCTTACAAGATCGCTGACTATGGCCGCAATCGTTATGGTGTTAATTCTTGTAGTAATTGTTCCAACTATTGTCTGGGTGGAACTTCGACTACCAAAATTAAAGCGCCCTCTGGAGCTTCTATGTTTAATTCCTCTTGCGATACCTGCAATTGTTATTGTGGTTGGAATTGCACCGATTTACCGGTGGATTTCAATAAATGTTACAGAATCCCCAATTGCACTTGCTTGGGTCTATGCCGTTTTGATTCTTCCGTACACATATCGTTCGCTTGCTGCATCGCTTGATGCGAACGATATCCATACCTTGGCAGAAGCTTCCCAAACATTGGGTGCATCTGTTCCAAGAATGATGGCCGGAATTATCATGCCGACGCTTCGAACCGGGATTTTAAATGGTTCATTTATCGCAATCGCTCTTGTGCTTGGTGAATTTACGATTTCCAACATCCTCAACTACAAGACTTTCCAAGTGGTAATTGCTCAAATTGGTCGTACCAATGGAAACGTTGCAGTTGCGGTCTCTCTAGCATCGATTCTCTTGGTTCTGGCTATATTGTTAATAATCCCTAACTCAAAGCGTCAAAAAGAAGTACTTGACGTTGATGTTGCTTGAAAGGAATAAATAAGTGAGCAAAGCAGCTGTACAGCTACTAGATATCGCTAAGCACTTCGGAAAGGTGAAGGCGCTAGATGGCCTTACCCTTGAGATTGCGCCAGGCGAATTTGTTGCATTACTTGGTCCTTCAGGATGCGGTAAAACCACAGCGTTACGCGCGCTTGCTGGCTTACAAGATTTAGATCGTGGCCAGATTATTGTCGACGGGAAAGACATCACAACTTTGGCTGCAAATAAGCGAGGCATGGGAATGGTTTTTCAAGCCTATTCATTATTCCCACACATGACTGCACGCGATAACGTCGAATACGGATTGAAATTAAAGGCGCATAAGACTGCTGCAGATACTCGCAAAAACAAATCTATGGAGCTTCTTGAATTAGTTGGCCTTGCTACGCATGCAAACCATTACCCACATCAACTATCTGGTGGTCAGCAGCAGCGAATTGCCCTTGCACGCGCGTTAGCGATTTCGCCAAAAGTGCTTTTACTTGACGAACCACTTTCAGCGCTTGATGCAAAGGTGCGTACTCAATTACGCGAAGAGATTCGTCGTATTCAATTAGAACTTGGTACCACAACACTCTTCGTAACTCACGACCAAGAAGAGGCGCTGGGTATTGCAGATCGCGTTGGCGTTATGCGTAGCGGTGTTCTAGAGCAGATCGCAGCTCCTGCAGAACTTTATGACCGCCCAAAGACTGCTTTCGTTGCAGAGTTCGTGGGATTAACTAATCAGATAAAAGTAAATGTAAGCAATGGAAGTTTTGGAGTATTTGGTAGTTCATTAAATACTCTTCCAGGATCAGTTACTTCAGGCGAGGGTACTGCGCTAATTCGCCCCGAGTTAATTACTCTTAAGAGCAGCGCTTCAGGACAGGCGACAGTTATTGCGACCTCGTTCCTTGGTTCAATCTGCCGAGTCATGGCGACTGCAAATGATGGTTCACGCATTACCGCGCAGATGGATGCGCAAGATGCTGCGGGCTTAATTCCAGGGGCAAAAGTCGAAGTCAGCGTCGATAACATCCCAGTATTTGTAAAGTAATAATTCCATCATATAGAACGTTCGTTCTAGTAAGTGGAACCCTCTTTACGTACCATTTCGCGCTATGAAGACCATTCTCGATGCGATCGGCAATACGCCTTTAATTAACATTGAAGGCATCTGGGTAAAGATGGAGTATTTAAATCCATCCGGCTCTATTAAAGCCCGAATTGCCAAGTACATGATTGAACGCGCCGAGAAAGAGGGTTTATTAAAACCTGGCGACACAATTGTTGAAGCATCATCAGGTAACACCGGTAATGCGATGTCAATGGTCGCTGCAGTTAAGGGTTACAAGATGTTAGTTGTAATGCCATCTGGTTTATCTCAAGAGCGCGTTGCGATTTCAAAAGCATTTGGCGCAGAGGTTCGCACCATCGGAGATTTCCATGTTAACGAAGCGCTAGAGGAATGTCGTCGCTTAGGTAAAGAGCCAGGTTACTTTGCACCACAGCAATTTGATAACGAGTGGAATGTAAATGAAAATTCCGAATGGTTGGCTCAAGAGATATTAAAAGAGCTTCCATCAAAGCCTCAACTAGTTGTCGGTGGCGTTGGTACGGGTGGAACAATCATTGGTGTTGGTAAAGCCTTTAAAGATGTAAACCCTGATTGTGAAGTTTATGCACTTGAACCATCTGAATCTTGCACCATTGCTTGCGGTGAAGTTGAGAAACATTTAATTGAAGGTATCTCAGATGGCTTTGTACCTGGAATCATTCAGCGCCACGAACATGAGATCGATGGCTTCGTACATATTCACTCTAATGATTCAATCGATGAAATGCGACGTATTGCACGTACTCACGGTATTTTCGTTGGACCTTCTTCTGGCGCACATTTACTCGCTGCTAAGAAGCTTAAGGAAGAACACAACTTAGAGTCAGTTGTTACCTTCTTCTGCGATGAGGGCGAGAAATATATGAAGGATTATTGGTTAAAGTACTAAGCGCAATTAGGCAAGTAAGGCCGCCAAGTGCTTGTTTAAGAACATGCCCTTAGGATCCAATTCGCGGCGAATCTTTATAAAGTCTTCTGCTTTTGGATAGCGATCCAGGAGTTGATCCTTGGTAAGGAAGTGGAGCTTGCCCCAATGGACGCGAGCCTGGTACTTACCAAGTAACTTATCTACCGCTTTTAGATAACCCCAATAATCGGTTCCGGGCTTACCAGACACTGAAATTACGCAAGTATCAGTCTGATACTGAGAAGAAAGCCATGCGTTATCGGCGCCAACCGAACGAACTTCCATTGGGAATACGCTTATTGGTAAGGAAGCCAACATAAATTCTCGAAGTTCACGGATTGCATCATTAGCAAGGTGCAGTGGAATGAAGTATTCCAATTCATGAAAATTTGGGTCATAAATCATTGTGTAAATTTTGTATGCACGGTCCACGCGATGGTGTTCAACATCGCTATCAGGCACATCGTCAGTCACGTCATTAAAGATTTTTACGTGGCAGGTATCTGTTGCTTTTTCACCTTTAGGCAATTCAATGTTATAGAGCGCCGCCGATTCTTCGCTTGGGAACCAGAAGAAATTAAAGTTGCGATTCTCTTTTACTCGCTGCTGGTAATTACTCATGACATCTTCAAAAGTTTCATGGCGGATATCTTCTTGTAATCGATAACGAGGGCTAACTTGCATAGTTACCTCTGTCATCACACCCAAAGTTCCCACAGATACCTGAGCTGCTGCCAGTAAATCTGGAGTTGACTCATCAATATCAATTACTTCGCCAGATGCGGTAGCTAAGCGACAACCAACCATTGCAGCAGAGAACGAACCAAATTGAGTTCCGGATCCATGAGTTCCGGTCGCGATGGCACCTGCAATTCGTTGCGCTTCGATATCACCTTGGTTTCGCAGACCGAAACCCGCGTTCCATAGAGGTTCACCAATCTCTTTGATTGTTGTTGCTGCGCCAATAGTCGCACGCGCCTTATTCGAATCAACAGATTTGATACCAGTTAGCCCAACAGGATCAATAACTATCCCATCAGTTTCTACGATTGGAGTAAAGGAGTGGCCAGAACCTGCAACGCGCACATTTATATTTTTACTGGCTGCATCTTTAATAATTTTTACGACATCACTCTCATTATGAGCTTGAACGATATCGGTTGCAGTAAATGATTGATTGCCAACCCAGTTGGTCCATGTTTTAGCCATGAGAAAAGTTAAGCGTTTTTAGCTGCGTTGGCAACGATTGCGTCATGAATATATTTCGCAAAACCTACCTGCTGTGCTTCGTAATGCGCAGTAAATCGAGGGTCCGCCAAATACATAGTGGCTAAGCCGGTATGTATTTCGTAGCTGCATTCGTACCAGTAATCACTGATCGACTTGCGGTGAGCTTCAGCGCCCAATGTGGCCTGTTCGCTATCTGCGGGGAGACCTGCATGCATTGCTGCTAAAACAACATTTGTTGCCTCTTGCATCGCCAATTGCGCCTTAGCAATATCTTCTTTTGAATAGCCCGCTAAGCGCTTCTGTGACTCTTTATACGCATCTGTGTTTCCCCAGCGTTCTTTCGCTTCGGCTGCATATACATCATCAGTCATGGAAAAAGTTTATCCCATGACTTATATTCGCCAAGTGCTTGATTTGAGTAATTTTCCATTAACTAAACCGCTTGCAAATAGGTTTAGAGAGGTTGTCTCTGGATCAAAAGACGGCACTCCAAAGTGGGCATTTCAAATGCTTGAAGGCGAAGATGAAGGTTATTTTGGACCTGAGTCTGCTGTTTGGGAAGTGCATGGTTGCGTTTCAACAATAGTTGGCGGAGTTCGCGCACTGTTACTACAAGCAGCTCATCCCGCTGCTTTGGCTGGTGTCGCAGAACATTCGCGTTACCAAGAAGACCCATTGGGTCGATTGGCTGGAACGACCAAATGGTTAACTATCACCTCATTCGGCTCGAAAGAGTTTATTGAAAAAGAAGCTCGTCGTGTCAATGAGATGCATTCTCATGTAACTGGAAGTTATGTTGGCAAAGATGGTCAAGTACATGACTATGCTGCAAAATCAAATGAATATTTAATGTGGGTGCATTGCGCGTTCACCGATGCATTTTTAAAAACTTATATTGAATTAGGTTACGAATTTAAGACTTCAGCAGATCAATATGTATCGGAATGGGCGAAGAGTGCTGAACCGCTTGTATTAGCCGGAGCGCCAAAATCTGTGGCGGAGCTTGAAGCGATGTTAAATAAATATCGAAGCGAATCTTTAGCAACTAGCCAGAGAACTAGAGATGTCGTTAATTTCATAATGAAACCGCCATTTTCTAAAGCCGGTCAATTAGCCTTTTCAATCTTTGCAAATGCCGCAGTTGCAACTCTTGATCCAAGAGATAGAGAGCTTCTGGGACTCAAGAAGCGAAGCCGTGCCTGGCTGAAGATAGCGCGAGTAATTCTGGAATTTTTAAGCGCAATATTGGGCCACGAATCTCCAAGTCAGAAGTTTGCCCGCCAACGAATAGCTAGGCTACGAAAATGACTAGAGTTATTGCGCATCGAGGTTACTCCGCAAAGTACCCAGAGATGAGCCGAGAGGCTTATTTAAATGCAATTCCAGTAAGCGATGGATTTGAATGCGATCTGCATTTATCTAGCGATTTAAAGCTCTTTCTAATTCATGATGACACATTGGATCGCACTACAGATTTAACCGGCGATGTCCATGAAATGTCCTGGGTCGAGATAAGCAAAGCCAACCCACAACCAATTCTCTTTAAAGAGTTTATGGAAATTGCAAAAGGCGCAGGCAAGGATGTTTTGATTGAAACAAAACACCCACATAAATTTAAAGGGCTGCTTGAGAAGCGGTTAAAAGAAGAGTTGCTTGAATTAAGCCCCAAAATTGATATGAGTTTTATGTCTTTTGATCCACGAGCAGTTTGGCGAATGCGAAATTTCCCAGGACGCATAGTTCAACTACTTGAAAAGAAAGTTTTTGTTCCTAAATTCTTTGCAGATGTAGTAGCTCCTAATTGGGAGATTGTCACAAAAGAATGGGTTGATGAGGTACATGCCCGTGGACAAGAGATGTACGTCTGGACTGTTAACGACCCAGAAGTTGCAAAGCGCTTAGCTGGATGGGGAGTCGATACTTTAATTAGTGATAATCCAGAATTAATTAGAAATTCATTGAGCTAAATACTTCTCTATCAATTTCACCTAAGCGATAGGTGATATGTTCAAATGTTGGAGCTTGCCAAATTACGAAATCAGCGCTGGCACCTACGTTTAAATGGCCAACATCTGATCTGCGAAGCGCTTTAGCGCCTCCCATGGTTGCTGCATAAAGAGCTTGAGCTGGTGACAAATTCATTTCACGCACAGCTAGCCCCATAACAAGCGGCATTGAAGTTATAAATGAAGAGCCAGGATTGCAATCAGAAGCTAGGGCCACCTCGACCCCTACATCTAAGTATCGCTGTCCATTTGGAAATGGTGACTTGGTAAAGAATTCAGCGCCAGGAAGTAGCGTTGCAACCACACCTGCCTCTGCTAATTTGGAAATGGATTTATCGGAGACATGGGTGCAATGGTCAACTGAAGCCAATTGCAATTCAGCCGCCAAATCAGCGCCTCCGCTATCTGCGATCTGATTACCGTGAATTCTTCCCTGTAGCCCTTTGGAGACTCCTGCTTCAAGAATCTCTCTCGCCTCATCAACCGAAAATGCACTCTCATCGCAGAAAACATCAATCCACTTCGCAAAAGGAGCGCAGGCATTGAGCATCTCTCCCTTAACTATTTCAACATACGCACTTCGCTCATCTGAAAATTCCTTTGGTAATACATGTGCGCCTAGAAAAGTGGTCTCATCAGTAAATTGTTTTGCGACTTTTAAAATCTTTACTTCTGTTTCTATATCTAACCCGTAACCAGATTTAATTTCGATTGTTGTCGTTCCCGAATTAAACGACCTATGTACTATCGATTTGGTTAGGGTGGTGAGTTCTTCAAAAGTGGCGCTTCTGGTAGCTTCAACGGTAGTTCTTATGCCTCCGGATGCATATTTGGTGCCCGCCATTCTTGCCACATAATCTTTATGGCGATCACCTGCAAAGACTGCGTGAGTATGTGAATCTACAAATCCAGGTGTAACCACTCCACCATTGGCATCAATCTTCTGATCGCAGTCGGGAGCATTTTTATTTTCGCCAACCCAAGCGACTTTTCCGTTTTCAATTACAAATGCGACGTTCTCAATTATGCCTAAATCACGATTTGAATTGGTAACAAGTTGGCCAATGTTGCAGATTAATTTTGAACTCATTAACCCTCATTCATCGGTATACGTACGCCACGTTCTTTGGCCACTTCGTTTGCCAACTCATATCCTGCATCAACGTGGCGAATAACGCCCATTCCTGGATCGTTTGTTAATACGCGACGAAGTTTCTCCGCAGCTAACTTTGTACCGTCGGCTACTGAGACTTGACCGGCATGAATAGATCTACCAATACCAACTCCACCACCATGATGAATTGAAACCCATGAAGCGCCAGAAGCGGTATTTACCAAAGCATTTAATAGTGGCCAATCTGCAATTGCATCTGAACCATCAAGCATCGCTTCGGTCTCTCGATAAGGCGATGCGACCGAACCACAATCTAAATGATCTCGACCGATAACTATCGGTGCTGATACTTCACCTTTTGCAACCATTTCATTAAATCGCTCTCCGGCTAAATGACGTTCTCCGTATCCAAGCCAGCAGATACGAGCAGGAAGACCTTGGAAAGCTACCTTTTCACTTGCTTTGTGAATCCATCGGGCAAGTGGTTCGTTATCAGGAAATAACTCGAGGACTGCTTTATCTGTTGCCGCGATATCTTTTGGATCTCCACTTAGCGCAACCCAACGAAATGGTCCCTTACCTTCACAGAAAAGTGGACGGATATAAGCTGGCACAAATCCTGGGAAATCAAACGCTCGTGAATATCCTGCCAACATGGCTTCACCGCGAATTGAATTTCCGTAATCAAATACCGTGGCACCGGCATCCATAAAACCAACCATAGCTTCGACTTGTTTTGCCATAGAAGCGCGAGAACGTTTGGTGAATTCTTCTGGATCTCTCTTTGCAAGGTCATGCCATTCTTCAACGCTGACACCTTCTGGTAAATATGAAAGTGGATCATGAGCAGAAGTCTGATCTGTAACAATATCAATCGGAACACCGCGTTTTAAGAAATCAGCGAAGATTGTTGCAGCGTTACCTTTTAAGCCGACGCTATATGCACGCTTTTCAGCTTTAGCTTTTAGCGCAATCTCTAAAGCTTCTTCTACATTATCTGTCCAGGTATCCAAATAGAGGTGGTCAACTCGACGCTGTAATCTGCTTGCGTCAACATCAACGCATATTGCAACGCCATCATTCATAGTTACTGCAAGTGGCTGCGCGCCACCCATGCCACCGACGCCACCAGTCAAAGTTAAAGTTCCAGCTAATGTGCCATTGAAATCTTGGTTTGCCACCGCGGCGAAAGTTTCGTAGGTACCTTGCAAAATTCCTTGGGTACCAATGTAAATCCATGAACCAGCGGTCATTTGTCCGTACATTGTTAAGCCAGCTGCTTCTAACCGGCGAAATTCTGGCCAATTAGCCCAATCTCCAACTAAATTGGAGTTGGCGAGCAATACTCGAGGCGCCCATTCATGAGTCTGGAATACACCAACTGGTCGACCCGATTGGACCAACATGGTCTCGTCCGCTTTTAAGGTTTGTAAAGTGCGGAGCATCGCATCAAGCGATTTCCAATCACGGGCAGCTTTTCCGGTGCCGCCATATACAACTAAATCTTCAGGACGTTCTGCCACTTCAGGATCTAAATTGTTTTGCAACATTCGATAAGCAGCTTCTTGTTGCCACCCAAGTGTCGATAACGCGCTTCCTCGAGGCGAAAGAATTACTCTGCTCATGACAATGTTCCTATCTCTTCTTCAACTACACGCAATATTGCACCTGATTTAACTAATTCAACCGAAGCTTCAATCTCCGGCGTTAACCACCTGTCGCTACCTGGACCTGCCACTTTGGAGCGGAGCAATTTAATTGCAGCTCCTGTGCCTGGCGATGGAAGGAGTGGGCTTCTCATCTCAACTGCGCGCGATGCAATCATGATTTCAATTGCAATTACCCGAGCGAGTGCATCTATTGATTTTCGCAATTTTCGTGCTGCATGCCATCCCATAGAAACATGATCTTCCTGCATAGCTGAAGAGGGAATTGAATCGACTGATGCTGGCGTTGCTAATCTCTTCATCTCACTTACCAATCCAGCTTGGGTGTATTGGGCAATCATCATGCCGCTATCAACACCTGGGTCGTTTGCTAAAAATGGTGATAGACCAAATGAGCGATGTTCATCCAACATTCGATCACTGCGCCTTTCTGACATTGAAGCAACATCGGCAATTGAAATCGCAAGAAAATCAAGGACATGTGCGATTGGAGCGCCGTGGAAATTGCCGTTACTACTGACCTCTCCAGTTGGAAGCACGATCGGATTATCAATAATTGAGCTCAATTCACGAGTGGCAATCAATTTTGCGTGAGCCAACGTATCTCTCGCTGCTCCTGCTACTTGAGGTGCACATCTAAGTGAGTATGCATCTTGTACTCGCGTATCTTCTTTGCCTGCATGTGACTTAACCAGTGGCGAAGTAGATAGCAATTTAGCTAGATTTTTTGCAGAGGCAATCTGACCCAATTGCGGACGGAGCGCATGTAGATGTTCTTGAAAAACTTTATCGGTGCCAAGTAAGGCTTCTACACTTAAAGATGCTGCGATATCTAAAGTCTTAAGCAAGCTCTCAATGTCTGCAATTGCCATCACTAATTGGCCCAACATCCCATCGGTACCATTAATTAGAGCTAGGCCCTCTTTAGATGAGAGTTCTACTGGAGTAATTCCATGTTTCTGTAGCGCAACAGATGTTGGAAGAACATTTCCTGAGGTATCTATAACTTCACCTTCACCCATCGCAACTAGTGCGCAAGAGGAGAGCGGAGCTAAATCACCAGAACATCCAAGAGAGCCATATTCGCGAACCACTGGCGTTAATCCAGCATTTAAAATCGCAGCATAAACATTTGCAGTCTCTAACTTGATTCCAGAAAATCCTCGACAAAGAGTTGCAAGCCTTAGAGCCATCAGCGCTCTGACAACTTCGATTTCGACAATCTCTCCGCTACCTGCTGCGTGGGATCTAATTAAAGATCTCTGTAATTGCGCACGCATATCTGCATCTATGTATTTTCGAGCCAAAGCTCCAAATCCTGTAGATATGCCATAGACGGGAGTTTCGGATGCGGCAAGTGAATCGATTATCGCGCGAGATTTCTTAATTGCATCCACGGCTGAATCAGATATTTTTATCTGAGCTCCATCACGTGCAATAGCTATTAACTCTTCGCTACTTAAACCTTCAGTACCAAGTAGCACTTCTGCAGGCATAGTTCCCCCCGATAGGATTTCACTTATCCGCGAAGGCTAGCCCAGAGGCCCACAACTGTCAGGAGTAGATAGGAAAAATGTCTCTTCATAATGACCCTAATTGGCTTCGCGCAGGCAATTGGTTTTCAACTAGTGGAACAGATGCCGATATCGCCATTCTCGGAGTCGGAGCATCTAAAAGTGCAATAACTCCAAATAAGGCTTATGAGACACCAGCAGCAATCCGCGATTCACTATTTAAGTATTCAACCTATAAAGCATCTTTAGACATCGAACTAAGCAACTTAAAAGCTATTGATTTTGGTGATGTTTCAAATGCTGACGACCAAACTATCGCCACTCAGGAAATTTCCAATCACCTTCCAAAAAGCAAAGTTTTAATTCTTCTTGGAGGGGATAATTCAATAACTTTCTCTGGAGTCAGCGCACTTGCGCAAGATCGCTTCGGCGAAGTTGGACTCATCACTTTGGATGCGCATCATGATGTACGAGATGGAATTTCAAATGGATCGCCAATAAGGCAATTAGTAGAAGCTGGTCTTCCCGGCAAAAACATTGTGCAGATTGGAATTAGCGACTTTGCTAATTCCAAAATATATGCAGACCGAGTGCGAAGCTTTGGGATATCAGTAATCAATCGTCGCCAATTTGATCAAAAATCTATTACTGATATCGCTCTAGAAGCTCTTGAGTGCCTGAAAGAGTGCAAGGTGGTTTACTTAGATATAGATATAGATGTCTGCGATCGCTCTGTCGTGCCAGCTGCACCTGCTGCAGTTCCTGGCGGATTAAGTGCTGATCAATTAAGAGAGTTAGTTTTTGAACTTTCTAAATCAGATAAATTAAATCATTTTGATATCACAGAGATTGATTCGAGCATCGACTCTGCTGATCAAAGAACTTCTAGGTTAGCTGCGCTTTGTATCTTAGAGATTGCTAGCGCTAAATCGCTTTAATTTGACGGACTTCTCTAACAATAAAGGGCAACGTAATTGCCGCTAAAAGAATAAGCGCAAGGCTATTAAGCGTGGTCTTTGCACCAAAATTTTCAACTGCCGGACCCGCTAAGCCCATGATTAGCGGCGCCATAGCAGTTGCGCCCCAAGCATCGTAAGCCAGCACTTTAGATAGAGATTCTTTTGCCACGTGCTGCTGAATAGTAGTTATCCAAAGAACATAAAAGAGATCTAATGAAATACCAAGTAGAAATGCAGAGAGCGAAATCAACAATATTGAACTTGTGTGACCTAAAGATAAAGCCCAAAGAACTGTAGGAAATTGGGCTAAGAGAGCCATTCGAATTGGAAATGTTGGTCTCACTTTTCCGGCCACTATTACGCCCAAGACCGAACCAACCGCTAAAGCAGTGAGAATTACTGACCATGGTTTTGGTCCACCTAAATTATCCTTCGCAACTAGTGGACCAATAATCGAATAGATAGAACGCTCTCCGGCATATAGAAGAGTCGAAGCGGCAACCACAGTCACAATCCATTTATGCGAAGTAAATTCTTTCCAACCATTTTTAATCTCTTGCAGAGTTGATTCCGAAGATGGCTTTGCTACCGGTGTGTATTTTCTTAGCGAGAAGACAATGGCGCCGGCACATAGAAATGAGATGCCATCGATTGCAATTGCCCAACCCGCGCCGACAGTTGCGACGATGATGCCACCAATTGAGCTTCCGATGATCAAGGCAATATTGGAAGAGAGTCCAATTGCAGAATTTGATTCTTGAAGAATTTTCTCATCTGCTAAATCAGTTGTTAGCGCCCCCATAGATGGATACCAGATGGCATTAAGAAAACCACCGATAAATCCAACCGTAATGAATATCCAAAGCGCACCATTACCTGTTATTAAAGAGATTCCATTTAGCAGAACCAATATTCCTAGGAGAATATCGGCGCCACCAACCATCTGAGCGCGTGGAAATTTATCTCCGATAACTCCACCGATTAACATAAAACCAGAAAGCGAGAGCATCGAGACTAGAAAAACAATTGAGAGGCTTGTTCCGTTTGTATTAGGAAGCGCCAAAACACCAAAAGGGATTGCAATTGGGCCAAGGCCATTACCTAAATTAGATATAAAGCGTGCAGCAACCAACTTACGAAGTGTTGGCGTCTGCCAGACACCTCGAAACCCTGTTTTCACAGAGGTAAAGGTAACCTAATGCCATGGTGGATTTAGATAACTTAGATATCGCAATTTATAGAGATGCTGATGAGCTAATTGCAATCACCACCACCGAGGCGCTTGAATCAATCAAAGCAGGATTAGCCAAGAATGGCGTATTCCATTTAGTGCTAACCGGCGGAACACTTGGCGTAGCAATCAGTGTTGAGATTGCAAAACGATTAAATCAAGGCGTTTTTGACGGTCTTAATATCTGGTGGAGCGATGAGAGATTCGTAGAATTCGATTCGTCAGATCGAAATGACTTAGAACTTTCAAAGTTATTAAATGAATCAAGTAAAGTGAAAATACATCGAACTCCAGGTTCTGGTGATATAAATAAAGTTGCGAGAGAATTTGCAGAAGAGTTACAAAATGTCGAAATTGATTTAAATATTATAGGAGTAGGGCCTGATGGCCACGTAGCATCGCTATTTCCAGATGCGATTCACCAAGGTGAAACGCGAAAAGCATTCGAAGTAAAGAATTCGCCAAAGCCTCCAGTACAAAGAATTACTTTTTCATTGAATGAGATTAATTCTGCAAAGGAAATATGGGTGATTGCATCGGGTTCATCAAAGACCAGTGCTGTTGAAGGTTTTTTGGACGGAGATATGAAATTACCGGTATCTCATGTAAAAGCGTCCAGATTACTGGTCGATGCGGCCGCATTTGGCGTCAATCAGGAGTAATTCAATAGAATTAACCATGGCAAATTTCGGAATGGTTGGCCTTGGCCGCATGGGCGCAAACATTGTGCGCCGATTACAAAATAACGGAATCACAAGCGTTGTTTACGACGTAAGTCCTGATTCAGTAAAAGTGCTGGCCACCGAAGGTGCGATAGGTGCGGCAGACCTAGCCGACTTTGCAAGACAGCTACAGAAGCCGCGACAAGTTTGGATCATGGTTCCTTCTGCCGTCACAAATGAAACTATCGAAAAAGTTTCTGAAGTTCTGGAACCAGGTGACACGATAATTGATGGCGGCAATAGTTATTTCCGTAACGATTTAATTAATGCAGAGAAGCTAAAAGCTAAAGGTATTCATTTTGTAGATGTCGGAACCTCTGGTGGTGTCTACGGGTTAGAACGCGGATATTCATTGATGATCGGCGGCGAGAAAGATGTTGTCAAGAATTTAGATCCAATCTTCAAGGCTCTCTGCCCAGGTGTTGATTCTGCTGATCGCACACCAGGCAGAAGTGGGGAACCTACAACTGCCGAACAGGGTTATTTACATTGCGGTCCAGTAGGTGCAGGTCATTACGTAAAGATGGTTCACAATGGAATCGAATACGGAATGATGGCGGCTTTTGCAGAAGGACTTGGAATTTTTGAAGCCGTTAAAGATGGCGATCCAAAATACGATTTAAATATCGGAGAAATCACCGAAGTTTGGCGTCGAGGTTCAGTTGTCGCGTCTTGGTTACTAGATTTAACTGCTCAAGCTTTAGTTGAAAGTAAAGACCTAAGTGAATATTCAACTGAAGTCAGTGATAGTGGAGAAGGTCGCTGGACTGTAGAAGAAGCGGTAAAGCTAGGCGTACCTGCTCCAGTCTTAAGTTCATCACTATTTTCACGTTTCGCATCACGAAACAATGACGGCTATGCAAACAAAGTACTAAGCGCAATGCGTTTTAAGTTTGGCGGTCACAATGAAAAACCAAAGCGCTGACGCTTTAGTTCTCTTTGGAGCAACTGGAGATTTAGCTAAAAAGAAACTTTTCCCGGCGCTATATGACCTGGAAGAACTTGGCGAACTCGGAGTCCCAGTAATCGGAGTTGCTTCATCTAAGTGGACCCAAGATGTGTTTAAAGCAAATGCAGAGAACGCTATTCGCGCGAGAAAACCTGATTTAGATGAAGAAATTCTCTCAAATTTACTTAGTGAACTATCGCTTGTTGTCGGCGATTACGAAAATCCAGATACGTTTCAACTTCTTGCGGATGCGATAAAAGGCTATGAACTTCCGGTGATTTATTTGGCCATTGCGCCAGAGAATTTTGAAAAGATCTGCCAAGGTTTGGCAGCAGTTGGCATCACAAAACGTGCACGAGTGGTGGTAGAGAAGCCATTTGGTCGTGATTTAGCATCTGCGATTGCGCTTGATGATTCACTTAAAAAGATTCTTCCAGAAGAGCAGATCTACCGCATTGACCATTACTTAGGCAAAGAATCTGTCGAAGATTTATTGGTATTCCGCTTTGCAAATACTCTCTTTGAACCAGTCTGGAACCGCAATTACATCAAGAGCGTTCAGATCACAATGGCAGAGAATTTTGGTATTGATGGGCGCGGAAAATTTTATGACGGCGTCGGAGCTCTAAGAGACGTCCTGCAAAATCACTTGCTTCAAGTCTTAACAATGTTAACCATGGAACCACCAATTGATATTAGTTCTGAAGCGATGCAGAATGAAAAAATTAAGGTGATGTCTGCAATTAGAAAAATAGAACCGACAGATGTGGTCAGAGGTCAATTTGTTGGTTATTTAGAAGAAGAAGGCGTTGCCGAACACTCAAGTACCGAAACTTTCGTAGCAATGAAGTTATTTATTGATAATTGGCGTTGGGCTGGCGTTCCAATTTATCTACGAACTGGTAAGAAGATGGCTGAAACTGTATTAGAAGTTATCGTTGAATTTAATAAACCACCTCGCGAATTATTTGGCGCTGGCAATTCAAATTTATTGCGGTTTAGATTAGGCACAAATGATGGCGTGGATATCTCTTTGCAAGCTAAAGAGCCAGGTACAAAGTTATCTACGCGCCAAGTTGATTTAACAGTTGAATTCGCGACGGAATTTGGTGAACGCCAAGGGCCTTATGAGCGATTATTAAATGCAGCGATCCAAGGTGATCATTTTAGATTTACGCGAATCGATGCGGTATTGAATTCTTGGGCAATTCTTGATGGTATCCTAAAGGATCCTCCAAAACTTCATCCATATTTTGAAGATACTTGGGGCCCGGATGAGGCAGAAGAGTTAGTGCCAGGTGGTTGGATTCCGGTGGGAAGTGCAGTTAATCGCTAGCTTGCCCTGATTTATGTTTATAGCGACCCAAGAATTCCTTCTTTAACTCTTGGAAGGTGCCATCCATCAAAGAGGCGCGCATTTGATCAACTAAGCGAACAATAAATCGCTCGTTATGGATTGTGGCAAGGGTGGCGGCGATCATCTCTTTGCCGCGGAATAAGTGATTTAAATAAGCACGGGTGTAGTTCTTGCAGGTGTAGCAATCACAGTTTTCATCAATAGGTATAAATTCGCGGCGATGTGGCCCATTTGAAACGTTAAATCGACCTTCCATTGTGTAGACCGCAGAGGTTCGTGCAATTCGCGATGCAAGTACACAATCGAATGTATCAATTCCGTTTTCCACTCCAACAAATAAATCTTCTGGAGCACCAATTCCAAGTAGATGCTTTGGTTTATTTACCGGAAGTTCTTCGTTAACCCATTTAACAATGGTGCCAAGTGAATCTTTATCTAAAGCGCCACCAATACCGAAGCCATCAAATTGGATTCCGGAAGATTCAAGCGAACCGAGCTCTTGCGCGGCTTGGCGACGTAAATCTTCATATTGCGCACCTTGGATTACACCGAAGAGCGCTTGGTAAGGCTTATCGTGGCGAAGTTCTGTTAATCGCTTATGTTCATCTAAACAACGAATCGCCCAAGCATGGGTACGGGCTAGCGCTTTCTTTTGATAACCACGAGTGTTATGCAATGTTGTGCATTCATCAAATGCAAACATAATGTCTGCACCAATCTTGTGCTGAATCTGCATGGAGATCTCTGGAGTAAAGCGGTGCATCGAACCATCAAGGTGCGATTTAAAAGTCACACCTTCGTCATCAACATGTGCCAGACGCTCTTTTTTATCTGCGATTACATCATCAGATCGAAAGGTATCCGCATTCATTGCCAAAACTTTTTTAAAACCAACACCAAGAGATAAAACCTGGAAGCCACCGCTATCGGTAACGGTTGGTCCATTCCAATTCATAAATTTGGCAACGCCACCTGCTTCATCCAAAATATCTGGACCGGGTTGTAAATAGAGATGGTACGCATTTGCTAATAACGCTTGGCTTCCTAATTCGCGCATCGCTTCTGGAAGGACTGATTTCACAGTCGCTTTAGTGCCAACTGGAATAAAGGTCGGAGTTTGAATCTCTCCATGCGGGGTCGAGATTGTTCCGACTCGGGCCATACCCAATTCTTTTTTTATCTCGAATTTAAAACTCACCGGGCGAATCTATCGTTAGGCTTATTGCATGAGCCAAATAACCTTATCTGACGGGCGAAAACTAGAGTACTTCGATAATGGCGTGCAGAGCGAGAAGGCAATTCTCTTTCTACATGGCACCCCAAGTGATGGAACCTTATGGAAACCATGGTTTGATGAGATTAAATCTGTCCGCGCAATATCAACTTCACGTGCAGGATACGGGCTTTCTAACCGCCATCACGGAAGAAGCGTGGCTGATGATTTAGCAGATCAAACCGCGGTATTGGATCACTTAGGTATCAAAGAATTTGTATCAATCGGTTGGTCTGGTGGTGGGCCGCATTCATTAAATATGACTCGCGATCCAAGATGTAAAGCGGCATTCACATTAGCTGGTGTCGGAGAATGGGGTAGAGCAGATTTAGATTTTCTTGAAGATATGGGTCCAGAGAATCACGAAGAGTTCGGCGAAGCTCTAAAAGGTGAATCTGCAATAACAGAATGGATGAATACCAACGCAGTGGCAATGCGCAATGTAACTGGCCCGGATCTAATTACCGCTTTTGGTGGACTTATCGGAGATGCAGATAAGAAAGCGTTGACACCAGAAGTTGCCGAAGTTGAGGCTGAGATGTTTAGACGTGCGCTATCGGTCTCATATGACGGATGGATTGATGACGATTTAGCATTTGTTCGTGACTTTGGTTTTGATATTTCAAAAATTGATAAACCAGTAGTTATTTATCAAGGCGATGATGATTTTATGGTTCCGCATGCGCATGCATATTGGCTTAAAAAACATATTCCAACTGCAAAGTTGAATTTCGTACCTGGCCACGGCCATATTTCTCTCGGAGAACATTTCCGTCCGAACATCATTCAGGAAGCGGTAGCATTTCTGAATGCTTAAAGCTTTAGGTTTAGATCATTATCTAAACCATCTTAATACTCATGCCCGCAGATTGATCTTCGGAAATATGATTAATGCGATTGGTATGGGTTTAACTATGACCCTTTTTCTAGTCTATCTAAAGACAATTCGCGATTTTTCAGGTGGGTTTTCTGGCCTCGTAATGTCATATATGGCCATTTTTGCCATGGCTATCAATCCATTAATTGGCATTTTTATTGATAAATATGGCGGTCGAATCGTTCTGATTTTCGGGCTATTAATTAAATCAATTGGCGTATTTGCTCTGGCATTTGTTAATACTAAGTTAGAGGTAATTATCGTTGCCACAATTTTGGCAGCCGGCGATGCCGCAAACTGGCCAGCTCAGACAGTCTGTTTAACGCGAATGGTCGAAGAGCAAGCGCGCCAAAAAGTATTTGCTTTTAACTTTATGGCACTAAACCTGGGTATCGGAATTGGTGGAATTATCTCTTCTTTAATTGTTACTGCAGGTGAACTTTCTACCTACCAGAGACTTTATTGGCTGGATTCTGCTACCTACTTTGTTTATGCAGCATTTGCTATCTCATTACCAACATGGGTTGGTAAACGAATTGATAAAGATGACGAGCAGAGCGGTTCCTATCGCGAAGTATTTAAAAATAAAGAATTAATGAAACTTTCACGAGCATCTGTTTTATTGGTGCTCTTTGGTTATGCCTCAGTTTCAGCAGGTTTGCCATTATTTATTACAACAGTTTTAAATGCATCACCAAAGTGGTTGGGACTTATCTGGGCAGCAAACTGTTTCGGGATTATCTTGATGCAGGGCCCAATGCTTCGTTGGTTAGAGAAACATTCACCAACTAAAACTCTTACTTATGTTGGATTCATTTGGGCAGCCAGTTGGGTATTAGTCGCGCTCTGTTTTGTAACTCCATGGGTATTTGTTTTGCCGTTACAAATAACTAGCTCAGTGGTATTTGGAATCGGTGAAACAATATGGTCGCCAACGATTCCAACTGTGGTCAATCAATTAATTCCTGATCACATTCGCGGGCGAAGTAATGCTTTGATGAGCCTTCAATGGGGAACCGCGGGAGTCTTAGGTGCACCACTTGCGGGATTCCTATTTGATGCTGATCTAGCCAAGCTATGGGTCGCCATGATGATTGTTGGCTGCCTGTTACCTGTGCCATTAATCCGTAGGGTGAAGTTCCCTGAAGTGGCTCAAAAGTAATCAGAAAGTAACCTAAAGTGACCCAAATCGGGACTTTTCGGGTTTTCAAAAGGTGAAGTTTTAGTTAAGTTATGAGGTCTGTTGCAGGGTTTTTGCAGGTAGAAACCCCGGCCCATATAAAAGGAGTATGCGTAATTGTCTACGACCGATGTACAGGTTGAGCAAGTAGAGCAAGGTGGAATCGTCCAACGTACTCCTCGCCAAATTGCATGGGCGCGCTTCAAGAGAAATAAAGCCGGAGTAATTTCTGGATACGTTGCGCTCTTCTTTCTTGTTTCGGCATTCGCAGCGCCACTGATTACAAGAGCTCTGGGTTTAAAGAACGGCCAGACCTACCCAGAAGCGATTGATGAACAATCATTCCCAATTGGAAAATTTGGCGGAATGAGTCTTGCGCACCCGCTTGGCGTCGAACCAGGCGCAGGTCGCGATCTATTAACAATGCTTCTTTATGGTTCAAGAATCTCTTTTAGCGTTGCGATTATTACAACAGTTTCAAGCATTGGTCTTGGAATGTTGATTGGGCTAACAGTCGGTTACTTCCGCGGCAAAGTAGATGCAGTTGTAGGTCGTTTCTCTGACTTCCTTCTTTCATTCCCAGCAACATTTATGATCATTGCGCTCTCACTTCCACTAGTTCAACGTGTTGAAGCTTTAGGTATTGCAAAAGATAACGGCGCTCGCATAATCGTTCTCGTTGTCTTCTTCCTCTTCTTTGGCTGGATGGGTTTTGCTCGTCTAATCCGTTCACAGGCGATGTCACTTCGCGAACGCGATTTCGTTATGGCAGCGCAAGCAGCTGGCGCTTCATCACGGCGAATCATTATTAAAGAGATGTTGCCAAATCTTTGGCCAACGGCGATTGTCTTCTCATCACTTTCACTTCCAGGTTATCTATCTGCTGAAGCAGTTTATTCATTCTTAGGCGTTGGAATTCAAGCTCCTGCATCTACTTGGGGCTTGGTGCTCTCTGATGCAATTAGCTTCTGGCGCCAAGATCCTGCCTATTTGGTTATTCCGTCTGTCATGTTGGTGATTGTCGTGCTCTCACTTAACTTATTAGGCGATGCAGTGCGCGATGCGCTAGATCCAAAGGCAACACACTAAAAAAGATTTCTTTGACGAACTAAACCTCGAAATTCTCGCGAGATTGCGAGGGGAGTTAGTTAGAGAAAACCAGATCTCAAGGCCGAGATTTGGTACTTAATTACAAGGAGGACAAATGTCCGGTTTTAAGACAGCTAAGGCTGTTTTGGGCCGCCGAGTCCTAGCTACAACTGCAGCACTTGCACTTGCAACTGCAGGCGTACTAGTCGGCACAACAAGTGCAGATGCTGCGACAGCTAAGACTGGCGGAACTCTGTACTTCATTACCCACGCAGATCAATTCGATCACGTTGACCCAGCTCGTGTTTACACAGGTCGCGATATCGCATTCTTCAACTCATACATCTACCGCAACCTTGTTTCATACAAGCCAGTTGCAGGTTCAGCTGGTTCATCACTTGTTGGTGACCTCGCAACAAATACTGGTGTTCCTTCGAACTCAGCAAAGACTTGGTCATTTACATTGAAGCCAGGAATCACATGGGAAGATGGCTCAGCTATCACATGTGCTGACGTTGCTTATGGTGTTTCACGTCCATTCGCAGCTGACGTAATCACAGATGGTCCTCAGTACCTAGTACAGGCTTTGGATATTCCAAAGGAAGCGGATGGCTCATCAAAGTACAAGGGTCCATACAAGAAGACCGGCCAGGCTCTATTCGATAAGGCTGTTTCTTGCAAGGGAAATACAATTACCTTCAAGCTAAACCGTTCATTCGCTGACTTTAACTACGCGCTTACTTACCCAGCAGGCGCTCCAGTTAAGAAGTCAAAGGACACAGGCGACAAGTACGACCTACGTCCATTTGCATCTGGTCCATACAAGATCAAGTCATACAAGATTGGTGACGAAATGGTTCTTGTACGTAACTCAGCATGGAAGAAGTCATCTGACTCATTCCGCACACCATATCCAGATGACATCGTTGTACGTTTCGGTCTAGCTGAAGATGTACGCGATCAGATCATGTTAGAAGATCAGATTCCAAATACTGTATCTCTAGATTCATTGACACCTGCTAACACACGTGCATTCTTCGCAGATCCAAAGAAGAAGAACCAGCGCTTCAACGTTTACGATCCATATGTTCGTTACGCTGCAATGAACGTTTCAAAGGGTCACATGGACAACCTAACTCTTCGTAAGGCGGTCTTCTTCGCTATCGATACTCAGGCTCTAATCGACCTTTCAGGTGGACGCGAGTTCTATGGTGATCCTGGCGATAACCCAGTTAAGCCAGTTCTAGGTCTTGACTACACAAAGACAACTGGAAATATTCACGATCCAAACTGGAAGATCACAGGTAACCCTGATTACGCTAAGTCTCTAGTTGAATCAATTAAGTCATCTGATCCAGCTGCTTATAAGAAGGCAACTGTTGATGGAATCGTTTGGGATATTGCACAATCTGCAACAAACCAGAAGGCTGCTGTATTGATTGCTGATGCTGCTAAGGCTGCAGGAATCATTATCAAGTTCAACTTCATTCCATCAGGTCAGTACTACTCAACAGTTATGAACGTTGACAAGCAGAATGACATTTCAACTGCTGGTTGGGGTGCTGACTGGGCTAACGCTTCAACAGTTCTTCCAGAACTATTCACCAAGGAAGGTGGCTTTAACCTTTCACAGAACTGGAACGATGCTGCTTACCCAGCTTTCAAGAAGCTATCTGATGCGGGCAAGAACGAAACAAACCGCAACAAGCAGGCAGCTATCTGGAAGAAGGCTTCACAGTATGTAATGGATCAGTACTGGATCATCCGTCCAGTGTTCTCTAAGGCACAAGATGTCTGGGGTTCAAAGGTTGGCGGAGTTTATTACTGGGAACCACAGGGAACCTTCGGTTTCGGTGGCCTTTACATTAAGTAATAGCAGAGCAATAGCTATATAAAGGCTAAACGTGAAGTTGCGGTGGGAATTAATTTCCCACCGCAACTCTCATGAAAAATATTTAGAAGGGATTTAAGAGAAGAAAAATGTTGAAGTATGTAATCCGACGATTAGCAGCGACAGCTGTGATTCTGACTCTAGTCAGTATGTCGGTCTTCGTGATCTTCGCGGTTCTTCCAATGGATCCTGCGCGTTTGACTTGTGGCAAGGCCTGCTACCCAGCTGTAGTTGAAGCAAACCGCCATCGATTAGGTTTAGATGTTCCCGTACAAGTTCAGTACGGTCGATTTGTAAAAGGTTTATTTGTTGGCCGCGAATATGGCGACGGTGCAGCAAAGTTTGAATGTCCGGCTCCAGCATTTGGATATTCATTTAATCGCCATGCATGCGTTACAGATTTAATTAAAGATGCCTTCCCAGTCACTTTCAGTTTGGCGATTGGGGCATTTACGCTCTGGCTCTCTGTAGGCGTGTTGTTAGGAATTATTGCCGCCAGAAATAAAGGCAAATGGCAGGATCGCGCCTCCACGGTATTCGTGTTGGTAGGCACCTCTCTGCCTACATTTATCAGTGGTATTTTGATTTTGATCTTCGTAGCTTTGAAATTTGGACTATTGAATCCGCTCGATATGGGTAAATGGGTCTCACCATTTGAAGATCCATTTAAATGGTTCAATATCTTTATCTTCCCTTGGGTGACTCTCGCACTTGCAAGTGCAGCCACCTACACACGATTTACTCGTTCGAACTTTTTAGAAACTGTAAACGAGGATTACATCCGAACAGCTCGCGCCAAAGGTTTGAGCGAGGGTGTTGTTTTACGTAAGCACATACTTCGCGCTGCGCTTGCGCCAATCGTGACTATGGCTGGCCTTGATTTCGCAGGTCTTCTAGGCGGCGCGATTATCACCGAAGGTATCTTTAATTTGCCAGGACTTGGTCGACTTTCGATTAGAGCAGTACTACAGGATTATGACTTACCTACAATTGTGGCGACCACAATCCTTGCAGCTACTTTCGTTGTTGTCATGAACTTGATTGTTGATATTGCATATGCATATATCGATCCACGGGTGCGTGTACAGTGAAAAATTTTCTTGAGGTAAATAATTTAAATGTCGCCTTTCCAACTGAAGATGGTCTAGTTAAGGCAACTGCGGATGTTTCATTTAGCGTTGCTCGCGGTGAAACCCTTGCAGTGGTTGGCGAATCTGGTTCAGGTAAATCTGTATCGTCCCTTGCAGTTATGGGTCTTCATAACCGTAAAGTTGCACAAATTACCGGCTCGGCAGTGCTTAACCTTGAAACAGGACCAATCGATGTAATTTCAGCCGATCCAGATCAAGTCCGCCGTTTACGCGGTAAGGCGATGTCGATGATCTTTCAAGATCCAATGTCAGCACTTCATCCATACTATTCAATTGGAGATCAACTCTCTGAGGCATGGCGCCTTTATAACGAAGGCTCTAAAGAAGATGGTCTAAAGCGCGCTAAAGAGATGCTTGATTTAGTGGGTATTCCAAATGCAGCAAAGCGCGTTACTGAATTCCCACATCAATTCTCAGGCGGTATGCGTCAGCGAGTAATGATTGCGATGGCGTTGATTAATAATCCATCTCTACTTATCGCTGACGAGCCAACTACAGCCCTGGATGTAACTGTTCAAGCTCAGATTCTCAAATTAATTAAAGATCTCCAAGTTGAATTTAATATGGCGGTCATATTAATTACTCATGATCTTGGAGTAGTTGCTGAAGTAGCTGACCGTGTAAATGTTATGTACGCAGGTCGTATCGTCGAACAATCAAAGATTGATGATGCATTTTATAATCCAGATCACCCATACACAATTGGTCTACTTCAATCTATTCCTCGAGTAGGTAAGAGCGAACGACTACATGCAATTCCTGGCCAACCTCCATCTTTGATTCGTCTTCCAGAAGGTTGCTCATTCCGTGCTCGTTGCGAATTTTCCAACCAAGTACCTGGCAACCTCTGCGCAACGGAGATGCCAAAGTTACTCGAGCATTCTTCAGGTCATCTTTCACGTTGCCATTTAACAGAGGCGCAATTAGTTAAGGCGCGAGAGGCGGTTAAGTAAATGACAGAACCAATTCTCAAATTAGAGGGTTTAAAGAAGCACTTCAACACAACAACTGGTGGCGCTTTCAACAAGCAGAAAGCTGTTCTTAAAGCGGTTGATGGTATCGACCTTGAGGTAGCTCCTGGCGAAACAATTGGTTTGGTAGGCGAATCAGGTTGCGGCAAAACCACAGCGGGTCGCACCATCTTGAAGCTCTACGAACCAACAGATGGCAAAATTATTTTCGACGGTGAAGATATTACAAATCTCTCTCCTGCGAAGATGAAACCTTATCGCCGCCAAATGCAGATGATTTTCCAAGATCCATATGCATCGCTAAATCCACGTCAAACAATCGGTACCATCATTGCAAATATGTTTGATATTCAAGGCATTACACCCCCAGGTGGCGTTGAGAACGAAGTACGTGGCCTCATGGAGCGCGTTGGTTTAAATCCAGAGCACATCAACCGCTACCCACATGAATTCTCTGGTGGCCAACGCCAGCGTATTGGTGTAGCGCGTGCGATTGCGCTTAAGCCAAAGCTAATCGTGGCTGACGAACCGGTCTCAGCGCTGGATGTATCTATTCAAGCTCAGGTTGTTAACCTTCTTGAAGATCTTCAAAATGAATTTAATCTTTCATATATCTTCGTAGCTCACGATCTTTCAGTCGTTCAACATATCTCTGATCGTGTTGTGGTGATGTACCTAGGTAAAGTTATGGAACAAGCGGACAAGGTCGATCTATTTAATAAACCTCGCCATCCATATACAAAGGCTTTACTTTCAGCGGTTCCGGTTGCAGATCCAATCGAGGGTCGTAAGCGCGAAAGAATAATGTTGCAAGGAGATTTACCAAGCCCTATCAATCCACCATCTGGTTGCGTATTTAATACTCGTTGCTGGAAAGCGACAGATAGGTGCCGTACTGAAGTTCCGCAGCTTCTTGAAATTGCTCCAAAGCATAAAGTTGCTTGCCACTTCCCAGAGAATTAATACCCAATAAAAAAGCCCCGCCGTATATGGCGGGGCTTTTTTAATTTAAAACTTAAGCTAGCTTTCCCTTAACTTCTGCAGTCTTACCTGCAACAGTAATTAGAACATTTAGCTCAGCTCCTGGCTTGGTATCACAAGCAACGCCAAACTTAAAAGTCTCAGTCGCACCTGCTGCAAGAGATCCTTGTGGCTGGCCATTTACACCATTGTCGCCATCTAGAACTTCTGGACAAGCACCTGCGTTAGTGGTTGTCGAAATAAATGAAACAGATGCCCAATCGACTGCTTTACTACCAGTATTAGTTACTGTAGCTTCGAAAAGGTTTGCGGTCTGGCCCTTTGCATAGTTGGATGCGAATGCACCAGGTGTGAAGCTCTGTGGTTGAGAGAGTTTGATAGTTACACCATTTCCAAGATCAATATCTCCACCAACTGCGCCAGAAACATCAGATCCTGTCTCAACTAGATCTTGGTTCTCACCATTTGCAACGTCGGTACCTTCAGTGCTTCCGCCGCCACATGCGGTCAGAATCAGAGCTGAGATACCTAGCAGGGCTAGTAGCTTCTTATTCATTTGATCTCCTTATGGGTTCCTTCAAAAATAATTACCAAATTTTAACGCGCTTTTCTAAGTACAAAGCATCATTTGGCTTAACTTCAAAAGCCTCATAAAACTCATCGATATTTCGAACAATTTGATTACAACGAAGCTCATCCGGTGAATGAGGGTCAGTTGCGATACGTAAACGAGCCTCTTCGGGGCGGATTAAACGACGCCAGCACTGCGCCCACGATAGGAAGAAGCGTTGATAAGCACTTAGCCCATCGATTTCAGGGGCAGTGGCGCCATTTAAGGCGATGTTATATGCCTTGATTGCAATATTCATGCCTCCTAAATCTCCGATGTTCTCACCCAACGTAAATGCGCCATTTACCTTTACATCAGGGGCAGCGGTGGGTGAGAGCTCGTTATATTGAGCGACCAAATCACCCGTACGCTTTTCAAATTCGGTGCGGTCTGCATCGGTCCACCAATTATTTAGATTTCCATCGCCATCATATTGAGAGCCTTGATCATCAAAACCGTGGCCTATTTCGTGGCCAATCACTGCGCCGATCCCACCGTAATTGGCAGCATCATCGGCATCAGGATCAAAGAAAGGTGGCTGCAAAATTGCAGCAGGAAAGACAATCTCATTAAAACCTGGTGAGTAGTAAGCATTAACAGTCTGAGGTGTCATGCCCCACTCATCGCGGTTGATCGGGCCACCTAATTTATTTAGCTCGTACTCACGTTCGAACTTTGCGATAGCTCCTAAATTGGCATGCAAGTCATCGCCGATTTCAAGGGAGCTGTAGTCTCGCCACTTATTCGGGTAGGCAATCTTTGGAGTGAATTTAGCTAACTTATCGAGCGCCTTAACTTTGGTCTCTTCGGTCATCCAATCCAGATTCTTAATAGAGACCTCATATGCTTTAAGTAAGTTATCTACCAACTTTTCCATCTTTAACTTTGAAGACTCTGGGAAGTGGCGTTTTACATACTCTTTTCCGATCTCTTCGCCAAGTGCGCTTTCCACCATTGAGATACCGCGCTTCCAACGTTCGCGAATCTGCGGAGTTCCAGAAAGGGTGGTGCCATAAAAAGCGAAGTTCTGCATAACAATCGCATCGTTTAAATATGCAGCAGAGCCGGACAGGATGTGCCAACGCAACCAATTTCGCCAAGCAGTAACATCAACTGAGCCAAGCATCTTTGAGATACCTTCAAAGAAAGAGGGTTCGCGAACTACTATTTCCTGGAACTTAGAAGATGGAATTTCACCTGCAGAGACATAGGTAGCCCAATCGATATTTGGTGAAAGCTCCTTTAATTGTGCAAAACTCTTCTTGTTGTAAGTTGCAATCGCATCTCGATCTTTTACTTGGTCCCAATGATGTGATGCAATTTCGGTTTCGAGTTTTAAAAGTGAATCTGCATCGATTTCAATTCCGCTAATTTCTGACATCTTCTTAACGTGAGCAATAAATGCTTCACGGATTGGGGCGTACTGATCTTCACGGTAGTAAGCCTCATCAGGTAGCGATAGACCACCTTGATAAATGTAAATTGCATATTGAGTTGAGTTTCCGACATCTGGGTAGATATATGAACCGAAAATTCCAGGACCGCCGGTGATCTCTAATTGGCTGATGGTCGAAATCAAACTCTTTGCATCGACAATCTGATCGGCCTTAGCTAAATCTTCCTTAATTGGATTAATGCCATCTGCCTCAATCTTGGCGGTATCCATGAACGAGTTGTAGAGGCGGCCAATTTTGCCGGTATCGCCTTCGATAATCTCTTTGACCTGTGCCTCAGCGGTTAAAAATAGCTCATAAGTGATACCTGAATTGCTTCGGTCAGCTGGAATTTCATGGGTAGAGAGCCAGGCGCCATTTGCGTATACATATAGGTCATCTTGCGGGCGGACCTTTGTATCAAAGAGGCTCTTATCGATTCCAGATTTCATTTACGCTCCTGTTGGATTCCTTGAGAAAATGGTTGAACTTTCAACTGATGGCTAGAATACCCCTATGGCTAAAAGCGCAAAGTGGCTGACCCCGTCAGAGGAAAGTGCATGGCGTAAATATATTGTGGCCAGCCGCCGATTGGCTGAGGCGCTCGATGAAGATTTGTCAGCCCATGGATTATCACTTTCGGATTATGAAATCTTGGTTCATCTTTCAGATGCCAATGATCGCTCTCTTCGAATGTCAGATTTGGCAGATAAAACAATTCTCTCAAGAAGCCGACTCTCACACCGAATTAAATATATGGAAGGTAAGGGTTGGGTCGAACGTCAGAAGTGCGATTCAGATAAACGTGGAACTTGGGCAGTTATGACAACCAAAGGTTGGAATGCAATTGTGAAAGCTGCGCCAGATCATGTAACAAGTATTCGTAATAGATTTATAGATCAAATTAGTAAAGCAGATCAAGCAAATATTGCTACCGCATTTGAGAAGGTTGAAAAGACTTTAAGAAATGAAAAACCCGCCACATAAAGTGGCGGGTTTTTCTAAACGTAATCGAAAGATTACTTAGCCTTCTTAGCTGCCTTCTTACGGCGCTTCTTTGGAGCTGCTGCTGGAGCTGCTGCCTTTGAAGCTGCCTTCTTACGGCGCTTTGGAGCTGCCTTCTTAGCAACTGCCTTCTTAGCTGCCTTCTTGCGGCGCTTTGGCGCTGCCTTCTTAGCTGCTGGCTTTGCTGCCTTCTTGCGACGCTTTGGAGCTGCCTTCTTAGCTGCTGCCTTCTTGCGACGCTTTGGAGCTGCCTTCTTTGCTGCTGGCTTAGCAGCTGCCTTTTTACGGCGCTTTGGTGCAGCCTTCTTAGCTGCTGCCTTCTTACGTGCTGCCACGTATTTCTCCTATCGAACTGAACCGGATCCGTCTACCAGTTCTT
>JACCDX010193270.1_pt1 | contig 79858 bp, 75 predicted proteins | sample 7449681 | NCBI WGS metagenome assembly JACCDX01 (sample SAMN15323450, study PRJNA562643) | freshwater metagenome | isolation source: river surface water | place: USA:Blue River Watershed | collected 2017-08-18 | reverse complement strand
GGGCTGCTCGAAGAGGCGCGGAATCAATGGATCCGGGGCCGCAAGGACGTCGTGAGCAGTGGTTCGTTCAAAGACACCCTTGCGCGGATGAAGCAGTGGTTTGTGGGGAACTTTTAACTGAACAATCAGGAGGTGGTCATGAATTTTGAAATGTTTGAAACAGAAACCCAAGGGACGATCATCAAGGTCGTCGGTGTCGGCGGCGCCGGTGGCAACGCGGTCAATCACATGATTTCACGCAGTGTGCAGGGCGTGGAATTCATTTGTATCAACACGGATGCGCAGGCGCTGGCCCGATCCAAGGCCGGCACCACGCTGCAGATCGGTGGTACGGGCCTGGGGGCCGGTGCCAAACCCGAGGCAGGCAAGGCCGCTGCAGAGGCCGATCGTGAGCGCATCGCCGATGCGTTACGTGGGGCCCATATGGTCTTCATCACCGCCGGCATGGGCGGCGGAACCGGCACGGGTGGCGCACCGGTAGTGGCGGAAGTGGCCAAGGAGCTCGGTGCCTTGACCGTGGCCGTGGTGACCAAACACTTCAGTTTCGAGGGCGTGCGTCGCGAGAATGCGGCCGAACATGGACTGGCCGAGCTCGAGAATCGTGTGGACTCACTGATTGTGGTGCTGAATGAAAAGCTGGAAGAGGTCCTGGGCGAGGACATCACTCAGATTGAGGCATTTGCCGCTGCCGATGATGTGCTCAACAACGCGGTGGCCGGCATTGCGGAGATCATCAATGTGGAAGGCCTGGTCAATGTGGACTTTGAGGATGTCAAGACCGTCATGGGCGAACAAGGCAAGGCCATGATGGGCACGGCGACGGCCAGCGGCGAGGATCGTGCGCGAATTGCTGCCGAAAACGCAGTGCAAAGCCCGTTATTGGAGGGCGTGGACCTCTCGGGTGCTCGCGGAATTCTCGTCAACATCACCGCAAGCCGTGCGCTCAAACTCAAAGAGACTCGGATTGCAACCGAGACGATTCGCAATTTTGCGGCCGACGATGCCACCATCATCCTGGGAACGGTGTACGACGATTCCCTGGGCGATGACCTGCGTGTCACGGTGGTGGCGACAGGATTAGGCCGCAACCGCAAGCCGACACTGGTGCATAACGCAGCACCCGCCACCGTCGTGCGGACCGGCACCGATAATGTGCCCTTGACCGTAGGGGGGGTGCAGGCCGGTGCCCAACACGCGGCGGCGTTGCTCGGTGGTCCGGCGGGCGCGGCGGCGATGCCGTCGATTGATTACAGCAAGCTGGATTCTCCGACGGTGTGGCGTGACCCGCGAAGCCAGGCGGCTGCGCGGGTGGACGCCCTGCAGGAAAGCGGCATGGATCGACTGGATATTCCGGCGTTTCTGCGCAAGCAGGCCGACTAGACCCCCCCCGAGTTTCCCCACACCCAGAAAGGCCCGATGCCCCCGGGCCTTTCTTTTTTTGGCATAGTCTCTTTTTTATTAAAGGAGTCCGTTATGCCCATTCAAGTCGGTCAAGCGCTGCCTAATGCCACCCTCTACGAGTTCTTTGACGAGGAAACCGGGGGCTGCAGCATTGGTCCGAATGCCTTTCAGGTGTCGGATCTGATCAAAGGAAAAAAGATTGTGATCTTCGGCCTGCCCGGAGCCTACACGCCCACCTGCTCTGCGAAGCACGTGCCCACTTTCATCGCCCACTATGATCAATTGAAGGCCAAAGGCGTGGACGAGATCTGGTGCGTCAGTGTGAATGACGCCTTTGTGATGGGAAGCTGGGGCCGTGAACTGGGCGCGAAGGGCAAGGTCCGGATGCTGGGCGATGGCAATGCGGAATTCTCCAAGGCCGTTGATCTGACCCTGGACCTCACCGCACGAGGCCTGGGTCTGCGATCGAATCGGTACGCCATGATCGTGGACAATGGGATTGTGAAGTCCGTATCGGTCGAGGCCCCTGGCGCCTTCGAGGTGAGCAGCGCTGAGGCCGTGCTCGCAAAACTCTAAATGCTGCGACAACGCACACTTGCTCAGACGGTGTCGGCCAAGGGGATTGGCCTGCACAGTGGCGTCCCGGTCGCCCTCTGCCTTCGTCCGGCGGCCGAGGATCATGGCATTGTGTTTCGGCGCACCGACGTCCATCCGCCACGGGAGATTCGTTCCAATGCCGGTGCCGTTGGCGATACCCGTATGGCCTCGACCATTTCGGATGGAGACCTGAAGGTCGCCACGGTGGAACATCTGATGTCGGCACTCTCGGGCCTGGGGATCGATAATGCCGTGGTGGAAGTCGACGCTGCCGAGATTCCGATCATGGACGGAAGCGCGGCCACGTTTGTGTATCTGCTGCGATCCGCCGGTGTGCAGGAGCAGGCGGCCGCTAAGCGATTCATCGAGGTCATCGAACCGGTGGAAGTCCGAGACGGTGAGAAGTGGGCCCGATTAGATCCATTTTTCGGATTTCGTCTGGAGTTTACGATCGACTTTAATCACCCGGCCGTGGACGGCACGGGACAGCAGGTGAGTATCGATTTTGCGAATACCTCGTTTGTCGATGACATCGCACGTGCCCGCACGTTTGGATTCGTCAGCGATGTGGACATGTTGCGCTCCAAGGGGCTGGCCCTGGGAGGCAGTCTGGACAACGCCATTGTGATGGATGATGTGCGCGTGCTGAACGCTGGGGCATTGCGGCAGCCCAATGAGTTTGCCATGCATAAGGCGCTGGATGCCATTGGGGACCTCTACCTGTTGGGTAACCCATTGATGGCCAGTTATACCGCCTTTAAATCCGGCCATGCCTTGAACAATCAGTTATTGCGGATGCTGATGCGCACGCCATCGGCGTGGCGCGAGACCACCTTCGAAGACCTGCAGCACGCGCCCGTGGCCTGGGCCCGTCAGTGGAGCTGGATCTAGTCGGCCTGCGAATCACGCTGGCTGATGCGGGTCAGCGCACGCCGTAAAGCCTCGTTGTCTGTGCTGCGCGCGAGTGCGCCCAAGGCCTGCTTGGCATGGGCGGGGATGTCGGCGCGTGGTGGACCCAAAGGTCCCGCCACGGGGGTGATGTCTTGAATGCGTTGCGCGACGACGCGAATGTGTTGAATGCCCCAGCCGGTAGCCTGCAGCCGCGGCGTTGCATCCGAAAGGGCGAGTCGCAGCTTTGCAGCGATGGCCGTCGTCTGTGCAACGATCGTTAACTGACTGCCGCGAATTCCTTTCGGCGGATCTTCCCGGCGGACCTGGATCACATGGGCCAACAACGACTCGGACACCAGATCCTGAAGGGCTGCACGCAGACCCTCGGACTCCTGCCACGCGTGATCCACGACGGCCCACTCATTGGCCCGGGACAGGCCTGTCGTGATGTGTTGAAGGGGGTTAGCGGCCATACCGAATGGTAAAATCTTCGGTCCATGATTGACAATCTGCTTAAAAAAGTCTTCGGCAGCAGGAACGACCGACTGGTCAAAGCCTACGGCCAACGGGTGGCCGCCATCAATGGCCTGGAACCCCAGATGCAGGCCCTATCCGATGAGGCACTGCGCGCCAAAACCCAGGAATTTAAATCCCGCCTGGCCGATGGGGCGGCCTTGGACAGTCTGTTAAACGAGGCGTTTGCCGTGTGCCGCGAGGCGGGGAAGCGGGCGTTGGGCATGCGTCACTTTGACGTCCAATTGGTCGGGGGCATGGTGCTCCACGACGGCAAGATTGCCGAAATGCGCACGGGCGAGGGCAAGACCCTGATGGCCACCCTGCCGGCTTATTTGAATGCATTGACGGGTAAGGGCGTGCATGTCGTGACGGTGAACGATTATCTGGCCGAACGCGATGCGAACTGGATGGGCAAGCTCTATCGGTTTCTGGGCTTGTCCGTGGGCATTAACCTGTCCACCCTGGAACACTCGGAAAAGCAGGCGGCCTACGCGGCGGACATTACCTACGGCACGAATAACGAATACGGTTTCGATTACCTTCGGGACAATATGGTGACCGATAAGGCCAATCGTGTGCAGCGTGGCCTTGGGTTTGCGATTGTCGATGAAGTGGATTCCATTCTGATTGACGAGGCCCGCACCCCACTGATCATTTCCGGCCATGCCGACGACCAGACCGATCTCTATCACGTCCTGAATGCGGTGCCGGCCCGTCTACAACCCCAGGCCACGGAAGAATCACCGGGTGATTACTGGGTCGACGAGAAGTCCCGTCAGGTCTTTATGTCCGATGCAGGCTTTGAAAAATCCGAGCAGATTCTTGCCGACATGGGCCTGCTGTCGGAAGGGGCCAGTTTGTATGATCCGGCCCATATCTCGTTGCTGCACCACCTGAATTCCGCACTGCGGGCCCAGACACTGTTTTTCAAGGATCAGCACTATGTCGTGCAGAACGGCAAGATTGTGATCGTCGACGAGTTCACCGGGCGACTGATGCCGGGGCGTCGGTGGTCCGAGGGGCTGCATCAGGCCATTGAGGCGAAAGAGGGCGTGGAGATCGAAGCCGAGAATCAGACCTTGGCGTCCATCACGTTTCAAAACTATTTCCGCATGTACGAGAAGCTATCGGGCATGACGGGCACCGCCGATACCGAGGCCTATGAGTTTCAGCAGATTTATGCCTTGGAGACGGTCGTCGTGCCGACCCATCGGCCCATGGTGCGTCTTGATCTTCAAGACCAGATCTTCCAGTCTGTGGAAGAAAAATACGAGGCCATTCTCCGAGACATTCAGGAGCGCCATCAACGCGGCCAGCCCATTCTGGTGGGCACCACCTCCATTGAGAATTCGGAACTTCTATCGGGCATGTTGACCAAGGCCGGGCTCGCGCATCAGGTGCTCAATGCCAAACAACATCAGCGCGAGGCGGAGATCGTGGCCCAGGCGGGGCGGCCGGGGATGATCACCATTGCCACCAACATGGCGGGTCGTGGCACGGACATCGTGTTGGGTGGCAATGTGGAAAAGCAGATCGACGCGCTCATCGCCAACGCCCAGCTGTCGGAGTCTGAGGTCGCGACGCGCAGCGCTCAGCTCAAGAGTGAGTGGCAGACCCTGCATGATCAGGTCATCGCGGCGGGCGGACTGCACATTGTCGGCACGGAGCGGCATGAGTCGCGTCGTATCGATAATCAGTTGCGTGGTCGTGCAGGACGCCAGGGCGATCCAGGCTCGTCCCGTTTCTACCTCTCGATGGACGACCCTCTGCTCAGAATCTTTGCGGGCGATCGTATGAAGGCCATCATGGCCCGATTGGGCGTACCGCGTGGTGAGCCGATCGAGGCGGGGATGGTCTCTCGGTCAATTGAGTCGGCTCAGCGCAAGGTGGAGAACCGCAACTTCGATATGCGTAAGCAGCTCCTTGAATATGATGACGTCGCCAACGAGCAGCGCAAGATCATTTACAGCCAGCGCAATGAAATTCTCGAAAGCGATGACCTTTCCGGGTTGGTGGGCAGCCTTCGGCAGGGCATGATGAACGAGGTGGCGCGGGCCCATGTTCCGGTGGAAAGCGTGGAGGAGCAATGGGATCTGGAAGGACTGTCCCGGGTACTGAAAGAGGAATGGCGCCTGCCGCTCGATGTCGTCGCATTTGCCCACCATAAAGACGACATTGACGATGAGGATATCGCCCAATTTGTGGTGACGTCTGCCGATGAGGCTTATCGCATAAAAGTCGATCCGGTGGGTCGTGACGCGTTCAACGGATTTGAGCGCTCAGTATTGCTGCAGGCCATGGACACGACCTGGCGTGAACATCTCGCCGCATTGGATCATTTGCGTCAGGGCATCCATCTGCGGGGGTATGCCCAGAAAAATCCAAAACAGGAATACAAGCGGGAAGCCTTCGCCTTGTTCGAACAGACCCTGGATAAGATTCGCCACGACGTGACTCAGGTACTGTTGAGCGTGGAAGTTCAGACCGCGGAACAGGTCGCCCAGGCGATGCCCGAGGCCCCTAAGCTGGCCGATGTGCAATATCAAAAGCCGGATTTCGATGCGCAGGCCGCCCTGTCCGGTGAGGATCCCGAGGCCCTGGCCTTGGCCGCCCAGCAACCGATCGTGGAGGCGTCCGAGTCGTCGCGGTCGGACAGTGTTGAGCAGGTCCGCCGCAGTGAACCCAAAGTGGGCCGCAATGATCCTTGCCCGTGCGGTTCCGGTAAGAAGTACAAGCAGTGTCATGGCCGACTGGCCTGAACTGACGCTGGAGGATGGTGTCCACGTGATGATCAGCGATGCCGGTTAATCTTCCTGTTCCGGATCCCTCTGATCTGCATTCGGTGGCCGGGTTGTCCTTGGGTGTGGCCAGTGCGGGCATTCGTAAAGGCGGTCGTAAAGATGTCCTGGTCGTGTCATTGGCCGCGGGCAGCACGGTGGCCGGTGTCTTCACCCAGAACGCGTTTTGTGCGGCACCTGTCCAGGTGTGCAAGGCGCATCTCGCGGGCGCGATGGCCGGGTCTGGGATCCGTGCCTGGGTAGTCAATACGGGCTGTGCCAATGCGGGGACCGGGGCGATGGGTGTGCAGAACGCCAACGATACCTGCGCCCACGTGTCGGCCAGACTCCAGATCGCATCGGATCAGGTCCTGCCATTTTCCACCGGAGTGATTCTTGAACATCTTCCGATGGATAAATTACGCACGGGCATCGACCAGGCCTGCGCAGGGCTCGGACACGCGAATTGGCTCGACGCGGCGCAGGCCATTATGACGACCGACACGCAGCCGAAGGCCGCCTCTGTCCAAGTGCGGGTGCAGGGAAGGGTCGTGACCGTGACCGGAATTTCCAAAGGGGCCGGCATGATTCGTCCCAACATGGCCACGATGCTCGGCTATGTGGCCACGGATGCGGCCGTATCCCCGGAACTTCTGTCCGCGTTAGTGAAAGACGCCGCAGACGAGTCCTTCAATGCCATTACGATTGATGGCGACACATCGACCAACGATTCTTTTGTGGTGGCCGCGACGGGTCAAAGCGGTGCCGTTTTCGATTCAGAGCGCGCGCAGGACTGGCCTGTTTTCCGGGAGGCGTTGATCGACGTCAGCCGCAGGCTTGCCCAGGCGATCGTTCGGGATGGGGAGGGTGCGACTAAATTCATCACGGTGCGCGTGACCCAGGCGCGATCCCGAGAGGAGGCACGCCAGGTGGCCTACGCGATTGCCCACTCGCCCCTTGTGAAGACCGCATTCTTCGCCAGCGATCCGAATCTCGGCCGCATTCTGGCCGCCATTGGCTACAGCGGTGTGCCCGGTTTGGAGGTAACGCCCATTCGGGTGTTTCTGGATCACGTTCTCGTCGCAGAACATGGTGGGCGGGCAAGCGCCTATACCGAGGCGGACGGGCAGCGGGTGATGCAGCAATCCGAGATCACGGTCACGGTGGCCTTGATGCGCGGAGAGGCTCAGGCCACGGTGTACACCTGCGATTTATCCCACGAGTATGTATCGATCAATGCGGATTACCGATCATGAACGAGCTCTTGGTCAAACTGAACGCCTATCTTCCGGCCATGCCCCCACCGCCGGATTTCGCGACAACTCACGCCTTTCGATGGGTGCGACGGTCGACGTTGTTGGGGCATGTGTCTTACTTAGAACCGGTCCGTCATTTCGCCGCAATTCGCTTTTCGGATCTTCAGCATATTGAGCGTCAACGCCAGCTGATCGAACAGAACACGCGGCAATTTCTGATGCAGAAACCGGCCAATAATGTTCTGATGACGGGTGCCCGTGGTACGGGCAAGTCGTCGTTGGTCAGGGCCTGCCTGACGGAATTCGCCCATCAGGGGCTGCGACTGATCGAAGTCGAAAAGCAGGACCTCTTGGATCTGGCGCGTATTGTGGAGGCCGTGGCCCAGCAGCCATACCGATTCATTGTTTTTTGTGATGACCTCTCGTTTGAGACCGGTGATGCCGGCTATAAGGCACTGAAAACCGTGCTGGACGGATCCGTGGCCGCCCAATCCGAGAATCTGCTGGTGTATGCCACATCAAACCGCCGTCACCTGATGCCAGAGCACATGCGGGAGAACCTCGAGACGCGCTATGAGGCCAATGGGGAGATCCACCCCGGTGAGAGTGTCGAGGAAAAGGTCTCGCTCTCCGAGCGGTTTGGTCTGTGGGTATCGTTCTACAGTTTTAACCAGCAGGATTACCTGGACATCGTCACCCATTGGCTCATGGAGTTCGGTTGTGATGCGACCAGTCGGGAGGCGGCACGACAGCCGGCACTGCAGTGGGCGCTGGAGCGTGGATCACGTTCGGGGCGTGTCGCCCTGCATTTCGCCCGGGACTGGGCAGGCCGGCATTGAACGCCGATACGGCGAGGGTGGCTGTCGTGGTGGGATTGATGCATCGAGACGATGGGGCGGTGCTGATGACCTCACGGCCGCCTCGAAAAGTCTATGAAGGTTACTGGGAGTTTCCGGGTGGGAAAGTGGAGCCCCATGAGACGGCCGCGCAGGCCCTGCATCGCGAGCTTCAGGAAGAGATTGGTGTCGAGGTGACCGCCCATGAACCGGCCTGGATGGTGTCGCATGATTATGCGCATGCCCATGTCGATCTTCACTTCTACTGGGTGACCTCGTGGCGGGGGGATCCGCAACCGTTGGAGTGCCAACAGATCATCTGGGTGCGCCCGGGCGAGGCGTGGCCGTATCCCGTGTTGCCCGCCAGCGTGCCCTTATTGGATCGTATTCAATCGACCGCCTGCACTCGATCGTAAGGCACGGCCGGTGCCATCGGACCGTTAGAAATTACACAAGGTGAGCTGGAAAGGAATGTCCTGCTCAATGGCCTTCAGGTGCATCGAGGAATCCGGTTGCCGAAACCGCACCGACACCACGTATTTATTTGCGCTGATTTCCGCCACCACTTCCGGTTGCTTGGGCACCGCGACACGAATGATCTGGATCTGTCGGCCATCCATCGACAACTCGAAATAACCGCGCGTGGCCAGGTAGGAGTCGGGTTGGGTTCCTTCGCGTAACAATCTCAGCACGACGTCCACGCCATCGAATACCGGTTGCAGCGTGCCCAACCAGGCATGGAGCATCGCCTGTCGGACATCGGCGGAGCGATGGAGCCACACGTGCAGCGACGGCACATCAAACTCGCAGATTCCCCCCGGTATTCCGAAGCGTCCTTTGACGAGCTGAAGCCACTCATGTTCGGCAATGTGCTGCCCAAGACGGGTCTGGGCGACGGAGAGGTCATTGAAGATCTGTGCGATCCGGTTCAGAAGTTCCTCCAGGGCCTCGTTGGAGACCCCTGGTTTACCGGCGAACTGATTTAGCCGTCCGCGTTGACGTTCGAGCTCCTGCAGCAGTTCGGACTTGATGTCCCCCCGGCCGCCGACAAGATCAAACAGCTCAAACACGGACCACAGGGCGGCGATATGGGCCGTGGTGGATGTCTGGTGGGTGAATTCATGACAACGCTTGGCCAGACTCTCGATGCGAAGCAGTGATCGAATGCGCTCATTGCAGGGAAATTCAAAGGTCATCCAACCCGGGGGGGCAGCAATGGCGGTCGCGGTCGGATCACTCATCACGCAATTATGGCTGAATTAAGCGTGCATGAAGGGAGCGCACCTGCTGGGCCAGATCATCGATGGGACCTGCGTTCGTCAACACGTGATCGGCAATGGCCCGCCGTTGCTGCCGTGAGGCCTGCGCCGCCATGATCGACTGGACCTGTTCCCGACTCAGCGGACTGCGTCGCATCACCCGCTCCAATTGGGTGTGCTCGGGGCAGTCGACCACGATCACGGCATGGGGCGTGATGGGCGATGGGGTGTGTGCCCGCTGCTCTGTCCAAAGGGGCACCACATAAAGGGCATATGGCCCGGGCGCGTTGGCCAGTGCCGCCGCCGCCAGGGCCTGGATCTTGGGGTGCAAGATGCGTTCCAGTTGTTCTCGCTCGGCCGGGTGTTGGAACGCACGTGCACGCATCGCCTTGCGATCCAGTCCCCCATCCGGGGCGATGACCTCCGGGCCAAACGCCGCGAGAATCTCGGGGATGGCCGCGCCTCCTGGGCCGGAGAGCCGGTGCGAGAGATCGTCGGCATCCACCACCGAAACCCCCAGTTGGCCAAAGAGCCCTGCCGCGAGACTTTTCCCGGACCCAATGCCCCCGGTCAAAATGACGATGCGCTCAGCCAAGATGCCACCATGCGACGCATAGCCCGATGCCCAGTGCTGGTCCAAAGGGGATTTCCTGTTGCCACCATCCGGCACCGACGGCATCGGCACGTTCGGCAGGCGATGACGGTCGTGTCAAGGCGCGCAGAAGCACCGTACCGATCAGGGCAGTGGCGCTCGCAATCAATAGCGCGACCGGTAGCATCTGCCACCCCAGCCAGGCCCCCATGCCCGCGGTCATGAACAGATCACCCCGTCCGAGGCCTTCATGGGCGCGCCAGCGCTGGGCGGCCCAGCGCAGAGACCATAGTCCGGCATAGCCGGTCAGCCCACCGATGAGACTATCCACGATATCTATATGGTCGAGGATGACACTGGCCATCAGGCCGAGTGCCATCAACAGGATGGTCAGCGCATCGGGCAGGAGTCGACAGGCCAGGTCAATCCGCGTCAACGCCACGACGAGGGAGAGCAGCATGCCGGTCAGGAGGGCCCATGGCGCATCGCCAAGACGGTCAGGCGTTAAGACGCTGATCACGATACCGGCCGCGATGGTGATCCACCAGGTGGTCAATGGCACGCGTCGCAAGGCATGTGCGGCCTCGGTCCCAATCCATCGGGCGGTGTCGCGCGCCCCCCATTGGCACCATAACGGTAGGCTCACCACGCTGGTGCCGACAAGGAGTGCAACCTGCCAAAACACCGGGCGTTATTCCGGTTGAGGGGTTGGCCGCATCAGGCGCACGCGTCGGATCAGACGGCCCTGGGTCTGCAGGATTTCCATTGGCACATCCGAAATCTTGACGGACACATGGGCGTCGGGGAGTTCCTGCAGGGTTTCCAAGAGCAGTCCGTTCAGAGTGCGGGCGCCATCGATGGGAAGCGCGATGCCCAGCCGTCGATTTAATTCGCGCACCGGTGATGTGCCGTCCACGATCACACTGCCGTCATCCTCCCAGGTCACTCCGCTCGGCGCAGTCCCCGGTGCGTGGGTCGTGAACTCGCCGACGAGTTCCTCGACGATGTCTTCCAAGGTGACCAGCCCCTCGATTTCACCGTACTCGTCGACCACCAGGGCGATGCGTTGTTTGTTTTCCTGGAAGTACTGCATCTGAGTGAACAGCGGTGTACCGCTGGGCACAAAGTAGGGCTCGATCAGATGCTCACGGACGGCCTCCTGGGTCAGCTCCTCGCGCGACACGAGTGCGAGTGCTTTACGGACATGAAGAATTCCGACGATGTTGTGAATATCACCTTCGAATACGGGCAGCTTGTTATGAAAGCAGGTCGAGAGTTGATCGATGAGTGCCTGTGGATCCGACTCAAGATCAAGCGCCTCGATACGACTGCGGGGGATCATGACGTCATCGACGGTCAGGTCCTCAATGTCGAATAAGTTGAGCATGATGGAGCGGTGCTTGGCCGGGATCATACGGGTGGACTCCAGAATCGCTGTTCGCAGTTCCTGCGGTGACATGGCCTGATTCCCGGACGGGGTCTCGGTTAATTTCTTCAGGCCCAGCACCCGCAAGAGACCGGACACCACGCTGTTGACCACCACCACCAAGGGATAACCAAATCGCACCATGGGGGCGAGCACCAGACTGGTGGCCATCGCGATCGGTTCGGGACGGCTGGCCCCGACGATCTTGGGCGTGATTTCCGCAAACACGATGATGGCGAAGGCCACGGCACCGGTGGCGGTGGCCAGCACGGTGTCGTTGTTGCCGAAGGACTGAATGGCCAACGCCGTAACCAGTGCGGTGAGCGCCGAGTTCACCACGTTATTGCCCAGCAGAATCGTGGCCAGTAAGCGGTCGGTTTGGTTCAGTAAACCCAGCACGCGCTTCGCGCCGCCTTTGCCCTGTTGGGCGAGGTGCCGAAGACGGTAACGATTCACGGCCATCATGCTGGTCTCAGAAATCGAGAAAAAGCCCGAGATCAGCAGCAGGACAATAATGGCGATGAGGTGGGTCCAGAGCGGCAGCTGATTCAATCCGATCGCCCTTTTAACTGGTCGGGGTGAGAGGATTCGAACCTCCGACTCCTGCGTCCCGAACGCAGTACTCTACCAGGCTGAGCTACACCCCGAAATGAAGCCGGCAGTCTATCAGAACCGACCATGTGATCCACGGTGTGGACGATTGTCACGACGTGGGAGTTGATTTTTCACGCCCTAATGTCTCCGCTCAAGCACGAACGTCAGCAGGTCCAGTAACGCCTGTTTATGGGTCGAGTCATCGAGAATCGACAGTGCGGATCGGGCCAGCGCGCATTCGCGCTGCGCGCAGTCTAGGGTGTACTGCATGGCCCCGGTCCGATGGATGGCGGCCACGACCGCCTCGAATCGGGCCTCGTCCGGTTCGGAGATCGCGTTGCGCACCAGTTGCCGCTCTTCGTCGGTGCCGCTGGCCATGACCCGAATGAGCGGCAGCGTGGGCTTGCCCTCGCGTAGATCGTCGCCCAGGCGCTTTCCGATCTCGGCTTCGGAGCCCGCGTAATCCAATGCATCGTCAATAAGCTGGAATGCGGTGCCGAGGTGTCGGCCGTAGGCGGCGCAACCCTCCACGACGGGGGCCGGGGCATTCGCGAGCACGGCGGGCACCTTGGCCGCTGCTTCGAATAATTTGGCGGTCTTGAATCGGATCACCTGCAGGTAACGCTCCTCGGTGACATCGGGATCTTGGCAGTTCATCAACTGCAGTACCTCGCCCTCCGAGATGATGTTCGTGCTTTCGGCCATCACCGCCATCACGTCGGCCGATCCGACTTCCACCATCATTTGGAAGGCGCGGGAGTACAAGAAATCCCCGACCAGAACGCTGGCCGCGTTGCCAAAGAGCACGTTGGCCGTCGGCCGGCCTCGGCGAAGTCCGGATTCATCCACCACATCGTCATGAAGCAGGGTCGCGGTATGAATAAACTCCACCACGGCGGCCATCGTGGCGGCGTGGTCGGCCGAGAGTTTCGCGAGGGGGATCCCATTTTTTTGTAAGTGAGCACTCATTGCCCCAGAAACCATCAGCAATAGGGCTGGTCGTACGCGCTTGCCTCCGCTTTGAATAATGTATTCGGAGATCTGGCCGATCAGAACGACCTCGGAGGCAAGCCGGGTGCGGATGACCTGATCCACCGCGGCCATCTCCCGGGAGACGATCGTCTGGGGGCCGGCCGCCGCGTGGCCCGACTCGGGGCCTGGGGCAATGGGGGAAACAATGGCATTCACCGACGAAATTATGACATTGCGCGGGGTGGCCTCCGGCGGCGCCCGGAACCGGGGTATTGGGCCAGAATCATTTGACAAAACAGTCACTTAGCTCTAGAGTTTCGGGTTCTCGATCACGGCATTGCAGTTCGGGAGGCAGTGCCAACTAAAACGCAGCAGCGCAATAACAACGCAACAGCAACGCAACAGCAAAGGTTCACCATGTACGCCGTAATCAAAACCGGGGGCAAGCAATACCGTGTGAGTCCCGGAATGACTCTTAAAGTGGAAAGCCTCAATGCCGATGTGGGCAGCCAGGTGGTGCTCGATCAGGTGTTGGCCGTGGGCGAGGGCGATGCCGTGGTGGTGGGGGCTCCCCGGGTCCAGGGCGCATCGGTGCAGGCCACCGTGGTCTCCCATGGTCGGCACGACAAGGTACGCATCTTCAAGCATCGTCGTCGTAAGCATTACGCCAAGACCCAGGGTCATCGGCAGAATTACACTGAACTCAACATTACCGATATCAAGAAGTAAGCAGGCAAAATGGCACAGAAAAAAGGCGGCGGCAGTACGCGAAACGGTCGGGACTCAGAGGCAAAACGGCTGGGTGTGAAGGTATTTGGTGGCGAGCAGATCGCCGCCGGAAGCATTATCGTGCGGCAGCGTGGCACCCAGTTCCATGCGGGTGAAAATGTGGGCATGGGCAAAGACCATACCTTGTTTGCCCTGACCCATGGAAAAGTGAAGTTTGCAGTGCGTGGCCCATTGAACCGTTCCACGGTCAGTGTGTTGGCGGACTAAGCCCTTTTCGCAGCAGAACGAGAAAAGCCCCGCCTCAAAAGCGGGGTTTTTTTATTGATGAAATTTATAGACGAAGCAACGATCGAGGTGCATGCGGGCAATGGCGGCAACGGCATTGTGGCGTTTCGTCGCGAAAAATTTATTCCCAAGGGGGGTCCCAGTGGTGGCGATGGCGGACGCGGTGGTTCGGTCCTGGCCATGGCGGACCGCAACATCAACACACTGATCGATTATCGGTATGCCCGGCTCCACCGTGCCAAAGGCGGCGAGCATGGGCAGGGGTCCGATCGTTATGGTGCGGCGGCCGAAGACATCATGCTGCGCATGCCCGTGGGTACGGTGATCGCCGATGCCGACTCGGGTGAACTGATCGCAGATCTGTCCATGGACGCTCAGGTGGTCGTGCTTGCGAGAGGCGGCCGCGGCGGATTGGGCAATCTCCACTTCAAATCGAGCACTAACCGTGCGCCGCGTCAGGCGACCAAGGGCACGGAAGGGGAACACCGGAGGTTGAAGCTGGAGCTGAAAGTGCTGGCCGATGTGGGGCTGCTCGGCCTTCCTAACGCGGGTAAGTCCACATTGATTGCGGCCTGCTCGAATGCCCGGCCGAAGATCGCCGATTATCCGTTCACGACCCTGCATCCGAACCTCGGTGTGGTGCGCACGGGCCCGGCGCGCAGTTTTGTCATGGCGGACATTCCGGGATTGATTGAAGGGGCGGCGGAAGGGGCGGGGCTGGGCCATCAGTTCCTGCGCCATCTTCAACGCACGCGTTTGTTACTTCACATCGTGGACATCTGCCCCCCGGGCAGTGACGCGATGTCCGCCGAGGGACGCACGTTGCTGGTCAAGCGATTAGCCGCCGAGATCAAAGCCTTGGTGGCGGAATTGAAGCGTTACGACGCGGCGTTGGCGAAGAAACCACGGTGGATTGTGCTCAACAAAATCGATCTCATCCCCGCGGCAGACCGTGAGGTCATTCTGAATGCGCTGCTGAAAGCCCTGCGCACGAAGGCGCCGGGATATTGTGTGTCCGGCGTGACGCGCGAGGGAAGCGACGACCTGATGCACGAGATTCAGCGCTGGCTGGATGCGCAGCGCATTGCTGAGATCGCGTCGGCGACACCGGACGTGCGGTTTGTGGATCAGGAGACCGATCGTGCCGAATCCTAAGACGCAGGAACGACGCGTCGTGCGATCGGCACAACGGTGGGTCGTCAAAATCGGCTCCAGTCTGGTGACCGATGGGGGCAAGGGCATTGATCCCGAGGCCATCGCCCGTTGGGCGGCACAGATCGCCGCCTTGCGCGCACAGGGCCGCGAAGTCTTGTTGGTGTCCAGCGGGGCGATTGCCGAGGGGATGAAACGCTTAGGGTGGGTATCGCGTCCGCATGAGATTCATGAATTGCAGGCCGCTGCCGCCGTGGGCCAGATGGGTCTGGCCCAGGCCTATGAATCCGGATTTTCCAAGTGGCGCTTGAAGACCGCGCAGATTCTGCTGACCCACGAGGACATTGCAGATCGGCGTCGTTACCTCAACGCCCGATCGACCATCCACACCTTACTCCAATACGGGGTGGTGCCGATCATCAACGAAAACGATACGGTCGTGACCGACGAGATCAAACTGGGGGATAACGATACCTTGGGGGCCTTGGTCACGAATCTGATCGAGGCCGATGTGCTGGTGATTCTCACGGATCAAGAGGGATTGTTCACCGCGGATCCGCGCAAGGACGCGTCGGCCACCTTGGTGGAATTCGGTCAGGCCATGGATCCTCAGTGGATGGCGATGGCCGGCGGGGCCGGCAGCGGGATTGGCAAGGGCGGGATGGTGACCAAAGTCCGCGCCGCACAGCGCGCTGCGCGCAGTGGGGCGGCCACCGTGATTGCCAGCGGCCGTGAACCCGATGTGTTGTTGCGCTTAGCGACCGGGGAGTCGGTCGGCACCTGTTTGGTGGCCGATCTGGCGCCGATGGCCGCCAAGAAGCAGTGGATGGCCGATCAGTTGCAGCTGCGCGGGCGGCTTTTGTTGGATGCCGGCGCGGTCAAAGTCTTGTTGGAGCAGGGCAAGAGTCTGCTGCCCATTGGGGTGGCCGCGGTCGACGGTGAATTTGAGCGCGGCGATGTCGTGGCCTGCATGGCACCGGATGGCCGTGAAATCGCCCGCGGACTCGTCAACTATGGGGCTTCGGATGCCCGCCGGATTCTGCGTAAACCATCCCACGAGATTGAGGCGATCCTCGGATTTATGGAGGAAAACGAACTGATTCATCGGGACAATCTGATTCTGATCGAGCCGTGATGGTGATCATGGCGGCTGGCGGGTAATGTATCCCCGTCGCGACCTGTGCCGGCCATCGGGAGTGTTACCGGTCTTTTTTCTGCGCGCCGCCCATCATGGCCGTGGCGATCTGCAGGCCGGCTTCCACCGCCTGATCCACGGCCTGGGTGAAGGTCTCTGTCGCGAGCCGATGCATCCGAACGAGTTCATCGTCGGTAAAAATGAAGCGGGAGAGTTCATCCAGCGCCGATTTATAGACGCCACGTTTGAATTCAATGACGGAGTCCAACGGAATCCAGAAGTCATGCCAACGCCAGGCATCAAACTCGGGTTTCTCGAAATCGCACTTGAGCGTCACGTCCGAGTCCTGGCCAAGCATCTTGAGCAGAAACCAGATCTGTTTCTGGCCGCGATAGTGCCCGCGCCATTCCCGGCGCACCCAGCGCTCGGGCACATCGTAGTGAAGCCAGTCTCGCGTGCGCCCGATGATTTCCACATGATGCGGTTTGAGTCCTGTTTCCTCTTCGAGCTCACGGTACATGGCCTGCTCGGGGTCTTCGCCCGATTTGATGCCGCCCTGCGGAAACTGCCAGGAATGCTCGCGCACACGCTTGCCCCAGAAGACCTGACGCTTGTCATTGATCAGAACGATGCCGACATTGGGCCGGTACCCGTGTTCATCCAGCATGGCAGTGGGATTGGGATCCGATAGGGCAATTAATCATAGAATTGCAGGGATTATAAGAGGGCTTTTATGCGCATTTCCCGCTTTCATTTCCAGACCTTGAAAGAAGACCCGTCGGATGCCGAGGTCATCAGCCATAAGTTGATGTTGCGCGCCTCCATGATCCGCAGACTCGGAGCAGGCATCTATAACTACATGCCTTTGGGATTGCGGGTGATTCGTAAAGTCGAGGCCATTATCCGAGAGGAAATGAATGCGTCGGGCGCCATTGAGCTGCTTATGCCGTTGGTGCAGCCGGCGGAACTCTGGATGGAAACCGGACGCTGGGACAAGATGGGTCCGGAATTGCTGCGCGTAAAGGATCGGCATGGCCGTGATTTTGCGATCCAACCCACATCGGAAGAGGTCATCACAGACATCGCCCGCCAGGAATTGAAGAGCTGGCGTCAGCTGCCCAAAAACTTCTATCACATTCAGACTAAGTTTCGCGATGAGCGCCGTCCGCGTTTTGGTGTGATGCGTGGCCGCGAGTTCACGATGAAGGATGCTTACTCGTTTGATCGTGATGTGGCCGGTGCTGAGAAGAGCTATGACATCATGTTTCAGTGCTACTGCCGTATCTTTGATCGACTGGGTCTGACCTACCGTGCCGTGGCGGCCGATACCGGTGCGATCGGCGGTTCGCGCTCCCACGAGTTTCAGGTGATTGCGGATACGGGCGAGGACGCCATCGTCTACTGCCCGAATTCCGACTATGCCGCCAATATTGAACTGGCCGAGGGGCTGCCCTTGATGGCCACGCGCGGCGCGGCCACGCAGTCGATGCAGGTCGTGCCCACGCCGGGCAAATCCACCTGCCCGGAGGTCGCCGCCTTGCTGGGCATGGCCGTCGCCTCCACGGTGAAGTCGATCGTGCTGGCCACGGACACGAAAAATGAAGGTGGCGATATCGAGGCCACCCGAATCTGGTGCCTGCTGCTGCGGGGCGATCATGATCTGAACGAGGTCAAAGCGGGCAAAGTGCCAGGGTTAAATAATGGTTTTCGTTTTGCCACGGCCGAGGAAATCGAGATCCACTTCGGTTGCAAACCCGGCTTTCTGGGTCCGGTCGGTCTGCCCGCGTCGGTGACGGTTGTGGCCGATCGAACGGTGGTCAACATGAGCGATTTCGTCACGGGGGCCAATCAGTGGGATCACCACCTTCGTGGCGTGAACTGGGGACGCGATCTTCCGGAGCCCGCTGTAGTGGCCGATATTCGTAACGTGCGCGAAGGGGATCCTTCCCCTGATGGCAAGGGGTTGCTCGCCATTCAGCGCGGCATCGAAGTCGGGCATGTGTTTTACCTGGGCAGTAAGTATTCCGAGGCGATGAAGGCCACTTACCTCGATGAGACCGGCAAGCCCGCGCTCATGGAGATGGGCTGTTATGGCATTGGCGTGACCCGAATTGTCGGAGCGGCCATTGAGCAGAACCATGATGACAAGGGCATCATGTGGCCGGCCGCCATTGCCCCCTTTGAGGTGGTGGTATGCCCGGTCGGCGCCGCCAAGTCGGCCTTGGTCCAACAGGAAAGTGACGCCATTTATCAGGAACTCCTGGCTGCGGGCATTGACGTGGCCTTGGATGATCGCGACGAGCGCCCTGGCGCCATGTTTGCCGATTGGGAACTGATCGGTGTGCCCGTTCGCATCACCGTGGGGGAACGTTCCTTGAAGGAGGGCAGGCTGGAATTGCTCACGCGCAAGGGCATGGTGGCCTCAACGTGTGCGCGTGGGGATGTGCTGTCTGCGGTACGGGCACTGATGACGAGAGGAGATTGAGCATGAACGCACCGGATCAACCGTTCGTACTGCGTGAGGACCGTGACGGGATCGCCACGCTCACCATGAATCGTGGCGATCGCTTTAACCCATTATCGGCCGGGATGATCGCCGCCATGGTGGACCTGTTGGAGGGGATCGCCCGTGACGCCTCCACGCGCGTGGTGATTCTTAAAGGAGGCGGTCGCGGTTTTTGTGCGGGTCACGACCTCAAGGAAATGCAGGCCAATCGCAGTGAGACCTGGTTAAACGCCATGTTCGAGAGCTGCAGCGACCTGATGATCCGGATGACCCAGCTGCCACAGCCGGTGATCGCCCAAGTCCACGGCATTGCCACGGCGGCCGGATGTCAGCTCACCTCGATGTGTGATCTGGCCGTTGCGGCAAGCGACGCGAAGTTTGCGCTGCCAGGAGTCAATGTGGGGCTTTTCTGCTCTACCCCGGCCGTCGGCGTGGCGCGCAATATCGGACGCAAGCGCGTGATGGAGATGTTGCTGTTGGGCGAACCGATTACGGCGCAAACCGCATTGGAATGGGGGTTGGTGAATCGCGTGGTGCCCGCGGACCGGCTCGAGGCGGAGACCCGTCATCTCGCGGAGCGCATTGCCTCCAAGAGTGCGGCAGTGATTGCGATGGGTAAAAAAGCGCTTTATCAACAGATGGACAAGACTCTGTCGGGCGCTTATGCCATGACCGGCGATACGATGGCGTGCAATATGTTGTTGCAGGATAACCAGGAAGGCATCGACGCCTTTCTGAACAAGCGACATCCGCGATGGGCCCACCGGTGAGTGCACCACTCCCGATCCATAGAAAACGCCCGACTCGTCGGGCGTTTTCTATGGTGCAGGTGGACCGTGACCGCGCAGAAGGCGGTCCCGACGGTCCGCTCGGGTGGCCGGGTCTTACTTGACCGAGGCGAGGGCCTTCTCGGCCTTGTCCACGAGCGGCGCCCCGATCTGTGACTTCCACTTGTCGTAAACGCCGCGCGTTGCTTTCACGAATGCATCGCGGTCCGCCGCGCTCGGTGTCGTGACTTTTACGCCCAGGCCTTCAATGGTCTTGAGCAGCGGTTTGCCGGGTTCGACCAGACCGGTTCGGGCGATCGCAATTTCCTGCTTGCCGGCGTCAATCGCCGCCTTGCGGACAATCTCACGATCTTCGGCCGACCAGCTGTTCCAGACCTCCTTGTTCACCACGAAGATCAGCGGATCCACCATGTAACCCCACATGGTCAGATGCTTTTGCGCCACGGTGTGGAGTTTGGCGGCGGTAAAAATCGTCAGAGGATTCTCCTGGCCATCGACCGCGCCGGAGGCGAGTGCCGGCTGGGTGTCGGCCCAACTCATCTGCACCGGGTTGGCCCCGAGCGCAGTGAACATATCGATAAAGAGGGGAGAGCCCACCACGCGGATCTTCATGCCTTTCAAATCGGCCGGTTTGCGGATCTCGCGTTTGGAGTTGGACAGCTCACGAAAACCGTTTTCCCCCCAGGCCAGCGGCACGACGCCGGCCTTTTCGAGCGTGGCAAACATATCCTTGCCGACCTCGCCACCCGTCAGTGCATCAATCGATTTAAAGTCCTTGACCAGAAAGGGCAGGGAGAAGAGATTGAGCTCTTTGACTTGGGGGGACCAGTTGATCGAAGAACCTATGGCCAGATCAATCACACCCTGACGAATGGCGGTGAACTCGCGGGTCTGGTCGCCACCCACCAGTGAGGTGCCCGGATACATCTTGATATTGATGCGCCCTTTCGTGCGTTCACGCACCAGGTCTGCCCAAATGTCGCCGCCCTTTCCCCAGGGGAAGGCGTTGCCCAACACCACGGACAATTTGTACTCCGCCTTGTAGCCGGCGGGCAAGGCCTGCTGCTGCGCGTGGGCCACGCCCATGCACAGACCCAGGGCCGTGCCGAATACGGCAAGTCGTCGTGCCATCGAATGTGTCAACACCATCATCTGAACTACTCCTTTTTGTTTAAAACGCGATTCTTTTTTAATAGCCCATGGATCTGGGCAGCCAGAGCGCCAATTCAGGGGCCACGACGATCGCCGCGACGGCCACCAACACCGCCCCCACAAACCACCAGACCCACGGAAATGTCTGCTCGATCGAGACGTTGGCCATTTTGCACGAGACCATCAGGTTGACGGCCAACGGCGGCGTGAACTGGCCGACCGCCACCATCATGGTCATCAGAATACCAAACCATACGGGATCCCAGCCGTAGGCGCGCACAAATGGTGTGAGCAGTGGCACAAAGATCAGGAAGATCGAGACCCCATCCAGGAACATGCCGACGATGAGCAGGAGCAGCACAATGCAGGTCAGTGCCGCGGTGCTGGGAATGCCACTGGAGAGAATGGTCTTGGCGATGGGATCAATGATCGACAGCGTGGATAGGGAATAGGCGAAGATCGAGGCCAGTCCGATGATCATCAGAATGACGGCGGAGAGTTCTGCCGCCTCTCGGAAAATTGGGCCGAGATCACGCCAGGCGATCGTGCGATGAATCACCATGCCGACCAACAGTCCATAGCCAACGGCCACCGCGGCCGCTTCGGTCGGTGTAAACCAGCCCAGTCGCATGCCACCCAGAATCAACACCGGGGCAGCGAGCCCCCACGACGCGTCGCGCAGGCTGCGCAGCAGCGGAGGGCGCGGTTCATGGGCTTCGTGAGCACCAAATCCGTGGCGACGGGATAGCCAGACGGCGGGCACCATTAAGGCGAGCCCCACCAGCACCCCTGGAATCATGCCGGCCGCGAAGAGTGCCGGCACGGAGGCCCCCGGCATCAGGATGCTGTACACGATGAGTGCAATGGACGGTGGAATCAGAATATCGGTGGACGCGGCCGCCCCGATGACCGAACCCGAAAATGCGGCGGGGTATCCTGCCCGTGCCATCGCGGCGATCATGACGCCGCCGACGGCGGCCGCATTGGCCGGCCCAGATCCGGAGATGCCGCCCAGGAACATGGCCACGGCAATCGCCACGACCGGAAGCATTCCTGGCCCCCGTCCGACAATGGCGATCGCCAGATTGACCAGACGTTGTGCGACACCGGAGCGGTCAAAGATTGATCCCACCAACACGAACATGGGAAGCGCCAGCAAAGGATATTTCGTCAGTGAGGCGTAGAAGTTCTGGGGCACGGCCAACAGCCCAAAGGTGGCCGTATCGAGATTGGCCAGCGCGATCGCCGCGGCCGCCCCGATGCCCAATGCGACACCGATGGGCACACCGACCAGCATCAGCACGACGAAAAGCCCGAATAACAGCCCGCCAATCATAGACTGCCCGTCTCCGGGTCGTGGTGAGTGATGGGGCCGCTGCGGCGGAACCGTTCGATGGAGCGCGCACACAAAATGCCACAAAAGATCGGCAGCCAGATGGAATACCACCATTTCGGCACACCAATGGCCGGTGAGGTATCACCGAATCGGAATTCATCCCAGGCCATCTGGGCCGAGAGCAGTCCCAACGCCAGAAAAAAGAGGGCGTTGGCGATGGCGGAGAATTTTGCGAACCGTTGTCGACGGGCCGCGCTTCCGGCGTCAAAGAAGAACTCCACGCGTATATGACTGTCGCGCGCGATGGCCGACGCACTGCCGGCCAGGCAGAGCACCAACATCAGAACGCTCGAGATCTCCTCGGTCCATGCAAACGACTGGTCGGTGAAGTAGCGAACAAATACGTTGACCAGGGTGATCACCAGCAGGGCTGCGAGCAATGCACCGCCAATCGTGTCCTCGGGCAGTGGCGCGCTACCGACCCGAGTGGACTTATCGTTTTCCAAATCCACCCATTCCCGGCATCCCGCCCATCCCCTTCATGGCGCCCATCGCCCGCATCATTTTTGCCAGCCCACCTTTTTGCATCTTCTTCATCATGTCCTGCATCTGTTCGAACTGATTCAGCAGTCGGTTGACCTCCTGCACCGAGACGCCGGCACCGGTGGCGATTCGGCGCTTACGGCTGGCTTTCAGCAGTTCCGGATGTTGGCGCTCCTTCGGGGTCATCGCGTTGATGATCCCTTCCATTCGTGGGATGGATTTCTCGGCCGCCGATAGGTCCGCCCCTTTGGCGGCATGTTGCATCTGGGCCGGTAGCTTATCGACCAGTGAGGACAATCCCCCCATGTTGCGCATCTGCCCGATCTGCATCTTGAAGTCATTTAAATCAAAGCGTGCACCGGATTTAAGCTTGTCGGCCATCTTCTGGGCCGACTGCAGGTCCACCGTTTTCTGGGCCTGTTCCACGATGGCGAGGATGTCGCCCATGCCCAGAATACGGTTGGCCATCCGCTCGGCGTCAAAGGCCTCCAGACCGTCTATCTTTTCCGAGGTGCCGACAAATTTGATGGGACAGCCGGTGACCGCACGCACTGAGAGGACTGCGCCACCGCGGGCATCGCCATCGACCTTGGTCAGGGCGACCCCGGTGAGTGGAATCGTGGCGTTGAAGGCCTGAGCCGTGCGCACGGCGTCCTGTCCCTGCATGGCATCGACGGTGAACAGAGTCTCGATGGGCGCTAATGCGGCGTGCAGCCCGGCGATTTCGCGCATCATGGCGTCGTCGATCGCGAGCCGGCCTGCCGTGTCAACCAAAAGCACATCATGCAAGTGCCGTTTGGCATGGTCGACCGCTGCCCGAGCGATCGTTAACGGTGATGCATCGGCGGGCGTGGGATAACAGTCCACTCCGGCCTGCTCGGACACCAGGCGCAATTGCTCAATGGCGGCCGGCCGGTAAACGTCGCACGAGACCGTGAGCACCTTTTTCTTCTGGGTCTCACGCAACCACTTCGCCAGTTTGCCCACAGTGGTGGTCTTGCCCGCACCCTGCAATCCGGCCATCAGCACAATGGCCGGTGGCGCAGTGGCCAGGTTCAGGTGCATGCGCAGTCCACTGGGATCGTGCTCGCCGGACATCAGGGCCACCAGTTCGCGATGCACGACGCCCACGAGCGCCTGTCCGGGCGTGAGGCTGCTCTGGACTTCTTGACCCATCGCCTTTTCCTTGACCCGAGCGATGAAGTCCTTCACCACGTGCAAGGCCACGTCGGCGTCGAGCAGTGCCAGACGCACTTCGCGCAACATGTCCTGCGTATTGGTGTCGGTCAGGCGCGCTTCACCTTTGATGGTTTTAACGACTCTGGCCAGGCGTTCGGTTAGGTTTTCAAGCATGCTGCGCTACACTGCCTCTCTATGGATGGATCATTTTACGGCGCAGTGACCGTATTGGCGGCCGTGGGCTACCTCGGCCTGGTGTGGGTGCATCGGGCCGGTGCCCCAGAGGGCGCGCTCAGTCTCTCCTCCCGCCTGGGCCAGACGGTGTTGCTCCTCGTATTGGCCTTGCACGGCGCCTCCTTGCTCCCGAATTGGTTCTCACGCGAGGGCCTGCAGTTCGGGTTCGCCGTGTCCATTTCTTGGACCCTGTGGCTGGCGGTCTTGTTGCTCTGGGTCGAGTCTTGGTTTCAGCGTTTGCCGCCCATCACACGTGGAATTTTTCTGGTCGCGACCGCGGCCGTGGTGCTGCCTTTATTCTTTCCCGGCCGGTTGCTCACGAGTTCGGTCGACGGCCTGTTTCGGGCCCATCTCTTGCTGGCGATGTTGGCCTACAGCACCTTTACATTGGCCGCGGCCAGCGCGCTGATGATGATTGCCATGGAAAGAGCCCTGCATCAGACCAAGAACTTTTCAATCGACAGGCCCGGTTGGTGGCAGGGGTTGCCTCCGCTCATTGGGCTGGACCAGATGTTGGTGCGTGTGGTGTTCATTGGGTTTGTCCTGATCACCTTTACGCTGATCTCTGGCGTGATGGTGAGCCTGAATCGTGGTTATGGATGGCTGCGCTTTGATCACAAGACGGTCTTCACGATCCTGTCGTGGTGCGCGGCGCTGACGTTATTGCTGGGCCATCGTTGGTGGGGCTGGCGCGGGCGGGTGGCGGCCCGTTGGACCTTGGCCGGATTTCTGGCGCTGCTGATGGCCTATGTGGGCTCGAGCTTTGTGTTGGAAGTGCTGCTCAAACGGCCCTGAGACGAACCCAGACCTGTAAAGGATCGGACATGCTTGGACGGATTCTCATCACCATGGCCTTGGTTGGCATCGGCCTATGGCTCTTAAAAAAAACCCTGGGCAAGCGGACACCGCCGTCCGTCGACCCGGATCCCCGGCAGGCCAAGCTCGTCGCCTGCGCCCATTGCGGGGCCCGGCTTCCCGCGACGGAAGCCGTATGGAAAGAAGGCCAATCGTTTTGCAGCATGACCCACCGCAACCTGGGGCCGAAGTCCTAGCCTATGCACATCGATGCGGACGGCTGGCTGAAGGGCGGGGGGCGGTGCGTGCGATCCCCCCATTGCGATGACCGCCCAGGCAGGGTTGTCGATCTGGTGGTCGTGCATCACATTAGCCTTCCGCCCGGCTGCTATGGCGGACCGGAAATCGAGGCGTTGTTCTGCGGTCAACTCGACTGTGCCCAGCACCCGGCGTTGGCCGATCTGAGTGGCCTGCGGGTGTCGTCGCATTTTCTTATTCGTCGCAGCGGTGAGTTGGTGCAGTTTGTCAGCGTTCATGACCGGGCCTGGCACGCCGGAGTCTCGGAGTTTCAGGGACGTCAGCGTTGCAATGACTTTTCGGTGGGCATTGAACTCGAGGGCAGCGATCGGGAGGCGTTTGAACCGATTCAATACGACACCCTGTTGGCCGTATGCGCCGCACTGCGGACCGCCAATCCCCATCTCGCATGGATCGCGGGTCATAGCGATATCGCACCGGGCCGCAAAACCGATCCAGGACCTCACTTTGACTGGGAGCGCGTGATGGGCATGATGGCCGATCGCGATCTGCCGTTGCAGCGTCCTTTTTGCTGACGCACACGAGGGATTTTCGGTTTCATGCAGGCACTCACTCACTTTTCTGTTCCCTTGTTTTTCGGGCTCTTCCGCGTGGTTTGCTTCCGCAACCCGCGTGGAATCGGTATCCAGAATTTTTCATCCCACGCCCGTGCGGTTTGACGGCGATGGTGGGCCACCTCTTGGGGTTTGCCCCGAAAAAAGTGCTTGCCCCGGCAGGAAGCGGACTACTAGAATTAGGTTGATTTTCATCAAAAAATACTAGATCTAGTGTTTTTCGCATAATTCTTCTGGGAGGGTAGTCATGATGCAATGGGGCGCCGAGTCGCACACACCGTCAACGAGTCAGGGGCAGATGCCGTCGATGGGCATGTCCGCTGACGGCCAGCCGACGGGTCTTTCCGTGCACGCCAGCGCCTCGGACATCAAGGTGATTCGTCGCAATGGTGCGGTTGTAGGATTTGAGCCGGCCAAGATCCAGGTGGCCATGACCAAGGCCTTCCTGGCGGTGCAGGGCAATCAGGGGGCGGCCTCGGCACGGGTGCGTGAGGTGACGGAGGCCCTGACCCAGCAGGTGGTGATGGCGCTCATGCGCCGCCTACCCGCCGGTGGAACCATTCATATTGAGGACATTCAGGACCAGGTCGAGCTCGGACTGATGCGTTCGAGTGAACACGAAGTGGCGCGTGCCTATGTGCTCTACCGTGAGCGCCGCTCACAAGAGCGTGCCCAGGAAAAAGCGGCCAAGGCCAAGAGCGACCCCCAGGCCGCACAGGATCCAGGCTTGTCGATGCTGGTCGACGGCGTCGCCCAACCGCTCAATCATCACTGGCTGCGCGACATTATCGCGGCGGCGTGCACCGGCCTGGGCGACGCCGTGAGCGTGGAGGCGGTGATGGCCGATACCGTGAAGAACCTCTACGACCGTGTTCCCCTGGAAGAGGTCTACAAGTCCGCCATCCTGGCGGCCCGTGCACTCATTGAGAAGGATCCCGCCTATGCCAAAGTCAGCTCCCGTCTGCTGTTGCACACCATTCGCAAGGAGATCCTGCAGACCGAGGTCCCGCAGGCTGAAATGGAGGCACACTATCGGGACTACTTCCCCCGATTCATCAAGAAGGGCATCGAGATTGGCCTTCTGAACGAAGAACTCTCCCGCTTTGATCTGGAAAAGCTGGCCTTGGCCCTGGACGCAAACCGGGATCTCCAGTTTGATTATCTGGGCCTGCAGACCCTCTATGACCGGTACTTTCTGATCGATCGCAATGACCACTTTTCTGGCGAGGGCCGTCGGATTGAAATGCCCCAGGCATTTTTCATGCGGGTGGCGATGGGACTTGCGTTAAACGAGCTGAATCGTGAGGCCCGGGCCATTGAGTTCTACCAGCTGCTGTCGAGCTTTGATTTCATGAGCTCCACGCCCACGCTCTTTAATGCCGGCACCACGCATTCCCAGCTGTCCTCGTGCTATCTGTCCACCGTGGCCGATGACCTGGACGGCATCTACGAGGCCATCAAGGAGAACGCGTTGCTGGCCAAGTATGCGGGCGGTCTGGGCAACGACTGGACGCCGGTGCGCGCACTGGGCAGTTACATCAAGGGGACCAACGGCAAGAGTCAGGGGGTCGTGCCGTTTCTCAAAGTTGTCAACGACACGGCCGTGGCGGTCAACCAGGGCGGCAAGCGTAAGGGCGCCGTCTGTACCTATTTAGAGTCCTGGCACCTGGATGTCGAGGAATTCCTGGAGCTGCGCAAAAACACGGGCGATGACCGTCGCCGTACCCACGACATGAATACCGCCAACTGGATTCCGGACCTGTTCATGAAGCGGGTCATGGAAGCCGGCGAGTGGACCCTGTTCTCGCCGTCCGACGTCCCGGACCTCCACGACAAATTCGGTAAGGCATTCGAGCAGGCGTACACGGCCTATGAGGCCAAGGCGGACCGCGGCGAGATCCGGCACTTCAAGCGGATTCCGGCCCTGTCCTTGTGGCGCAAGATGCTGACGATGTTGTTCGAGACGGGACACCCCTGGATCACCTTTAAAGATCCGTGCAACATCCGCAGCCCGCAGCAGCACGTGGGGGTGGTGCACTCCTCGAACCTGTGCACCGAGATCACCCTGAACACGAACGATACCGAGATCGCGGTCTGCAATCTGGGATCCGTCAACCTGGTCCACCACCTCAAGCCGGCCGTCGGCCGACCCGGGATGGAGCTGGATATCGAGAAGGTGCGCAACACGGTGCGCACGGCCATGCGGATGCTGGATAACGTCATTGATATCAACTATTACGCCGTGGCCAAGGCACGCAACTCCAACATTCGCCACCGTCCGGTGGGTCTGGGCATCATGGGTTTCCAAGAGGCCTTGCATGCGATGCGTGTGCCCTACGCCAGCCAAGAAGCGGTGGAGTTTGCAGACCGCTCCATGGAGGCGGTCTGCTACAACGCCTATTGGGCATCGACCGAATTGGCCGAGGAGCGGGGCGCCTACTCATCCTTCCGCGGATCGCTGTGGGATCGTGGCATTCTGCCGCTGGACACCCTGAAGATGTTGGCGGAAGAGCGGGGCGGGTATGTCGAGGTCGACATGTCGTCCACCCTGGACTGGGAGGCCCTGCGCACTCGGATCCAGTCGGTCGGCATGCGCAATTCGAACTGCGTGGCCATTGCCCCGACGGCGACCATCTCCAACATCGTGGGCATTTCGGCTTCCATTGAGCCGACCTATCAGAACCTCTACGTGAAATCGAACCTTTCCGGAGAGTTCACGGTGGTCAACGAGTACCTGGTGCAGGACCTGAAAAAGCTTGGCCTGTGGGATGAGGTGATGGTGGCCGATCTGAAGTACTTTGATGGCAGCCTGGCCAAGATCGACCGTATCCCCGTGGAACTGCGCAGCCTTTACGCAACGGCCTTTGAGGTGGATACGCGGTGGATGGTCGAGTGTGCGGCACGTCGCCAGAAATGGATCGATCAGGCCCAGTCGCTCAATATCTATATGGCCGGCGCATCCGGTAAAAAGCTGGACGAGACCTACAAGCTGGCCTGGCTGCGGGGCCTGAAGACCACGTACTACCTGCGCACCATGGGCGCGACATCGGCGGAGAAATCCACCATCAGTGCGGGTGAACTCAATGCGGTACCGGTCCATGGCGGCATGGCCGCCGGTGCATCCGGTGCAGCGGCCGTTCCCGCCGCATCGACGGATGCGATGGCGGCGCCCGCGAGCGATGTGAAGTTTTGCTCGATCGACAACCCTGAGTGCGAGGCTTGCCAGTAGAAAAATCGCCCGGGGGTGAAGTGGCAAGAATGCGACATGGGAGGCGCCGCATTCTTGAAATTAAAAATTTTTTAAAAAAATGATTGCATCGTGAAAAATGTTCTTGCATTATTCGCGCTGTGTACAACAACCGAATCTCACGTTGCTTTCATTTGTCGGTTTAGAAGTCCTGATCGTTAATCGTCAAACCCCTCCTGAATGAGGGTCCGAAAGTAAAGTGAGAGTCGAAATGCTGAACTGGGAAGATAGCTCGTCCACCGTTGCACAACCGCCTGTAGGCTTGGCGCCGGCAATTCCGCCCTTTATGTCACAGGGCATGGCCGCTGCTCCGCTGTCGCCGGCGTCCACCGCTGTGAATGGATTGGTGCCCCCGGCGCCCGCAGTGGCGGCCGATGCCACTGCCCGTCGCGTCCGCGTGGAGGACAAGCGGGTCATCAATGCGGGCACCGATGTCAACCAACTGGTCCCCTTCAAATATAAGTGGGCCTGGGAAAAGTACCTGTCGGGATGCGCTAACCACTGGATGCCCCAGGAGATCAATATGTCGCGGGATATCGCGACCTGGAAGGATCCCAATGGCCTGACCGATGATGAGCGCCGCCTGATCAAGCGCAACCTCGGTTTCTTTGTGACTGCCGATTCACTAGCCGCGAACAATATTGTTCTCGGGACCTATCGCCACATCACCGCCCCGGAGTGCCGTCAGTACCTGCTGCGCCAGGCCTTTGAAGAGGCCATTCACACCCACGCCTACCAGTACATCGTGGAATCCCTCGGTCTGGACGAAGCCGAAGTCTTCAATGCCTACCATGAGGTGGCCTCCATCCGGGACAAAGACGAGTTCCTGATCCCCTTCATTGACACCCTGACCGACCCCGAATTCAAGACCGGTACGCCCGAGTCCGATCAAAAGCTGCTCAAGTCGTTGATCGTCTTCGCCTGCATCATGGAAGGGCTTTTCTTTTATGTCGGGTTCGTTCAGATCCTGGCGTTGGGCCGGCAGAACAAGATGACGGGCGCGGCCGAGCAGTATCAGTACATCCTGCGCGATGAGTCGATGCACTGCAATTTCGGCATCGATCTGATCAACACCATTAAATTGGAGAACCCCCACCTCTGGACCCCAGAATTCCGGGAGGAGTTGCGGACCCTGTTCCAGAAGGCAGTCGACCTGGAGTATCGCTACGCCGAGGACACCATGCCCCGTGGCGTGCTGGGACTGAATGCCTCCATGTTCAAGTCTTACCTGCGTTACATCGCAAATCGTCGTTGTCAGCAGATTGGCCTGGAGCCGATTTTTGGCAATGAAGAAAACCCGTTCCCCTGGATGGCCGAAATGGTCGATCTGAAGAAGGAACGCAATTTCTTTGAGACCCGTGTGATCGAGTATCAGACGGGCGGCGCACTGTCCTGGGAGTGAACAAAGGGTGATACCGGGTCTGCGCCATACAGAATTCATTAGCGTTGGGGGTCATTCCTCTTGCGCGAATGAATGGTTCGGACCATCCGGTGCGAATCCCCTTTTAGTTCAAGCTTGAAGGAGTGTTACATGGCTGAAGAAGCAAAGAAGAAAGCAAAGAAGAAGCCCGCAGCGAAGCGTAAGCCGGCTGCTAAGAAAGCAGCAAAGAAGAAAGTTGCTGCGAAGAAGCCGGCCGCCAAGAAGGCAGCGAAGAAGCGCGTTGCTAAGAAAGGCGCAAAGCGTCCTGCCAAGAAGGGTGCGAAGAAAGCCGCTAAGAAAGCCGGTGGCAAGAAGCGTGCTGCTAAGAAAGGCGCGAAGAAAGCTGCTGCTAAGAAAGCCGGTGGCAAGAAGCGGGCTGCTAAAAAAGGTGCCAAGAAGGCCGCTAAGAAGCCTGCGAAGAAGGCCGCTAAGAAAGCCGGTGGCAAGAAGCGTAAGGCAGGCAAGAAGCGTGCTAAGAAAGCCGCTGCTGCTCCTGCAGCCGCTGCAACGCTGTCGAGCACCTGGCCTTTCCCGACGGGCAGCCGTCCTTAAGCCCCTCAATCCGATCACTCGGATTGAAGTTGCTCTAAAAGTCCCGCTTCGGCGGGACTTTTTTATTTCTACGGGTGCTTTGGGGCGTGATGGATTGGCGTCTATCATTGCCGCATGACGATCCTTTGGTTGGCGTTGAAAACCCTGGGCAGCCTATTTGTAGTGGCCTGTGCTCTGCGCGCCTATCTCCAGGCGGTCCGTTTGCACGCCCATAATCCGATCAGCCGACTCACCTTCCAAATGACCGATTGGATCGTTGTGCCCATTCGGCGTTGGGTGCCGGGCTTTGGCGGATTTGACTGGGCCAGCGCCCTGGCGGCCCTGCTCATCGCACTGATGCTGGCGGTCGTGTTTTACTTCCTGATGACCGGCCATCTGTTGACCGATGCAGTCCCGGTGGGAAAGCCGGTGCGGCCGTTCGGTTGGATTGTCGCCCTGGCCGCGTTGTGGGCCGTGCGCTGGTGCCTGCAACTGGCCGTGGTGATCCTGATCGTGGGCGTGGTGATGTCCTGGCTCAGCCCACTGCATCCTCTGAAGCCGGTATTTGATCTGCTGGCGCAACCCATGCTGGCGCCTTTTCGCCGGCTAATGGGCCGGTCGGACCGTCTCGCCCCACGCTCCGCGAGCGGGGCGGCGGGATTCGACCTCTCGCCGATTGGCGCTTTTCTTGTGCTTCAGATCATGGCCGCTGCCGTGGCTGAACTTGAAATGGGCGTGATGCGGCACTTATTTTGACACTCGGGTCACGCCACCACCGCTCACCACCCGAACACGGTCTCCCGTTTTCAGGTCAAGATCAGCCTCTTGCACGATCACACGGACATCCCCGTTGTCATATTTCACGGTCACTTCCAGACCCTCGCGCTGATTCGCGCGCTCCTCGATGGCTTGACCGGCCACGGTACCGGCGATGGCACCGAGTACCGCTCCGATACTGGACTCCCGTTTGCCACTGCTGACTCCGCTGCCAGCGATACCGCCGACGACTGCGCCACCCACGGCACCAATGCCTTTGCTGTCCCGCTGAATGGTGACGGTGCGCACGGCTTCCACGGTGGCCCATCGCACGGTCTGTTCACGTTGTGCGTCGGAGCTGCGATAGACCGACGAGGAACTGCTCTGGGTTGCACAACCAGAGATCACCAGGGGAAGAACAAGTGCCGCACCGATCAGGCGGTATGCATAAGCGCGCATGGCGAAAACCCTTTCCGTTTTACTTTAATAACGCACGAGCGAGCATTTCGGCGCTGTCCGGATACAACATTTTCAGATGGGCGACGACCTGTGTGGGCACCACGGCATGGTTCTGGCCGCCGCGATGGGTGACTTTAATCGCACCCATCACATTGCCAAGCCGGGCACTGTCCAATAGGGAGGCGCCGTGGGCCAGCCCGAACAACAGACCGCCGCGAAACGCATCGCCGCAGCCGGTTGGATCGACGGCCGACTGTCCGAATACCCGCTCAACATCTATGCCTTTGATGTTAGTGCAGCGGGATTGTTCCATCAGATCCACGCCCTCTGCGCCACGCGTGACGATGAGCCCACCGGGCACGCGATGGGCTAATGCCTGCAAGTCGGTGCCGAGCTTCTCCGCCAGCATATGGCCCTCGTAATCATTGACCGCAATCCAGGTGGCGGTGCGGGTGAACTGCTCCAATTCCTGGGCATTAAAAATGGGCATGGCCTGGCCGGGATCGAAGAGGTAAGGCACGCCGCGCTCGTTAAATTCCCGCGCATGGCGCACCATGGCGTCCTTTCCATTAGGGGAGATGATGCCAAGGGAGATCGGCCCTGACGGCAGCCCCACTTCGCCGGCACGATTCATGGCGCCAGGATGAAAGGCCGTGATCTGGTTGTCGTCCAGGTCGGTGGTGATGAATGCCTGGGCGCTGTAGCAGCCCTCGGCACGCAACACCTGGTCGACGTTGATGCCGATCCCACGCAGTCGATCGAGGTAGCCTTCCCCGTCCTTTCCCACGGCCCCGAGCAGGCCACAGTCTTGTCCGAGGCCGCGAAGTGTGTAGGCGATATTGGCGGCGCAACCCCCGAATTCCTGCCGCATATGGGGGGCCAGAAACGCCACGTTCAGCATGTGGGTCTGATCGGGAAGGATGTGGTCTTTGAAGCGGCCTTCGAAGACCATGATGGTGTCAAAAGCAATCGAACCACTGATGTGTACCGTCATGATGCACTCTTAGTAATGAAAATTTTATGGACGATCATAGCGGTCCATGCCCAGGGTGCCGATGCAGACCCAGCCATCGCGTTCGGCGAGCACGTTCAATCCACCGAGATGATGGGCGAAGGGGGTATAGGCCATGAGGATTTCGTCGGCCTGTCGGGCCAGAATCCCGGACAAGAGAAGTGCTCCCCGGGGTCGGGTGAGACGAGTGAGCGCTGGCGCCAGGACCTTGAGGGGCTGGGCCAGAATATTGGCCATGACCAGGTCAAAGGGCCCCGTCAGATCGGCATCGGCATGATGCGTTTGAATCGAGACCTGATTGTCCGCCGCGTTACGGCGTGCGGTGTCCACGGCGATGGGGTCGATATCGACGGCGGTGACATTGCCCACCCCAAGTTTTGCCGCGGCAATCGCCAAAATGCCCGATCCACATCCCATGTCCAGCGCACGCGCCTGGGCCAACGCCGATGCGGTCCAGGTGCCCGAGACGTTGAGCAGTGACTCCAGGCAGAGTTGCGTAGTGGCGTGGCTGCCGGTGCCAAAGGCCATGCCCGGATCCAGACGAATCACAACACCGTGGGCGAGAAACGTGTCGGGCGGATCGACCCAATGCGGGCCCACCCAGAGTTCCTGTCCGATCACGAACGGAGCGAATTGCCGCTGGGTCTCGGATACCCAATCCTTGTCGGTGATGGTCCGAACCTCCACTGGCGCGATGGCGGCCTCCGGATCGTGGGCCCGGAAACGCGACCAGAACTCCTCCGGATCGGTGTCCGTGTCCAACAGCACACGCACGCAGGAGCTCGGCCAGGCCTGCAGATCGGTGGACATACCCGGTTCGCCAAAAATGGGATGCTCGTGTTCGGAGTCGGCCTGTGCGTCTTCGACGGTGACCGAGAGGGCGCCGAGCGCCATCAGACGATCCGAGACGGTATCGGCGTCTCCGGAGCGCAGCGCAAAGATCAGTTCGACCACTGCGGTGATCAGCGATCGCGCTCGCGTGCGGCGAGCATATGCTCCAGATAATGGATGGAGGTGCCCCCATCCACGAAGTGGGTGTCGCGCATCAGCTCCCGGTGCAGGGGCACATTGGTCTGAATGCCCTCGACCACGGTCTCCGATAGTGCGATCTGCATGCGGGCAATGGCCTGGGCCCGGGTGTCGCCGTAGACGATCAGTTTGGCAATCATGGAGTCGTAGTGGGGCGGTACCACGTAGCCGCTGTAGGCATGGGAATCCACCCGCACGCCGGGGCCGCCTGGAGCGTGCCAGGTCTGAATTCGACCGGGCGATGGGGTGAACTTATAGGGGTCCTCTGCGTTGATACGGCACTCAATGGCGTGACCCTTAAAGGCGATATCTTTCTGCTTAAACCGCAGGCGTTGGCCACTGGCCACTCGAATCTGCTCCTGCACGATATCGATGCCGGTGATGAGTTCGGTCACGGGATGCTCCACCTGCACGCGGGTATTCATCTCGATGAAATAGAACTCGTTGTTCTCGAACAGAAACTCGATCGTGCCCGCTCCGCGATAGCCAATCCGCTTACAGGCTTCGGCGCAGCGGTCCCCGGTCTTGTCGCGCAAACGGGCCGTGAGTTTGGGCGCGGGGGCTTCCTCGATTACTTTCTGATGCCGACGTTGCATGGAACAGTCCCGCTCCCCAAGGTGCACGACGTTGCCAAAGTGATCGGCCAGGATTTGAATCTCGATGTGCCGAGGGTTCTCCAGGAATTTCTCCATGTAGACCTCGGGATTGTTGAAGGCCGCGGCGGCCTCGGCCTTGGTGGTCTGCACGGCATTGATCAGGGCGGCCTCGGTGTGCACCACCCGCATCCCACGGCCACCACCCCCACCCGCGGCCTTGATGATCACCGGGTAACCGATGCTGCGCGCGATTTTGACGATCTCTTTCGGATCATCGGGCAGGGCACCGTCGGATCCCGGCACACAGGGCACGCCGGCCGCGATCATGGAGCGTTTTGCCGCGACCTTATCCCCCATCATGCGAATCACATCGGCCGTTGGGCCAATGAACTTAAATCCGCTGCGTTCGACCCGTTCCGCAAAGTCTGCGTTCTCCGACAAAAACCCATAACCGGGATGAATGGCCTCGGCGTCGGTGACCTCGGCGGCCGCGATGATGGCCGGCACGTTCAGATAGCTCTGGCGGGATGGGGCCGGACCGATGCAGACCGATTCATCGGCGAGCTTCACATACTTGGCATCGGTATCCGCCTCGGAGTGCACCACCACCGTTTTGATGCCGAGTTCGCGGCAGGCACGCTGGATACGCAGTGCGATTTCACCGCGATTGGCGATCAGGACCTTTTCAAAAAGCGCCATGGGGTCTCCGATTACGCCAGCACAAACAGGGGCTGGCCGAACTCCACGGGCTGACCATTCTCCACCAGGATTTCTTTGATGGTGCCCGCGACGTCCGATGGAATTTCATTCATCAGCTTCATGGCCTCGATCACGCACAGGGTCTGACCTTCCGAGACAGTGGCGCCCACGGAGACAAAGGGGTCTGCCCCAGGTGCGGATGCCCGATAGAAAGTGCCCACCATCGGCGATTTGACCACCTTGCCTTCGGCAACGGGCGCTGCCGGGGCCGCCGCGATGGGCGTGGATTCCACGGCGGGACTCGGGGCCGCCATCGGGCTGGTGGTTGGGGCGGCGTAGACATGACTGACGTGAGAGGTTTGTGGCGCACTTCCTGACTTCACGATGCGGACTTTGTCATCACCTTCGGTGATCTCCAGTTCTGCAATGCCAGACTCGGCCACCAGATCAATCAGGGTTTTAAGTTTGCGTAGGTCCATAGTGGAGCGTTCCTTTTTGATGTGTTCAGGCACGGGCCGTCCCGTCCAGTGTCTTGGCGGCAAAGCGCAGGGCCGCCTGGTAACCGTCGGGACCCAGTCCGCAGATCACGGCCTCGGCGAGGTCTGAGAAATAGGAGTGATGACGGAAGGGTTCGCGGCGATGCACGTTCGAGAGATGCACTTCCACAAACGGAATGGCAACCGCCGCCATCGCATCACGCAGCGCAACACTGGTGTGGGTGAAGGCGGCCGGATTGATGACGATGAATTTCACCGACTGCGCGGGCGCCTGATGAATGCGCTCAATCAGGTCACCCTCGTGATTGGTCTGCCAGCACGCGATGCGCACCCCTAGTGTGGCGGCCGTATCGGTCAGGTGCTGATTGATCTGATCAAGTGTGGTGGTGCCGTAAATGTCGGGCTCACGCAAGCCCAAACGATTCAAATTAGGACCATGTAGTACCCAAATCAGCGAAGATAACGACATGAAGCCGGCTCCATCGAGGATCGATGGCGCAATTCTAGCGCACTTCGGCTATCCAGGTTTTGAGTTCTTCTTCTCTTATTCTGCCGGCTTTTTGCTTCAAAACACTCCCTTTTTCGTCGATCAATACCGTATACGGGAGTGCATCAATCGCATTTCCAAGTTTTTTCGCCAATTCAGTACCCGAACCGCCGGTGACCAATAGGGGATAGCTGAAACGGTGCTGGGCGGTAAATGCGCGGACGTTAGAAGGGGAATCTACGGCCAAACCTATTACTTTGATGTCTTTTGGTGACATTTCGGCATGAATTCGTGAAAGTTCTGGCATTTCATCGACGCATGGTGGGCACCAGGTGGCCCAGAAGTTCACCACGGTTAGCCGGCCGCGCACGGTCGATAACGGCACCGGATTGCCTTGGGCATCGGGAAAACTCAGCTCGAACACCCAGGAGGCGGGCGCCACGACTGGACCGGGTTGAAGGCGCCAGACGCCGACCGCCACACCGATGACGGTGGCGATGACACCGATGGCCAGTAAAAGGGATAAGCGTTGGCGGTTCATAGCAGCGGATCTTGGATGGGGGTTGGGTACCGCACGAGGTGATCAATGCGGAATTATCCGTTGGATTCCGCGATGCAGTCCTCCAGCGTTCGGATGTCCAGTCGTTCACTGTGGCCTTTGGCGGCGGCGCGATGAAGACGGCGTGCCTCGCGCTCCGAATACACGGCGATCACGGCCAGCTCTCCCTGCCACCTCAGGGCCAGGGCCTCGACATCCGCGCGGCCCGCCCGGACATGGGGAAGAAATGCCGCCTCATGGGCAATATGGTGATCGATCAGGAACAGGCCCAGGGCCTTGGCGTTATCGGTGTAACAGTGGATATGGATATCACTGTGCTCGCCGGCCGTGCCGTTGGCAATGGCTCCCACGACCACCGGCTGAAAATCGACGATGAGCCGCATGAGTGCCAAGGCCTTCTTGCGTAACGCCAGTAGGCGTTGTGGCTGTGACTCTTGTTGAAACAGGGCCTGATAATCCCGCAGGGCCTCCTGAATCTGTTCGTTGCTGGGCAGGTTTTCTTTGGCGATGCGGGCTCCCCGTCCGCCGGTGATGCGCTCATAGGCTTTGCGTTTGGCACTCGCGTAATCCAGGCCGTCTTCGGCGATCAATGCCGCTGCGGCCGAGGCGATTTCTTCCCGGAGGGTGGGGGTGCGCACGATGGCCGTCGGCGCGTCGGTCAGGTCATCCCGCATACGATCCCATCGCTACAATCTGTCCATGCATCTTCACATTATCGGCATCTGCGGCACCTTCATGGGCGGGCTGGCCCAATTGGCGCGTGCCCAGGGTTTCCGGGTGACCGGCTGCGACGCCAATGTCTACCCTCCCATGAGCACACAGCTCGAACAGGCGGGCATTGGCCTGATGGAGGGGTTTGATGAGGATCAGCTCGCGTTAAAGCCCGATGTCTGGGTGGTGGGCAATGTCGCCACGCGCGGCATGCCCTTGGTGGAGGCCTTGTTGAATTCCGGCGCGCGGCTGATGTCCGGTCCGCAGTGGCTGGCCGAGCACGTGCTGATTCACCATCGTGTGCTCGCCGTCTCCGGCACACATGGCAAGACGACCACAAGCGCTATCCTGACCTGGTTGCTGGAAGAGGCGGGGATGTCGCCATCGTTTTTAATTGGGGGTGTGCCGGAGAATTTCGGGGTCTCGGCCCGGCACGCATCCCATCGTGCATCCCATGCGGATCCGAATGGTGTGAGGGGTGCGGACTCGGGATCGGCGCCTCCGACACGGCCGCCTTTTGTGATCGAGGCCGATGAATACGACACGGCGTTTTTTGATAAGCGCAGCAAATTTCTGCATTACCGTGCAGACGTGGCCGTATTCAACAATCTGGAGTTTGATCATGCCGATATATTTTCGGATCTGGCGGCGATTGAAACCCAGTTTCATCATTGGGTGCGCACCCTGCCGTCGCACGGCCATCTTGTGGTGAACGCCAGTGACGAGGCCTTGGCACGGGTAATGGCGCGTAAGACTTACACCCCGGTGACCTACGTTCACAGTCCCGCCGGCTGGGCGGTTGCGCCGCTCGCGTCGACGGGCCCATCGGCAAGCGCGCATGATGTGTTCGATGTCCTCTACCATGGCCGTGTCGTGGGGAGAGTGGAGTCGCCCCTGACGGGGGATCACAACCGCAGCAATACGCTGGCCGCCATCGCGGCAGCGGTGGCGGTGGGCGTGCCGGTCAATACCGCCTGCGACGCGATGTCCCGATTCGCCGGAGTGAAGCGTCGGCTGCAGTCCCGTGGTGACGTGGGTGGTGTGACCGTGCTCGATGATTTTGCCCATCACCCCACGGCCATCGCGACCACGATCGCGGGCCGTCGGGATCAGCGGGCCCGACAAGGCGATCACGGGCGTCTGCTGGCCGTGATTGAGCCGCGCTCCAACACCATGAAGTTAGGGATCATGGCCTCCCGGTTGGCCGACAGTCTGCGTGCGGCCGATAAGACCTTTGCCTATGCCGGCGGCATTGACTGGGATTTAACCGGCGCGTTGCGACCGCTGGGCCCGTCGGCACAGGTCCACACATCAATGGACGAGTTAGTGGCGGCCATCGTCGCCGAGGCGATACCGGGTGATGATGTCTTGGTGATGAGCAACGGTGGATTCGGTGGGCTGCACGACAAGTTGTTGGCCGCCCTTCGGGGCCGTTATCCCGGTGGCCAGAACGGATGACCTCATGCGTGCTCTTTGAGGAAGACGGCGGTTTTAAGGTCGCCCATCTTTTTTCAGAGGCCGACACCACGGTGCAGGTCGAGATGCCCACCGGCAAGCGGGTGAAGATCAAGCGCGCTGCCGTCTTGCTGACGTTTACACAGCCGGCGCGTGATCTCCTGCTGCCCGCGGCCACGCAGATCGCGGAGCAACTCGATGCCCAATTTCTGTGGGAGGTGGCCCCCGAGGAGGAGTTTGAGTTCCAGGGCTTCGCGAAAGAAATCTTTTCGGACCATCCCTCGGTTCAAGAGTTAGCGGGACTGCTGCTGGCGCTTCATCAGGCGCCGATGTATTTCTATCGGAAAGGGAAGGGCCGCTATCGACGCGCCCCCGAAGAGGCCTTGAAATCGGCCTTGGCCGGTGCGGAACGCAAACGACTCGCGGCGCAAGCACAGGCCGCCTTGCATGATGCACTCGTGGCGGGTGAACTGCCCGATGAGATTCGGGCCAACGCCGTGCAACTGGTGATCAAACCCGACAAGCAATCCATTGCCTTTAAGGCACTGGAGTCGGCCGCGCACGCGTTGCAAGTGCAGCCGGCGCGTTTGTTGTTGGCCCGCCAAGCGTTGCCCTCGGTGTACGTGGTCCACCGGGCGCGGTTCATGCAGCAGTGTTTCCCCCAGGGGGCCGGTTTCGTGGTGTCCGATGCCGACGTGGCCGCGGCCGTAGCGTTTGCCGACAAGCAGACGCTGTCGATCGCGGATGTCGCGGCCTACTCCATTGATGATGTCAGCACGACCGAGATCGATGATGCGTTTTCCTGCGTGCCACGGCCCGAGGGGGGATGGCGTGTAGGCATTCACATTGCGGCCCCCGGCCTGGGCATCACGCCGGAGAGCGCGCTCGGACACACCGCGCGGGAACGGGCCTCGACGGTTTATTTCCCGGGCGACAAAATCACCATGCTGCCGGCGGCGGTAATTGGCGCGTTCTCCCTAGACGAAGGTAAGACACCACCCGCGCTATCGCTTTACGTCGAGTTCAATGCCGATGGCGAGAAGGTGGCCAGTCAATCCCGTGTCGAGCGAGTGCCGATTGCACGCAACCTGCGCCTGGGTGATTGGGAGTCTGAGCTGGATCAGCCACTGTCATCGATTGCCGAGGAGCGCTTGCCGTGGGCCGGTTTAAAACCGTTGATGCAATTGGCGTTGAAGTTGCGTGAGCAGCGTGAGATCGTCCGCGGCAAACCGGAAGTCTCCGGGCGCACAGATTTCAATTTTTATGTGGACTGGAACGAGCGCAATCCGCAGGCGATGCTTGAGGGTGATGGTGTTCCTCGGATTGTCACGCGCCGACGCGGGTCGCCCGTGGATATCCTGGTCTCCGAGTTCATGATTCTGACCAACACCACATGGGGCGACCGTTTGGCCTTGGCCCGTCTCCCCGGAGTCTATCGGGTGCAGACCATGGGCCGGGTCCGCATGCAGACCCAAGGCGGACCCCACCAGGGCCTGGGGGTGTCCAATTATTGTTGGGCCACCTCGCCGCTGCGTCGGTACAGCGATCTTCTCAATCAGTGGCAATTGCTATCGGTACTGGGCCTGCGGCCCCCGGTGTTTAAGGGCAACGAGGCGGAATTATTTTCCAGCGTGACCCAGTTTGATACCTTGTATAACCAATACGCGGATTTTCAGGATCATCTGGAGCGTTACTGGTCCTTGCGGTGGTTGGGCGTGCAGCATGGACTGGGCGCCGTCGAGTCCTGGTCGGCCATCGGCAAAAGCGTGCGTGAACGGGCCGTGGCGTTGCGCGAGGGCGCCTTTCGGTTACGTCGTGTCCCCGTGGTGTTTCGTTGCGCCGATGCACCGGAACTCACACCCGGTGTGGAAGTCGAGGTGGAACTGGTGGCCTGTGATGCCCTGGATGCCCGCCTTGAGGCAAGATTCGTGTCGGTCACCTCGGCCACACCCGAGACGGACGAAGAGGAGGCGGGGATGCTCAGCGAACGTTATGCCGTGTTGGGTGATCCGATTGCCCACAGTCAATCGCCGTGGATCCATGGACAGTTTGCGTCGTTGACAGGCCAGGCAATGGCCTACGAGGCCATTCGTGTTCCCGCGGATCAACTGCCGGCAGCGCTCGATCGGCTCATGGGTGACGGATGGGGTGGTGTGAATCTGACCGTGCCGCTGAAAGAACATGCCTTTGCGCTGGCTCAGAGCCGTGATTGGGAGATCTCACAACGTGCGCTCACGGCCGGCGCCGTCAACACACTGCGTTTCGATGGGCAGGACAATGTGGTGGCCGACAACACCGATGGCCTGGGTCTGGTGCGGGATCTTGAGCGGCTCTTGGGGGCGCCGGGCGCTCTGAATGACAAGACCGTGTTGCTGATCGGGGCGGGGGGTGCGGCCCAAGGCGTCCTGGGCCCGTTGCGGTCGGCGGGCGTGCGCCATATTCGAATGGTCAATCGTAATTTTGAGAAGGCCCAACAGGTGGCGGCCCGCTGGGAGGAGATGGACGCCGGATCGCGGGAGTGGCTTGCCGTCATGCCATTATCGGTATTGGCCCACCCACCCGTTACGGCATCGGATTCTCCGATCGCGGTGGACATCGTGATCCATGCGACCTCTGCAAGTCTGTCGGGTGCCCGGATCGATCTGAATGGGCAGTGGTGTGCCCACACGGTCTTGGCCTACGACATGATGTACGGACCCACTGACACCGCATTCATGCAGCAGGCACGGGCCGCCGGAGTGCCCCAGGTCGCCGATGGACTGGGCATGCTCGTGGAGCAGGCGGCCGAAGCCTTTGCACTCTGGCGAGGGGTGCGGCCGGACACCGCTTCGGTCTTGGCGCAATTGCGGCTACAGTTGGCGGCAGCCCCACATTAAGGCCTTGTCTTCCTTTCCTCGCGCATGACTGAACTGAATACCCCCACCTCTGCCACCCGGGATCCGGAGGCGGCACAACTGGCGCTTGTGGAGGTTCAGGATCTCCTGGCACGCCAGAAGTTAGAGAGCGAGGTTGCGCATCGTGAACAGCACACGGTGGGCGCCGATCGACAAGGGCTGGTCGAGCAGTTACTCGCGAAGCAGCAGCATGCCGCGTTGCAGTTCCGTTTGGATCAACTCCATCCGGCGGATATTGCCTACATCTTAGAGGCCTTGCCGCGCGAAGACCGATTGGTGATCTGGGATCTGGTGCGGGCCGAGCGCGAAGGCGAGATTCTGGTGGAGGTCTCCGACGCCGTTCGTGAAACCCTGATCGCCTCGATGGATCGCGAGGAATTGGTGGCGGCGGTGGAAACCCTGGACACCGACGATCTGGCGGCGCTTGCTCCTGATCTGCCGGAAGAGGTGGTGGAGGAGGTCAGCGAGGGACTGACCATTGAAGAGCGTGAGCAGTTGCGTGCGGCGATGTCCTACCCCGAGGGCAGCGTGGGCGCGCGCATGGATTTTGAGATGGTCACGATTCGCGATGACGTGACCTTGGAGGTGGTGCTCCGATACCTGCGCCGGTTTGATGAGCTGCCCGATCACACCGATCAGGTGTTCGTGGTGGATCGTGATGAAAAACTCCAGGGCGCGCTGCCGATCGCCAGACTCCTGGTGCACGAACCCGAGACCCTGGTGCGTGAGGTCATGGTGAAGGAAGTCATGACCCTGCAGCCGCACGACGATGTCAGCGATGCCGCCCAGGCGTTTGAGCGCTATGACCTGGTCTCGGCACCGGTGCTCGATCACCAGGGCGGTCTGCTGGGCCGTCTGACCGTGAATGAAGTGGTGGACGTGATTCGAGAAGAGGGCGAGCAGGACGTGTTCGCCCAGGCCGGTCTGCGCGAGGAAGAAGACCTGTTTGCCTCGGTCTGGGAGTCGGCCAAAAACCGTTGGCTCTGGCTGGCACTCAATTTATGCACGGCGTTTTTCGCCTCTCGCGTGATTGGCGCCTTTGAAGGCACCATTGAGCGCGTGGTCGCCTTGGCCGCGCTGATGCCGATTGTGGCGGGCATTGCCGGCAACTCCGGAAATCAGACCATGACCCTGTTCATTCGGTCGATTGCATTGGGCCAGGTCACCGGCGCCAATGCAAAACGTGTCTTTGCCAAAGAGTTCGGCATCGCAGCGCTCAACGGTGTGGTCTGGGGATCGGTGGCCGGACTCTTTGCCTGGTGGCTCTACAGCGATACCGATCAGGGGGCCCTGCTGGGCTGGACCATGATGCTCGCCATTTTGTTGAATCTCTTGATCGGTGCCCTGATCGGTATTCTGGTGCCACTGTTGCTCGAGCGCATGGGCCGCGATCCGGCGATGGGATCGTCCGTGCTGTTAACGTTCAGCACCGACTCGATGGGGTTCTTTATTTTCCTGGGATTGGCCACACTGTTGTTTGTCTAGTGTTAGGCTCAGCAGGTGAGCCTGGTTGGTCGTACCCTGGGCGAAACAACTTTTTTCAAACGAGCATGCGATGACCGAATTCCTGCCTCTTCTCACCCTCGCGGCCGTGCTGTTGGTGGCCGTCTTGGTGTTGGTTTTTCGGCGCCCCGGTCACGGGGGGGATTCGCGCTTACAGGAACTCACGGGTCGGGTGGAGAGCCTCGGCCGTGAGGTCAATGCCCTGAAGGAAGTCTCCAATGCAGTGTCCGGCATGCAGGAAAAGCGACTGGAGTCGTTGTCCACGCAGATTCAACTCACGCTCGATTCGGTGAAAAAAGACATGGGGGAGCGGCTCACCCACATGACCCAAACGGCCGAGCAGAGCGCCGAGCGCGTGCGGAATGTCTTGAATGAGCAGCTGGCCAGCATTCAAAAAGACAATGCGGAAAAGTTAGAGCAGATGCGCAAGACGGTGGATGAAAAACTCCACGCCACCCTGGAGGAGCGGCTGGGGCAGTCGTTTAAATTGGTCTCGGATCGTTTGGAGCAGGTCCACCGGGGACTGGGCGAGATGCAGAGCCTGGCCTCCGGAGTGGGCGATCTCAAACGCGTGCTCACCAATGTGAAGACCCGGGGCACCTGGGGCGAGTTTCAATTAGAGGCGTTGATCGAGCAGATCTTCACGCCCGATCAGTATGAGAAAAATAGAGTGACCCGACCGGGCGCATCGGAGCGTGTCGAAATTGCCATTCGCCTGCCGGGCCGCGACGGCGATCAACCGGTATGGCTTCCCATTGATGCCAAGTTTCCGATCGAAGATTATCAACGAGTGTTGGATGCCCATGAGCAGGCCGATACCGCGTTAGTCGAAGAGGCCGCCAAGGCATTGGAGGTTCGGATTCGTGGCGAAGCCAAGAAAATCAAAGAAAAATATATTGAACCGCCGTACACCACGGATTTCGCCGTGATGTACCTGCCCACCGAGGGGCTCTATGCCGAGGTCCTTCGCCGCACGGGCCTGGCCGAGAGTCTGCAGCGCGAGCACCGCGTGGTGGTGACGGGCCCCACGAATACCGCCGCCATGCTCAACAGTCTGCAGATGGGGTTTCGTACACTCGCCATTGAGAAGCGCTCATCCGAGGTCTGGGCGCTATTGGGCGGCGTGAAGACCGAGTTTGAAAAGTTCGGTGGCGTGATCGCCGAGACCGAAAAGAAACTGCAGGAAGCAGCCAATAAATTCCAGTCGGTGGGGGTGCGGACGCGGGCCATCCAGCGCAGGCTTCAAGATGTGCAGGCGCTGCCGTTGGCCGATGCCCCGACGGGCGGGCTGCAGGCACCGCCCGACGAGCACGAGACCTAGTCATCCCGGTCGCGAACCGTGCCGCATGGTCATCTCTGCGCGGCGCTGCGAACGCTCGTATCAGATCGCCTTGATCATAAGACTGATCCCCATCACGAGCATGGTGATGGTCAGCGCCCGTTCGAACTGCGCCTGACTGAACCGCGCCCGAATGCGTTGTCCCATCACGATGCCGGCCATCGCAGGCGCAAGGGCCAGGCAGGAAAGCACCAGGTCATTGCGGGTCATCACACCCAGGCCCGACAGGAATATCGCCAGTGCGATACCGCCGGTGAACAAGAGCACGGCGGCGGCCGAGGTGAAGATGTCTTTCGGAAGCCGCAGGGCGGCGAGGTAAATAAAGGCCAGCGGACCATAAAACCCGGACATCCCGCCGACCATGCCACTGACCAGGCCCACCAGGGGATTGAGCCAGAGTTGTTGGTGCTCAGGAATCACGGCATGTGGTTTAAACCATCGGATGACCGGCTGGGTCAGCACGATCAGTCCCATGATGAGGTAGAGGGTTTTGTCGTCCAGGCGCACCAGAATCTGTGCGCCGGCGCCGATGCCGGCGGCCAGTGCAATGGCCATTGGCCAGAAACGCTGAATCACCACGCGGACATGACCACCATGAATGGCCTGCCAGATGTTGGTGATGAAAATGGGCACCGTCAGGATGGCCAGGGCCTGGGGCACTGGCATGAAAAACGACAGAATGGGAATGGAGACCAGCGGCAGCCCCACGCCCAGCGCGCCTTTTGAAAAGCCGCCCAATCCCAAACCGATGCATCCACCGGCGAGTGCGGCCAGCGATAGTCCGAGTGTTGTCACGGAAGCGGGGGGTCAGTCGTGCCTCACGATCCCCGCCCCAACCAATCACGCAGGATGTCCTGCTCGTGTTGGTTGCGCATCGGGGGGGCGATTCGATACTGCACCGGTGTCTCAGAAAATTGAATCGGATTGGCCACCAGGTCAACGGCGCCTTTGGCGGCGCCTTCATGCGGCATGCGAACCACCATTTCCCGAGACTTCACCTGAGGGTCGGCAAACACCTGGGCCAGGGAGTTGACGGGCCCGCAGGGCACGCCGACTTGCTCCAGCGCGCTAATCCAATGATCCCGTGTCCGTCCACGCAGGACCGTTGAGATGTCGTGCACGAGCGCGGCACGGTGTTGCACGCGGGCGGCGTTGGTGGCGTAGTGAGGATGGGTTCCATGTTCGGCCATCCCCAGGACCGTGCAGAATTTTCGGAACTGATGGTCATTTCCGACCGCGACAATGATGGCGTCGTCTGCAGTGGGGAACACCTGGTAGGGCACGATATTGGGATGGCCATTGCCCAATCGATCCGGATTTTTTCCGGTGGCAAGGTAATTGGTGGCGGCATTGGCCAGCCAGGCGATCTGGGTATCCAAGAGTGCAATGTCGATATGCTGGCCTGCCCCAGTGGCGTCCCGATGGCGCAGGGCGGCCAGAATGCCGACGGTGGCATACATGCCGGCCATGACATCGGCCACGGCCACGCCCACTTTCATGGGCTCACCGTTGGGTTCGCCCGTCAGACTCATGATGCCGCCCATGCCCTGAATCAGAAAATCGTAGCCTGCGCGTGCGGCATACGGACCGGTCTGCCCGAATCCTGTGATGGAGCAATACACCAGTCGGGGAAACTTTTCCTTCAGTTGCGCATAGGACAGACCATAGGCGGCCAGTCCGCCGAGCTTGTAATTCTCAACGAGCACGTCGGCCTGCTCCAGCAAGGCGTGCACCAATGCCTGCCCCTCGGCAGTGGTGATGTCGATTTCAATGGAACGTTTGTTGCGATTGGCGCACACGTAGTAAGCACTCTCGGTGGTGGGCAGCCCCTCTCGTGCCGCGATAAAGGGTGGGCCCCAGGTTCGCGTGTCGTCGCCTTCGCCCGGTTTCTCCACCTTGACGACATCGGCGCCGAGATCACCGAGGAGTTGGGTGGCCGATGGGCCGGCCAGAATGCGCGTGAGGTCGAGTACGCGAAGGCCTTGGAGTGCGAGTGGAGACGTCATACCACGCTACTAGGTGCGGACATAACTGCCGCTTTTGCCCCCGTGCTTTTCCAGAAGCTGAATGTCCGTCATGGTCATGCCGCGATCCACCGCCTTGCACATGTCATAGATGGTGAGCAGACCCATCTGGACGGCCGTGAGGGCCTCCATTTCCACGCCGGTCTTACCGGTGAGCTCCACCGTCGCCGTGCAGCGTATGGCGGATTGATGATTGGAGGCGGCCAGGTCGATGAGTTCAAAGTCGACGGCCACGCGCGTGAGCATGAGCGGATGGCACAGGGGAATGAGATCTGCGGTTTTTTTGGCGGCCTGAATGGCCGCAATGCGGGCCACGCCCAAGACATCGCCTTTCTGGGCATCGCCCTGGCGGATGCGCCGCAGGGTTTCGGGCTGCATCTGAATGGTGCCGGTGGCAACGGCGATGCGATGGGTATCTTTTTTCTCGCCGACGTCGACCATGTGGGCTTGGCCGGCGGAATCAAAATGGGTGAATTGGGTCATAGACCCTATGATAGACCGCATGACGCATTCCACTGACCCGGTACGGAGACCGTTGCGCCGCGCGCTCGCGGGGCTTGGTCTGGCCGCGTTCATCACCCTGGGTGTGTCCGATCCCACGAGCGCGCAAACCCGTGCCCGGGGCATTGATAATCTTCCCGCGCTGGGCGAGGCATCGGTCGATGAGCTCAGTCCGGCGGCCGAGCAACGGCTTGGCGACCAAATTTTCCAGGAGTTTTTGCGCGTGGGGGTGGTCTGGGATGACCCGGAAACCACCGATGTCATCGCCCAGCAGGCGATGAAGCTTTTGCGGGCCGCGGGCGCCTTGGGGCACTCGGAGTCGGATCGACCCTTTCGGTTCTTTCTGGTGAAAGACAGCAGCATTAACGCCTTCGCGCTGCCGGGTGGCTACATTGGCATTCATACCGGATTGATCACGGCCTCGGATCGTGAAGCCGAGGTCATGTCGGTACTCGCCCACGAAATCGGTCACGTGACCCAGCGGCATATTGCACGAATGTTTGGCCAGCAACGACAGAGTTCCGCGGTGATGATCGCGGCAGCCGTATTAGCGGCGATGGCGGCCAAGTCCAGTCCGGATGCGGCCATGGGCGTGATGTCCTTGGGGCAGACGGTGGCCCTGCGCGATCAACTGGCGTTTTCGCGCGATGCCGAACGTGAAGCCGATCGTGTGGGTCTGCAAATCCTGACGGAGTCGGGATTTGATCCCCAGTCCATGTCATCGATGTTCGAACGTTTGAGCCAGGCCGGGCGGCTCTACGATAACAATGCACCGGCCTACTTGCGCACGCACCCGCTCACCACCGAGCGGATTGCCGACATTCAGTCGCGATTGCAGAGTGATCCCGGTGTGCGTCAGGCCGCCCGTGATGCGGTGAAAACGAATTCGGTGGCCTACGATTGGTTACGTGCGAAGCTGCTTGCGCTGGCCGACACCAAGGTGGATGGCCTGCGGTCTGCCCGTCAACGTTTCGAGGCGCAATTGACCGACCCGGCGATGGCCTTGGCCAAAGATGGCGGCGCCCGGGCCCAGGCGGCGGTGCATTTTGGCCTGTCATGGGTCGCGTTGACACAGCGTGATCCGGCCCGCGCCCTCACCCATCATCGACAGGCGACCGAACTGAGTCAGCGTTTGGGTGTGGAGGGCAGCGTGGCCCCGCTGCTCGATCATCTGCGGCTTCGCATTGTCATGGTGTCCAATGACGCCCCGGAACAAGAGCGACTCGCGATGCGTATCAGCGCTGCGCATCCGCAATCGCGCGCCGTGCAGCGGGCGGCGGTCGAGGCGCGTTTGGCAGTGGGATCGGATCTGGAATTCACCGCCCAGATGGCCCGAGGCATCACTCAGCAGTGGCCGTGGGATCCGCAGGCCTGGGCGATTCTGGGGCGGGCGGAAGCGGCGCGCGGCCGGCGCACCGCGCAACATGCGGCCGTGGCCGAGCAGTACGCCTTATCGGGTGCCTATGCCGCGGCGGTGGAACAACTCACGCTGGCCCGTGCCGCCGGGGATGCGGATTTCATGACCTTATCGAAAATCGATGCCCGATTAACGACCATGCGGGCGATGCTTCGGCGCGAACAACTCGAGCGGACGAAGTCGCCCTAGTGCGGTGGACTCTATGGGCCTTAGTGCCCGTGTACTGCGGCACCGGGCTCCAACTGATAGACCGTGCCGCAGTAGGGGCAGCGGGCCGCGGGTTGATGGGTGACGTCCAGAAACACCCGCGGATGATGATTCCACAACGGCATTTTCGGATTAGGGCAGTGCGCGGGCAGATCCGATGATTTCAGAAGCACCGCAGCGTCGCGGTCGGCAGCAGGGGTGGGCGATGTGTCGGACATGGGTGCTCCCGTGGGGTGGTGGTGACCAGAGCCGGTGGCTTACACCGGATGCAGCCAATGACGGTATTGGGCGGACTTCCCGGCGACCACGTCAAAGAACAGGTTCTGGAGTTTTTCTGTGATCGGGCCGCGTGTGCCATTGCCAATGGCCCGATCGTCGAGTTCGCGAATCGGCGTGATCTCGGCGGCCGTTCCGGTAAAAAACGCCTCATCGGCGCAGTACATTTCGTCGCGAGTGATGCGCTTCTCAATCGTTTCAATGCCCATGTCGCGGGCCATGGTGATGACGGCATCGCGCGTGATGCCGTCCAGACAGGAGGCGAGATCCGGCGTATACAGCTTTCCGTTTCGCACGACGAACACGTTTTCTCCGGACCCTTCCGAGACGTACCCATCGGTGTCGAGCAACAAGGCTTCGTCGTAGCCGTGGACCCCGACCTCCTGATTGGCAAGAATGGAATTGATGTAATAACCGCTTGCCTTCGCCCGCACTAAAGACACATTCACGTGGTGACGTGTGAATGACGATGTCTTGACGCGAATGCCTTTGGTCAGTCCGTCTTCGCCAAGGTAGGCGCCCCACGGCCATGCGGAGACGGAGACATGGATCTTGTTGTCGCGCGCGGCGATGCCCAGTTTCTCGGATCCGATCCAGATAATGGGCCGGATGTAGCAGGACTCGAGCTGGTTGCGTTTGACGACATCGCGTTGGGCTTGCTCGAGAGTGGCGGGATCGAAGGGCACGCGCATCTGAAAAATCTTGGCGGAGTTGAACAACCGCTGTGTGTGTTCTTTGAGTCGGAATATGGCGGGGCCGGACGCGGTCTTATAGGCCCGCACCCCCTCAAAAACGCCCATACCGTAGTGCAGGGTGTGGGTCAGCACATGAATCTTTGCATCGCGCCACGGCACGAATTCTCCATCCATCCAGATCCAGCCATCACGATCGGCCATTGACATGCGATACCCCTAGGGTTGAAAAAGCGAATGCCCATCATTTTAACGGACAGGCTCCCTCTACAATGGGGCCGCTATGGCGTCCGCGTTTTTCCCGTTCTCGTTTTTCCGAAATCCATGGGCACGCATGGGTGCACGCGACATGTTGCCCGGTCTGGTGGCCATGGCCGCGTGGGGCCTGGTGACCGGCGTGGCCATGGTGCAGTCGGGTCTGTCGTCTTGGCAGGCCCTGGGCATGACCTTGGTGGTCTACGCCGGCTCGGCACAACTGGCCAGTCTTCCGCTGTTGGCCGCGGGCGCCCCGTTGGTGATCATCTGGGCCAGTGCGTTGATCGTAAATCTGCGGTTTGTGATTTACTCCGTTGCCGTCGCGCCATTTTTTCGTCGCTTTGGTCGTGCGACGCGGGCCCTGCATGGATTTGGCAACGTCGATATTCTGGCCGCAGAGTTTCTGCGCCGGTTCGACCCGGCGGCCCGCGAATCCCCGGCGTTGTTGCGGACCTCGGAGGCGTCGGCCGACGCATCGGCGTCTTCTGCAGCACCGATTGCTTATTTTCGCGGGGCGGCCTGCCTCACGTGGGTGGTCTGGCAGACGGCATCGATTGCCGGAATTTTGTTGGCCCAGTGGATTCCCGCGGCGTGGGGCCTGGAGTTTGTGGCCACGCTCGCGCTCCTGGCCATGGTGCTGCCGATGATCACGGACCGCGCCGCCATTGCCTGTGTGGGTGTGGCGGGAGTCGTCGCCGCACTCACGGTGCGTCTTCCACTGAATCTGGGATTGTTGCTGGCCGTGATGTCCGGGGTGGCCACCGCCATGATCGTGGATCGCACCGGTTCCGGAGCCGCGCATGACACATGATGTTTATGTGTGGGTGAGTATCGTGGGTTTAGGCGGAATGACCCTGGTCACACGATGCGCCCTACTCCTGTGGCCGAGGCCGGTGCAATTGCCCATACGCCTTCAGCGGGCCCTGCGATTTGCGCCCATGGCGGCGATTGCGGGCATTGTGGTTCCGGGAGTTTTTTTTCATCAGGGCGTGGGCGGCCTGGAACTGGATCCTCGAACACTGGCCGCCGCTGCCGTGATCCTGGCCTGGTGGATCAGCCGGCACATGGGCACCGCCATGTTGTCGGGGTTGGCCATTTATGTGGTGGCCAAACTAGCGGTGATGCATTTCCTGTAAGTCACGAATCACGGTCGGCGCCTCTCGAAAAACGTCTTGCCAGAGTCGCATCACGGCCGCGCGGGCCTGGGCAAACTCCTCTGGCGCCACGCGGGCCGAGGCGGCACCGGATAACCGTTCCGCATGTTGCCGTCGTCGGTATTCCCGATAGGCATCTCCGACCTGTTGCGCCAGGTGGCCATCGATGAGCCCCAGCTCTCCCGCGATGCGCAGCAAGGCGATATTGCCCAGATTGCCCGTGAGTTCACCGTGGTCATGGCTATAACGCAGCACGAGTGTCTGCACAATGAATTCAATGTCCACCATGCCGCCTTCATCGTGCTTAATGTCAAAGCGATCGGTGGGGTTGGGATGGCCCTCATGCATTTTTTTGCGCATGGCCAAGACCTCTTCTAAGAGTGGTGCCACGGCCCGTTGCAGGCGCAGGATACGGTTGCGCTCCCATTCGAATGCGGCGCCAATATCCCGATCGCCGGCGCAAAAGCGCGCCCGAGTCAGCGCCTGATGCTCCCATACCCAGGCGTGCTGCATCTGATAGTCGATAAACCCCGCAATGTCGGTCACCAGTAGCCCTGCGTTGCCATTGGGCCGCAGTCGCAGATCGATCTCAAAGAGCGTGCCGGCCGCGGTGGCGGTCGACAGCCAGACGTTGAAGCGTTGGGCATAGCGGGCGTAGATCTCGGCCGCGTTCTCAAAGGGATCGTCGTATAAGAAAATCAGATCCAGATCGCTGGCGTACCCCAGTTCTTTGCCGCCCAGTCGGCCGTAGGCAATCACCGCGAATCGCGGTTCTTCACGATGACGTTTGGTCATGGTGGGCCATACGGTGTCCAGTGTGACCTGCAGTACGCCATCGGCCATTGCCGACAAATGATCGGAGAGTTTTTCGACCTGCCAGCGGCCATCCAGGTCCTGGACCAGGAGTCGAAACAGGTGGGCATGATGGACTTCGCGCAGCGCGTCCATTTGGCGTTCCAGATCCGCCTGCCCGTGGTGCACGGCCTCACGAACACGGGCAATGAGCTCGTTGCGAAAGGCGCCATCGTCGGGGGGAGCGTCCAGTGCACGGGCGTCCAGAAGTTCATCCAACACGATCGGGTGTTGGCGCAGGTAGTCGGCCGCCCATGCCGATGCGCTCACCAGATGGGCGACACGTTCCAGCGCATTGGGGAACTCATCGAACAGCGCAAGGTACGAGGCCCGGCGTCCAATGGTTTCCAGAAGCGAGGTCAATCGGGTCAGGGTCTGTTCGGGGTGTGGCGTGCGGGCGGCAATGCCCTTGGCGCGCGCAAGAAGACGTTCGCGCCGGGACTCTGCGCTCTGCGGCTCGGATCCGATGGGCACGTCCTCGGCCACGCCCGCAAACAGTCGTTCAAACGATGTCTGGACGGTGCTCTGCGTGGCGGCGATCGCGGCGATAAACCCATCGACATCGGGGTACCCCATGGCCACCCCCATATGGGCCACCGCGTCCCGTTTGCCGGGGAGCACATGGGTCTGCGCGTCCTCCAGATATTGCAGACGATGTTCCAGGTTGCGCCAGAAGCGATAGGCCTCTTGGAGCTGGGCCACTTCGTGGCCCGGAAGGCGGCCGGATTGCGCGAGGTAGTCCAGCACTTCACGGGTACCACGGGCCCGCAACGGTTCTTCCTTTCCGCCGCGCATTAACTGAAACAGTTGGGCGATGAATTCCACTTCACGGATGCCGCCAGGCCCGAGTTTGACATCGATCGGATCGTGCTCGCCGGCCATGTGGGATTCACGATGGAGTTGACGACGCCCGGCCTCTTGACGAATCTGACTGTGCAGGTCCCGCAATGCGGCCAATACATTGAAGTCCAGATAGCGCCGATATACGAAGGGTCGCACCACATCGTGAAGCCCCTGCACCGATGCGGCAAAGGCCTGGGGTGTTTGCACACGCGGCGAATTGGTCACGCGCCCCTTAATCCACGCGTAACGTTCCCACTCGCGCCCCTGCACGATGAAATACTCCTCCAGCATGCCGAGGCTGCAGGCCAGTGGGCCCGCATCCCCATTAGGTCGCAGGCGAAGGTCCACGCGAAACACGATGCCGTCGGCGGTGAGCTCGCCCAACAGGGCCGCCATGCGTCGTCCCACTTTGGTGAAAAAAGTGCTGGTGTCGATGGGCTTGGATCCGGGCGTGCTGCCGTCGGTTTCACCGTCCTCCGAAAAGATGTAAATCAGGTCCACATCCGATGACACGTTCAGTTCACGCCCGCCGAGTTTGCCCATGCCGACGACCATCATGTCCTGGGGCTCGCCGCTGGCATCCCGCGGAATGCCGTGTTGATGTATCGCCACGGTCATGGCGGCCTGATAGGCGGCGTTGATGGTCATGTCGGCGAGTGCCGTGATCGCGGTGAGCAGTTCATCAAAGTCGGCGGTCTTGTTCAGATCGCGGGCCATGATGGCCAATACCACGCTGGTGCGGAACTGCCGTAAGGCGCTGGCAAAGCCGTCGATCCCCTGAGCCTGGAGCGGGTCCGCCTGGGGCCAGCCGGCAGCGAAGTGGCCCACGAGCCGCTCGGGGGTAATGGGCGTGTCCACCGCCAGAAGTTGTCGTCGTTGACCCACGCCGGGTAGGGCACGTCGGGCATAGGCGGAGTGCCGGTAGGCCTCGTGGTAGCCGGTAGGAATGTCAGAGGGATTCACGGGTATGGAAAGCGGAGGTCCTGTGCAAGAATTCCAGTCATGCTAACGCATGCGCTTGGCCGCTACGCGCCACTTCTTCGACTCATCCTGCGAGTGGCCGCCGTGCTGTTCGCATCGGCGGCGGGAATGGCCGTGATCGGGTTGTTGCTGATTCGCGTCTGGGTCTGGCCGGCATTGCCGCAGTGGAAAGAAGGGCTTCTGTCCTCCGCGCAGCGGGCACTGGCGCAGCATGAGCTTGTGCTGGATACGGGCACCTTCTCTGCCGATTGGGAGCACTGGTATCGGCCGCGTGTGCGATTGGAGCGCGTTGTGGTGACCCGCGCCGATGGCCAACGTGTGGGGTCGGTCGAACGCATTGAGGCGACGCTGGGATGGCGATCGTTGGCCAGTCTTTGGCATTGGCAGCCTGTCTTTTCCGAGATTCGGCTCGCCAACCCCGTGGTCATGGCCGAGCGCACTGCGCTGGGTGAAGTGCGCATTGCGGGCGTTCCGGTCGGTGCGTCCTCTGGCGATCCGTCGGCATTGAACTGGTTATTGCGTCAAGGCCGATTTCGTCTTGACGGGGGCCAATTTGAGTGGCGTGATGGTGTGCGTGAACGTCGGGCACAACTCGTGGACATCACCCTGGCCATGACGAATTTTGGCCACTCCCACGCCTGGGCGTTAAAGGCCACTCCGCCGTCGTCGTTGGGCGAGGGATTCGTGCTGCAGGGCGAATTTCAGCACTCGTGGTGGGGCGCTCCTTCGGCCATTCACGAATGGAAGGGCGAAGCGTTTGTCCAGTTTGATCGGGTCAATCTGTCGGAGCTGTTCGGGTTTGTGCATCTGCCGGCGCAGGCGCCGTTAAAAGTGAATTCGGGTCAGGGCGCGATGCGGGCCTGGGTGCAGGTACGGGCCAACGCGCTGGAAGATCTGACGGTGGATCTCGATCTGACCGACGCATCCTTGCAATGGGGCGTTGCACGCCGGCCCTTAACCCTGCAGCAACTGCAAGGCCGAGTCCAGACCCGCATTACCCCGCAGGCGCAGGCCATCACCCTCACGGGACTGACACTGAAATCATCGCAGCTCACCGAGCCGGCAACGATCGCCTCCGCGCAGATGCGTCTGGAGCAGTCCGGGCCCTCGGATGCCCAACGGGCTGAAATCTCCGCAAAACAGATTGACCTGCTTGCTGCGATGTGGCTTACCGAACACCTGCCATTGCCGGTGGCGTGGAAGAGCACGCTCACGGATCTCCAACCCCGCGGCAAATTGACCAATCTCAAGATGAACTGGCAGGAGTCGGCCAATGCGCTCACGCAGTTTCGCCTGGAGTCGGAGTTCGCCCAGTTGGCGTTGGCCGCGGGCAAGACGCGCCCTGGATTTCATGGCTTCTCCGGAAAACTCATGGTGAGCGAGGAAGGGGGCGAGCTCGCCCTGGCCACCACCGGGGCCGGCTTAACGTTTCCGGGCGTCTGGGCGCAGGACACCATCGCGGCGGACCGTCTGGATGCAAAGGTGACGTGGACCTCCGCGCATTTACTGGCGGCGGATGCGCGTGCGTCGCCATCGGAAATCGTGGCCACGGTGCGCCAACTGGCCATGAGTAACGCAGATGTGGCCGTGGAGGCCACCGGCACGGTGCGCTGGCCGGGCAGCGGGGCGGGCGTGGCGGCCCTGGAGGGCAGAGTGGTGCGGGCCGATCCCACCCGCATTCATCGTTACGTGCCGACGGTGGTGAGCGCCGACACGCGCACGTGGTTACGGGATTCCTTGTTGGCGTCAAAACCCTATCACGCGACATTTGAACTCCACGGACCGCTGGATCGCTTCCCGTTTCGCGATGATCCATCGAGTCGATTTGTGGTGAAGGCGCATGCGCCCGAGGCCAGTCTGCGTCCCGCGCCGGGATGGCCCGTCATCTCAAACATCCGGGCCGATGTGGAATTCAATAAGCAATCCTTTCGCATTGCCGCCAAGGGGGCGCGCCTCAATGACATGACGTTTTCCGATATTGATGGGCGAATCGATGATATAGAGGCGGCCCGTCCGATTCTGGTGTTGGACGGCACGCTGTCTGGCGATGTTCAGAAACTTATTGATGCCACGAACCGCTCACCGCTGCGGCGAACATTGCAAGACGCCACGTCGGACATGAAGGCCAAGGGGCAGGCGAGCCTGGCCTTGTCCATGAAACTCGATCTCGACAACACGGATCGATCACTGGTTCAGGGGCGTTTCTCGCTCACCCGCGGCCTATTCCGTTTTTCGGAATCCATGCCCGAGGTCTCGGTCGCCAGCGCGGACATCGGATTTGATCAGGACGGGTTGCGCAGCGTGGATCTGCAGGGGCAGGCCTTGGGTGGTCCGATGCGTGTGACCCATAAACCGGCCGCCAAAGGCATGTCCGTGAGCATCGAGGGTCAGGCCACCGCGGATGGATTGGAGAAATGGGCCGAACAGGCCCTCGGATTCTCATTAGACGATGTCTTGTCGGGCAGCACCCGTTACGCGGTCACGGTCGATTCCAGGGCCGGGGTGACCCAGGCGCGGTTGACGACATCGTTAAACGGTTTAGGCAGTGATTTTTTTGGTCCGTTTAAGAAGCGATCCCATGACGACTGGGGGCTTCGGGTGGACGTCACGCACACCGCATCCAAGCCCGGAAGTGTCGGATCCCAGTCCTGGGTGATCAGCAGCAACCAACAAAAAATCAACGCCAAGATCAACCGTAATCTGGGCGTCAGTAACGAGACGGTGATCGAACTCGATTCGCGCGCGATGGCCGGACAGTTCAAGTGGCTGCCGGCGCGGACCGTCACCGCCACGAAAGCAGTTCCGGGTAAGAGCGGGCGCGCAACGGCGGCCGTTGTCCAGGCCCGACTCACGCGACTCTGGCTGGACAAACGTGAGCACGGTGAGGAGACGGCCAGCGATGGCCCCTCTGATCGCATTGCCCAGGATTGGCCCACGGTGGATCTGGTGGTGGAGGATTTCCGGGTGGGTGAGCGCGTCTGGGGACGGTTAGAGGTGCAGGCCTCGCCGGTCGCGGCCACACGCAGTTGGGAAATACTGCGCGTGGCCATCAGCAATCCCGATGCGGAACTCACCGGACAGGGTCAGTGGGCCATGATCGGTACGGCACGCGGACCGCGCCGATCACGAACGACTCTGGATGTGGCGCTGTCGATCAAAAACGGCGGCGCCTTATTGACGCGATCGGGTTACCCCAAGGTGGTACGCGACACCAACGGCAAGATTGACGGGCGGTTGAACTGGCCGGGCTCCCCGCTGGACTTTGCGGGCACCGTGCTCAACGGCAACCTGAGCCTGAATCTTCAGCAGGGGCAGTTCCTGAAGGCAGAGCCTGGACTGGCCCGGCTGGTGGGCGTGCTCAACCTTCAGTCGCTGCCACGCCGGATCAAGTTGGATTTTCGTGATGTGTTCTCGGAGGGATTTACCTACGAACGCATTCGTGGCGACCTGCAGTTCACCAATGGTGCGGCCAGCACGCAGAACCTGCGCATCATTGGTGTGCAGGCCTCGGTCCTGTTAGAAGGTGCTGCGGACATTCGCAGTGAGACACAGGACCTGCGTGTTCTGGTCCTGCCTGAAATCAACGCCGGGCTGGCCTCCTTGGGGTATGCTGCCTTGGTCAATCCTGCGGTTGGGCTGGGCGCGTTTGTTGCCCAGTACATTCTGCGCAACCCCGTGCGCGAACTCTTGTCCTATGAATATCGGGTGACCGGGGGTTGGGACGATCCAAAAGTAGAGTCGGTCAAGCGGGAGATCCGCACGGACTCTCCGGAAATGAAGTCTTCGGAAAAATAAATCGATGAAGAGTCCAGTGACGGTCGCGGCCGTTCAGATGGTGAGCACACCCCGTGTGCACGAGAACATTGAACGTATGCGGCATTGGGTCGCGCAGGCCGCCGATCAAGGGGCGCAGGTGGTGTTGCTGCCGGAGTATTTTTGTGTGATGGGGGCCGATGAGGACAAGGTACGCGTCCGTGAACCGCATGGTCTCGGCAGCTCCTCGCCAATTCAGTGCGCGCTGGCGCAGACGGCCCGGGCGCACGGGGTGTGGATCATTGGGGGAACCGTGCCGCTGGTGGCGAGCACATCGCACCGGGTGCGCAATGCGGTCTTGGTCTATGACCCGAATGGCACAGAGCATGCCCGTTACGACAAGATTCATTTGTTTGAATTTCGTCGCGGTGAGGAATCCTATGACGAGTCCCGCACGATTGAACCGGGGCGTCAGCCGGTGGCCTGCGAACTTCCCTGCGGGCGGGTGGCGCTCTCCGTGTGTTATGACCTGCGTTTTCCCGAGCTCTATCGCGCGCTTGCCCCGCTTGACCTGATCGTGATGCCCGCCGCCTTTACCCACACCACGGGGCGGGCCCACTGGGAGCTTCTGCTGCGCGCCCGGGCGGTGGAGAATCAGTGTTATGTGTTGGCCAGTGCCCAGGGCGGACAGCATGACAATGGCCGCCGCACCTGGGGGCACAGCATGTTGATTGATCCGTGGGGCGAGGTGCTGGCCTGCCATCCCGAGGGAGAAGGCCTGGTGCTGGGCAAGGTTGATCCGGGTCGTCTGCAGGAGATTCGCCTAAACTTACCGGCTCTGCGCCATCGCGTGCTGACCCCTAACGAGTGAACCCATGACACCATCTGACAGTGCGATCGCCGCGCTCGCGACCGCCCAACAACTTCTGCTCGAGCCTTACGGTCTGAGCGAGGCCCACGTGCATCGGGCCATTGCAGACATCTTCGCCCACCGAGTGGATTTCGCGGATATCTACTTTCAGTACACGCGTTCCGAGGCGTGGAGTCTGGATGAGGGCATCGTGAAAAGCGGCAGTTTCTCCATCGATCAGGGCGTGGGCGTGCGTGCGGTCAGCGGTGAGAAAACCGCGTTTGCCTACTCGGATGTCTTGAGCCCTCAGGCGCTGCAGGAGGCGGCCATCACCACCCGCGCCATTGCCCGGGCCGGCAAGACGGCCGCAACGCGTTTGCCGGTCGCCCCTGCGTTGGCCGTTCCCCCTCAGATTCTGTATGGCGATTTCGATCCCATTGCGGCGTTATCGTCGCAACAGAAAGTGGATCTGTTAGGGCGTGTCGAGTCCATGGCGCGACGGCGCGACCCGCGTGTGATCCAGGTCATGGCCTCCTTGGCCGGTGAATACGATGTCGTCATGGTCTGCCGCAGCGATGGCGTGATGGCAGCGGACATTCGTCCGCTCGTGCGCTTATCGGTTACGGTCATCGTGGAGCATCAGGGTCGCCGCGAACAGGGATCGAGCGGTGGTGGCGGTCGGCAGGATCTCGCGATGTTCTCCGACACGCTCATTGCCCATTACGTGGACGAGGCCGTGCGTCAGGCGTTGGTGAATCTGGAGTCGCGCCCCGCGCCAGCGGGAACGATGCCGGTGGTGCTCGGACCGGGGTGGCCCGGCGTGTTGTTGCACGAAGCGGTTGGCCATGGCTTAGAAGGCGACTTTAACCGCAAGGGGTCGTCCGCGTTCGCGGGCCGTATGGGTCAGCAGGTGGCCGCCAAGGGTGTGACCGTTGTCGATGACGGCACCCTGAAGGATCGTCGCGGATCCCTGAACGTGGACGACGAAGGCCACGCCACTCAGTGCAACGTTTTGATTGAAGATGGAATTCTGCGCGGGTACATCCAGGACGCCCTGAACGCGCGATTGATGAAGGTCGCGCCGACGGGCAACGGCCGTCGGGAATCCTACGCGCACCTGCCCATGCCACGCATGACCAATACCTATATGTTGTCCGGCCGGGACGACCCTCAGGCGATCGTGGCCTCCTTGGATCGCGGCCTGTATGCCGTGAATTTTGGCGGCGGTCAGGTGGACATCACCAGCGGCAAATTCGTATTCTCTGCCTCGGAGGCCTATTGGGTAGAAAACGGCAAGATCCAATATCCCGTGAAAGGGGCGACCCTGATTGGCAATGGGCCCGATGCCCTGACCCGCGTGACCATGGTGGGCAATGATCTCGCATTGGATTCCGGGGTCGGCACCTGTGGCAAGGAGGGGCAGAGTGTTCCCGTCGGTGTGGGCCAGCCCACGCTGCGCATTGAGGCCCTCACGGTGGGAGGCACCGGCGGCTAAAATAGCGCAATGGATACTAAAGTTCACGCCCATTCCCCTGCCCGCACCGACGATCTGCGCATTCGCGAGATCAAAGAACTCGCGCCGCCGTCCCACGTCATTCGGGAATTTCCCATCAGCGCGTCGGCGGCCGAGGTCGTCAGTGCGGCCCGCCTGTCCATCCATCGCATCCTGCACGAGATGGACGATCGCATGTTGGTCATCATCGGACCCTGTTCGATCCATGACCCCAAGGCCGCCATTGAGTATGCCGGCCGCCTGCTCGAGCAGCGCACGCTTCATGTCGGCGAACTCGAGATTGTGATGCGCGTGTATTTCGAAAAACCGCGCACGACAGTGGGCTGGAAAGGCCTGATCAACGATCCCCGGTTGGACAATAGTTTCGACATCAATCTCGGTCTGCGCACGGCACGGGAGCTCTTGCTCAATATCAACGAACTTGGATTGCCGGCCGGCACTGAATTCCTGGACATGATTTCGCCGCAGTACATTGCCGATCTGGTCTCTTGGGGCGCCATCGGTGCCCGCACCACAGAGTCACAGGTCCATCGCGAGCTCGCCTCGGGTCTGTCCTGCCCCGTGGGGTTTAAAAATGGCACGGATGGCAACCTGCGCATCGCCATCGATGCCATCAAGGCGGCAGCACACCCACACCATTTTTTATCCGTGACCAAGGCGGGCCATTCGGCCATTGTCTCCACCGGTGGCAATGAGGACTGCCATGTGATTCTTCGGGGCGGCAAAGCCCCGAACTATGACGCGCAAAGCGTGGAAGCGGCATGCGCAGAAGCGGCTGCAGCGAATATGGCCTGCCGTTTAATGATTGACATGAGTCATGCCAACAGCAGCAAGAAACCCGAGAACCAACTGCCGGTGTCGGAAAACATCGCGGCGCAGGTGGCCTCCGGTGATCAGCGGATCTTTGGTGTGATGGTGGAGAGTCATCTGGTCGGAGGCCGGCAGGATCTGGTGGCCGGACAACCCCTCACGTATGGCCAGAGCATTACGGACGGCTGTATTGACTGGGACGGCAGCGTCAAAATTCTGAATCATCTGGCACAGGCGGTGAAGGCGCGTCGACTGCGTCTGCAGGCCCCGAACGGTCACTGACCGGTGGTCGTGCGCTCCCGGTCCCACAGGACATCGTGGCCCGGGCCACCGCACTCCGAGGAGCGATTGAGCATGCGGGCCAGCACAAACAACAGATCCGAGAGCCGATTCAGGTAATGCGTCAGTTCATGGCGTACCGGTGAGGCGGTCATCAGATGGACCACGCTGCGCTCGGCCCGACGGGCAATCGTGCGGGACATATGGGCCAGGGCGGATGCTCGGCAACCGCCGGGCAGAATAAATTCCGCCAGCCGCGGCAACGGCGCGTTGTAGGTGGTAATGGCCGTGTCCAGGGCCGCCACACGTTCCGTTTTTAAGAGTTCGTAGCCGGGCGTGGACAGCTCCCCACCAAGGTCAAACAGATCGTGTTGAATGTCGGTCAGCAGGGCCTGCAGTGCGGGCGGCAGCGGCTCGGCCAGGAGCACACCCAGGCTGCTGTTAAGCTCGTCCACGTCGCCCATCGCATTAATGCGCGCATGGTCCTTCGAGACACGGCTTCCATCGCCAAGACCGGTGGTGCCACTATCGCCAGTGCGCGTAGTGATGATGGACAGGCGATTGGCCATGACGTTAAAAGGTCTTCTTTCCTCTAAAATCGTCATTCTATCGTTCAATCTTTTTCCCGCCATACTCCGTTCATGAACGCACCACGCGAACTCCATTTGGGTGAACTCCGCTTTGCGGACTTCACGCAGCCCATGACGGATGAGAAGCGTCATCAATTGCTGGCGGAGTTGGCCCACATGCTGCCGGGGGACGGCGTGCTCTCCACGCCCGAGTCATTGCGTCCCTATGAATGCGATGGGTTAGCCGGCTATCGCCAGTGCCCTGCAGTGGTGGTGCTGCCCACGACCGAGTCTCAGGTGATCGCGATTCTGAAGACTGCCCATCGACTCGATGTGCCGGTGGTGGCCCGCGGTGCGGGGACGGGTCTGTCGGGAGGCGCCACGCCTCACCGTGGTGGCATCGTGCTGTCCTTGGCCCGGTTCAAACAGATCCTGTCCATCGATCCGACCGCTCGCATTGCGCGGGTGCAGCCGGGTGTGCGCAATGCCGCGATTTCGGAGGCGGCCGCTCCGTTTAATTTGTATTACGCACCGGATCCGTCCTCCCAGATCGCCTGTTCGATTGGCGGCAATGTGGCCGAGAATTCCGGCGGCGTTCACTGCCTGAAATACGGGTTGACGGTGCATAACGTGCTTCGGGTGCGCGGCATTACGATCGAGGGCGATGTTCTCGAGCTCGGAAGCGAGGCCCTCGATGCGCCAGGACTCGATCTGTTATCCACCGTGGTCGGTTCGGAAGGCATGTTGGCCGTGGTGACTGAAATCACTGTGAAGCTGGTGCCGAAACCCCAATTGGCACGTGTGATCATGGCGTCCTTTAATGATGTGGAGCAATCGGGCAATGCCGTCGCGAATCTGATCGCAGCGGGCATCATTCCCGCGGGACTGGAAATGATGGACCAGAAGACCACCCGCGCGGTAGAGGAATTTGTCCATGCAGGGTATGACCTGAATGCCCAGGCGATTTTGCTGTGCGAATCCGATGGCACGCCCGAGGAAGTGGAAGAGGAAATCGGTCGCATGAAGGCGGTGCTGTCCGGCAGCGGCGCCACGGACTTACGGGTTTCCCAGTCCGAGGAAGAACGCCTTCGGTTCTGGTCGGGCCGCAAGAACGCATTTCCTGCAGCAGGCCGCGTGGCGGCCGACTATTACTGCATGGACGGCACCATTCCTCGGCGGCGTTTGGGAGAGATGCTCACGCGGATTGCGGCCATGGAGAAGAAATACGGCCTCGGCTGCATGAACGTCTTTCATGCGGGCGATGGGAATCTCCACCCCTTGATTCTGTTCGATGCCTCTAAGCCGGGTGAATTTCACCAGGCCGAGTTGTTTGGCGCGGAGATTCTCGAGCTGTGCGTTGAGTTTGGCGGCACCGTCACCGGAGAACACGGCGTGGGGATAGAGAAGATCAACAGTATGTGTGTCCAGTTCTCGCCCGAAGAGCGGATGAGTTTTTTCGCCGTGAAACGTGCATTTGATCCGGTGGGATTGCTCAACCCCGGCAAGGCGATCCCGACACTGTCACGCTGTGCGGAGTATGGAAAGATGCATGTCCATCGTGGTGCCCTGACATTCCCCGAGTTGCCCCGGTTCTGATATGTCCACGTCCACACCGGTCCACGATTGGGTACGCCAGGCCGCCGACACGATACGTGTGGCACGCGATTCAAAAACACCGCTGGTGATCGAGGGCCATGGCAGCAAGGGGTTTTATGGCCAGCCGGTGGCCCCTGAGCATCGTGTGCTGTCCACCACCGCGTATCGCGGCATCGTGGATTACGATCCGACGGAGCTTGTGGTCGTGGTCCGATGCGGCACCCCGATCGTCGAACTCGAGAATCTATTGACGCAGTCCCATCAGATGCTGGCGTTTGAGCCTCCTCGATTCAACGGGCAGGGCACCGTGGGCGGCATGATGGCCACGGGGCTGTCCGGCCCGAGGCGTGCGTCGGCGGGCGCCGCCAAGGACTTCGTGTTGGGCATGACGGTGCTCGACGACCAGGGCACGCCGATGCGCTATGGCGGTACGGTCATGAAGAACGTCGCGGGATACGACATGTCGCGTTTGCATACCGGCGCCTTGGGAACCTTGGGGCTGATCGTGGATATCTCGCTCAAGGTCCTGCCGGTCTCGCCCGCCGAGATGACCTTGCAATTTGAGTGCAATGCCGACCGGTGCCTGGAGTGGGTGAACGCGTGGGCCGGCCAGCCTTTACCCATCGTCTCCACCAGTTGGCATGGCCATCCTGACCGCGGGCAGTTGCACGTTCGTCTGGCCGGTGCGGTTGCAGCGGTGAATGCGGCGGCCGATAAGCTCGGCGGTCACCGTGTGCCGCAGGAATCGGCCCAGGCGTTCTGGTCGTCCTTGCGGGATCATGCCCATGATTTTTTCCAGGTGACCGCGGCCGCCCCGGAGACCGCGTTGTGGCGACTCTCCGTGCCGTCCATCGCGCCGCACTTGCAGGAATTCAACGAGGAGCAATGGGTGGAATGGGGCGGCGCGTTACGGTGGATAAAAACCGATCTGCCGGCGGAGCGCGTGCGTGCGCTGGCCCGTCAGGTGGGCGGACACGCCACACTGTTTCGATCATCGACCCCCGAGCGTCGTGCACGTGATGGGGTGTTTACGCCGCTCACACCGGCGTTGCTGAAGATTCATCAGCGCATCAAGCGTGAGTTGGACGGTCAGGGCATTTTTAATCCTGGTCGGCTGGTGCCAGGACTCTGAGCCATGGAAACCACGCTCGCGCCCCGTTATGCGAACACGCCCGAAGGGCAACAGGCCCAGGATATTCTGCGCCGTTGCGTGCACTGCGGTTTCTGCACGGCCACCTGCCCCACCTATCAGCTGCTTGGCGATGAACTGGATGGCCCGCGTGGCCGCATCTACCTGATCAAGCAGATGGTCGAGGGTGCAGAGGTCACTCGCGAGAGTCAGATCCATCTGGATCGTTGTCTCACATGCCGCAATTGTGAGACCACCTGTCCATCGGGTGTCGAGTATGGAAAACTCGTGGACATCGGCCGCGAGATGATGGAGGCGCGGGTGTCGCGCCCGCCCATGGAGCGTTGGACACGGCGTGCGTTGACATGGGGATTGACGTCGTCGTGGTTTGCGCCGGCCATGCGACTGGCCCAATCGCTGCGGGGTCTGTTGCCCAGGGCGGTTCGGGCGAAGGTGCCGGCCTATCGCGCCCCGGGCGTGCTGCCGACCCGCACGCATGCGCGTCGGGTGCTACTGCTGAATGGATGCGTTCAGCCGGCCATGTTGCCGGGCATTGATGCGGCCACGGCCCGGGTGCTCGACGTGCTGAATATTTCGTCGCAGATCGCGCCGGGATCCGGCTGCTGTGGTGCCCTTCGGCATCACCTCGCCGATGCCTCCGGAGGGCTTGCGGATGCCCGTCGAAACATCGATGCCTGGTGGCCGGCGGTCGCGCAAGGCGATGTGGACGCCATTGTGGTCAATGCCAGTGGCTGCGGTGTGATGGTGAAAGACTATGGCCATCTGTTGGCCCACGATGCACGATATGCCGAGAAGGCGGCGCGCATCACTGCGATCACAAAGGATCCCATTGAATTATTGGAGTCGTTGTTGCCGCAGCTTCAGTCGCATCTTCAACAACACGGTGTTGTATCGGGCGGACGTGTGGCGTTTCATCCGCCGTGTACCTTACAGCACGGCCTGAAGATTCGCGGCGCCGTTGAAAAACTGCTCACCGCGTGCGGCGCTACCGTGGTGCCGGTCAGCGATAGTCATTTGTGCTGCGGTTCCGCCGGAACGTATTCCGTTTTACAGCCGGTCTTATCGGGCGAGTTGAAGTCACGCAAGTTGGCGTCCCTGCAGGCCCACGGGCCCGAGGTGATTCTGTCGGCCAACATCGGATGCATCACGCACCTCCAGTCGGGCACCGATACGCCGGTGCGTCATTGGCTGGAATGGCTCGACGAACGGCTTACGCCGGCGTGATGGAACCGAGCACGCGCGGACCGGTGGCGCCAGTGGCCTGTGGATCGTTTCCGGGCTGACCGTCCAAGGTGCGCGCGGCTAACCAGGCAAACGCCGCGGCTTCCACCATTTGTGGATCCCAGCCCCGCACGGCGGTCGACTGAACATCCACATCGCGACCACAGCGTTTTTTCAGTTCACTTCTCAGTTGGTTCAGCAGCGCCGTATTCTTGGCACCACCACCACAGATCAGCACTTCGGCACACCGGACCGTTGATCCGGAGTGCCGCGGCATGGTCTCAAGTCGGTGGATTTCCTGAGCGATGCTTGCCGCCGTCAGTGCCAGCAGCGTGGCCTGCACATCTCTGGCGCTGATCTGCGAGAACGCCGATTGGGACAGAAATTCCTGCAGCCAGGATTCCGAAAAAAGATCTCGCCCCGTACTGCGGGGCGGGAGAAAACTAAAAAATGGATCGCCGAGCATCGCCGACAGCAGGGCTTTGTGCGGCGTGCCCGTCGCGGCCCATGCGCCATCCCGGTCAAACGCGTCTCCGTGGTGTCGGCGAATCCACAGGTCCATCAGCACATTACCGGGGCCCGTGTCATAACCGAACATGGGGGTGCCGAGCCACGTGATGTTGGCAATGCCGCCGATGTTCACGACCGCCGTGACGGCGGACTCGGATGGAGGCGGCAAACGGGCGGCGGTGTCGGAATCCGAGCGGGAGAAGATCGCCCGATGAAAGGCGGGCACTAACGGCGCCCCTTGCCCGCCGGCGGCCAGGTCGCGACTACGAAAATCAGAGACCACGGTGATGCCGGTGGTCTCGGCAATTCGTGCAGGCGCATTCAGTTGAATCGAATATCCCAATTGCGGCTGATGCCGAATGGTCTGGCCGTGGACACCGATGGCCGTGATGCGATGGGGCGGGAGTCCGTTCACGGTCAGTGCCTCCAGCACTGCCCGACTCACGGCATCGGCATAGGCGTTGGCAATCAGCGCAGCCCGATGCAGTTCGTTATCCGACGGTGATTGCAGTCCCATCAAGGCATCGATCATCGCGTGATCCAGTGGCCGGGAATAGAAGTGACGCACCACCACGGAGGGCTGTACGTGCCCCAGGGTGATGGATTCGTGGATCTCGACAACGGCCACATCAATCGCGTCCAGGCTCGTGCCGGTCATCACGCCGATAAACCATCGCGACGAATTGGTCTGGCCCGTCGACGGTATGGCCATAAATGCCTATTGCACCTTGGCGGTGTTGACGTTGTCGAGTAATGACAGTCGATTACGAAGATCGGCGGCCACCACGTCAAATTTCCTCTGCGTGTCACCGGTGAGTGAGGGCACCTGTGGATTCTCAGCAATGATGCGGCTGGGGTCCATATGCCGACCGTTCACCAGGAATTCATAGTGCAGGTGGGGCCCCGTGGCCCATCCGGTGGAGCCGACGTAACCGATCACCTGGCCCATTTGGATGGACTTGCCGCGTGCGATATCGGGCGCAAATCCGCTGAGATGCGCATAGAGTGTGGAGTAGCGCTCGTTGTGTTTGATCTCCACGGTGTTGCCATAGCCCTGGCTCCATCCCTTGGAGACCACCACACCATCGGCCACTGAGCGCACGGGTGTGCCGGTGGGGGCGGCATAGTCGACCCCACGGTGGGCACGCGGATCGCCAAACAAGGGATGTAATCGGTAGGTGGTGAATCCCGAGGACATCCGCGTGAAACGCAAAGGCGCAGCAAGAAAACCACGTTTCACCGATTTGCCTTGGGCGTCGTAGAAATTACCTTTACCCGTTTCCGGGTTATCGAAATACAGGGCCTCGTAGGTTTTGCCGCCCGCCTCAAAACGCACGGCCATGAGTCGGTAGGCGCCGATATCCCGCCCACCGACGAGCTGATTTTCATAAATCACGCGCACGATGTCGCCTGCATTGACCTGACGACGAAAGTCCAGGTCCGATTCAAACAGGGTGACCACCTGATCGGTGATGGCCTCGGGCACACCGGCCTCGTCCATTGCACCGAAGAACGATCGGCCCACCTGCACCGAGCGGTGCTCGATGCGTGTCTCACTGCCCAAGCGCGCCGTTCTCGTAATGAACTGGCCCTCGCCGGTGCGCTCCACAATCCATGCGTCGAGTTTATTCAGGAGCTGCAGTCGCAGCAGCTTGCCGTCAAGATCAGTGCGCACCAACGCGGTTTGTCCCACATTACTGCGCAGTACGGTCTGTGTGCGGGCGTCTTTGCGCAGGTAGGTGCGTGCGGCCGTGTCCTCCACGCCGAGTCGCTCCAGGAGTCCGTCGATCGAGTCGCCCCTGCGGACTTCGTCTTCTCGGGTGAGTTCGAGGCCGTGGGCCGATAAGGCCTTGACCTGCCCCTCCAGCTCCTGGGGTTTTAGTTCCAGGGCGACGCGTTGCCCCAGAATTTTCGATTCGGCCTCGGATACCCCGGCCAGACCCAGTGCGGTCATGACCGCCATCACGAGCCCGAAGGCCGCCGGAGCGATCGTCCAGAGGCGTTCGGGTTGTCGGACGGTGAAGCGCAGCATAAGGGCTAAAATTCTAGCCTCTTATGGTTCCCAACGCTCCCGCCGCGCCGCTGACGACCGGCCTTCCGAAGATGTCCGATGCTGTCGCCCAGGCGATGGAGGTCGTGACGCGCGGCTGCGAGGAGCTCCTGGTGGCGTCCGAGTTTGCCGACAAGCTGGCGCGCAGTGCCGCCACGGCCACGCCCTTGCGCATTAAGCTGGGACTCGACCCCACGGCACCCGACCTGCACCTGGGCCACACCGTGGTGCTGAACAAGTTGCGTCAATTGCAGGATCTCGGCCACACGGTGATTTTTCTGGTGGGCGATTTCACGGCCTTGATTGGCGATCCCACCGGCCGCAATGCGACGCGTCCGCCATTGTCGGCCGAGGACATCTCTGTCAATGCCAACACCTATTTCGATCAGGCCGCGATGGTGCTCGATGCGTCGAAAACGGAAATCCGGCGCAATTCGGAGTGGTGCGATGCGCTGGGAGCACGCGGCATGATTCAGCTGGCCGCCCGTTACACCGTGGCCCGCATGATTGAGCGGGATGACTTCACCAAGCGGTACAAGTCCGGCACTCCCATTTCGGTGCATGAGTTTCTCTATCCTCTGGTGCAGGGCTATGACTCGGTGGCCCTGAAGGCGGATCTCGAGCTCGGTGGCACCGATCAGAAATTCAACCTTCTGGTGGGCAGAGAGTTGCAGCGCGAGTACGGCCAGGAGCCGCAATGCATTCTGACCATGCCGTTGCTGGTGGGCCTGGATGGTGTCGAGAAAATGAGCAAGAGCAAGGGCAATGCCGTCGGCATTTCGGAGAAACCCTCTGAGATGTTCGGAAAACTGATGTCGATCTCCGACGATCTCATGTGGCAGTACCTGGAGTTGCTCTCGTTTCGTCCCATGTCCCATATTCAGGCCCTTCGGGCCGAGGTCCAGACGGGCCGCAATCCGCGGGATGTCAAAGTGGATTTCGCCATGGAGATCGTGGAGCGATTCCACAGTGCTCAGGCCGCCCGTGATGCCCTGGCGGAGTTTGAGGCGCGCTTCAGGCAAGGCGCCATTCCCGACGACATTGCGGAGGTGGCGTTGTCGGGCGCGCCCATGGGCATCGTGGCCACACTCAAGCAGTCCGGTCTTGCACCGTCTTCGGCCGAGGCCATTCGCAATATTGAGCAAGGTGGGGTGCGGGTGGACGGCGCAAAGGTTTCAGACCGCTCCCTGCAGCTTCCGGCCGGCACCTATGTCATTCAAATCGGCAAGCGCAAATTCGCGCGTGTGTCGATCACGTGATGGGGCATTTGTCCATGGAGAGGCGCTCTACGACCCGGGTGCTGTGGGTGGGCCTGATTGCGATCGCGGCGGTCTACGTGCTCATTCTGGTCGGCGGCACGGTACGGGCCACGGGTGCGGGCATGGGCTGCCCGGACTGGCCCTTATGTTTCGGCAAGCTGATTCCTCCGACCCACGAAAGCGAGCTTCCTCCGAACTGGCGCATCACCTATGCGGATCGCGGGTACGACACCGCACCGTTTGATGCCACCAAGACCTGGATCGAATACATCAATCGCCTGGTCGGCGTCACGATCGGCGCCTTAATCATTGGATTTGTGATCGTCGCCGCCCGTTTTCGACGCACCGATCCACCGGTGTTCTGGGTGGCGCTGCTCGGACTGATCGCCGTGGCGTTCAATGGCTGGCTCGGGTCTAAAGTGGTGTCATCGAATCTCAAGCCGGTGATGATTTCCTTGCACATGGCCGGCGCGTTTCTGGTGCAAATGGCGCTGATCTATGCCACGACGCGCGCCGCCCGTGATCGTCTTGCCGAGCAGTTGCGATCTGCGGCCACCCCGGTGCTGCCAACCTGGTTTCGACCACTCCTCCTGGGCACCTTGGCCGCGCTCGTCATGCAAATCGTATTGGGACTGCAGATTCGAGAGAGCGTGGATCTGATCAGTCGTAGTGTCTCGGAGGTCGAGCGCCATGAATGGATTGAGCTGGTGCCACAGATTTTCTATGTGCATCGTTCGTTCTCATGGGTGATTCTTGCGTTAGCCGCGTTTCTGACCTTTAAAGTGCTCAAAAGCCCATTGCGCACTACCGCCGTGGGCAAGGCATCGTGGGCCTTAGTGGCCCTGGTGGTCTTCGAGATGCTCTTGGGCGGTGCTTTAAACCATCTTGGTTTCCCGGCCATCGCTCAGCCGGTGCATCTGCTGACGGCACACCTGATTTACGGTGTCTTATGGTTTCAGTGGTGCCTGCTGTCGGTGAGCCGTCCCGCCGGCACGGGACCCACGCCCGTCCCTCCTTCCCATCCATCCTCACACAACAGGAACTCGTATGTTTGATCGACAGACCCCCCTTGCCGCGCTGGATCCCGATGTGGCCGCGGCCATCGCCGCCGAAAACGCCCGGCAGGAAGCCCATATTGAACTGATCGCATCGGAGAACTACGCCAGTCCTGCGGTCATGGCGGCACAAGGATCGCAACTCACTAACAAATATGCCGAAGGCTATCCCGGAAAGCGGTATTACGGCGGTTGCGAGCACGTGGATGTGGTGGAGCAGCTTGCGATCGATCGTCTCAAGCGCCTCTATGGCGCGGACTGTGCCAACGTGCAACCGCATTCCGGTGCCCAGGCGAATCAGGCGGTCTTTCTCGCGTTTCTAAAACCGGGCGATACCATCATGGGGCTGTCCCTGGCCGAGGGCGGGCACCTCACCCACGGCATGCCGTTGAACATGTCCGGCAAGTGGTTCAATGTCGTGGCCTATGGTCTGAATGCCCAAGAAGAGATCGATTACGATCGTATGGAGGCACTGGCCCGCGAGCACAAGCCGAAGTTACTGATCGCGGGGGCGTCAGCGTATGCACTGAAAACCGATTGGGCCCGTTTCGCGCGCGTGGCCAAAGAGATCGGCGCCATTTTCATGGTGGACATGGCCCACTACTCCGGACTGATCGCCGGCGGGGTGTATCCCAATCCCGTGCCGCATGCCGATGTGGTCACGTCGACCACGCACAAGAGCCTGCGCGGGCCGCGGGGCGGCATTATTCTGATGAAGGCCGAGCACGAGAAGGCGATCAACAGCGCGGTATTTCCGGGGCTGCAAGGCGGGCCGCTCATGCACGTGATCGCGGCGAAGGCCGTTGCCTTTGGAGAGGCGTTAAAACCGGAGTTCAAGGCCTACTCCCAGGCCATTTTGGATAACGCCCAGGCGCTGTCCAAGGCCCTGGTGGCGCGGGGCCTGCGCATTGTGTCCGGTCGCACCGAGAGCCATGTGATGTTGGTGGATCTGCGGGCCAAGTCCGTCACCGGCAAGGCGGCGGAGGCCGCCCTTGGTCAGGCCCACATCACCGTGAATAAGAATGCGATACCGAATGATCCGGAAAAGCCCATGGTGACCAGTGGCATTCGATTGGGCACGCCGGCCTGCACGACCCGTGGTTTTGGTCCGCAGGAAATGACGGCGGTCGGCCACTTCATCGCCGATGTGCTCGATGCGCCCGAGGACACCGCCGTCATCGCCCGCGTCCGCGGACAGGTCGAGGCCTTGACCCGGCGTTTCCCGGTCTACAAGTGATGGCGCGCCGGGGCTGAGCGATGCGCTGTCCTGCCTGCGGATCGGAAGACACCCATGTGACCGAGACCCGGGTCTCGGAGGACGGCGTTGAGATTCGTCGTCGTCGACGCTGCCTGGCCTGTGACCGGCGGTTCAAGACGGTCGAGCGCATCGAACTGTCGCTGCCGTATGTCGTGAAGAAAAATGGCGCGCGTTTGGAGTTTGATGAAAAGAAATTACGCGCGAGTTTTCTGCTGGCCTTGCGCAAGCGGCCGGTACCGGCGGAAATCGTCGATGCGTCTGTGCGCAAGGTCGAAGAGAAGTTAGCCGCCAGCGGCGAACGCGAGGTCTCCACACAGCGCATTGGTGAACTGGTGATGTTGGAGCTCAAAAAACTCGATAAGGTCGCCTACATCCGATTCGCCTCCGTGTATCGGAGTTTTCAAGACGTGGCCGAGTTTCAGGAACTGGTGGCCGAGGTCAGCCCTCGGTCCGGGGGGGGTTCGTCGCCGGGCTCCGCCGCGGCACGCAAACGATCCGGCGCGAAAACCCGGGGCGCCTAGATGTACAGCGCCCAGGACCTTGCCTTCATGCGCCATGCCTTGACCTTGGCGTCACGCGGTATGAACACCACCACACCGAATCCCCGTGTGGGATGCGTGCTGGTCAAAGACGATGTCATCGTTGGAGAAGGGTGGCATGAGCGTGCGGGTGCACCGCACGCGGAAATCATGGCGATTGCGGCGGCGGGCCGGCACCGCGCCACGGGCGCAACGGCGTACATCACGCTCGAGCCCTGCAGCCATTTCGGACGCACGCCACCGTGCGCCGATGCCCTGCGGGAGGCGGGGGTTGCACGCGTGTTCGCCGCGATGACCGATCCGAATCCACGCGTCTCGGGGCAGGGGTTGCAACGCCTGCGGGAGGCCGGCATTGAAGTCCGGTGTGGCCTGTTGGCCGACGAGGCGCAGGAACTCAACGTGGGATTCGTCAAACGCATGACCACGGGATTGCCGTGGGTGCGCGCGAAAACCGCCGTCTCTGCAGATGGACGCACGGCACTTCCCGATGGGTCGAGTCAGTGGATCACGGGACCGGCGGCCCGTGACGATGGGCATGTCTGGCGCGCCCGCGCCTGCGCAGTGCTTACCGGCATTGGTACGGTGCGCAAGGACAACCCGCAGATGACGGTGCGGGCCATCGCGACACCGCGACCACCCTTGCGTGTGGTGGTCGATACCCGATTTGAAATCGATCTGCAGGCGGCCATTGTGCAGGGAGGGCATGCCCTCGTGGCGGTGACGGTGGACCTGGAGACCCCGGTGGCCCAGGACAAGGCAGCGCTACTGAACGCGCGCGGCGTGGACGTGGTGCGTATCGGGCGCGACGCGACCAACGGAAAAGTGGATCTGAATGCCTTGATGCGGCATTTGGGTGAGCGCGGCTGTAATGAAATTCATTTAGAGGGCGGAGCCCAGCTCACGGGGGCCATGATGCGCCAGGGACTGATCGATGAATGGTTGGTCTACATGGCGCCCATGATGATTGGAGAGGGCCGCCCGATCGCGGCGGGCATCGGTCCCTGGGCCACCCTCGACGAGGTGCCCCGTTGGCGCTGGAGCGAACCGGCCCGCGTGGGGGACTGCCTGCGCTTGCGTTTAGTTAAAAACCAGACCGAGCGCTAGACTGCCGCCATGTTTACGGGAATTGTTCAGGCGATCGGCCAGATTGTTGCGGTGGATCCTGTGGTGGTGAGTTGGACGGGTGGCCAGAAGGTGGCGGATACCGCGCCACACACCGAAGGGCGTCGACTCACCATTGCATTGGGGGGGTTGGATCATCAAGATGTGGCGATTGGCGATTCGATCGCTGTCAGTGGCGCCTGCATGACCGTGATCGCTATCCAAGACGGGCGCATTCAGGTGGATGTGTCCGCCGAGAGTCTGCGTTGCACCGTGGGCTTGGATCGACCCGGTCCTGTGAATCTGGAAAAAGCCATGCGGGCCACTGACCGATGGGGGGGTCATATGGTCAGTGGGCATGTGGACGGCACCGCGGAGGTGATCGGATTGACGGCCGTGGGGGAGTCCTGGTGCATTCGGGCCCGTGTGCCGGCGGCCTTCTCGGCCTTGGTCACCGAGAAAGGGTCCATCGCCCTGGATGGTGTTAGCCTCACGGTGAACACGGTCAGCGATACCGCCCAAGGTACGGAGATCACCGTGAACATTATTCCGCACACCTGGCAGGCCACCACCTTGCACTTGCGTCAGCCCGGCGATCGCATCAATGTCGAGTTGGATCAGCTGGCCAAGCAGGTGGAGCGGATTGTGAGCCGCATGGCACGTCGCCCATAAGGAAATCGAGATGCCCACCCGTTATTTGTCGGACACCACCGCACTGATCGAGGAAATGCGCGCCGGGCGCATGGTGGTCCTGATCGATGATGAGGATCGTGAAAACGAGGGCGATCTGGTGATGGCCGCCGCCTGTGTGACCGCCGATGCCATCAACTTTATGGCCAAGCATGCCCGTGGGCTGATCTGTTTAACGCTCACCGAGGCCCGATGCCATCAACTGAATTTGCAGTTGATGGTAAGTGACAATCGCTCGTCTCATGGCACGGCGTTCACGGTCTCCATCGAGGCGGCCCAGGGGGTGACCACCGGCATCAGTGCGGCCGATCGGGCCACCACGATCGCCGCGGCGGTCGCACCGTCTGCCAGGCCCCAGGATCTGGTGCAACCCGGACACGTCTTTCCGTTGAAGGCGCAGCCCGGAGGCGTGTTGGCCCGTGCGGGTCACACCGAGGCGGGATGCGATCTTGCGCATTTGGCCGGCTTTGAACCGGCAGCGGTGATTTGTGAAATTCTGAAAGACGATGGGTCCATGGCGAGGCTACCGGACCTCGTCACGTTCGCGCAGGCCCATGGATTAAAAATCGGCACGATCGCCGATCTGATCAAACATCGTAGCGCTCACGAGAGCCTGGTCACACGGCGTTCCTCCCGAGCCATCACCACGACCCATGGCGTCTTTCAACTCGTGGTGTTTGAGGATCGCGCGGCCCATCAGCCACATCTGGCCTTGATCAAGGGCGCACCGTCTGCGGATCGCGAATGTCTGGTGCGCGTGCACGAACCGTTTACGGTGATCGATGCGATGGATACCCAGAGTGGCGTCCACAGCTGGAGCCTGGACGGCGCCTTGCGGGCGGTGGCGGATCATGGTGAAGGCGTGGTGGTGTTGTTGAATTGCGCACCCCCGGCCGAGGTGTTGTTCTCCAAATTATTGCCGGGCGATCGTGCCGGGCGGTCGGGGCCGGTCCATGCGGATGGCGCCGCCAGCAGCCAGTTGCGGCACTATGGCATTGGGGCTGCGATTCTGCGTGATCTCGGCGTGGGGAAAATGCTGCTCTTGTCACCGCCAAGAAAAATGCCCAGCATGACGGGGTTTGGCCTGGAGGTCACGGGCTATCGGGGGGGAGCACAGCATGAATAAGTTGAACGTGGATTTGGAAGGGGAAGGCCTGCGCATTGCCATCGTGCAGGCCCGTTTCAATCAACCGGTGGGGGAGGCGCAGCGCGAGGCCTGCGTGGCGGAGCTCGCGGCACTCGGTGTGGACCTCTCGGACATCTACCTGGCCACGGTCCCCGGCGCGCTGGAGATTCCTTTGACCCTGTCCCAGTTGGCCGAGACCGGGCGTTTCGATGCGTTGATTGCACTGGGGGCGGTGATTCGCGGGGAGACCTATCACTTTGAAGTGGTGTCCAATGAATCTGCCGCCGGTATAGCCCGTGTTGCACTCGAGTTTCATATCCCCGTGGCCAACGGCGTATTGACCGTCGATACCGATGCCCAGGCGATGGCCCGTGCATCCGAGAAGGGTAAGGATTGCGCACGTTGTGCCGTGGAGATGGCGAACCTGCTCTTTGCCATCGATGACCAGTTAAGCGGCGAGGATGATTAAACCGACATCCACTCCTGCGGCGTCGGACCGATCCTCGCGCGGATCCCGTCGTGCGTCGCGCAGCCTATGTGTGCAGGGCATTTATCAGTGGCTCATTGCGGCCCAGGAGTCGGGTGCGATCGATGCGTTCTTACGGGAGCAGGACACCTACGCGCGATGTGATCAGGAGTATTTCGATCGTCTTTTGCACGGCGTGATACGCCACGGTGCCGCCCTGCGGGAGGCCTTTGCAGTTCAGTGTGATCGGCCCATCCACGAGCTCTCGCCGGTCGAGCACGCGATATTACTGATCGCCACTTTTGAATTGCAGCACTGCCCCGAGGTCCCGTACCGCGTTGTGATCAATGAGGCGATTGAACTGGGCAAGTCCTTCGGAGGCACCGATGGCCATAAATACATCAACGGTGTGTTGGATAAATTAGCAACTCAGTTGCGTCCTAATGGCTAAGCCACTCGGCGAGTTTGATTTTATTGATCGGTTCATCAAGACGCAGGCGGCGCTGGGTCAGCCCATGTATCGACGGGGCGACGCCTTGGGCATCGGCGATGACTGCGCGCTGATGCCCCCGCTGGAGGCCGGCGAACAGCTCGCGGTATCCACGGACATGCTGGTCGAGGGCCGGCATTACTTTTCCGATGTGGATCCGAAGGCCTTGGGCCATAAGGTGCTGGCCGTGAACCTGTCGGACCTCGCGGCCATGGGCGCACGCCCACTGGCCTTTACCTTGGCGGCCGCCCTGCGCGGTCTCGACCCCACGTGGTTGGAGGCGTTTTTATCCGGCATGTTGGCACTCGCCCGCGATGCCCAGTGCGCACTGATTGGCGGGGATACCACGGGCATGCCGGCCAACGGCGCGCAGGTGTTTTGCGTCACGGTGATGGGGGCCGTACCAATCGGTCAGGCCTTGCGTCGTGACGGGCTGTGCGATGGCGATGATCTCTGGGTGTCGGGGTCGCTGGGTGATGCGGCTTTCGCGGTTCATCATCGTCGTGATGATCCAAAGTTATTGTGGCCAACACCGCGCATTGCGTTGGGGCTACGGCTACGGACACTGGCCCATGCGGCGATCGACATTTCCGATGGGTTGCAGGCGGAGATCCTGCATCTGCTGCGTGCGTCGGGCGGTGTCGCAGCCCAGTTAGACTGGGACAGCGTCCCATTGGGCCCGCGTCTACAGCAGGCCGTGCGGGATGGTGTGCTGTCGGCAGCGCAGGCCACGGTGGTCGCGGTGACCGGCGGTGATGAATACGAATTGCTGTTTTCGGCGCCTCCTGAGTGCCGCACCGAGATCCGAGATCTCGCCATGCAGCAGGGCATTACGCTCACCCGTATTGGCGAGGTCCGGTCGGCAGCGGCCCCATCGATTCATTGGCATCATCACGATGGACGTCGCGTGGACGCTGGCGTCATCGAGGCAATTGGTCATGGCGGATTCACCCATTTCTGATGCGGCGATGCCGACGCCTTCGGCCATTTTGATGCGGCATCCCTGGCACATTCTGGCGCTCGGTGTCGGCAGTGGCCTGGCGCCGATCGCACCCGGCACGGTGGCCACACTCTGGGCATGGGTGGTGTTTCTGATGATCGATCCCCTGCTCACGGATCTGGCCTGGGCGGTAGTCCTTCTGGGGGGGTTTGTGCTCGGCGTGCGTGCCTGCACGGTGACCGGAAAAGCCTTGGGCCGTGTGGACGCCTCGGCCATCGTCTGGGATGAAATCATTGCATTCTGGTGTGTGTTGTGGATCCTTCCGAAGGCCAGCGATCCGGCCGGGTATCACGCCATGGGCAGCGTACCGGAGTGGATGATTCAGCTGATGGGATTTGTGTTGTTTCGATTCTTTGACATTGTGAAACCACCACCGATTCATCGGATCGACCGTAGGAGTCGTGACGGTTGGGGCGTGATGCTGGACGATGTCGTGGCCGCCGCCTACACCCTTCTGGCCTGCGCGGTGCTCCTGCGTGTGGTGCATCTGTTGCCGTGGTGGAATTAAGGGATTGCCGTGGCCCTCGCGCGCAGTGAGCTCCTTTTAGCATTGGCCGTCGGGTTTGCGCTCACCAAGCGCAACGCCCGGCTCATGGTCGCGGAGTCCTGCACGGGGGGATTGGTGAATCACTGGCTCACCTCGATCGCTGGATCCAGTCACTGGTTTGATGGGGGTGTGATCACCTATTCCAATGCGGTGAAGATGAGCCTCTTGGGTGTGCGTTCGGCCACCCTGCATCTTCACGGTGCGGTGAGCGCACAGACGGCGATGGAGATGGCCGATGGCATGCGCCGACGCCATCGATCGGCACTGGCCGAGCCCTCCGCCCACGTGCCCGATGCCCTGTATGCGATCGCCATCACCGGGATTGCGGGGCCGCAGGGGGCGAGCCCCGGTAAGCCGGTGGGATGGGTGCACGTGGCCTGGGCCGGCCCCTCCGGCGTGGAGTCTGTTCCGTGTCAGTTTGTGGGTAATCGCTCTCAAATTCAGGCCCAGGCAGCGGCCTTTGCCGTGACAGGTCTTTTGAGCAGGCTGTGTAGACCGAGGGGATAAGACCATTTGCCGATAGGCAGCCGGGCGGCCTCTTCGTAAAATCACCGAAAGGCTTGAAACCTGTTTTTTTGTACAGTATTATTCCGTCCATCGCGGCCACCCCTTAAGGAACCCATCATGACCGACAAACACGAGAACAAAAATCGCGCTGAAAAGGCCAAGGCCCTGCAGGCCGCACTTTCTCAAATCGAGAAACAGTTCGGCAAAGGCTCCATCATGCGCATGGGGGAGAACGATGTCGCGCCGGACATTCAGGTCGTCTCCACCGGCTCCCTCGGCCTGGATTTGGCGCTGGGGGTGGGCGGACTGCCTCGGGGGCGTGTCGTCGAAATTTATGGCCCGGAATCCTCGGGTAAAACCACCCTCACGCTTCAGGTCATTGCAGAGATGCAGAAGATCGGGGGCACCTGTGCGTTTGTCGATGCCGAGCATGCGCTCGACACGCAATACGCCCAGAAGCTGGGGGTCGACTTGTCGGAATTGTTGATTTCACAGCCGGACACGGGCGAGCAGGCACTGGAGATCGTCGACGCCTTGGTGCGGTCCGGTTCGGTGGATCTGATCGTGGTGGATTCCGTCGCCGCGCTCACGCCGAAAGCCGAGATCGAAGGTGAAATGGGCGACTCCTTGCCGGGATTACAGGCCCGTTTAATGTCACAGGCCCTGCGCAAGCTCACCGGGACCATCAACCGTACCAATACGCTGGTGATTTTCATTAACCAGATCCGCATGAAGATTGGTGTCATGTTTGGCAATCCCGAGACCACCACGGGGGGAAATGCGCTGAAGTTCTACTCATCGGTGCGGCTCGACATTCGTCGGGTAGGGTCCATCAAAAAAGGGGAGGAAGTCACCGGGTCTGAGACCAAGGTCAAAGTGGTGAAAAACAAAGTGGCCCCCCCGTTTAGAGCCGCTACCTTCGATATTCTTTACGGTGAGGGCATTTCGCGAGAAGGAGAAATCCTGGATCTCGGTTCCGAGGCCGATATCGTCGAGAAATCCGGCGCCTGGTACAGCTACAACGGAGAGCGTATCGGCCAAGGGAAAGACAATGCCCGTGAGTTTTTGCGTCAAAACTCCGACATCGCGTTGGAGATTGAAAACAAACTGCGTGAGAAATTCGGCGTCACTGCCCGCCCTGCGGGCGAGGCCCAAGTGGCGGCGGAACAGGATTAATTCCTGCGGTCCTCGGGTGTGCTTTCTTCAGCTTCCCTTCGGGCAAAGGCCATAGCGGCGCTTACCCGAAGGGAGCACTCCCGTCAGGAGTTAGAAAAAAAATTGGCGCCGCTCGCACAGAGTG
>JACCDX010586679.1_pt1 | contig 80240 bp, 79 predicted proteins | sample 7449681 | NCBI WGS metagenome assembly JACCDX01 (sample SAMN15323450, study PRJNA562643) | freshwater metagenome | isolation source: river surface water | place: USA:Blue River Watershed | collected 2017-08-18 | reverse complement strand
TGGGCGAGGTCAGGCTGGCGTTGGGTTCATCTGACGCGAGACGATCACGCTCCCCAGCCGATGTTCCAAGCCCTGGCTCATAAGAGCATTGGTTCAAGGAAATATAAAGCCCGGCGGTTTTGCAGACCGGCTCATTGTAGAAGAAGGGGGCGCAGCTTGCAGGGGTGGTTGTCACCTGCCCTGCAGGGCAGTCTCAGAGCAATTGGCCATCCACACCCAGGGCACCATCCAGGCGCGCAAGCAGGTCTTGCAAGGGCTGGGCATCCACCCCGGCATCGGCAGAGGTTGCCCCTTTTTCGGTGAGGTCGAACGCCAGATTCAAGGCGGCCAGCACGGCAATGCGGTCGCGGGCCTTGATCTTTCCGGCATCCCGGATTTTGCACATGGCGCCATCCACCCGGTCCACAGCCGCCTGCAGGCGCTGCTCGCCCCCTTCAGGGCACCCCAGCACATAGCCTTGGCCCATGATCTGAACTTCGACTTGCTTCATTCGCTGTCCTTGGTACTGGTCACGTCTTCCGGCAAGCGCTCCAGCAAGGCGTCAATGCGCGTGCGGGCCACGTTGAGGCGGGATTTCAGCGTGTCACGTTCATGGGAAAGCTGCGACACCTGCGCCGACAGCAGGGCGTTGGTGCGTTGCAGCTCTTCATGACGAACCAGCAAACGCTCCACGCGTTCGGTGATTTGATCGAGCAGGGAAGAATGGGCCATGGAGGGTATTTTAAGGTCCGCGAAACAGATTGTGTCAGAGAAAGCAATCAAGGCAAATTACCGTTGATTTTGCAAATTAAAAAGGCGCCTTTCGGCGCCTTGTGTGTTCGTGTCTTTGGTTTTTATCGAAAATTCCACTTGAATTGAGCCATGATTGATCGACGCTGGTCTGGGTAAACGGAGGTGTAACGCAGGTAGCTTGAACTGGCGTCGTATGCATTCGTCGCATAGGAGTAATATGTCCGATCAAAAATATTTCGTATCAAAACTGAGAGCTCAGCATTTTCGAATTTATAGCCATACCTAACATCAGCGGTTGAATAGCCCGGCATGGACTGTTGGTTGACAAAGTCGCCTGAAATTTGTTGCTGTGCGACAGATGTAAATTTGATACCGATGGATTGATGAGCTGCGATTTTCCAATCCGAACGAATCGATGCAACTTGCTTGGGCGACATTGGAATTGTGTTTCCGCCATATTGACCGTTTGAAAAATGAGCCTCACGGACTGAGAAAATTCCAGAGACTGTCCATGAAGGAGTCATGCGTTGCGAGAAGTCAAAATCAACGCCTTGGCGCTGGGTCGGATCAAGATTGATGTTTGAAAAATTAGCTGGATCAAAAATGATTTCATTCCGAAGGTCAGTCTGGTAGATACGAGCGCCGCCATTTGAGTTGGCTGACATTTTGTATTTCCATCCGAGTTCCTTTTGATGCGCGGTTTGGGGTGCAAGCGGCATAGGTTTGCTATTCAAAACGTCCCATGAGGCACCGCCCATTTCATCAATGTTGGGAAGCCTGTAACTGCTTGAGACCCGTGTGTAGACGGTGTGCCTCGGTGTCAATGTCTTTGATAAACCCAGTTCCCATGACGTCAATCGTGACTGGTTAGTGATCAGATTGGATGCAAATACATGGCCTGGTGGTCGGATAAGCTGCGATTTGTCCATATTTTCGGATCGAGCGCCTGCGCTTATTCGGGTTGAAATCGATTGGATATAGAGGTCGTTCTTAAAGTAGACAGATGTTGATTTGGAATCTAAATCTACAAAGTCTGCGCTATCCGGGTAGTCTCGCTTCTGGGTCCATACGTTTCTTTCAAGGCCAACGATGTAGGTGTATTTTCCAAAGTTGACCGGAAGAGTGCGCAATGCTGTAAGTGAAGCAAAATCATTGGTGGTCTGAAACGCCATATTTGTTGGCGTCCCTCCTAGAACTGCCAACGCTGCATAGTCTCTGGTTCGTTGCTTGATATCGCCACGAATCAGATGCCCACTGATTTCAGTTTCTGCAAACAAACCATAGCTCGATCCGCTTGATCGTCCCCATGTGTTGTTTGCGGATGAGTCAGGTTGTGCCATTCGAACATCTTGACTGTATTGCGCAATTGTCAACCCTCCTGGGGTTTGTGCAAATTCTTTCGTGTTGGAGAAGTTTCCTCCAACACGAATCGCATCAGCACGGTACTGGATGGCGAGATTCAGGTTTTGGTCGTCGCTATGAGATTGGCGTCGAAACCCATTTGAGGACCGGTCAAGTGCGGTCAGAAAAAGAGACAGCCCTTGCTTGACGAATGCCGCATTCGCTTTCTTTTCTTGTGTATTGTAGGAACCGTGTCCGTATGCAACGCTTGCCGAGTTGATCGGTTCCGAGTCGAGTGTTGATGCAGTTGTGATAATGTTGATAACACCGGCAATGGCGCCTTCGCCGTATAGAACAGGCGATGCACTGCGCTGGATTTCAATTCTTTCAACTTGCTCGATTGCAATACTTGAGAGTCGGACTTCGCTGGCATCACCTTGTTTGTACGGCGTTCCATCAATGACGATCACAGTATTTGAACCAGATGTGTCGCCATAGCCTCCAAGATCAAGGGTGTATTCGTTGCCTCCGTAGAGGCTGGGGCGACCTAGAACACCGCCGAGCTTCATGATGACTTCGTTCACAGTATTTGCACCAGATTCTTGGATTTCATTGCGAGAAATCACTGTGATCGGTGTAGGAAGGTTGTGAGCATCCTCTTCGTATCGAGTTGCAGTCACGGTCGTTGTGGGCAGTTCTTGAGCTGCTGAATAGGAGTGTGTTGCGAGCAGGCTGGCGCAGACCAGCGCGAGGTGCCCTGTATATGATGAAAAACGCATGTGATGAACCCAAGCAAAAGATCTCTGACCTATTCCCACGTAGGTTCTGGATCGTTGCTTGCTATTTGCGATGCACACAGCAAGCGTCTTTGAAAGCCGGTATCCGGGCTGGTGAGCTTTGTCGAATGACCTTCCCAGCCTATGCCAGTGGATTTCGATTCGATTCGTGAATTCACGCGCTCACTTACCGTTGCGGGGACAGCACAGGTTGTCTTGTTATCAGAATCCTGTTTCCCGTTGAACTGTTTGGCGCAGATTGCACCAAACGAGCACTTTCAACACTTTAATTTTAACAAGAAGCCCTACGTTGACCTGACGCTTCAAATATGGCTTGCTCCATTAAACTGTTGCTTTGTATGCAAAACCTCCTCCCCACCCGCATCGTCTGTCTCACCGAAGAAACCACCGAGTGGCTGTACCTCTTGGGGCAGGAGGCGCGCATTGTGGGGATTTCGGGGTACACCGTGCGTCCACGCCGTGCACGGCAGGAGAAGCCCAGGGTCAGCGCGTTCCTCAGCGCCAAGGTGGACAAAATTCTGGCGCTGGAGCCAGATTGCGTTTTAGGCTTTTCGGATTTGCAGGCGGACATTGCCTCGTCATTGATCAGGGCGGGCGTGCAGGTCACGGTCTTCAATCAGCGCAGCGTGAACGAAATCTTTGCCATGCTCTACCAGGTGGCGGCCATGGTGGGGGAGGCCGAGCAAGGCCTGGTGCGCTTGCAGGCCATGCGTGCCCGACTGGACGAAGTGGCTGCGCTGACAAGGGCCTGGCCTGTGCGACCGCGCGTCTATTTTGAAGAATGGGACGAACCACGGATCAGCGCCATCCGCTGGGTGTCCGAGCTGATGGGTCTGGCCGGAGGGGATGATTGTTTTCCAGAACTGGCGCGCGAGCCGCTTGGCAAGAATCGCATTCTGGCCAGTGACGACCCTGTCCTGTCGCGTGCGCCGGACATCATCATTGGCTCCTGGTGCGGCAAGAAATTCCGTCCTGAAAAAGTCTCAGAGCGCGCCGGATGGGCGGCGGTGCCTGCGGTGCGTGATGCACAACTGTATGATATCAAGTCTGCCGATATTTTGCAACCCGGCCCTGCTGCCCTGACTGACGGCTTCGAGCAATTGCACGCCCTGATGAAACAATGGGTGGCACGCCATGCGTGAACTTTGGCATGCCTTCGTCTGCATGCTGGCGCTGGGGTTGTCTCATGCCCAGGCCGTGACCGTCATCGATGACCGCCAGGTCAGTGTTCAGTTGTCGAAGGCGCCTCATCGCATCGTCAGCCTGTTGCCTTCCTTGACCGAGACGGTTTGTGTGCTGGGGGCTTGTGATCGGCTGGTGGGCGTGGACCGGTATTCCAACTGGCCTGCAAGCGTCGCCGCCTTGCCTTCTTTGGGCGGGCTTGAAGACACACAGGTGGAGGCCCTGGTCCGGCTCAAGCCCGACCTGGTCTTGGTGGCGCGTTCCTCGCGAGTGACCTCCCGGCTCGAAAGCCTGGGGCTGACCGTGGTGGCGCTGGAGCCACAAACGATGTCCGATGTGCAGCGTGTGACGCTTGCGGTGGCCTTGCTGCTGGGCCTGCCAGATGCTTCTGAGCGGACTGAACGTTTGTCGCAAGCCTTGCGGGACGGTTTGCAATCTCTGGCCCAGGATGTGCCGGTCGCAGCGCGGGGGGCGCGTGTCTATTTTGAAGCGGGTGCCGGAGGATATGCTGCTGGCGAGGTCTCCTTCATCGGTGAAGTTCTGAAATCCCTGGGGCTGAAAAACGTGGTGCCTGCATCGATGGGCGCTTTTCCCAAATTGAATCCCGAGTTTGTGGTGCGTGCCGACCCAGACATCATCATGTTGGGGGAAACCGCTGGCGATTCGCCTTTGCGGCGACCTGCCTGGGCCGGTTTGCGGGCGGTGCGCAGCCAGCGGGTCTGTGCTTTCGAGAAGACGCAAGTGGATGTGCTGGTGCGTTCAGGCCCTCGCATGCTCGAAGCTGCGCGCAGCATCGTCGCCTGTCTGAAAAAGCAGGCCACCCCATGAAGAACGATCACCGGTCTTTGACCTATCGCCTGCTGGGACTGAGCCTGTTGCTGCTGGCGCTGGGCCTGATCACCGGCAGTCAGGGCCTGTCCACCTGGCCCATGCTGCGCGACGATCCTGCGCTGGTCGAAGTGGTTCTGAGTTTGCGTCTGCCACGCACAGTGGGGGCCTGGCTTGCTGGGGCCTTGCTGGGTCTGGCGGGTGCCGTGGCACAAGGTGTGTTTCGCAATCCGCTGGCAGATCCTTATTTGCTGGGCAGTGCCTCCGGTGCGTCCCTGGGCGTGGCCCTCGTTCTGGGCATCCTCGGCGTATGGGCCGGTCCATGGCTGCAGGAAGTCGGCATGAGCGCAGGCCTGCGATTGGGGCTGACCGGCGCGGCTTTTGTGGGGGCCTGGCTGGCTGTGTTGCTGACCTTGAGCCTGGCACGCGGCGTACACCAGACCCTGCGTTTGCTGCTTGCCGGTGTGGTGGTGGGCGTGGTGCTGGGGGCACTGGCTTCGCTGGCGATGCAATGGTCGCCCGAGGCGTGGCCGGTTTTGCAATCGTTCATGCTGGGGCAAACTGCCATGATCGATGGAACGGCCTGCGGCTTGATGGCCGCTGCCTGTGTGGTGTGCTGGGTGGTGGCGCGGCGCTTGAGTCCTTTGCTGGATGGTTTGTCGTTGGGCGAGCGCACCGCATGGAGCCTGGGGTTGCCCGTGGTGTCGGGGCGCCTGACGCTGGTGGTGGTCCTGGCGCTGGCCACTGCGACTTCTGTGGCACAAACGGGTTTGATCGCATTTGTCGGTTTGGCAGCGCCGCATCTGGTCCGTGCCCGTGTGTCCGTGGGGCATGCGCGCCTCGTGGGCTTGTCCATGCTGGCCGGTGGTGTGCTGTTGTGCGCGGCCGATGTCCTGGCGCGGGGCCTGCTGGCACCGCGAGAATTGCCGGTCGGGGTGGTGACCGCCGTTCTGGGGGGGCTTTACTTGTTGCGCTTGATGCGCCAACCCCTGGGGTCTGAAGCGCGATGACACGGCCCATGCCCTCCATGCTGCAAGCCAGCCGTCTGTGTGTGAGTCTGCAAGGACGCGAGATATTGCGCTATGTGGATTTGCAAATACAGTCAGGCTGGACCTGTGTGGCGGGCCCGAATGGCGCGGGCAAGTCCACCTTGTTGCGCGCTTTGGCTGGGTTGCAGCCATGCGCAGGCAGCGTGAGCTTGCAGGGGCGTGCGCTCAGTGCGTGGACTGCCCGTGAACGCGCACAGCGCTTGTCCTGGCTGGGCCAAAATGAAATGGGGGGCGATGACCTGACGGCGTATGACGTGGCCATGCTCGGCCGCTTGCCGCACCAGTCCTGGCTGGCTGCACCAAGCGCGCTGGACCGACAAGTGGTCGAATCCGTGCTGCGTCGCACGCAGGCATGGGATTGGCGCGACCGACCGTTGGGCCAGCTCTCGGGGGGTGAGCGACAGCGTGTTTTGCTGGCGCGCGCCCTGGCGGTTCAGGCCCAAGTGCTGCTGATGGATGAACCGCTGGCCAATCTGGACCCACCCCATCAGGCCGATTGGCTGGCCTGGGTCAAGGATCTGGTGGCCGAAGGCGTCACCGTGCTCAGCGTCCTGCATGAGTTGAACATCGCTTTGCAGGCCGATGCCTTGGTGGTGATGAAGGACGGTCAGGTGGTTTGTCACGGTCCGACCCACGAGGCCAGCACACATGCGGCTTTGCAGTCCGTCTTCGACCACCGTGTCCGACTCCACCCCATCGTCAGCGAAGGCGTGACGCGCTGGGTGGCTTTGCCGCACGGCGAAGCCAGGCGGTAAACTGACCGCATGACATCGACGGTCACGCAGCACACAGTTTCCATTTTGCAGGTCCAGCATATTTTGCTGGGTGCCCGCCAACGTGGCGTGGATGTGGCGGTGCTGTTGCGCCGCGCCGGCATTTCGCAGGAGATGCTGGCTGCGCCCTTGTCGCGCGTCACACAAGCGCAGTACGCGCAACTGATTCGCCTCTTGCGCAGAACCTTGCGTGACGAGTTGTGGGGGCTGTGCAGCCATCCACTGCGCATTGGCAGCTTTGACCAGGCGTGTCGCCTGTTGATCCACTGCAAAACACTGGGTGAGGCCTTCCAGAAAGGCTTCCACTTCTACCATTTGCTGTTGCAGGATTTCACGCCACGCTTGCAAAGCGATGGCGATGTGGCCAGTGTCCGCATGGTCGATGGCGGCGAACGCGACCTTTTGCTTGCTTATGCCGAGCGCTCTTTCAGCTTCATGGCCTATGGATTGGCTTGCTGGCTGGTGGCGCGCCGCATTCCTTTGCTGGAAGTGGTGTATCCCTCCATGGATGGCCACCTGGGCACAGAGGCCAGTCGCCTTTTTCATGCACCGTTGATCGAGGATGGTGCCTGGATCGGTTTTCGCTTTGAGGCCCGCTGGCTGGCATTGCCGATTGTTCAAACCGCACAGAGTCTGCAAGAATTTTTGCGTACCGCACCCGCAGGCTTGCTGGTCAAATACCGTGACCAGGCCCGACTGAGCGAGCGCATCCGGCGCTTGTTGCGCAAGCACCTGGCCAGCGAAATGCCCTCGCTGGAAGAGGTCAGCGCGGCCTTGGCCATCACGCCACAAACCCTCAAACGTCGATTGCGCGATGAAGGCCTGGGTTTTCAGGCCATCAAAGACCACTTGCGGCGCGATGTGGCCATCGAGTTTCTGAGCGATCCCAGCTTGACCCTGCCGGACATCGCCACGCGGCTGGGCTTTGCCGAGGCCAGCAGTTTTCACCGTGCCTTCAAAGGCTGGACGGGTTTGGCGCCGGGGGTGTACCGTTTGCGACAGCTGGGCGGGCTCTGAGCGTTTTTGCCATTCATTTTGAGCCAATCCGTCATTGGTGATTGGGCAGGGCCGGTTGACACTGCTTTGCATCACCAACCGAGGAGACGGTATGACACGGATGCAAAGAGCTGTTCACGTTGTGGGCGTGGGCATGATCCCCTTTACCAAGCCGGGCGCCAGTGCCCCCTACCATGAGATGGGCGCGCAGGCTGCGCGTCTGGCACTGGACGACGCTCGCGTCGACTATGCCAAGGTTCAGCAAGCCTACGTGGGCTATGTCTACGGTGACTCCACGGCAGGGCAGGCGGCCATCTATGGTGTGGGCCTCTCGGGCATTCCGGTGTTCAATGTCAACAACAATTGCTCCACCGGCTCCAGCGCCTTGTTTCTGGCGCGCCAGGCCGTCGAGAGCGGTATGGTGGAGTGCGCCATCGCCGTCGGTTTTGAGCAGATGGTGCCGGGTGCGCTCAAGGGTGCTTACGACGACCGCCCGTCGCCGGTCCAGCGCTTTGTCGAAACCATGAAAGAACACCAGGGCTTCAGCGCCGAGGCGCCACGTGCTGCGCAGTTCTTTGGTGGTGCAGGGCGTGACTACATCAAGGAATATGGCATCCGTCCCGACACTTTTGGTCGGATTGCTGTCAAGGCGCGCCAGCATGCTGCGCGCAATCCGATGGCGGTGTTTCGTCAGCCACTGACGCTGGACGAGGTGATGGCCTCGGCCAAGGTGTTTGACCCACTGACGCGCTTTCAGTGCTGCCCACCCACTTGCGGCGCAGCCGCCGCGGTGGTCTGCTCGGCCGAGTTCGCACGCAAGAATGGATTGGACATGCGCGTGGTCATTGCGGCGCAAGCCATGACCACGGACACGGCCAGCACGTTTGGCAGCGATGACATGCGCAAATTGGTGGGCTATGACATGACGGCATCTGCTGCCCAGCAGGTGTACGAGGCCGCTGGCGTCAGCCCGGAGGATGTGGATGTGGTCGAGTTGCACGATTGCTTCACCACCAATGAATTGCTCACTTACGAAGGTCTGGGGCTGACGGCACCTGGAACGGCCGAGAAATTCATCCTCGATGGTGACAACACCTATGGTGGTCGCGTGGTGACCAATCCCTCTGGCGGCTTGCTGTCCAAGGGGCACCCACTGGGCGCCACCGGTTTGGCCCAGTGCAGTGAATTGGTGTGGCAACTGCGTGGTCAAGCCGATCAGCGCCAAGTCGAAGGCGCCCGCCTGGCTTTGCAGCACAACCTGGGCCTGGGAGGCGCTTGCGTGGTCACCTTGTACCAGGCCGTTTGAGTGAGGACGCAAGATGATTGATCGCCAATACATCGGTCACCGCTTTCCGGTCTTCCAGGTGGAAGTGGAAAAGGGGCGGTTGCGTTTTTTTGCCAAAGCCATCGGTGAAACCGATCCGGTTTATTTTGACGAAAAGGCTGCCAAGGCTGCCGGACATCCAGGCTTGCTGGTGCCGCCGACCTTTTTGTTCTGCCTCGAAATGGAGTCGCCCGATCCCGCAGCCATTCGCAACCTGCTCGGCCTGGATTACCGCCGCTTGCTGCACGGCGAGCAAGGCTTTATCTATCACGCACCGGTTTACGCGGGTGACACGCTGAGTTTTGACCAGCGAATTGAAGACATCTACGACAAGAAAAACGGTGCGCTTGAATTCGTGCTGCGCAAAACCCGCGTCACCAACCAGCACCAGAAGCTGGTCGCCGAATTGCGCACCGTGACCGTCATGCGCAACGCTTGAGAGGAGATCTGACATGACTGCTTCTGTACTGACCGCCGCCCAAGTTCAAGTGGGAGACGCTTTGCCCACCATCGCATTGCCGCCCGTTTCGCGCCACACGCTGGCCTTGTACTGCGGTGCTTCTGGCGACCACAACCCTATCCATGTGGACATCGATTTCGCACGCAACGAGGCCAAGGTGCCCGATGTGTTCGCGCATGGCATGCTGTCCATGGCCTGGCTGGGCCGCTTGCTGACGCAATGGGTGCCGCAATCGCAGCTGCGTGAGTACAGCGTGCGCTTTGCCGCCATCACCCAGGTCGGTGAGCGCATCACTTGCACCGGCCAGGTGGTCGAAAAATTTGAGCGCGAGGGTCAGACCTGCGCGCGACTCACGCTGACCACCACCAACGCCGAAGGCCAGGTCAAGCTGGCCGGTGATGCTGTGGTCGCTCTGGCCTGAACCTCTGCATTGAACAAGGAATCAACATGCAACCCAAACTCCAAGGAAAAGTCGCCCTGATCTCCGGGTCTGGCCGTGGGATCGGTCGTGAAATCGCACTCAAGCTGGCCAGCGAAGGTGCCAGCGTGGTGATCAACGATCTGGATTCAGCCCCTGCCGAGCAGACGGTCAAAGACATCGTGGCCGCAGGCGGCAAAGCCGTGGCTTGCGCCGGCAACGTCACCGAGCCTGGTTTTGCCGAGCGATTTGTGGCCACGGCCATTGACACCTTTGGTGGCCTGGACATCATTGTGAACAATGCCGGTTACACCTGGGACAACGTGGTACAGAAAATGACCGACGAGCAATGGGAGGCCATGCTCGCCGTTCACCTGACCGCACCGTTTCGCATCATGCGCGCGGCCTCGGGCTTCATCCGTGATGCGGCCAAGCGCGAAGCCGAGGCTGGCGTGCCCGTGCATCGCAAGGTGGTCAACATTTCCTCCACCTCGGGTGTCTATGGCAACGCAGGCCAAGCCAATTACGCAGCGGCCAAGGCCGGTATCAATGGCCTGACCAAGGCCATGGCCAAAGAGTGGGGGCGCTACAAGGTGAACGTCAACAGCGTGGCCTTTGGCTTGATCAAAACCCGCCTGACAGAAGCCTCGGCCGATGCCGATGCCAAGATTGACATCGCAGGCCAGGAGATCAAGGTGGGCGTCAACCCGCAAATCCTGAAGACAGCCGAAGCCATGATTCCTTTGGGGCGTGGTGGCACACCGGAGGAAGCCGCAGGTGCGGTTTACATGTTCTGCATTCCCGAGTCCAACTATGTCAGCGGGCAAGTGCTGGTGTGTGGCGGAGGGCGTCCATGAAGCAGCCACCGCGCGCCTGGATGACCCCGGAGCTTGAAATGCTGCGCGACACCGCGAAGCGTTTTTTCGAGCGAGAGTGCGTGCCCAACGACAAACGCTGGAGCCAGCAACACCATGCCGACCGTGAGATCTGGCAAAAGGCCGGCGCGGCTGGCCTGTTGTGCGCCAGTATCCCCGAAGAATACGGTGGAGGCGGTGGTAATTTTTTGCACGAAGCGGTGATCGCCGAAGCCCAGGCCGAGTCACTGGTGGCCGGCTTCAGCAACAGTGTGCACAGCGGCATCGTGGCGCATTACATCCTGGCCTATGGCACCGAGGTACAAAAAAAGCGCTGGCTGCCCCGCATGGCCACCGGCGAATGGGTGGCCGCCATTGCCATGACCGAGCCCAGTGCCGGCACTGACCTGCAACGCATCCGTACGCGCGCCGAGCGTGACGGCGACCACTACCGCATTCAGGGTTCGAAAACCTTCATCACCAATGGCTACCACGCCAACCTCATCTGTGTCGCGGTCAAGACCGACTCGGCGGCTGGCGCCAAGGGGGTGTCCCTGGTGTTTGTGGAAACTGACAATCTGCCCGGATTTCGTCGTGGCCGTCTGCTTGACAAGATGGGCCAGAAAACCATTGACACCGCCGAGTTGTTTTTCGACGACGTCCGCGTGCCCGTGGAGAATCTGCTCGGTGGTGAAGAAGGCCAGGGCTTTGCGCAGTTGATGCAACAACTGCCACAAGAACGTTTGCTCATTGGCATCGGAACCGTGGCGCTGATGTTCCGTGCGCTTCAGGAAACCACCGACTATGTGCGCCAGCGCGAGGTGTTTGGCAAACCGCTGCTGTCGCAGCAGAACACCCGCTTCAAGCTGGCGGAGTGCATGACCCAGGCCACCGTCGGCCGCAGTTTTGTGGACGATTGCGTGGCACGCCTGTTGCGCGGCGAGCTCGATGTGCCGACGGCCGCCATGGTCAAGTGGTGGACCACCGACATCTACGGAAAAATCGTCGATGAATGCCTGCAATTCTTTGGCGGCTACGGTTACATGAACGAATACCCCATCGCGCGCATGTACAGCGATGCGCGTGTCGGTCGAATCTATGGTGGTGCCAACGAAGTGATGAAAGAGATCATTGCCCGTGCCATCGAGCGGGAATGACCATGACCGCCATGCTCCCTCCCGCACCTGCGCATTGGCCGCGCGGCTTGCCTCGCGATGTGCGCGTGCCTCGCGCCACGTACATGCATTACCTGGACACGGCGGCTTTGCGTTACCCGGACAAGCCGGCCATCATTTATGGCGAGGGCGTTCTGACCTATGCCGATTTGCAAGCGCGCGTGAATGCGATGGCGGGTTTTTTGCAGAAAGAGCTTGGCGTCCAGCGTGGCGACCGCATTTTGCTGATCAGCCAGAACTGCCCCCAGTGGGTGGTGGCGTTTTACGCAGCCTTGCGCGCCGAAGCGGCGATTGTGCCGATCAACCCGATGAGCACTGCGGGCGAAATCGACGGTTACCAGCAGGACAGCGGGGCAACCGTGGCGTTTGTCGCGCAGGAGTTCCTGGGCAACGTCATGCCCTGCCTGGGGGAGGGCGGTCAGGGCTTGCAGGCCGTGGTGGTCCATGCCTACAGCGATGTGTTGCCACCCGAGTTGGCCGATCCCGATCTGCCGGAGGTGGTCACTGAGCCACGGCAGGCCTTGAGCCACGCCTGTCTGCATGGCTTTGAAACGGCCATTGCCCAGCAATTGACGCCTCACGCCTACCAGGGCAAGCCAGATGATTTGGCAGTGCTGCCTTACACCTCTGGCACCACAGGCCATCCCAAGGGATGCATGCACAGCCATCATTCACTGCTGGCGGCCAACCTGACCTCGCAGCAATGGCGCAGCCTGCATGCCGATGTCACCATGCTGTGCGTGGCGCCTTTGTTCCATATGCTGGGTTTGCAAAATGCCATGAACATGCCGCTGACCCTGGGCGCCACGGTGGTCATGATGCCGCGCTGGAATGCCGCCGTGGCCGCACGCCTGATGGAGCGCTACCGTGTCACGACCTGGGCTGCGCCGCCGGCGATGGTGATCGACTTTTTTGCCCATCCGGATGCGGCCACGCGAGACCTCTCCAGCCTGAGCCTGCTCTCGGGCGGTGGCGCGGCGATGCCAGAAGCCATTGCCAAGTTGTTGTGGGATCGTTTCGGTCTGAGCTACAACGAGGCCTATGGCTTGTCGGAGACGGCTTCGTTTTTGCTGGCCAATCCGGTGCACCGAGGCAAACGGCAGTGTCTGGGCATGGTCACGCCCGGTGTCGACGCTCGCATCATCGACCCTGACACTTTGAAAGAGCTGCCGCAAGGCGAAGTAGGAGAACTGGTCACCCGTGGCGAACAGGTGATGAGTGGCTACTGGCGCAATCCGCAAGCCAATGCCACATCATTTGTGATGCTGGATGGCCAGCGGTTTTTCCGAACGGGCGATCTCGCGTCGCAGGATGACGAAGGCTACTTCTTCATGAAGGACCGGCTCAAGCGCATGATCAATGTGTCGGGCTACAAGGTCTGGCCTGCCGAAGTCGAGAACGTGATGTACCGCCATCCGGCGATTCACGAGGCCTGCATCGTGGGCGTGCCCGATGCCCAGCGCGGCGAGCGCGTCACGGCCCTGGTGGTCTTGAAGCCATCGCACCATGGGCAACTCAGCGAGACAGGCCTGATCGAATGGGCCCGTGAGCACATGGCGGTTTACAAGGCGCCGCGTGCGGTTCGTTTTCTGGAGTCCCTGCCCAAATCCGGGGCGGGCAAGATTTTGTGGCGTGAATTGCAAGAGCAGGAGCGCGCGAGCGCATCCCTGGAAGGAGTTCAGACATGAGTGACAGCGAGTTTCAGGGGCAGACGGTTTTTGTGGCCGGTGGCAGCAGTGGCATCAACCTGGGTATTGCACATGCGTTCGCACAGGCGGGCGCCAGGGTGGCGATTGCCAGTCGATCACAGCAACGCGTGGACGGTGCCGTTGCCGAGTTGAAAACCCACGGCCGTGACGTCCTGGGGTTCAGTGCCGATGTGCGCGATTCGGAAGCCATTGCCCAGGCCTTGCAGCAAACCCATGCGGCCTGGGGCGAGATCGATGTGCTGATTTCCGGTGCTGCTGGCAACTTTGTCGCGCCTGCGCTGGGCATGTCGGCCAAGGGGTTTCGCACAGTGGTCGACATCGATCTGAATGGCACCTTCCATGTCTTGCGTGCGGCTCACGCGTTTTTGCGCAAGCCAGGAGCCTCCATCATCAACATCTCGGCGCCGCAGGCGGTCAATCCCACCATGTTCCAGTCCCATGTGTGTGCAGCCAAGGCAGGCATCGACATGCTCACCCGCGTGCTGGCCATGGAGTGGGGGCCCGACGGCGTGCGGGTCAACGGTATTGCCCCAGGACCGATTGCCGACACGGAGGGTATTCGCCGCCTGGCACCCACGCCCGAGGACATTGCGCGCATGACCAGCAGTATCCCATTGCGACGCATGGGCACAACCGAGGAAATCGCCGACATGGCCCTGTTCCTGAGCTCGAAGCGAGCCCAGTATGTGACTGGCGCGGTCATTCCGGTGGATGGCGGCAGCGCACTTTCCGGGGGCCGTAATTTGGGCGGTGCCCTCAACAACTGAAGGAGACACGATGACCACGTACACGCATTTAGGTTTGGAAGTTCGCGAGCAGGTTGCCACACTGACCCTGAACAACCCCAGCGCCCGCAACGCCCTGAGTTCGGAGATGCGCCTGGAGCTGGACGATGCTTTGCACCGCATTCGCAAGGACGAGGACGTGCGCGCCGTGATCCTGACCGGTGCTCAGGGGCATTTCTGTGCGGGGGGTGACATTCGCAACATGTCGAACAGCCCCCGCGATGCCGCCGCCTGGCGTCAGCGCATGAGCCAGTTGCACGACAACCTGATGCCCTTGATGACCTTGGACCGCCCCCTGATTGCCGCGGTCGACGGTGTGGCTTACGGTGCCGGTTTCAGTTTCGCGTTGATGGCCGATTTTGTGCTGGCCACGCCCCGTGCCCGCTTTTGCATGTCTTTCCTGCGCATTGGCCTGGTGCCCGACTGCGCAGCGTTTCACAATTTGCCGCGCGTCGTCGGCGCGCAGCGTGCCAAGGAGTTGATGCTGTCAGCCCGCGAGGTCAAGGCCGATGAGGCCTTGGCGCTGGGCATTGTCATGGAGTTGCATGCCCCAGAGCAGTTGATGGCGCGTGCCCAGGCCCTGGCGGCCAGCATGACGCATGCGTCACCCGTGGCGGTCAGCCTCATCAAGCGTGCGCTGTCCACTGTGGGTGGCGCCGATTTGTCCGGCCTGCTGTCGCTGGAAGCCACGGCCCAGGGTGTGGCTGGCACCACCGATGCACACCGTCAGGCGGTGCAACGTTTCCTGAACAAAGAGCCGGCTGCCTTCCAGTGGCCGAACAAGGGTTGATTTTTATTTTTCAGAGGAGAACACAATGAGCGATTCCAACAAAGCCCGCATGGTCGAGGGCAAAGTGGTGGTGGTGACCGGTGCCGGTGGCGGCATTGGCCGCGACATCGCCCTGGCCATGGCACGCGAAGGCGCACGCCTGGTGGTCAATGACATTGGCGCGTCCGTGACGGGTGAGGGTGCCGACGCTGGTCCGGCGCAAAAAGTCGTCAATGAAATCAAGGCGCTGGGTGGTGAGGCCGTGGCCAATACCGACAGTGTGAGCGAGGCCGCCAGCGCTTCACGCATTGTGCAAACTGCGTTGGACCATTTCGGGCGCATCGATGTGGTTGTCAACAATGCCGGCATTCTGCGGGATCGCTTCTTCCACAAAATGAGCCTGGATGAATGGGATGCGGTGATCAAGGTGCACCTCTATGGCGCCTACCATGTGAGCCGCGCCGCTGCGCCGCACTTCAAGGAGCAGGCCTCGGGCAACTACATCCACATGACCTCGACCTCGGGGTTGATTGGCAACTTTGGCCAGGCCAATTACGCAGCCGCCAAGCTGGGTATTGCTGCCTTGTCCAAATCGATTGCGCTGGACATGCTGAAGTTCAATGTGCGCTCCAATTGCATCGCACCCTTCGCCTGGAGCCGCATGATTGGCTCCATTCCCACCGACACGCCCGAGCAGCAAGCCCGCGTGGAGCGCATCAAGCAGATGACGCCAGCCAAGATCGCTCCGCTGGCCGTGTGCCTGGCCAGCGACGCCGCGCGCGACGCAAACGGTCAGATTTTTGCGGTGCGCAACAACGAAATTTTCCTGATCAGCCAGCCGCGCCCGGTGCGCTCGGTCCAGCGCAGCGAAGGCTGGGACCCACAAACCGTGGCCAGCCATGCCTTGCCTGCCCTGCAAGCCAGTTACTTCCCGCTGGACCGCTCGGGCGATGTTTTCAGTTGGGACCCCGTCTAAGGAGCGCGATCCATGAGCAATACCACAGCCACCCCTGCAGCCTCAGGCGTTCAGGCCCAGCACACAGCAGCCCTGGATCAAGGCCATTTTCTGATTCAACGCTGCCACGCCTGCCATGGCGCAGTGTATTTCCCGCGAGAAGTCTGTCCGCATTGCGGCAGCGATCACCTGTCGCTGGAAGCGCCCAAGGGAACAGGCACGGTTTATTCCGTGACCACGGTTCGCCGCAAGGCCGATGCGGGCGGTGACTACAACGTCTCGCTGATTGATCTGGATGAAGGCGTTCGCCTGATGTCTCGCGTGGAGCAACTGGCGCCTGACCAGGTCAAGATTGGTCAGCGAGTGAAGGCCCGCGTGCAAGTCACGAATGGCAAAGGCCTGGTCGTCTTCGATCCTTTGAAGGAGGGGCAAGCATGAGCGCCCAATTGTCAGCATTGCGCGGCAGTGCCGTGATCGCCGGTGTCGGTACCTTTGGCTGCGGTGAAGCCCACGGCTTTACCGAAATGGAGCTTCTGGCACGCTCGGCGCGCCAGGCGGTTGCCGATGCCGGTTTGAAGATGTCGGACATTGACGGCATCTGCACCGCCAGCGTGTCCTCCACCATGTGGAGCATGGCCGTGCCCGAGTACCTGGGCATCAACCCGCGTTTTCTGGATGGCACCATGATCGGTGGCTCCAGCTTCGTGGCCCACCTGATGCCGGCCATGCTGGCGTTGCAGTCAGGGCAGTGCAATGCCGTGCTGGTTTGTTATGGCAGTACCCAGCGCACGGCCACCATGGGGCGCAAGGAAATGAACGCCAGTCGCCGCGTACTGGACCCCATGCCTTATGAGCATCCGTTCGACCCGGTGATGCCGGCCAGCGCTTATGCGCTGGCAGCCGCACGCCATATGCACCAGTACGGCACCACACGCAAGCAACTGGCTGAAATTGCGGTGGCAGCGCGCGCCTGGGCGCAGCTCAATCCTGAAGCCTTCATGCGCGACCCGCTGAGCGTCGACGATGTGCTGTCTGCACGCATGGTCTGCGATCCGCTGTCGGTGCGCGACTGCTGTCTGGTCACGGACGGCGGTGGCGCCTATGTGCTGGTTCGTGCCGATCGGGCCAGGGACCTGCCGAACAAGCCAGTGTATGTGCTGGGCAGTGGCACAGCCACCTGGCACCGCCAGATTGCCTGCATGCCTGATCTGACCGTGACTGCGGCGACCCAATCAGGCCAGGAAGCCTACGCCATGGCGGGGCTGTCAGCCAAGGACATGAATGTGCTGGCCTTGTACGACGCCTTCACCATCAACACCCTGCTGTTCCTGGAGGACCTGGGCTTTTGCAAGAAGGGCGAGGGCGGTGCCTTTGTCGAGAACGGTGGCATTGCCCCGGGTGGTCGCCTTGCAGTCAATACCAACGGGGGTGGCCTGTCCTGTGTGCACCCTGGCATGTATGGCATCTTCTGTCTGATCGAAGCGGTCCGGCAGTTGCGCGGTGAAGGTGGCGCGCGTCAGGTCAAGGGCGCCCAGACGGCCTTGGTGCATGGCAACGGTGGCACGCTTTCCAGTCAATCCACCGCCATTCTGGGCACAGCCGACACGCTGTGAGGGGTTGACCATGATTCGTGATGCTGAAACCCTGAAGGTGCTGCTCGACTCTGTCGAGCGCTTTGTGCAAGAGCGGCTGGTGCCGGCCGAGAACGAAGTCGCCGAGACCGATCAAATTCCTGCCGACATCGTGGCCGACATGAAGGCCATGGGCCTGTTCGGCCTGACCATTCCCGAGGCCTATGGTGGCCTCGGTGTGACCATGGAAGAAGAGGTCATGGTGATGCTGGCCATGGGCCAGACTTCGCCTTGCTTTCGATCCCTGTTCGGCACCACGGTGGGCATCGGTTCACAAGGTATTTTGTTCGACGGCACGGACGAGCAAAAAGCCAACTACCTGCCACGCCTGGCCACGGGGGACTGCATTGCCTCGTTTGCACTGACCGAGCCTGAGGCCGGGTCCGATGCGGCATCTTTGAAAACCACGGCCATCCGTGACGGTGACCACTATGTGGTCAATGGCACCAAGCGCTACATCACCAACTCGCCGCATGCAGATATCTTCACCCTGATGGCACGCACCGATCCGAGCAACAAGGGGGCCGGCGGTGTCTCCGCGTTCATTGTGGAAGCAGACACGCCGGGCATCACCATCGGCAAGGTCGACAAGAAGATGGGGCAACGCGGTGCGCACACGGCCGATGTGATTTTCGAAAACTGCCGTGTGCCTGCCACCCAGCTCATTGGCGGCAAGGAGGGGCAGGGCTTCAAGACGGCCATGAAGGTTTTGGAGAAAGGGCGGATCCATATCGCAGCCATCTGTGTGGGCGCGGCCGAACGCATGCTGCGGGATGCGCTGCGCTACGCCACTGAGCGCAAGCAGTTTGGCCAGCCTATTGCCGAATTTCAATTGGTCCAGGCCATGTTGGCAGACAGCCAGGCTGAGTTGTATGCCGCACGCACCATGGTGATCGATGCCGCGCGTCGGCGCGACGAAGGCCGCAATGTGTCTACCGAGGCTTCCTGCTGCAAATTGTTTGCCTCCGAGATGTGTGGTCGCGTGGCTGATCGCGCCGTCCAGATTTTTGGAGGTGCGGGCTACCTGAGCGAATATGGCATCGAGCGTTTCTACCGCGATGTGCGCTTGTTCAGGCTGTATGAGGGTACCACCCAGGTCCAGCAAATCGTCATTGGACGTAACATGGTCAAAGAAGGGCGCATCGCCTGATGTGCGCCCCATACCGAGGAGACAACTTATGAAATTCACTCTGAGCCGACGCCTGCTTGGCGCCTTTGCCTTGTCCTTGCTGGGGTTGGCGGGTGCGCATGCCCAAACCCCGGCATTTCCTTCGCAGCAGATCAAATTGATCGTGCCGTACCCTGCGGGTGGTGCCACCGATATCCTGGCGCGCATGATGAGCCAGAAACTGAGCGAAGCCTGGAACGTGCCTGTGGTGGTCGAGAACAAGCCTGGCGCTGGCGGCACCATTGGCAACAACCTGGTGGCGCGCGCCAATCCGGATGGCTACACCGTGCTGGTGGCGATCACCGCCATCATTCAACAGCCCCCATTGATGACCCTGCCTTACGATCCGCTGAAAGATTTTGCGCCGATCACCCAGATCGCCAAAAGCCCCAGCATGTTTGTGGTGCCGCTGAATTCACCCTACCAGACACTCAAAGACTATGTGACGGCTGTGAAGGCCCAGCCGGGCACGTTCAACTACGGTACCTACGGCGCAGGAACCTCCTCGCACATTCAGGGCTCCCTGTTGAATCTTCAGGCCGGGTTGGATCAGGTGATGGTGCCGTTCCAGGGTTCTGCACCTTTGATGAACAACCTGCTGGGTGGACAGCTGACCTCGGCGTTTGTGGACAGCGCCTCGGCGCGCGCCCACATCAAATCGTTCCGCCCTCTGGCCGTGACCGGTACCCAGCGCCTGCCCTTGTTGCCCGATGTGCCCAGCTTCAAGGAGTTGGGCTACCACTCGTTCGATCCCTATGGCTGGTTTGGCCTGATGCTGCCAGCGGCCACACCGGCGCACATCGTGCAGAAATTTTCGGACGAATCCATGCGGATTTTGCGACTGCCTGAAGTTGTCGCCAAAGTTGAAGGCCTGGGCCTGTGGGTGGGTGGCGGCAAGCCTGATGAGTTCGCTCAAATTCTGCGCAATGACGCGGTCATCTACGCCAAGATCATCAAGGACGCGAACATCAAGCTGAACCCATGAAAAACCGCGTGACCGAATTGCTTGGGATTCGCTATCCCATCATTCAAGGCGGAATGCAGTGGGTGGGCAAGGCCGAGTTGGTGGCTGCTGTCTCCAACGCCGGAGGCCTGGGCGTGATCACAGCGTTGACGCAGCCCACGCCCGAGGATTTGGCGCGCGAGATCCAGCGCACGCGCGCTTTGACCGATCGGCCTTTTGGTGTCAACCTGACGCTGTTGCCCACCTTGAAGCCGCCGCCCTATGCCGAATATGTGCAGGTGATCATCGCGCAAGGCGTGAAAATCATCGAGACGGCAGGCAACAGTCCCAAGGCTTTCATTCCTCAGCTGAAAGCCCATGGCGTGACCATCGTGCACAAATGCACGACGGTGCGCCATGCGTTGTCGGCCGAGCGCGATGGCGTGGACATCATCAGCATCGATGGTTTTGAATGCGCCGGCCATCCAGGTGAAGACGATGTGCCCGGCCTGGTGTTGATTCCTTTGGCCACCCAGGCTCTGAAAATTCCGGTCATTGCATCGGGCGGCATTGCCGATGGCCGAGGTATGGCAGCTGCACTGGCCCTGGGCGCCGAAGGCGTCAACATGGGGACCCGGTTTTTTGCCACACGCGAGGCGCCGGTGCATGACAACATCAAGCAGGCGCTGGTGTCAGCCAGCGAGCGCGACACCCGCCTGATGTTGCGTACGTTTCGCAATACCACGCGGGTGTTGCGCAATGCGGTGTCCGAAGCCGTGGTGGCACGCGAGCGCCAGCCCGAGGGCTGCGAGTTCGAGGATGTCCGACCCTGGGTGGTGGGGACCTTGGGGCGCGACGCCTTGCAATCCGGCGATGTGGATGGCGGGGTGATCGCCGCTGGCCAAGTGGTGGGATTGATTCATGACATTCCCACTTGTGCAGAGCTGATCGAGCGCATGGTGTCCGAATGTCGCACTCAGCTTGCGCAAGCAGCCCGCTGGGCATCAGAATGAACATTGAGAAAAACAGGAGAAACACATGCATCTGAAGAAAACATGTCTTGCGCGCCGGCTGGGGCTCAAGTTCGCTGCAGCGCTGACTCTGGGCCTGTCCCTCGGCAGCGGCTGGGCTCAGACCGCACCCACGGTGCGCCTTGTGGTGGGGTACTCGGCGGGCGGTCCGGTGGACGCGGCGGCGCGCCTGCTGGCACCGGCTCTGGCGCGTGAACTGGGGCAAAACGTGGTGGTGGAAAACCGCCCTGGGGCTGCCGGTGCCCTGGGCGGCGACGCCGTGGCCAAATCGTCTCCCCAGTCAATGATGTTTTTCTTTGCGGCCAGTCCGACCATGACCATCACGCCGCATGTCATCAAATCCATGCCTTTTGATCCGCTCAAGGATCTCGTGCCCATCGCGCCCATTCTCAGCTACGCCAACGTTTTGGTGGTCAACAATGACCAACCATTCAAGACGGTGCCCGAGCTGGTGGCCTATGCCAAGGCGCACCCTGGCAAGGTTGCCTACGGCTCGGCAGGCATGGGCGCGTCCAACCATTTGAGCGGCGAGCTGTTTGCTTTGCGCACGGGCACCGTGCTGACCCACGTGCCCTACAAGGGCAACGCGCCTGCGATGACCGATGTGATCGGTGGTCAGATCCAGATGATGTTTGACATCGTGGGTGGTGCCCGTGGCCACATTGCCGGTGGACGGGTCCGCCCGATTGCCGTCACGTCCCGGGAGCGCAACGCCGGATTGCCCAACGTGATGTCCATGAAAGAGGCCGGCATCGAAGACTACGATGTGGGCGGCTGGTATGCCTTGTACGGCCCGACCAAGATGGAGCCTGAGTTGATCAAGCGCATCAGCGATGCCACGCGCCTGGCTTTGTCCCGGGACGATGTCAAGTCACGCCTGATCGAGCTGGGCTATGACCTGTGGGTGGGACCGCCCGCGCTGGTCACCGAACGCGCCACGCGCGAGCTGGCCTTGTGGGGCAGTGTGACCAAGGGCATCAAATTCGACTGAGGCGGCTCATGGCGCAGCCTGGTAGTGAAGCCTCAGGGTTTCCACCAGCGCCTGCGCATAGGGCGGCAGGGCTTCGAAGTCGCGTGTCAGCACATGGCGCTCACGCACGCTCCAGGCGTCACTGAGCTCGATCAGGGCCAGTTTCATCGCGCGCAAATTGCGGCGTGCTGCGCTCTCCGGCACAATGCCCACCCCTACACCTGCCCCGATCATGCGGCACATGGCGTCAAAACTGGAGAGCTGAATGCGCAGTTTCAGAGGCTTGCCGAGTTTTTCCGTGACCTGGGTCAGAAAGTCCTGAATCGTGCTGCCCGTTTGCATGCCCACTGCGTCCTCGTCCAGCGTGTCCGCAAATGCCATGCGTTTGTGACGTGCAAAAGGGTGATTCTGCACAACGACCAGCACCAGACGATCTGTGCTGAAGTGGATGGCTTGCAAGCCCAGGGTGTCGACCGGACCGGCCACGATGCCCAGATCGGCACGGCCATCCAGCACGCCGCGCGCGATTTCAGCATTCGGTTTTTCCTGAAGCTCCACATTCACCTTGGGATTGGTCGACAGAAAAGCTGGCAGGATTTCTGGCAAGAAATCGGTGACCGCCGTGGTGTTGGCAAACACCCGGACGTGGCCACGCAAGCCAGCACCGTATTCTTGCAAATCGGCCCGCAACTGATCGGCCTGGCGCAACACGCCACGCGCATGATGCAAGAAAGCCTCACCTGCGGGTGTCATGCGAACGCCTCTGGCTTCGCGGTAAAAAAGCGCCAGGCCGGCGTGGCTTTCCAGTCCCTTGATGCGACTGCTCGCCGCTGCCAGCGAGAGGTGCTGATGGGTGGCCGCGCGCGTCAGATTGCCTTCTTCAGCCGTGCGCACAAACAGGCGCAAATCCGTCAGATCAAATTCCATGCCCTGAATGGTAGCGCGAAAGCATGAGCCTTCGAAAAAACAAAAGCCTTGGTCTTGAATTCCGTGATTGCATCCCGGGGCTGAAAAGCGCAGGATCACCCCTTATGGAAAACGCATCAAGACATCTGGATCCCGCGCTCTTGCCGCAATTGCAGGCCTGGGTGGGACGCGCCGAAACCCTCACCGATTGGGTCACACCGGCCCCGGTACGGGCGCTTTCGGCAACCTTTGACCGAGACGATCCGGTACCGCAGTCGGGGACACCCTTGCCGCCTTTGTGGCACTGGTTGTATTTTTTACCGCACCATCGCCAAAGCGAGATAGGTCCGGACGGCCATGCCAAGCGCGGCGGTTTTTTGCCGCCTGTGCCTTTGCCGCGCCGCATGTGGGCTGGTGGACGCCTGCAATGGCGGGCCGACAACCCGCTGGTGGTGGGTGACAGCGCACAGCGTGTTTCGCGCATCCAATCGGTCAAGCACAAGACGGGGCGCACCGGCGACCTGCTGTTCGTGCAAGTCATGCATGAGATTGGCAATGCGCGCGGCCTGTCGCTGACCGAGGAGCATGACATCGTGTACCGTGCCGCAGCCCAGCCCGGCGACCCGGTGCCTGAGCCTGTGGCGGCAGAGCAAGGTGCGGCCTGGCAACGCGAGATCGTGCCCGACGACGTTCTGTTGTTTCGTTATTCGGCCCTGACCTTCAATGGCCACCGCATTCACTACGATCGCCGCTACGTGACGGAAGTGGAGGGCTATCCCGGCCTCATCGTCCATGGTCCCATGATCGCCATGCTGCTGCTGGACCTGGTGCGTCGCCACGCGCCCAATGCCTTTGTGCAGCACTTCGAATTCAAGGCGGTCCGACCGACGTTTGACCTCCATCCGTTTCGCGTGAACGGCCAGCCCAGTGCCGATGGCAAATCCATTCGCCTGTGGGCGCAGGATCACGAAGGCTGGCTCACCATGCAAGCCACCGCCACTCTGGCCTGACCTCGATACTCACTGACAATTCACCATGAAACATCAAGCAGACAAATACCAAGACATTCGCGAAGCCGTGCGCGGCCTGTGTGCCCAGTTCCCGGACGAATACCACCGCAAGATCGATGAGCAGCGTGGCTACCCCGAAGCTTTTGTGGATGCCCTGACCGAGGCCGGCTGGATGGCGGCATTGATCCCGCAAGAATACGGTGGCTCCGGTCTGGGACTGGCCGAAGCCTCGGTCATCATGGAAGAGATCAATCGCAGTGGCGGCAACTCGGGGGCCTGCCATGGCCAGATGTACAACATGGGCACTTTGTTGCGCCACGGCTCCAAGGCCCAGAAAGAGTTTTACCTGCCCAAGATCGCCACCGGCGAATGGCGTCTGCAATCCATGGGCGTGACCGAACCCACCACTGGAACGGACACAACCAAGATCAAGACCACGGCCGTCAAGAAGGGTGATCGCTACGTGGTCAATGGTCAGAAGGTCTGGATCTCGCGTGTGCAGCATTCTGACTGGATGATCCTGCTGGCACGAACCACGCCATTGGCCGATGTGACCCGCAAGTCCGATGGCATGTCCATCTTCATGGTGGATTTGAAAGAGGCTGTGGGCAAAGGGCTGACCGTGCGTCCCATTCCCAACATGGTGAACCATGAAACCAATGAACTCTTCTTCGAAAACCTGGAAATCCCCGAGGAAAACCTGATCGGCGAAGAGGGCAAGGGCTTCAAGTACATCCTGGATGGCCTCAATGCCGAGCGCACCCTGATTGCCGCCGAGTGCATTGGCGATGGCTATTGGTTCATCGACCGTGTCACGAAGTACGCCAAGGACCGCGTGGTGTTCGGGCGGCCCATCGGCCAGAACCAGGGCGTGCAGTTCCCGATCGCCGAGGCCTACATTGAAGTTGAAGCGGCCAACCTGATGCGTTTCAGGGCCTGTGAGTTGTTCGATGCACACCAGCCCTGTGGTGCCGAGGCCAACATGGCCAAGTACCTGGCGGCCAAGGCCAGCTGGGAAGCTGCCAATGTCTGTATCCAGTACCACGGCGGATTTGGATTTGCCTGCGAATACGATGTCGAGCGCAAATTCCGCGAGACGCGTCTGTACCAGGTGGCGCCGATTTCAACCAACCTGATTTACTCGTTCATCGCCGAGCACGTGCTGGGCTTGCCCCGTTCTTTCTGAGGAGCTGTCATGACCCGTCCCCTCGAAGGCGTGACTGTCGTCTCGCTGGAGCATGCGATTGCGGCCCCTTTTTGCACACGCCAGCTGGCGGATCTGGGGGCGCGCGTCATCAAGATCGAGCGCCCAGGCGTGGGCGATTTTGCGCGGGCCTACGATGCCAGGGTCAGAGGGCAGGCTTCGCATTTCGTCTGGACCAATCGTTCCAAGGAAAGCCTGACGCTGGATCTGAAAAATGCCGATGCCATGGCGGCCCTCCAACAACTGATTGGCAAGGCCGATGTCTTGGTGCAGAACCTCGCACCCGGCGCCACGGCCCGCATGGGTCTGTCCTACGACGACCTGCGCGTCCAGCATCCCGGCCTGATCGTGTGCGACATCTCTGGCTATGGCGAAGACGGTCCTTACCGTGACAAGAAAGCCTACGACTTGCTGATACAGAGCGAGGCGGGTTTCTTGTCCATCACGGGCACGCCCGAGTCTCCCAGCAAGGCTGGAAATTCGGTGGCCGACATTGCGGCAGGCATGTACGCTTACACCAACATCCTCTCGGCTTTGCTGTTGCGTGGCAAAACCGGGCAGGGCAGCCACATCGATGTCTCCATGCTCGAAGCACTGGGCGAATGGATGGGCTACCCCATGTACTACGCCTTTGACGGCGCAGCGCCGCCACCGCGCTCCGCCGCCGCGCATGCAAGCATCTATCCCTACGGGCCGTTTCCAGCCGGCGATGGCGGCACCATCATGCTGGGCTTGCAGAACGAGCGTGAGTGGAAAGTTTTTTGCGAGAAGGTGCTGTTGCAAACCGATCTGGCCACCGATGCGCGCTTTGCCAGCAATGCCTTGCGCAACCAGAACCGTGAAGCGCTGCGCGCCTTGATCGTGAGCGCGTTCGCCGCCCTCAGCACCGAGCAAGTTGAACAACGCCTGGAAACCGCACAGATTGCCAATGCCCGCATGAACGACATGGCCGGTCTGTGGGCGCACCCACAACTGAAGTCGCGCGCACGCTGGCGCGAGGTGGGATCGCCGGCAGGTGCCATTCCTGCCTTGCTGCCGCCCGGTCGCAACAGCGCGTTCGATTACCGCATGGATCCGATTCCCCAAGTCGGTGAACACACCGATGCCATCCTGCAAGAGCTGGGCTTGTCCAGCGACGCCATCCAGGCTTTGCGTACCGCGCAAGCCATTTGAAACCCCTTCTGGACTGATTTGTCATGACCACTGCCTCTGCTCAACTGGCTGCATTTGCTGCGCAACTTCGTTTTGAGGACATCCCCGAGCCTGTCGTGCGCCGAACCGAAGACCTGCTGGTGGACTGGTTCGGCTCGGCTGTGGCGGGCCATGGTTCCCGGCCGGTGGAGACACTCACGCGCGTGGTGATGAAGATGGCGCCCTGCGAAGGTCCCAGCGAAGTCATCGTGAACCGCGCCCGCACATCGCCCTACATTGCGGCCATGTCCAATGCCGCAGCTTCGCATGTGGCCGAGCAGGACGATGTCCACAACGGTTCGGTCTTTCATCCGGCGACCGTGGTGTTTTCACCGGTGCTGGCCATGGCACAGGCCTTGGGCGCGAGTGGCCGGCAGTTGCTGACAGCCGCCGTCGCGGGCTATGAAGTGGGCATTCGCGTGGGCGAGTTCCTGGGGCGTTCGCATTACAAGGTGTTTCACACCACGGGCACTGCTGGCACGCTGGCCGCTGCTGCGGCCATTGGCAATTTGCTGGGCCTGAACGCACAGCAGATGTTGCATGCTTTCGGTTCGGCAGGCACGCAGTCTGCAGGGCTCTGGGAATTTTTGCGGACTGCGGCCGACAGCAAGCAACTGCACACCGCCCATGCCGCAGGTGCTGGCCTGATGTCTGCCTTGCTTGCACAGGAGGGTTTCACCGGGGCTGCGCAAATACTGGAGGGCGCACAAGGCATGGCGGCAGGCATGTCCAGTGATGCCGATGTGCGAAAGCTGACCGATGGCCTGGGCTCGCGCTGGGCCACGGCGGAGACCTCGTTCAAATACCATGCATCATGCCGTCACACGCATCCTGCGGCCGATGCCTTGTTGCAGGTCATTCAACAAAATCGCTTGCAGCCCAGTGACATTGTTCGCGTGGTCACCCACGTGCATCAAGGTGCCATCGATGTGCTGGGTCCGGTGGTGAATCCGGTGACTGTGCACCAGAGCAAATTTTCCATGGGCACCGTGCTGGCCCTGGCCGCGCGTTTCGGCTATGCCGGACTGACTGAATTCGATGGTCATTTCAGCGAGGCCGATACACGTGCTTTCTGTGACCTGGTTGAAATGGAGCTCGATGCCGAGGTTGACGGTGCCTATCCACAGCGCTGGATTGGCAAGGTGACGGTGCATACCCGTGACGGTCGTGTGCTCCACGGACGTGTTGACGAGCCCAAAGGCGATCCCGGCAACACCCTCAGCCGTGAAGAAATTTCCGCCAAGGCAATTCGCCTGGCCTTGTACAGCAAGGGTGCCTCCGAAGCAGAAATGCAGTCGGCACTGCAAGTGCTCTGGGGAATGGAAAACGTCGCAGTGGTGCCGACTTTGATCCCGCGCAAATCCTGAGGCATTTCGGGTTTATTCTGTTTGCAAGAAACGCAGACTGTGCCAAGATCGACTTTTTAAATTCAGAGGAGTGTTTGTCCATGCGCGCAAACTTCAAGCAGTGGTTGAAAGTGAGTTTGACGGGGCTGGCATTGGCTGTCAGCGGTTCGGTCTCAGCACAAACCAATTTTCCCGATAAACCCATTGTTCTGGTGGTGCCGTTTGCCGCTGGTGGGCCGACCGATGTGGTGGCCCGCATGATTGCGATTCCGATGGGGCGTGCATTGGGTCAGAGCGTGCTGGTGGAGAACACCGTGGGCGCGGGCGGAACCATCGCCTCGCAACGCGTGGCCCGCGCTGCACCCAATGGGCACACGATCTACATCCATCACATGGGCATGGCCACGGCAACAGCTTTGTACAAGAAGTTGAGCTTCGACCCCTTGAAGGATTTCGAGTACATCGGTCAGGTGGTCGACGTGCCCATGACGATGCTGGCACGCAAGGATTTTCCCGCCAGCAACTTGCAAGAACTCCTGGCCTACATCAAGGCCAACAAGGATAAGGTGACCTTGGCCAACGCTGGCCTGGGTGCTGTTTCGCATCTGTGCGGTCTGTTGTTCCAGACGCAGATTGAAACCGACCTGAACACCATCCCCTACAAGGGTACGGGGCCGGCCATGAATGATTTGCTGGGTGGCCAGGTGGACCTGTTGTGCGATCAGACCACACAGACCGTTCCCATGATCAAGGAAGGCCGCGTCAAAGTCTATGGTGTGACCTCGCTCAAACGTCTGGGTGCCTTGCCCAATGTGCCCACGCTGGACGAGCAAGGCCTCAAGGGTTTTGAAGTCAAGGTGTGGCACGGCATGTATGCTCCCAAGGGAACGCCCCAACCCGTGATCGAGAAAATCAATGCCGCCTTGCGCGCTGCGATGCAGGATCCGCAAGTCAAGCAGCGCCTGGCCGATCTGAGTTCCGACGTGCCGCCCATGGACAAGATCACGCCCGAGGGTCTGCGCACGCATCTGGAGGCCGAAATCAAGAAATGGGGCCCGGTGATCCGCAAGGCTGGCATTTACGCGGATTGATCGGCCTTTCGTGAGCCTGATCCTGGATCCCCATCTGCACCATGCCGGGCAAGTGCCCGGCATGGACTTGTCCGCTGGAGATGACTTCTACGAAGCCCTGCTGGACGCCCATCAGGGTTTGTCTGAGGCGGACAGCGCGGCCTTGAACGCGCGTCTGATCCTTGTGCTGGCCAATCACATTGGCGATGTCGCCGTTCTGAAACAGGCGATCGACGCTGCCCGTCAGGGCTGAGGCGTCTTGGGCTGGTAATCACACTGCGCCGCCACGGCGCAGTGCCAGCACTGTGGCTTGCGGGCCTGGCATACATACCGGCCCAGCAGGATCAGCCAGTGGTGGGCATCCACCTTGTAAGCCTCCGGAATGCGTTTCAACAATTGCATCTCCACCGCCAAAGGGGTCTTGCCAGGTGCCAGCCCGGTCCGGTTGCCGACCCGAAAGATGTGGGTGTCGACCGCCATGGTGGGTTCGCCAAAGGCCACATTGAGCACCACATTGGCCGTCTTGCGGCCCACCCCCGGCAAGGCTTCCAGTGCCTCGCGCGTGCCAGGGACTTCGCCATGGTGCTGTGCCACCAGAATTTCGCAGGTGGCCATCAGATGCCTGGCCTTGCTGCGGTACAGGCCGATGGTCTTGATGTAAGCCTCCAGTCCCGCCAGGCCCAGGGCCAGAATTTTCTCCGGCGTGTTGGCCACGGGAAACAGTCGGCGGGTGGCCTTGTTCACACCCACGTCGGTGGCTTGCGCGGACAACAGCACCGCTGTCAGCAATTCAAACACGCTCGTATACTCCAACTCGGTCGTGGGCTGCGGATTCGCCGCTTTCAATGTGGCGAAAAACGGTTCAATGTGCTGTGCTTTCATTCCTTCGTCCTGACAATCATTCGAATCTGATTTCCATTCGCCATGCAATTTGCCCAACGTCTGAACAACGTCGAAACCTCGGCCATTCGTGAACTTTTCAAATTGCTGGGCAAGCCCGGCATCATCAGCTTTGCCGGTGGTTTCCCCGATGGCGCCATGTTTGATGTCGATGGTATCCGAGAGGCCAGCGCCACGGTCCTGGCGCAGGAATCCGGACCGGCCTTGCAATACGGGGCAACGGAAGGTTACAACCCTTTGCGGGAGCAGCTTGCGGCCTTCATGGCCACCAAGGGTGTCACTGGCGTCACGGCAGAGGGTCTGATTGTCACCACGGGCAGCCAGCAAGCGCTGGATCTGGTGGCCAAGACCTTGCTGGATGAGGGTGATGTGGCGTTGGTGGAGGCACCGACCTTTCTTGCCACGATCCAGTGTTTCCGCCTCTATGGTCCCCAGGTACTGGGCGTGCCGATCGACGCTGACGGCGTGCAGGTCGATGTGCTGGAAGACATGATCGTCAAGCACCGTCCCAAGCTGGTGTACATCATCCCCACCTTTGGCAATCCCAGTGGTGCCATGCTCAGCCTGGAGCGCCGGCTGCGCATTCTGGCGCTGGCGGTGAAGTACCAGACTGTGGTCGTCGAGGACGATCCCTATGGGGATCTTTATTTTGGCGAAGCGCCGCCACCATCGCTGTTGGCGTTGAGCGATCGCGTGCCTGGCAGCCGTGACTGGCTGGTGCATTGCGGCAGCCTCAGCAAGGTGCTGAGCCCGGGCTTGCGCGTAGGCTGGCTGATTGCACCCCCGGCGCTTTTGCAACGTGCGACCATGTGCAAGCAGTTCAGCGACGCCCACACCTCGACTTTTGCCCAGGCCACGGCTGCAGCCTATCTGCGCAGTGGTCGCATGCCCGCAACTCTGGCACATGTGCGCAGTGTTTATGCCCAGCGCGCTGCCACCATGGGGGCAGCCTTGCAGCGCGAGTTTGGCGATGGCTTGTCTTTTACCCAACCCAAGGGTGGCCTGTTCTTTTGGGCACGCTTGACCGGTGCCCGGGGACAATTGAACGATGGCGCAACGCTGGCCCGGCGTGCCATCGAGCAAGGTGTGGCGTTCGTGCCGGGGGCACCGTTCTTTTCAGACAACCCGGATCCCAGCACCCTGCGCCTGAGTTTCGCCACCGCCGACGTGGCCAAGATCGAAGAGGGCCTGCAACGCCTGGGCCGCGCGTTCCGCGGCAACTGATCAGGCGTCGCCCGATGCCCAGGCCGACATCGGCACGCAGCTGCAAAACAGGTTGCGATCGCCGTAGACATTGTCGACTCGACCGATGCTGGGCCAGTATTTCTGTCGCTTGAGTGTGGCCACGGGAAAGGCGGCAACTTCCCGGCTGTAGGGGCGTTCCCAGGTATCGTTCGCCACGCAGGCAGCCGTGTGCGGTGCATGTTTGAGCGGATTGTTGTCCTGCGGCCAGACGCCTTGCGCCACTTGCCGGATCTCTTCGCGAATCGCGATCATGGCGTCAATGAAACGGTCCAGTTCCTGCAGGGTTTCACTTTCCGTGGGCTCCACCATCAGCGTGCCAGGCACCGGGAAGCTCAGTGTCGGCGCATGAAAGCCGTAGTCCATCAGGCGCTTGGCCACGTCTTCCGCGCTGACGCCGCTGCTGTCCTTCAGAGGGCGCAAGTCCAGGATGCATTCGTGGGCCACATGGCCCTTGTCGCCTGCGTAAAGCGTGGGGTAGTGATCGCGCAGGCGCACGCTCACATAGTTGGCTGCCAGAATCGCGGCCTCGGTGGCATGACGCAAACCTTCGGCACCCATCATGCGGCAGTACATCCAGCTGATGGGCAGCACCGCAGCGTTGCCCAGGGGTGCCGCCGACACAGCGCCCACACCATTGACGGCCAGGCCGGCCGTGGCATGACCCGGCAGATAAGGCACCAGGTCGGCCACCACGCACACGGGGCCCACGCCAGGCCCACCGCCGCCATGCGGAATGCAAAATGTCTTGTGCAGATTCAGGTGACTGACATCGCCACCGAACTCGCCAGGTGCGGCCACACCCACCAGAGCGTTCATGTTGGCCCCATCCACATAGACCCGGCCGCCGTGCTGGTGCACCAGCGCACACAGGTCTTTCACCTGGGTTTCAAACACGCCATGGGTGCTGGGGTAGGTGATCATCACCGCGGCCAGACGGTCGCTGTGCAACTCGCATTTGGCTTTCAGGTCGTGGAGGTCCACGTTGCCATGGGCATCACAGGCCGTGACGACCACCTCCATGCCCACCATCTGCGCGCTGGCCGGGTTGGTGCCGTGGGCAGACGAGGGAATCAGGCAGATGTTGCGGTGGCCTTGACCGCGCGCAGCGTGATAGGCCTTGATGACCAACAGACCCGCATACTCACCCTGGCTGCCTGCATTAGGCTGCAGGCTGATGCCAGCATAGCCCGTCGCCTGGCAAAGCCAGGCCCGCAGCTGAGCGTCGAGCAGGGCATAACCTTGGAGCTGATCGGCCGGGGCAAAAGGGTGCGGCTGGGCGAACTCGGGCCAGGTGATGGGGATCATCTCGCTGGTGGCATTGAGTTTCATGGTGCAACTGCCCAGGGGGATCATGCTGCGGTCTAGGGCCAGATCCTTGTCGCTCAGGGCACGGATGTAACGCAGCATGCCCGTTTCGCTGTGGTGGCTGTTGAACACCGGATGCGTCAGATAGGCGCTGCTGCGGCGCAGTTCGCTTGCGATCAAAGGCTCGCGTCCTTTGCTGTGCAGGCTGACTTCCGGCAGGGCTTGCCCAGGTGCCGCGAACAGTGCCCACAGTCTGGACAAATCTTCCCGTGTGGTGGTTTCGTCCAGTGCAATGCTCAGGTGCTGCGTGTCCAGCAGGCGCAGGTTCATGCGCTGCTGGTGCGCACTGTTGGCGATGGCTTGGGTGGAGGCTCCCGTGGCCAGGGTCAGGGTGTCAAAGGCCTGGCGCGTGACCACCGTCACGCCGAGTTGTTCCAGGCCGTGGGCCAGCACGGCGGTGTATGCCGCAATGCGCTGGGCGATACGTCGCAGCCCGGCGGGGCCATGGTAGACCGCATACATGCTGGCCACCACCGCAGGCAGGACCTGGGCCGTGCAAATATTGGAAGTGGCTTTCTCGCGACGGATGTGCTGCTCGCGGGTTTGCAGGGCCAGGCGATAGGCTGGCTGGCCGTGCGTGTCCACGCTCACCCCGACCAACCGTCCTGGCATGGAGCGCTTGTAGGCGTCACGGCAGGCAAGGTAGGCGGCGTGCGGGCCACCACAGCCCATGGGCATGCCAAAACGCTGGCTCGTGCCCACGACAATGTCGGCGTCCCATTCGCCGGGCGGTGTCAGCAGCGTCAAGGCCAGCAGATCAGCCGCCACGCACAAGGCGGCCTGGTGTTGATGAACTTGTGCCGCAAAGTCACGCCAGTCCTGAACTTCGCCGTGGGTGGCCGGGTATTGAACCAGCACGCCAAAACAATCGCTCTGGCTCACAAGCTGCCGGGCATCGCCCAGACGGATTTCAATGTCCAGTGGGGCCGCACGCGTTTGAATGACTTCAATGGTTTGCGGATGACAACCGTGATCCACCACGAATACCTTGCTGGTGCTCTTGGCACAGCGGCGCGCCAGGGTCATGGCTTCGGCCGCAGCCGTGGCTTCATCCAGCATGGAGGCGTTGGCGATCGGCATGCCAGTCAGGTCCGCCACCATGGTCTGGAAATTCACCAGTGCTTCCATACGGCCCTGGCTGATTTCAGCCTGATAGGGCGTGTATGCCGTGTACCAGGCCGGATTCTCCAGGATATTGCGAAGAATGACCCCAGGCGTGTGGGTGCCATGGTAGCCCTGGCCGATGAAACTTTTGAACAATTGGTTTTGCGAGGCAATGGCCTTCAACTCCGCCAAGGCTGCGGCCTCGGTGATTGGGGCCGGCAGCTGCATGGCCTGGCTGCGTGCAATGCTTGCCGGGACGATGTCCTCCATCAAGGCGCGACGGGAGGCGGCACCGATGACCGACAGCATGTGCTGCTCATCGGTCTCGCTCAGTCCAATGTGCCGCGCCAGAAACTCGCCGGCATTTTCAAGATCGTCCAAAGGCTTGGCAGCTTGCATCAACATGTTCGTGCTCGCAAAGGGGAAAGAGAGGATCAGGCCTGGGTGAACGCGGTGTAGGCTGTTTCATCCAGCAGCGCATCGACTTCTGCAGGGTTGGCCAGCTTCACTTTGAAGAACCAGCCTGCGCCCAGAGGGTCTGAATTGGCCAGGGAGGGGTCGTCACGTAGCGCTGCGTTCACTTCGGTGATGGCGCCCGTGACCGGCATGTACACATCGGCTGCGGCCTTGACCGATTCCACCACACCGGCCACATCACCCGGCTGGAAGCTTTTGCCAATGTCTGGCAATTCGACAAACACCACATCGCCCAGCGCGTCCTGCGCGTGGTGTGTGATGCCCACGGTGGCGACATCGCCATTGACTTGAATCCATTCGTGTTCCTGGGTGTATTTGAGGCTCATGGCGTTTCCTGATGATGCAAAAAAGGGGACTTAGCCCCGGTGATAACGGTTGGGGACAAAAGGCAAGCTGCGCACTTCCATGGCCACGGTTTTGCCGCGTACCAGGGCCTGCACCTGGGTGCCGATCGAGGCGTATTCTGCCTGCACCGAACCCAGGGCGATGGGCTGGTTGAGTGACGGGCTGAGCAGTCCGCTGGTGATTTCGCCAATGCGTTGGCCTTGCTGGTTTTGCAACTCGGTGTGTTCGCGCACAGGCACACGGTCCAGGGCCACCAAGCCGACGCGCAAACGTGAGGCACCATGTGCCAGTTGGGACAGCACGCGCTCGGCACCAGGGAAACCGCCCGCGCGCGCGCCACCGGTGCGGCGGACTTTCTGGATGGCCCAGTTCAGGCTGGCCTCCACGGGGGTGGTCTCGGTGTCCAGATCCTGGCCATAGAGGCACATGCCGGCTTCCAGTCGCAGGGAGTTGCGGGCTCCCAGCCCGATGGGTTTGACTTCGGGTTGTGCCAGCAGGGCTTGTGCGAGTGCGGTGGCATGTTCGGCCGGAACCGAAATTTCAAAACCGTCTTCACCGGTGTAGCCGCTGCGTGTGATGAACAGCTCCACGCCTTGCCATTCAAAGCGTGCGCCGGTCATGAACACCAATTGGTGAACCTCGGGCAACAGGCGGGCCAGTGCTGTCACCGCTTGGGGGCCTTGCAGCGCCAGGAGACCGCGATCGGGCAAAGGGGTCACCACGCAACGCTGACCGATGTGTGTCTGGATATGCGCCAGGTCGGCTGCTTTGCAGGCGCCATTGACGACCACGAAGAGGTCATCGCCACGGTTGACGAACATCAGGTCGTCCAGCACGCCGCCCTGGGCGTTGAGGAGCAGGCCATAGCGTTGTTTGCCCACGCTCAAATCCATGACATCCACCGGCATCAGGCTTTCAAATGCGGCGGCGGCATCTGGCCCGCTCAGCGTGAGCTGACCCATGTGGGAGACGTCGAACAGTCCGGCCTGGCTGCGGGTGTGCAGGTGTTCCGCCATCAGGCCAGAAGGGTATTGCACCGGCATGCTGTAACCGGCAAAGGGGACCATGCGCGCACCCAGGGTCAGGTGCAGGTCATTCAGAGGTGTTTTGACAAGTTCGGTCATGTCGGACAACAAGGGCTCCATGCAACGCGGTGCCTGCCCGCGCTGGCACCGGGAACCCTGTTGTCCGCTTTACCTGAGAGATTCATCAAGGGTGAAGCCCGTGATTTGCCCCTTCGGTGGGCGTCAGCCTTGCGGTGACGCCTCTCTCCAACAGAATTGGTTACGTCAGTCCTTTTGCCTGAGCGTTCAGCCTTCGGCGGTCTTGCGACTCTCTCCTGACCCGGCAAAGTATACCGTTACTTGAAGCCCCAGAATCGGGGCAGCCAGGTGGACAGTGCCGGCACAAAAGTCAGTACCACCAGCACGGCGCCATGTGCCCACAGGAAAGGCTTGAGCTCACGGGTGAGGTCTGACATCGGCACGCGCGACACATTGGAGGTGACGAACAGCAATCCGCCCACCGGGGGTGTGATCATGCCCAGCGTCAGGTTGTAGATCACGATCATGGCGAAATGAATCGGCTCGACTCCGAGTTTGGCAGCCACCGGTGCGAGGATCGGCACCAGCACCATCACGCCAGGCAGCGGTTCGATGAAAATGCCAAAGATCAGCAGAAAGATGTTCAGCACGATCAGGAAAGTCCAGATGCTGAGGTTCTGTCCACTGATCCAGTTCGCCATCAGCTGGGGCACGCCTTCGATGGTCAACACCCAGGCAAAAGAGGCCGACATGCCGATGATGATCAGCACCGAAGCGGTCAACAGGGCCGAGCGCCACAGAATATCGGGCACGGCACCCCAGGCGAGGGTGCGGTAAACGTATTTGCCACACAGCAGCGCATAGAAGACGGCCACCACCGAAGCTTCAGTGGGCGTGAACCAGCCGGCGCGCATGCCCCCCAGAATGATCACGGGCAACAAAATTGCAGGCAAGGCTTTCCACGTGGTGCTGAGTACTTCAGGCCAGCTGGGCATTTCGCCATCGCCCTTGTAATTGCGCTGTTTGGAGATGTACCAGTTGACCGCGCACATCGCCACCGCGATCACGATGCCTGGGAGCACGCCCGCCACGAACAGTGCACCCACTGACACATTGTCGTCTGCCAATGCGTAAATGATCATGATGATCGATGGCGGGATGATGGGCCCGACGATGGCAGTCGAAGCCGTCAGCGCTGCAGCATAGGCGCGACTGTAGCCCGCCTTGTCCATCATGCGGATCAGCATCGAGCCGGGACCGGCTGCGTCGGCCAGTGCCGAACCGGAAATGCCCGAGAAGAATGTCAGCGAGACCACGTTGGTGTAGCCCAGCCCCCCACGCTTGTGGCCGACAAACTGGCCGGCAAATTTCAGCAGCACCTCGGTCAGCGAGCCACCGCTCATGAGTTCTGCGGCCAGGATGAAGAAAGGCACCGCCATCAGCGGAAAACTGTCGACACCGGTGAAGGTTTCCTTCAGCAGCACCAGCATCGGGAAATTGCCGGAGATGGCCAGCGCTGTGACCGTGGACAGGCCCAGTGCGAACGCGACGGGCACCCCAATGGCGAGGTAAATGCAAACCGAGATGAGAAGAATAACGCTGGCACTCATAGGGAAGCACTCGCTGTGGCATCAAAATGGGCATCGGAGGCGAACGTGCGCCCCTGGATGTAACGACGAACAATCAGCAGCCAGTGAATGATGCTCATGGCCATGCCGATCGGCAAGGCCGCGTAGATGAACGCGAACGAAATCTGGGTCGCCGGTGTCGACTGGTATTGGGTACGGTCCATGTACTCCAGCCCGAAGTACACAAAAAATCCAAAGAAGCCCAGCAGCAGCAGGGCAATGAAGGTGCGCAAGGCGATGGCCAGCGAAGCTGGCAGGGCATCCTGCAAGTTTTCGATCGCGATGTGGCCACCGTAACGCAGCACGGGTCCGCAGCCGATGAAGGTCAGCCAGATCATCAGATGCCGTGCCACTTCTTCGGCCCACTCGATGGATTGGCTGGTCAGATAGCGCAGTCCGACGTTGGCAAAGATGATGACCGACATGGTGGCCAGGATCAGCATCAGAAACCAGCGGTTGAAGGCCAGGAAATAGTGTTCAAATTTGTTCATCGGATCGTTTTCCTCAGGAAGAGGCTTCAGAGAAATGGCCTGCGCGACGACGTGCCGCGCAGGCCATTGGGGGCACAGGGCTGATTACTTGTGATCCTGGATCTTGCGGATGTTGTCGGCGCCAAACTCTTTGGAGTAACTGACATAGACATCACGCAAGGCATCGCGGAAGGCCTGGCCATCCACCTTGCGAACCACGGTCATGCCTTCTTTTTCCAACTGGGCGATGCCGTTGTTCTCATCGTCGTTCACTTTCTTGCGCTGGGCCACGGTGGCCTTTTTCGCAGCTTCGTAAAACACTTTCTTGTCGGCGTCGCTGAGCTTGTTCATCAGGCGCGGTGAGGTGATCAGCAGAGCCGGCGAGTAAACGTGACCTGTCAATGACAAGTGCTTTTGGACTTGTGAGAACTTGGACGCCAGGATCACGGGAATCGGGTTTTCCTGACCATCCACGGTGCCTTGTTGCAAGGCACCAAACACTTCGGGGAAGGCCATGGGCGTGGGCTGGATACCGAAGGCACGGTAGCCGTCCATGTGAACCTTGTTTTCCATGGTGCGCATTTTCAGGCCGGAGGTGTCGCCTGGCTTCACGATGGAGCGCTTGCTGTTGGTCATGTGGCGAAAGCCGTTTTCGGTCCACGACAACGCCACCAGGCCCTTGGCGGGAAACTTCGTCAGGATGTCCTGGCCGATGGCGCCATCCAGCACATGCCGTGCATGGTCGTAATCGCGGAACAGGAAAGGAATGTCCACGATCTTCACTTCGGGCACAAAGTTGCCGACCGGACCGGTCGAGGTGTTGACGATGTCCAGCGTGCCCAGTTGCACGGCTTCGATCATCTCGCGCTCGCCACCCAGCGCGCTGTTGGGGAATTGCTGGCACTTGTAACGGCCTTGCGTGCCTTTTTCGATGTCATCACAAAAAACCGTGCTGCCCACGCCATAGTGCGAGGTGGCGCTGGTTGCATAGCCAATTTTCAGGACCGTTTGTGCGGCAGCATTGTGGGTGAGGCCAAAAGCGGCGAAGAGAGAGAGAAGAACAGAAGAAAGTTTCATGGTAATTTCAAAAAACAACGGCAGATTGTCAGAGGGTTTTCAGACGGATCGCGTCAGCATTTTCACGCACATAGGCACGCACGATGCTCTCGAAGTCAGGATCGGGGAACAGGCCCAGTGCGTTGGCACGGGCAGACTCGACATTGCCAGGCCAGGTCTTGACGATGCGGCGGATGGTTTCATCAGGCGTCCAGTCGATCAGGTCGGTGGCGGGCTTGCCAGCCACTTTTTCAAGTGCCTGGGCCATTTCGCCCACCGTGGTCACCAGGGCGGGCAGGTTCAGCGCGGTGAGGGGCCCCCACTCGGCGTCGCTTGCCTGACCAGCACGCAGCAGCCCCTCAATGGTGCGGCCGGGTGAAGACAAGGCCACTTGCGTGTCCGGTGTGACCGGGCAGGCGCCTTTGACGCCGGCCAGCGGCTCGCGGATCATGCCGCTGAAAAAGCTTGAGGCCGCGCCGTTGGGCTTGCCGGGGCGCACACTGACCGTCATCAGGCGGGTCGAGCGGCCACGGATGAAGCCTTTGCGGGTGTAATCCGCAACCAGTTGCTCGCCGATGAGTTTTTGAATGCCATAGCTGGTTTGGGGCGTGGGCAGGGTCAGATCGGTGATGACACTGGGGGGAGGCAGGGCAGGCTGGTCATGGACCAGGCCGAACACAGCCAACGAGCTGGCGAACACCACGACAGGCTTGCTGCCCAGCTTGCGACATGCGGCCAGCAAAGCTTCGGTGGCTGCCAGGTTGCTGCGCATGCCCAGGTCGAAATCGGCCTCACATTCGCCGCTGACGGCAGCTGCCAGGTGGTACACCACATCGGTGCCTGCAGGAACAGCGGGTGTGCCTTGCGGGCCCGCGACCAGCAGATCGTTGAGGTCGCCCACCAGGGGGTGGACGCGGGCATCGGCCAGCAGGTCTGCGGGGGGCTGCGCGCGGTCAACCAGCAGCAATTGCGTGATCGGTTGGGCTGCAGCGCCGTTGACGGAGAAATGGCCCTGGGCGAGCAAGGCGCGCGCCAGTCGCGCGCCTACAAAACCGGCGCCGCCGGTGATGACGATTTTCATGGGTGTCCTTGGTTGAAATGGAAAAAATCACATGCCGCTGTAATTGGGTCCGCCGCCACCTTCGGGCGTGACCCAGACGATGTTCTGAGTCGGATCCTTGATGTCACAGGTCTTGCAATGCACACAGTTCTGGGCATTGATTTGCAGGCGGTCGCTGCCGTCGTCGTTCTTCATGAATTCGTAGACGCCAGCCGGACAGTAACGGCTTTCGGGCCCACCATAGATGGCCAGGTTGGTCTTGACCGGAACCGATGCATCTTTCAGGGTCAGGTGCGCCGGCTGGTTCTCTTCGTGGTTGGTGTTGCTGATGAACACACTGCTGAGGCGATCAAAGGTCAGCTTGCCATCGGGCTTGGGGTAGTCGATCTTGGGGCATTCGGCAGCGGGCCGGAGGTAGGCATGGTCGGGTTTGTCGCGGCGCAGCGTCCAGGGAATGTTGCCTCGCAGCACAAACTGCTCGAAACCGTTCATCAAGGTGGCCACGGTCAGGCCCTTCTTGAACCAGCTCTTGAAGTTGCGCGACTTGTGGAGTTCGGTGAACAGCCAGCTGCGCTCGAACGCTGCGGGGTAGGCGCTCAACTCGTCATGCTGGCGACCTGCCACGATGGCATCGTAGGCGGCTTCGGCAGCCAGCATGCCGGTCTTGATCGCGGCATGGCTGCCTTTGATGCGACTCACATTGAGGTAGCCTGCATCGCAACCCACCAGGGCGCCGCCCGGGAACACCGTTTTGGGCAAGCTCATCAGACCACCAGCCGTGATGGCGCGCGCGCCATAGCCCAGGCGCTTGGCATTGACCTCGCCATGGCTGTCGGTGAAATACCAGCGGATGTTCGGATGGGTTTTCCAGCGCTGGAATTCCTCGAACGGGCTCAGCCAGGGATTGCTGTAGTTCAGGCCGGTGACAAAACCGATGGCCACCTTGTTGTCTTCCATGTGGTACATGAAAGCGCCGCCATAGGTACTGTTGTCCAGCGGCCAGCCTGCACTGTGCATGACAAAGCCCGGCGTGTGGCGGGAGGGGTCGATTTCCCAGACTTCCTTGATGCCAATGCCATAGGTTTGGGGGTCGCGACCAGCATCGAGCTTGAATTTGGCGATCAATTGCTTGCCCAGATGGCCACGCGCGCCTTCGGCGAACACGGTGTATTTGCCATGCAATTCCATGCCCAGCTGGAAATTTTCGGTGGGCTCGCCGTCTTTGCCGATGCCCATGTTGCCGGTGGCCACGCCTTTGACCGAGCCGTCATCGTTGTACAGCACCTCGGCGGCCGTGAAACCCGGGAAAATTTCCACGCCCAGATTTTCGGCCTGTTGCGCCAGCCAGCGGGTGAAATTGGACAAACTGATGATGTAGTTGCCATGGTTCTGAGCACATTCGGGCAGAAGCATGTTGGGGGTGCGCGTGGCGCCGGTTTCGCTCAGAAAACTCCAGGCGTCATCGGTCACGGGCTGGTTCAGTGGCGCGCCCAGCTCTTTCCAGTTTGGAAAAAGCTCGGTCAGGGCGCGTGGATCCATGATGGCGCCAGAGAGGATGTGCGCCCCTGGCTCGCCGCCTTTTTCAAGCACCACGACCGATACGTCCTGGCCTTTTGCCGCAGCCAGCTGTTTCAGGCGAATGGCTGTGGACAGGCCGCCGGGCCCACCACCCACCACCACCACGTCGTATTCCATGGCTTCGCGAGGGCCAAATTGCGCTAGGATTTCTTCGGAGGTCATGCTGTCTCACTGTATGTCTGGACGGTGACAGATTCTATGCCTTGCCGCAGCCCTTCTGACCATAATGAACGCATCCCTTTTGGAGAAAAAACATGGCTTATTCCTTAGACTTGTCCGGCCGCGTGGCCTTGGTCACCGGCGCTTCCAGTGGCTTGGGCGCCCAGTTCGCCAGAACACTGGCACAGGCAGGTGCCGCGGTGGTGCTGGCCAGTCGCCGGGTTGACAAGCTCAAGGAGTTGCGTGCCCACATCGAGGCCGATGGCGGTGATGCCCATGTGGTGAGTCTGGATGTGACGGATGTGGACAGCATCAAGGCCGCTGTAGCGCACGCTGAGACCGAGGTGGGGCCCATCGACATTCTGGTGAACAACTCGGGTGTGAGCACCACACAGCGCCTGCAGGATGTGCGCGAAGAGGATTACGACTTCATCTTCAACACCAATGTACGCGGCGCATTTTTTGTGGCGCAGGAAGTGGGCAAACGCATGATTGCGCGTGCCAGGGGCGCAGCGCCGGGCACCTACACGGGTGGGCGCATCATCAATATCGCTTCGATGGCGGGGCTGAAAGTTTTGCCGCAAATTGGTGCCTATTGCATGAGCAAGGCTGCGGTCATTCAAATGACGCGGGCCATGGCGCTGGAATGGGGACGTTTCGACATCAACGTGAATGCCATCTGCCCGGGTTACATCGACACCGAGATCAATCACCACCACTGGCAAACCGAGCAAGGCCAGAAGCTGGTCAGCATGCTGCCACGCAAACGCGTGGGACATCCCAAGGACCTGGACGCCTTGCTGGTGATGCTGGGCAGCGGTGAAAGCCAGTTCATCAATGGCGCGGTCATCGCTGCCGATGACGGATTCGCACTATGAGAATCGAACTGCCCGAGCGCAAGAAACTGGTCTATGAGCATTTGCTGCCCATGCGCTGGGGCGACATGGATGCCATGGGGCATGTCAACAATGTGAGCTACTTTCGCTACATGGAGACCACCCGCATCGACTGGTTCCGCTCCCTGAATGTGCAGCCTGATGCCCTGAGCGAAGGGCCCATCATTGTCAATGCGTTCTGCAATTTTTACCGCCAGCTGGTTTACCCGGGCGATATACGCATGCGCATGTATGCCAGCGACCCAGCACGCTCCACCTTTGAAACCTGGACCACGATGGAGATGGCCCATGAGCCCGGTGTGATCTATGCAGCGGGAGGGGCCACCACCATCTGGGTGGATTTTCAGGCGCAGAAATCAGTGCCGCTGCCCGAGTTCATCCGGCAGCTGGTCACGGTGGATTGAGCTTCAGGCGCTCTTGGCCTTGGGCATGCGGCCCATCACATAGAACTCGGGGTTGGGCATCATGCCGCTGAAGCTGGCCATGCGATTGGACAGACCAAAGAAAGCGGTGATGGCGGCGATGTCCCAGATGTCTTCGTCGTTGAAGCCATGGGCATGCAAGGCGGCAAAGTCGGCGTCCTCGATCTCATGGCTGTGCTGACAAACCTTCATGGCAAAGTCGAGCATGGCGCGCTGGCGCGGCGTGATGTCGGCCTTGCGGTAGTTCACGGCCACCTGATCGGCGACCAGCGGCTTCTTTTCATAGATACGCAGAATGGCACCGTGCGCCACCACGCAATACAGGCAGTTGTTGGCTGCGCTGGTGGTGGTCACGATCATCTCGCGGTCGCCCTTGCTCAGGTTGGAGTCTTCCTTGAGCATCAGCGCATCGTGGTAGGCAAAGAAAGCGCGCCATTCGGCGGGACGGCGTGCCAGTGCCAAAAAGACATTGGGTACAAAGCCGGCTTTTTCCTGGACCTCCAGCACCTTGGCGCGAATGTCATCGGGCAAATCCTTGATTTCAGGGGCGGGGTAGCGAATCGTCATGGTGTTTCCTTGGTGTTTTTTCGATCTTACCAGCGCCTTCCTCACTGACCTGCAACCAGTTTGTGCACCAGATCCGCCGTGGTGGGCGACTTGTATTTGCGCATGAGGCGTGCACGGTAAATTTCCACAGTGCGGTGGCTGATGCTGAGCATGCGGCCAATTTCCTTGGACGTCATGCCGGCCATCAACAAGGCCGCGACTTCCCGTTCCCGAGGCGTCAGTTCTGCTTTGACAGCACGATGCGCGCTCAAGTCCTCAAAGCTCCAGATGCCCGCTTCGTGGGGCGATGCGCGGTTCAGTGCGCGTCCTGTGACATGGCACCAGAAGGGCTCGCCCTTGAGCCGGCCGTCAATGCGTTTCATGACCCGGTCGTCTGCATACAGACCATGGGTGTTCAAAATCGGGGCAATGCGCGCACCGGTCCGCTCGTACTCATCCGCGCTGGGATAGAGCAGCAAAAATGACTGGCCGATCAACTGCTCGCGTGTGGCCCCGAACATGTCGCACAGGCGCTGGTTGCAGTCCACCATGATGCGGTGGCGTGACAGGACCAGTCCGATCGGGGCCAGGTCAAAGGCGAGTCGGTAATCGATGTCCATGTGGGGCCGAGGGCGGGGCAGTCCTTACGAAAAACTACGTATACAAATACGTAGTATCGTTGAGCTTGTTCATTTTGCATAGTCTGGAGCTTCTTTTGAACAAGATCTATCCCTCCGCTGCGGCGGCACTCAAAGGCATCGTGGCCGACGGCCAGTTGATGGCGGTTGGCGGTTTCGGCCTGTGCGGCATTCCCGAGGCGTTGATCGACGCGCTGCGTGATTCCGCGGTGAAAAACCTGACGGTCATTTCCAACAACGCCGGTGTTGATGGCTTTGGCCTGGGCAAGCTGCTGGAAACCCGTCAGATCACCAAAATGATTTCGTCTTATGTGGGCGAGAACAAAGAATTCGAGCGTCAGTTCCTCGCGGGTGAGCTGGCGTTGGAGTTCACGCCCCAGGGCACGCTGGCTGAAAAGCTGCGTGCAGGCGGTGCCGGTATCCCGGCTTTTTTCACCAAGACCGGCGTCGGTACCGTGGTGGCCGATGGCAAAGAGCTGCGCGAATTTGATGGCGAAACCTATGTGATGGAGCGCGCTCTGGTGCCCGAGGTGTCGCTGGTCAAAGCATTCCGTGCCGACAAATCCGGCAACCTGCAGTTCCGTTACACCGCACGCAATTTCAACCCCGCTGTGGCCATGGCAGGCAAGATCTGTGTCGTCGAAGTGGAAGAAATCGTCGAGACAGGCGCCATGCATCCCGATGAGATCCATTTGCCCGGCATCTATGTTCATCGCATCGTGCACAACCCGACGCCAGAAAAGCGCATCGAGAAACGCACCATCACTGAGAAAGCAGGAGTCTGATCATGCCTTGGAGTCAAGACCAAATGGCCGCACGTGCGGCACGCGAGTTGCAAGACGGCTTTTATGTGAATCTGGGCATTGGCATCCCCACGCTGGTGGCCAACCATGTGCCTGCTGACATCGAGGTGTGGCTGCAGTCTGAAAATGGCATGCTGGGGATTGGCCCCTTTCCCACCGAAGAGAATGTGGACGCCGATCTCATCAATGCTGGCAAACAGACGGTGACCACCATCGCTGGCACTTCCATCTTTGGCAGTCACGACAGCTTCGCCATGATTCGTGGCGGCAAGATCAACCTGTCCATCCTGGGCGCCATGCAGGTCAGCGAAAAAGGCGATCTGGCCAACTGGATGATTCCAGGCAAGATGGTCAAGGGCATGGGCGGCGCGATGGATCTGGTGGCGGGTGTCAAGCGCGTCATCATCCTGATGGAGCATGTGGCCAAAAAGAAAGACGGCACAGAAGACCTGAAGATCCTCAAGGAGTGCAATCTGCCGCTGACCGGCGTGGGCGTGGTGGACCGCATCATCACGGACCTGGCTGTCATGGACGTCACGCCGCAAGGCCTGAAAGTGGTGGAGATGGCGCCTGGGGTGACCCGCGAGTTCTTGCAAAGCAAAACCGGTGTCACGCTGATTTGAGCTGTCACAGCCTGGACATGCAGGCGTGATAAAACGCCGGTATGTTGAAATTTCGTTTTTTGAAGGCCGGCGGTGCACTGCTTGCAGGCGTAGTCCTTGCCGCCAGTGTGTGCTTGCAGGCGCACGCTGCGCGGCCCATGATCACCGACGATGCCAACATCGTGGACCCGCAAAGCTGTCAACTGGAAAGCTGGGTGAAAACCTCGCAAACCAGTATGGAGCGCTGGGCCGTGCCGGGCTGCAATCTGGCTTGGGATACCGAGTTTTCGCTGGGTGGCAACGCACAGAATACAGCGACCGATGGGGCATCCCAATTCTGGTTATTTCAAGCCAAAAAGCGATGGAAAAAACTGGTGCCCGACAGCTGGGGGCTGTCCACCACGCTGGGGCGTATGGTGGAGCGGCCAGGTTGGGGGCAACGGCTGGCCTCGGATGTTGCGGTTCCCACCGCATCGTTCGACACCTACCTCAATGTGCCCATCACCTGGGCTGTTGGTTCTGACCGCTTTGTGCATCTGAATCTGGGGTGGATTCATCACCACCGGCTCCAAATTTCGCATCCAACCTGGGGGCTGGGTGGCGAATATGGCCTGACTCCCCGCACGTTTGCGATCGGTGAAGTGTTTGGCGAGACTGGCATGCCCAGCAAAACCCAGATGGGATTGCGCTACTGGGTAACGCCCCAAAAACTTCAACTCGATACCACCTACGGTCAACGCTTACGTGGTGCGAGCGAAGATCGCTGGGTGTCGATTGGACTGAGATGGCTGTCGGACCCGCTGTATTGATGGGGTGTAGTGTTTGGAGCGGGTGAAGGGAATCGAACCCTCGTCTAAAGCTTGGGAAGCTGCCGTTCTACCATTGAACTACACCCGCGTTCCAGCGATTGTAGCTGGCTTGAAAGTCAGTTCAGCATCACATGCCCGCGCTGGATCAGGCAGCCTCTGAGCAACACCATTCTTTGCTGTGCGCTCAGCCCGCGGTTGCTTTCGCTGGCGATCTGCTGTTCGCAGGCACGGATGTCATCGGGCAATTGCGCGCTGCGAGGGGCGTCGGGTGCCACCCTGGGCACGTATGCCCCCTGAGATTGGCGCGTGTCGGTGGAGCTGCAGGCGAGCAGCAAGGTGGTGGCCCACAGTGGCAACAATGTGCGAAATGAAATGATCGGCATGATGAGATCCCCCATGGGGATCACTTTAACCAATATTTCAAAAATGACAAGATTAATTTTCGTTGAGGGCACCAGATTTGATTTTGATCATTTCTGAGCTGACGGTGTCGAAGTGCCTGAGTGCCAGAGGCGTGGGCGCAAGATATTTGGTCCGACGATTGCCTTCGTTAAACTCATGTGTGATCAGGCCCGCCATGCGCAATTGCTCCAATTTGCGGTGGATACTGGCAGGCGAGGCAATAGAGGACAGTTTCATCGCGGCTGAAACGGTCATGGAGCGATCCTCCATATGCGCTACGGTGATGATTTCCAGCAAGCGCACGGATTGCGCATCCAGGCGCTGAAAAGGACCTTGGGACTCCAGGTGATGAATGACCTGGATCAACCGCAAATAGGCAGAAGCCAGTGGTAGCGTCATTTGATCTCCGTTGAGTTATCGCTCAATCAACAAGCGGCTCAGTGTAAGCGGATTGTAAAAGTTACTTTGGCGATTTGCGTGACTAATTTGAGGCTTTAATAAACTTAATAAAATATATCGAAAATAAAAATTTTCAATTAAATTGAACGATTTGATTTTTCATTGAAAACGCATTAAATTGAGTGCATGCGATCACTGATGCAACTTATTCGATGCCTCGTTCTGTTCGGCGGAATGCTGGTGCTTGGCGTGCATGCACAAAGTGATGATTGCAATGCCATCAAAGACGCAGACAAGCAGAACTACTGCAAGGCCACGACTTCAGACAATGCGTCTTTTTGCAACAAGATCAGCAACAACGATACGCGCAATCTGTGTCTGGCGAAAACCCACAACCAGGCGCGTTACTGCAACGGCATCAGCACGGCCCGGATCAAGGAGCGGTGTCTCCAAAGCATCCGCTGAACACGGCCTGGATGGCCGCGTTCATGGCTTGCCGGCTCAAGTGGTCTTGAGCGTGCGCTGCAGGGCTTTTTCCACCTGCTCGAAATAACGCTGGGCTGCGTCAGTGGGGACCATGTATTTGGTGCGGCGATTGGTGCCTTCAAACATGGTGTCAATCATCCCCATTTCGCGCAATTGGTCCAGTTTGCGGTGCAAGGTGGCGGGCGAGGCGATATCGTTCAAGGCCATGGCTTCGGTGACCGTGAGGGGGGTCTTCTGATCAAAGCGAATGGCGATCACTTCCAACAGACGCTTGGCTTCCAGGTCCATCTGGGGCAGTTCATCGCTGTTCTCGATTGCGTGAAGCAGGCTGAGAAAACGCAGATAAATTTGATTGGACTTCATACACACACCCCACTTGGAACAAGGGTTTAAAAAAGAGAACCGATTCTAAGCACTATTGCCCATCAGCGGGATAGCACTGTTGACATCAGTGCCATCCCATGAATGTCAACGCAGCACGTCGCCAATACACAGGTATTTCATCTCGACATACTCCTCCATGCCATGGTGAGAGCCTTCGCGGCCCAGGCCAGAGTGCTTCACGCCACCAAAGGGAACGTGCTCGGTGGCGATGATGCCCACGTTGATGCCCACCATGCCGTATTCCAGGGCTTCGCTGACTCGGAAGATACGCCCTACATCGCGGCTGTAGAAATAGCTGGCCAGACCGAACTCTGTGTTGTTGGCCGCATCGATGGCCTCTTGCTCGGTTTTGAAACGGAAGATCGGTGCAAATGGACCGAAGGTTTCTTCCTTGGCGCACAGCATGTCGGGCGTGGCATTGGCCACCACGGTCGGCTGAAAGAACTGTCCCTTCAGCACCTGACCGCCGGTGACGAGTTGTCCGCCGCGCTGGACCGCGTCTTGCACGTGGCGTTGCACTTTCTCGATGGCGGCGGGCTCGATCAGCGGTCCTTGCACCACGCCGTCCTCAAAGCCATTGCCAACCTTCAGAGCTTGCACCTTGGCGGCAAATTTCTTGACAAATTCGTCGTACACGCCGTCTTGCACATAGATGCGATTGGCGCAAACGCAGGTTTGTCCGGCGTTGCGGTATTTGCTGGCCATGGCCCCTTCAACGGCGGAGTCAATGTCGGCATCATCAAACACCAGGAAGGGCGCGTTTCCGCCCAACTCCAGCGACAGTTTCTTGATCGAGGGAGCCGACTGCGCCATCAGGATGCGTCCCACTTCGGTCGAGCCCGTGAAGCTGATGTGACGTACCACATCGCTGGCGCAGAAGACCTTGCCCACGGCGATGCTGTTGGCCGAATCGGCCGTCAACACGTTCAGTACGCCCGCTGGGATGCCTGCGCGCACCGCCAATTCGGCAGCGGCCAGCGCGGTCAGCGGCGTCAGCTCGGCGGGCTTGATCACCACCGGGCAGCCTGCGGCCAGGGCCGGGGCCACTTTGCGGGTGATCATGGCGAGCGGAAAATTCCAGGGCGTGATGGCTGCGCAAACGCCAATGGGCTGCTTGATCACCATCAATCGACGGTTGTTGTCAAACTGCGGCAGGGTTTCACCATTGACCCGTTTGGCTTCTTCGGCAAACCATTCAACAAAACTGGCACCGTAGGCGACTTCGCCCTTGGCTTCGGCGAAAGGCTTGCCTTGCTCGGCCGTCATCAGGCGACCCAGGTCTTCGACATTGGCCATCAGCAGGTCGTACCATTTGCGCAGCAGGATGCTGCGCTCCTTGCCGGTTTTGCTGCGCCAGGCCGGCCAGGCCGCATTGGCTGCGGCGATGGCTGCTTCTGCATCGGCGGGACCTAAATTCGCCACATCCGCCAGTTTGGCGCCGGTGGCAGGGTCGTTGACGTCAAAGCGGCTCTTGCCTGCCAGCCATTGGCCGTTGATCAGGGCATCGGTCTTGAGCAGACTGGGGTCATTGAGCAGGGCGAGGGGGGAAGTTTTCATGTCCATGGTGCGTCTCCTAGCAAGTTTGCAAGGATACCGCCCCTGCCGATTCCCACAAGACCCTGGGGTGACACCCCAAACCTATAATCGCAGGTTCCATTTTTCCTGTCCTGACAATGAGCACACCCCAATTTTCCGTGGCCGACATCCGCAAGACCTTTCTGGACTTCTTTGCCGCCAAAGGTCACACCGTGGTGGCGTCCAGTCCGCTGGTGCCTGGTAACGATCCGACGTTGATGTTCACCAACTCCGGCATGGTGCAGTTCAAGGACGTTTTCCTGGGGAGCGACAAGCGCTCCTATGTTCGCGCTGCTTCGGTGCAGGCCTGCCTGCGCGCCGGGGGCAAGCACAACGATCTGGAAAACGTGGGTTACACGGCGCGCCACCACACTTTCTTTGAGATGCTGGGCAACTGGAGTTTTGGTGACTACTTCAAGCGCGAAAGCCTGACCTGGGCCTGGGAGTTGCTCACCCAGGTTTACAAGTTGCCGGCGGACAAACTGTGGGCCACGGTCTATATTGAAGACGACGAGGCTTATGACATCTGGACGAAGGACATTGGTTTGCCTGCCGAGCGTGTGGTGCGCATCGGTGACAACAAAGGCGGCCGTTACCAGTCGGACAACTTCTGGATGATGGCTGATACAGGGCCTTGCGGTCCGTGCTCTGAAATTTTCTACGACCACGGTCCCGAAATTCCCGGCGGCCCACCCGGCAGCCCTGACGCAGACGGTGATCGCTACATCGAGATCTGGAACAATGTGTTCATGCAGTTTGACATGCAACCCGATGGTTCTGTCAAGAAGCTGCCGGCGCCTTGCGTGGACACAGGCATGGGGCTGGAGCGCCTGGCGGCCATTCTGCAGCATGTCCACAGCAACTACGAGATCGATATCTTCGACCAGCTGATTCGTGCCGCTGCCCGTGAAACGGGCTGTCAGGATCTGGCCCACAATTCTCTGCGGGTGATTGCAGACCACATTCGCGCAACTGCGTTTCTGGTGAGTGACGGCGTCATCCCCAGCAATGAGGGACGAGGTTATGTGCAACGCCGCATTGTGCGCCGTGCCATTCGCCATGGGTACAAGCTGGGCCGCAAGACGCCATTCTTCCATCGATTGGTTCCCGACCTGGTGCGGCTGATGGGAGAGGCCTATCCCAGCCTGGCCAGCCAAGCCCAGCGCATCACCGAGGTGCTGAAGGCCGAGGAAGAGCGCTTCTTCGAAACGCTTGAAAATGGCATGGAGATTCTGGATGCGGCCTTGGCCGGTGGTGCCCAGGTGCTGCCAGGCGATGTGGCCTTCAAACTGCATGACACGTATGGTTTCCCTCTGGATTTGTCAGCCGACGTCTGCCGTGAGCGTGGCTTGTCGGTGGACGAGGCGGGTTTTCATGTCGCCATGGAAAAACAAAAGGCGCAGGCCCGTGCCGCTGGCAAATTCAAGATGGATCGAGCCCTGGAGTACACGGGAGCCGGCAACACCTTTGTCGGCTATGACCATCTGAGCCAGGATGCCCAGGTTCTGGCCCTGTATGTGGATGGCACTGCCGTGACGACCCTGTCTGCGGGCCAGTCGGGGGTGGTGGTTCTGGATGCCACGCCGTTTTATGCCGAGAGTGGCGGCCAGGTCGGCGATGAGGGCCGCCTGGAGGCTGCGGGTGTGGTCTTCGAAGTGGCGGACACACAAAAAATCAAGGCCGATGTCTTTGGACACCATGGCGTGCTGGCTCAGGGCAGCCTCAAGGTGGGCGACAAGGTTTCAGCCCAGGTCAACGTGAGCCTGCGCACGGCCACCATGCGGCATCACTCGGTCACCCATTTGATGCACAAGGCCTTGCGCGAAGTGCTGGGCGATCACGTGCAGCAAAAAGGTTCGCTGGTCAATTCTGAGCGCACCCGTTTCGACTTTGCCCATAACGTGCCGGTGACAGACGCTCAGGTGAAGGAGATTGAAGCGCGTGTCAACGCCGAGATTTTCCAGAACGCGGCCTCCCAGGCGCGCGTGATGGACATCGAGTCCGCCCGCAAGACGGGCGCCATGATGCTGTTTGGCGAGAAGTACGGTGACAACGTGCGCGTGCTTGACATCGGAAGCACCCGCGAACTGTGTGGCGGCACCCATGTGCAGCGCACTGGCGATATCGGCCTGTTCAAGATCGTTGCGGAAAGCGGTGTGGCTGCAGGTGTGCGCCGCATTGAAGCCGTGGCAGGCGCAGCCGCCTTGGACTACCTGCAGACCCTGGAGCAAACCGTTCACCATGTGGCTGGCGCATTGAAGTCGCCCACCGACGAGGTTCAAAACCGGGTGGCCCAGGTTCTGGAGCAGGTGCGCGCGCTGGAAAAGGAAATTGCCCAACTCAAAGGCAAACTGGCCTCCAGCCAGGGCGACGACCTGGTGTCCCAAGCCGTTACCGTCAAAGGCCTTCAGCTGGTGGCTGCGCGCCTGGAGGGGGCCGATGCCAAGTCCTTGCGTGAAACGCTGGACAAACTCAAGGACAAGCTGAAAACAGCGGTCATCGTCCTGGCTGCAGTACAGGATGGCAAAGTGCAAATCGCCGCTGGCGTCACGGCCGATCAGGTGGCCCGTGTCAAGGCTGGCGAGCTGGTGAATTTTGTGGCTCAGCAAGTGGGCGGCAAGGGCGGCGGCAAGCCTGACATGGCCATGGCTGGCGGCACCGACCCGAGCCGGCTCGATCCCGCCCTGGCCAGTGTGCAGGCCTGGGTGGCCGAGCGTCTTTAAATCCGCTCGAACACCAGATCCCAGACACCGTGGCCCAGGCGCAGGCCACGGTTCTCAAATTTGGTGAGTGGACGGTAATCCGGGCGATCTGCATAACCATCTGCGCGGCCTGATCGGTTGCGCAATGTGGGCTCTGCACCCAGTACCTCCAACATCTGAACCGCATAGGGCTCCCAGTCGGTGGCGCAATGCAAATACCCACCTGGGCGCAGTTTCGCGCTGAGCTGTGCGACCATGGGCGTCTGAATCAGCCGCCGCTTGTGATGGCGCGTCTTGTGCCAGGGGTCCGGAAAGAAAATATGGATGCCTGACAAAGACGCAGGCGGAATCATCTGCTCCAGCACCTCCACGGCATCGTGTTGCAGGATACGAATGTTGCCAATGTCGTGCTCCCCGATCAGCTTGAGCAGCGAACCCACGCCGGGCTCATGCACTTCGCAGCCCAGAAAATTCACCTCGGGCAGATGCAGGGCGATCTTGGCACTGGCATCCCCCATGCCAAAACCAATCTCCAGCACCAGAGGCGCCCCAGCCCGTTCAGCTCCAAACGCTTGCGCCACATCCAGTGGCGCCTTGGCAAAAGGCAACAGAAACCGCGGCCCCAAAACCTCAAATGCCTTGCTCTGCCCCGACGTCGTCCGCCCAGCCCGTTTCACAAACGTCTTGATACGCCGCAGGTGTAGGGGAGGGTCAGGTCTTGAGTTTTGCATGGGAACTGTGGATAAGTCGTGTCCAGGCCAGCAGGGCATCGGATACCGTGCCAGTTTGTGGCGCCAGCCCCAAGTGTATTGCGGCGGCGTTGAGGCATTTCAGCGGGTCCCGCGTGTCCAGCGCCTCGGCCCCATGCTGTTTTGACAGCTTTTCACCATCCGCCTTGCGCACCAGGGGCACATGTGCATAGCGAGGCTGGGGCAGTTCCAACGCCTGTTGCAACAAAATTTGACGGGCCGTGTTGTCTGCCAGGTCGGCACCGCGCACAACGTCGGTGATGCCTTGCAAGCCATCGTCCACCACGACCGCCAGCTGGTAGCTCCACAAGCCATCGGCGCGCCGAAGCACAAAGTCGCCTACTTCCTGGTGGACATTCTGATGTTGCGCACCCAGCCATCGGTCCTGCCATGACACCAGCCCCTCCCTGACCTTGAAGCGCCAGGCCAGCGACCCCATGGCGGCCGCCTCGGTCCACCCCTGATCGCGACAGGTGCCCGGGTACACCCAGGCATGATGCCGCTCTCGCTGGGCGCCCAAAGCCAGCCAGCTCGCCTCAATGTTCTTGCGAGAACAGCGACAACCATAAACGCATCCCATCGATCGCAGCTGCACCAGTGCTTGGTCGTAAAGAGGCCCACGTTGTGACTGCCAGACCACCGGAGCGTCACTGGTTAACCCACAGTCGGCCAGTTGTTGAAGAATGCGCTGATCAGCACCTGCCACACAGCGTGGCAAGTCGATATCCTCGATGCGAATCAGCCACTGGCCAGCGTGCGCACGCGCATCCAGCCAGCTGGCCAACGCAGCCACCAGCGATCCGGCGTGCAGAGGCCCTGTTGGCGAGGGCGCGAAACGTCCACGATAGACCGTCATGCCAGCGCTGTGTCAGCGCACCGCCAGGGCCAGCGAGAGTCCACTGATGAAGGCATCCTCGACCCGATGCCCCAGATGCCAGTCACCACAGGTGCCGAGTTGGTGCGACTTGTCCCATACAAAGGCTTGCCCCAGAGGGACCAGGGTTTTGGCTTCACGCCAGCGATGCACGGCCGAATGGGTGGGGTCAGCGCGGATACCCGTGAGTTCGGCAAAAGCTTTCTGCAATTTGGCCTGAACCCGAAGTGGATCGTCTTCCAGATGCTCCTGCGACCATTCGGCACTGGCCTGAACAGTCCAACGTTCGATGCGCGCACGTCCTGGCTTGGATGATTCGCGCGCCAGCCAGGCCACACGGTGGTGGGTGCTGCGCGCTGCATTCCATTGCGGACCCAGGTGCGCCAGAGTAGGCTGGCTCGCCTGAGGGTAAGCCAGCATCAGCGTCCAGCAGGGGGCCACCCGTACCGGGTCCATGGCGTCCAGCAAGTGCCGTCCCACCACCAGGGCACCGGACTGGCGCAACAGTTGTTGTGCATGCACATGCGGCAAGGCCATCAGCACGGCATCAAAGCCTGACCAGACGGCAGGTGTATCGCCATCGGCATGCACCTGCCAGCGCGTCGGCGTCAGCGTGTCGCGCGCCAGGCGGTGCACATGCACATTCAGGTGCAAGGCGCCGCTGTCCATCAAGGGCTGTGCCCAATGCCGAACCAGGGCGTCCATGCCAGGCGTGCCGACATGGTGAAACTCGCGCGATGGCAATGCCGCTTCGACAACCCGTCCCTGGGTGTCGAGAACGCGAACGGCATTGGCACTCCAGGCCTTCACGGTGTCCCGGGTGCCTGGCACGTCAGAAAGCGCCCGCTCAAAGCGCGCGTCTCGTACGGTGAAGTACTGTGCGCCCATGTCGAAGTTGCCAAAAGCCGTTTCGCAGCTGGCCATTCGCCCTCCGGCCAGTGAGCTCTTTTCAAAGACGCTGACGCGGTGTCCCGCCTGCACCAAGGTGCGAGCGGCGCTGATACCGGCCATGCCGGCCCCGATGATGGCAAAGTGTTTCATGGATGGAACTCTACACCGTTGGCGTGGATTCGTCGCGTCTGGCTGAGCAGGGCGGCCCGGGTGGCCGGACTTTTCAATTGCTGCAACCACCATTTCAAGGCGCGCGTGCCTCTTGCCTGCGCATTGTCACGGCGCCAGGCATAACCGATGGTGCTGATTCGGCGTGGGCGTTGTACCTCGCAGCGAACCAGTCGTCCCGAAGCCAGATAAGGTTGCGCCAGAGGCTCCGGCAAAAAGCCCGCGCCCAAGCCTCGCAGTTGGGCCTCCAGCTTGGCACCCATGCTGGGCACGGTGAACACATCCTGTCCGGCCAGCAATCCGATGGTCATGCCTTGGCCTCGCTGAATGGAGTCCGCCACAGCCACGGCACGGTGCTGACGAATGACTTCGTCGCTCAGTGGCTGCACGGCTTGCGTCAGTGGGTGATGGGGGGCCACGGCGAAGACAAAGCCAATCGGGCCCAGGGTGTCGTGGTGAATGCCGTTGGCGTGTGCAGCGTCCTCCAGAATGCCGAGCGACAGATCGGCCTGGCCGGAAGTCAGGGCGGCCAGGGTGCCGGTCAGGGTTTCATCACGCAGTCGCAGTCGGGTGGGCGGTGAAAGTGCAAAGAAGGCCTCACACAACTCCATGACGGTTTGCCGATCAATCAGGCTGTCAATCGCCAGCGTGAACTCGCTTTCCCAGCCTGTGGCCACGCGCTTGACCCGGTTGGCAATGGCGTCCACATCGGCCAGCAAGCGTGCCCCCTCGCGCAGAAGTTCCTGTCCGGCCGCGGTCAGTTTGGCCTGTCGCGATCGGCGGTCAAACAGCAGCACATCCAGCGCGTCTTCAATCTGTCGTACCCGGTAGGTGAGGGCGCTGGGCACCAGATTCAGCGCTCGGGCCGCCGCCGCAAAGCTGCCCGCATCGGCAATGGTGTGCAGCATGGCCAATGCGTCAGGGGTCAGGACATCGCGTGCAGTGCTCATGGCGATCGTTCAAAAAAATTGAATGATGCCATCAAATACCGCGCATGGCAAAGGACGCTGGATTGCCTAAAGTTCAGCTTCAGGAGGACGCAATATGTTGACACTGCGCAAATCACAGGACAGAGGCTATGCCGATCACGGCTGGCTCAAATCGTTTCACAGCTTTTCATTTGCGGGTTACTACGATCCTGCACACATGGGATGGGGCAACCTGCGCGTGATCAACGAGGACCGTATTGCGCCAGGTACCGGGTTTGGAACCCATGGTCACCGTGACATGGAGATCATCAGCTACGTGCTGTCGGGCGAGTTGGCCCACAAAGACAGCATGGGCAACGTGAAAGGCATTCCCCCGGGGGACATACAGCGCATGAGCGCAGGCTCCGGTGTCATGCACAGCGAGTTCAACCACGCGCCTCAGCAAGAGACGCATTTTTTCCAGATCTGGATTGAACCCCATGTGACGGGCATTGCGCCCAGTTACGAACAAAAAACCGTTCCAACGGCCAGCAAGTGTGGCCGTCTGGCGTGTGTGGCATCGCCCGAGGGGCTGGACGGTGCGGTGAAAATCCATGCCGACGCGCGCCTGTACGCCGGTCTGCTGGGCCAGGGTGACACAGCCACCCTGCGCCTGAATCCACAGCGCAAGGCGTATGTGCATCTGGTTCGTGGCGCCTTGAGCGTCAACGGCCAAACCCTTCAGACAGGCGATGCTGCACTGCTTGCGAACGAGGATTCGCTCTCTCTGACCGATGCGACCGATGCCGAAGTGCTGGTCTTTGACCTTCAATCTTGATTTTTTTACCAGGAGCTTTTCATGACGAAAACCGTTGTTGTTTACCATTCCGGCTACGGCCACACCCAGCGCGTGGCGCAGTTTGTCGCCGAAGGCGCCAAAGCCCAGTTGATCGCGATCGACGCTGACGGCAATCTCAGCGATGCAGATTGGGCCGTGGTGGATGCGGCCGATGCCATCATCTTCGGCTCACCCACCTACATGGGCATGGCCTCGTGGCAGTTCAAGAAGTTTGCAGACGCCACCTCCAAACGCTGGTTCACCAGCGCCTGGAAAGACAAAGTGGCGGGTGGTTTCACCATTTCAGCCAGCCCCAGCGGTGACAAGCTGTCCACAATTCAGTACTTCATGACCCTGGCCATGCAGAACGGCATGATCTGGGTGGGGCAGCCGGCCATGAACGATGGCACCATCAACCGCATTGGCTCCAACTCTGGCGTGATGGCGCAAGTTGGGCCCACCAGCCCTGCAGCTGACATTCCGCAAGGTGACCTGGACACCGCCCGCGCCTACGGTGAGCGTGTGGCACAAGTGGCCAGCAAGCTGCGCGGCTGAGGCCGAGCCGTCAACCCCGGGCAAGGGGCAGCAGGTGCGTTAGCATTGCCGCATGAAGATTCTTCAACTGCTGCCCTGGGTTGACTGGGCTGTTCTGCTGTTTTTTCTGGCCGCATGGTCAGGCTATGCCTGGTTTGCGCGCGTCTGGGGCGTCAAGCGTCCTTCCATTCTGGCCACCACCAACCGCTTTCGTTTGTTGTGGATGAAGCAGGCCTTGGCGCGCGACCCGCGCATGCTGGACGGCATCATCACCCAAAGCCTGTCGCACACACCGTCTTTTTTCTGTTCCACCAGCATCATCATCATCGGTGGTTTGTTCGCCTTGCTGGGAACCACGGACAAAGCCGCCGAGCTGGTGCGGGAAATTCCCTTTGCGCAGCAGACACCGATGCTGGTGTTCGAATTCAAGATCCTGATTCTGGTGGCGATTTTTGTTTACGCATTTTTCCGCTTCTCATGGTCGATGCGGCAATACACCTTCGTGGCCTTGATCATTGGCGCACTGCCGCCGGCCAGCGCCTTTGTCAGAGGTGAGCATTCCACCGAAGTGCACGCACAGCGCGCCGCAGACATGACGGGTCTGGCGGCTGAAACGTTCAATGACGGTTTGCGGGCTTATTATTTTTCTTTCGCCGCCATGGGGTGGTTTTTCTCACCCCTGGTGTTCGTGTTGTCCACCCTGATGGTGGTGGGTATTCTGTATGTGCGGGAGTTTCGATCGGAAGTGCTGGAGATTTTGAAGCATTGATCTGAGTCTCAGGACTGCAGGGGAGAGAGATCGGGCGCCAAAGACTCTCGCTCGTCGAATACAAAGCAGCCACCCTGGTAGTGCGCTTCGCCCACTTCTTCAAAATATTTCAGGATGCCGCCTTCGAGCTGGTAGACCGAGTCCAAGCCCATTTCCCGGAGGTAAATCGCAGCCTTTTCGCAGCGAATTCCGCCGGTGCAGAAACTGATCACGGTTTTATCCTGCATGGACGCCTTGTGAGCCTGTGCGGCTGCGGGAAATTCGCTGAAGCGGCTGATGCGCCAATCCAGAGCGCCAGCAAAGCTGCCGTAGTCCACTTCAAAGGCATTGCGTGTGTCCAGCGTGACCACAGGACGTCCCTGGTCGTCATGGCCTTGGTCGAGCCAGCGTTTGGCGGTCCGGGCATCGACCGACGGGGCGCGGCCCTGGGATGGCCGAATGGCTGGGTGATTCATGCGGATGATTTCACGTTTGACCTTCACCAGCATTTTTCGAAAAGGCTGAGTGGCCGACCAGCTCTCTTTGGGCTGGATGTCTGCGAAGCGCGGATCTTCCTGTAAAAACGCGACAAATGCGCGCACGGCGGCTGCCGTTCCCGCGAGAAACAGGTTGATCCCTTCTTCGGCGATCAGCATGGTTCCTTTGAGTTCCAGCGCCAGGGCTTTGTCCAGGCAGCGCTGCTGCAAGGCTTCGGTGTCCGGCACAGGGACGAATTTGTAGGTCGAAATATTGAGGATGGTGTTCACCCCCTGATTTTACGAAGCTTGCACATCGCTCCTGGCATGACCAGCTTGCGACAGGTCAAATGGGGGGCGGATTGCCTACAATGAGCGCATGTTTGTGCACCTGCGTCTTCACACTGAATTTTCCGTCGTCGATGGCACCAACCGCATCGATGAGGTCGTGAAAGCGGCTGCAGCGGACGGCCAGCCTGCGCTGGCCATCACCGATCTGAACAATCTTTTTGGTGCCATCAAGTTTTACAAGGAAGGGCGCGGCAAAGGCGTCAAACCCTTGATTGGTTGTGACGTGGTGGTTGAGGCCCTGGGCAACGATGCGGCACCAAGCCACCGTCTGATTCTGCTGGTGATGAACCACCAGGGCTATCTGAACCTGTGCGAATTGCTGGCCCGGGCCTGGACCCAGAATGTGGTCCGTGACCAGGCGGTCGTCAAATGGTCCTGGCTGAATGAGCTCTCGGGCGGCTTGCTGGCCTTGTCCGGCGCGCAGACGGGCGCTGTCGGTCAGGCCTTGCTGCAAGGCAATGCGTCGCGCGCCAGTGAGCTGGCCTTGCAATTGGCAGCGGTGTTTCCGCACCGCTTCTACATCGAGTTGCAGCGGGCAGGCCGCTCGGACGATGAGGCTTACGTCATGGCCGCCGTGCAATTGGCCGCACGGCTGAAACTGCCTGTGGTTGCCACCCATCCCGTGCAGTTCACCCAAGAAGACGATTACGAGGCGCACGAGGCGCGTGTCTGTATTTCCGAAGGTGAAATTCTGGGGAATCCTCGGCGGGTTCGCAAATTCACCCGGGAACAGTATTTCAAGAGTGCAGAGCAAATGCGCGCGTTGTTTGCCGATGTGCCATCGGCCATCACGAACACGGTGGAAATCGCGCGCCGTTGCAACCTGACGCTGGTGCTGGGCAAGCCCCAGTTGCCCGATTACCCGACGCCGGAAATCGACGGCCGGCGCATGCCGATCGACGAGTATTTCCGCTATGCATCGCATGAAGGGCTGAAAGAGCGGCTGGCGCATCTCTACCCCGACGCGACGGCACGCGAGGCGCAGCGCGTGCGGTATGAAGAGCGTCTGGAGTTTGAAATCGGCACCATCCTCAAGATGGGCTTCCCGGGCTATTTCTTGATCGTGGGTGATTTCATCAACTGGGCCAAGAACAACGGCTGCCCTGTGGGACCGGGGCGCGGTTCCGGCGCAGGTTCGCTGGTGGCTTATGCCTTGAAGATCACCGACCTGGATCCGTTGCAGTACAACTTGCTGTTCGAGCGCTTTCTCAACCCCGAACGGGTGTCGATGCCTGACTTTGACATCGACTTTTGCCAGGGCAACCGCGATCGGGTGATCGACTATGTGAAAGACAAATACGGGCGCGATGCCGTCAGCCAGATCGCCACATTCGGCACCATGGCGGCCCGTGCCGCCATCCGCGATGTGGGGCGGGTGCTCGACATGAGCTACACCTTCTGCGATGGCATCTCCAAGCTGATTCCCAACAAGCCGGGGCAGCACATCACGATTGCCGGCGCGATTGAAGCCGAGCCGGTCCTGGCCGAGCGCCTCGACCGCGAAGACGAGGTCAAAACCCTGCTGGCCCTGGCTCAAAAGCTGGAGGGTTTGTCGCGCAACGTGGGCATGCACGCCGGTGGCGTGCTGATTGCGCCGGGCAAGCTCACCGATTTCTGCCCGCTGTACCAGCAACCGGGCAGCGAGTCGGCGGTCAGCCAGTTTGACAAGGATGATGTGGAGGCGGCGGGCCTGGTGAAGTTCGACTTTCTGGGCCTGGCAACGCTGACCATCCTGGAGATCGCACGCGAGTTCATTGTCAAGCGTCACAAGGGCCAGGAAAATTTCGCCTTCGAAAACATTGCATTGGACGATGCCGCCACCTACAAACTGTTCCAGGATGGCAAAACCGAGGCGGTGTTCCAGTTTGAAAGTCGCGGCATGCAAGGCATGCTGCGCGATGCGCGTCCGACCCGGCTGGAAGACCTGATCGCGCTGAACGCCCTGTACCGGCCCGGCCCGATGGACCTGATTCCCAGCTTTGTGGCGCGCAAGCACGGGCGCGAAGAGGTGATTTATCCGCACCCGCTGGTGGAGTCCGTGCTCTCGGAAACCTACGGCATCATGGTCTACCAGGAGCAGGTGATGCAGACGGCCCAGGTCCTGGGCGGCTATTCGCTTGGCGGCGCCGATTTGTTGCGCCGGGCCATGGGCAAGAAAAAAGCCGAAGAAATGGCCGAACACCGCCAGATCTTCCGCGAGGGCGCAGCAAAGAACAACATCAGCCAGGAAAAAGCCGACGAAATTTTCGACTTGATGGAGAAGTTCGCTGGTTACGGTTTCAATAAATCGCACGCGGCGGCTTATTCTTTGCTGGCTTACCACACTGGCTGGCTCAAGGTGCACTACACCGCCGAGTTCTTCTGCGCCAACATGACCGTGGAAATGGACAACACCGACAAGCTCAAGGTGTTGTTCGAGGATGCGCAAAAAATGGGGCTGAGCTTTGAGCCACCCAACATCAACCGTGGCCATTACCGTTTCGAGCCGATCTCTGACCAAGAGATTCGCTATGGCCTGGGCGCCATCAAAGGCACCGGGCAACAGGCGATTGAAGCGATTGTGGCTGCGCGCGAGCAGGGTGGACCGTTCACCAGTCTCTACGATTTCTGCCGACGCGTGGACCGCTCCCGCCTGAACAAACGCACCGTGGAGGCACTGATCAAGGCGGGCGCTTTTGACATCCTCAACCTGAACCGCGCGTCGCTGGCGGCATCGATTGACCGGGCTTTTGAATTTGCGCAGACGGTGGAGGCCAATCGCCATCAGGGCGGCCTGTTCGATGGGGGCGATGACCACGGCTCCAGTACCCAAGAACCGGACCTGGTGGAGAAACTGCCTTGGGGTGTGAAGGAGCGCCTGACGCACGAAAAAACGGCTGTCGGCTTTTATCTTTCGGGCCACCTGTTTGATGAAGTCGCGCGCGAGGTGACGCAGTTTGTGAAGCGACGTATCGACGATCTGATGGATTCGCGTGAACCTCAACTGCTGGCCGGCATCGTCAGTGATTTGCGCATCATCAATGGCCAACGCGGCAAATTGGCCATCTTCAAACTGGACGACAAGTCTGGCACCATTGAAGCCACAGCCGATGAAGCCCTGATCAACGCCAACCGCAACTTGCTCAAGGACGATGAGCTGATCATTGTCATGGCCAAGGCCCAGCCGGATCGTTTTTCGGGAGGCTTGCGCCTGAGCCTGCAGCAGGTCTGGGATCTGGCCAGCGCCCGTTGCCGATTTGGCAAATACTTGCGCGTGGCGGTCAATGGCGTGGCGCCAGACATCGGCCGGATGTTGAAAGACCATCCGGCACAAGTCGAGATGTCTGAGCAGGGCGAGCTGGTGCGGGGCATGCCCGTACGCCTGAAGTTGCTGCGCCAGGGCGCGCAGGCCGAAGTCCAGCTGGGTGACCAGGCCAAGTTCTTTCCCAGTGATGCGGCCCTGGCCAGCTGGATGGCGCAGGCGCATGACGGCGATGCGCGAATAGTCTACGATTGAGGTCGCCGATGTTTTTCACCATTCCCACGATCATGACCTGGACACGCATTGTGGCGATTCCACTGATCATTGCCGTGTTCTACCTGCCTTTGTCGCAGGAGATGAAGAACCTCACCGCAACTGTCATGTTCGTGGTGTTTGCGTTGACCGACTGGCTCGACGGTTTCCTGGCACGGCGTCTCAACCAGACTTCGTCCTTCGGTGCCTTTCTGGACCCCGTTGCCGATAAATTCCTGGTGTGCGCCAGCTTGTTGGTCCTGGTCCATCTCGGGCGTACCGATGTGTTTGTCGCATTGATCATCATTGGCCGTGAAATCGCGATTTCGGCGCTGCGCGAATGGATGGCGCAAATCGGTGCCTCGCGCAGCGTGGCGGTTCACATGCTGGGCAAGGTCAAAACCACCGTCCAGATGGTGGCGATTCCGTTCCTGCTGTACGACGGCATGTTGTTCAGCTGGATGGACACGGGTGTCTGGGGGCAGGTGCTGATCTGGTGCGCTGCATTGCTGACCGTGTGGTCGATGGTTTATTACCTGCAAAAAGCCTTGCCGGCGATTCGCCAGCACGCCAAATGAGCGAGGACGCGCAACGTCTGGACTGGGTCCGTGCCATGCCCGTGGTGTTCGTTCTCATCTGGAGTACGGGCTTCATTGTGGCGCGCTACGCCATGCCGCACTCACCACCCATGACTTTTTTGTGGATGCGCTATGCCTTGTCCATCCTGGCTTTCTGGCTCTGGATCCGGTGGGCGAGGGTGGCCTGGCCTCAGAGCCGGGCGCAGTGGTGGCATCTGGGCGTCACAGGCGTGCTGATGCATGCAGGCTACCTGGGGGGCGTCTGGACTGCAGTCAAGGCGGGCATGGGGTCAGGACTCTCCGCACTGATCGTGGGTTTTCAGCCCGTGCTCACCGCCTTGTGGCTTTCGGCGCAAGGGGGACATGTGTCTCGCCGACAGTGGGGTGGGCTTTTGCTGGGATTTGTGGGTCTGGTGCTGGTGGTCTCCCGCAAATTGCAAGACGGGCTGGAGGTGACACCCTGGACCCTGTCAATGGCCGTGCTGGCACTGCTTTCCATCACCACTGGCACGCTCTATCAAAAACGATACGTCCAGCCCTGCGATGTGCGAAGTGCCAACACCGTTCAGCTGCTGGCTGCCGCCTTGGTGACCTTGCCTCTGGTGTGGGTCGAATCTGAGGCTGTACAGTGGCATCCTTCGTTACTAGGCGCCATGGCCTGGTCGGTTCTGGGCATGACCCTGGGGGGCAGCTCACTGTTGTACATGCTGATTCAGCGCGGTGCGGCAGCCAGCGTCTCCAGCCTGATGTATCTGGTGCCACCATGCACGGCGATACTGGCCTGGTTTCTCTTTGATGAGCCCATCACGCTGACAACCCTGATGGGCATTGTCTTGACGGCCGTGGGTGTGAGTCTGGTGGTGCGTTCGCCGGCCTCGCAGCGTTGAAACTGAATTGAATTTTTGTTGGAGTAGTTCATGAGTCAAAAAAGAATCGCCGTGATCGCGGGTGACGGCATCGGCAAGGAAGTGATGCCCGAGGGCTTGCGAGTGGTGGACGCCGCTGCGCGCAAATTCGGCATCGATCTGAAATTCGATCATTTCGATTTCTCCAGCTGGGACTACTGCGAAAAGCACGGCCAAATGCTGCCGGACAACTGGAAAGACCAGATCGGTGGGCACGATGCCATCTTCTTTGGTGCCGTGGGCTGGCCCGAAAAAATCCCCGATCACGTTTCCTTGTGGGGCTCGCTGTTGCTGTTCCGCCGGGAGTTTGACCAGTACATCAACCTGCGTCCTGCACGCCTGATGCCTGGCATCATCGCGCCGGTGGTACGCCGTGATGGCTCACCGCGCCTGCCGGGTGAGATTGACATGTACATCGTGCGTGAAAACACCGAAGGCGAATACTCCAGCATCGGCGGTCGCATGTATCCCGGCACCGCGCGTGAGATCGTCATGCAGGAAACCGTCATGTCGCGCATTGGCGTGGATCGGGTGCTGAAATTTGCCTACGAGCTTGCACAGTCGCGCCCCAAGAAACATCTGACCAGCGCCACCAAATCGAATGGCATCGCTATCACCATGCCGTACTGGGATGAGCGCGTGGCGGAAATGGCCAAGGCCTATCCCGATGTGCGCACGGACAAATTCCACATTGACATCTTGACTGCACATTTCGTGCAACGCCCCGATTTCTTCGATGTGGTCGTGGCCAGCAATTTGTTTGGCGACATTCTGAGCGACCTGGGTCCTGCATGCACGGGCACCATCGGGATTGCGCCAAGTGCCAACCTCAACCCCGATCGCACGGCGCCGTCCCTGTTCGAGCCGGTGCACGGCTCGGCACCCGACATCGCTGGCAAAGCCATCGCCAACCCGATTGGCCAAATCTGGTGCGGCGCGATGATGCTCGAATTTCTGGGACACAAGGCAGCGCACGATGCCATCCTGGCCGCCATTGAAAAAGTGCTGGACCCCAAGAGTGGCGCTCCGCGCACGCCTGACATTGGCGGCAAGGCCAGCACCTCCGACGTGGGGCGTGCGATTGCCGAGGCGCTCTGATCCATATCACATCTTCAGCGCAAATATTTTTCGATAAAGTTTGTCAAATCGGTCTAGAATCCGCCTCCGCGCTGTCACTGCCATGTGTCATGATTGACACTTTGCGGGCCATTGGTTCAAATGCCAACAGCGGCGCGATTGCTCTTCAAGTCGGGATGCGTGTATTTCGGGCATCTTGGCTGGACCCAGACAAAACGACCATCACCACACCTGACTAGTTAGGGGATTTTTGTGAACAAAACAGAACTGATCGAACATATCGCCAAACACGCCGATATTTCCAAGGCCGCCGCCACCCGTGCGCTGGAGGCCACCATGGGCGCTGTGAAAACCACCCTGAAAAAAGGCGGCACCGTGTCGCTGGTGGGTTTTGGCACTTTTGCCGTGACCAAGCGCGCTGCGCGCACCGGCCGCAATCCCCGCACGGGCACCGCGATTAAAATCAAGTCTGCCAAGGTGCCGAAGTTCCGTCCGGGCAAAGCCCTCAAGGATGCTTTGAACTGATTCATCTGTTATCGGTGGGGTGCTTAGCTCAGTTGGTAGAGCGGCGCCCTTACAAGGCGTAGGTCGGCGGTTCGAGACCGTCAGCACCCACCACCCACTGAAGGCGAACCTGGTTCGCCTTTTTTGTTGAGCTCGCTAGAGGGTCCACATGTTTGATTTTGTCCGCAAGCACACCAGGATCATGCAGTTTCTGCTGTTCTTGTTGATCTTCCCGTCGTTTGTGCTGTTTGGCATCGATGGCTATAACCGCTTCCGTGAAAAGGGCGAGGTGGTGGCAACGGTCGATGGTCAGGACATCACCCAGTCCGAATGGGATGCGGCACACCGCAATGAGGTGGAGCGCTTGCGCGTCAGCATGCCTGGCATCGACATGAAAATGTTTGATACCCCTCAGGCCAAATATGGCACCCTGGATCGTTTGTTGCGCGAGCGCCTGCTCAGCGTGGCGGCCGACAAACTGCAGTTGCATGTCAGCGATCAGAAGCTGGCCAGCGAATTGCAGCAAAACCCAACCATTGCGGCCCTTCGCCGCCCCGATGGTTCTCTCGACATTGAGCGTTACAAACAATTGGCGGCCAGCCAGGGCATGACGCCTGAAATGCTGGAAGCCCGGATCCGCGCCGACCTCAGTGCTCGTCAGGTTGTTGGTGCGGTTGGCAGCTCGAGCTTGCTGCCGCCAGCCTTGGCGCAGGTCGCGCTGGGTGCGTATTTTGAGCAACGTGAAGTCCAGATTGCACAATTCAGTGCAAGCGCCAAACAAGCCGGCCTGAAACCTTCGGGTGAGGCGCTGGAAGCCTACTATCAGAAGAACCTTGCGCAATATCAGTCAGCTGAGCGTGCCGATGTGTCCTATGTGGTGCTGGATCTGGCATCGGTTCAGAAGGGCATCGTTCTGCAAGAAGCCGATCTGAAAACGTATTACGAGCAAAACCTCCAACGCGCAGCTTCGCAGGAAGAGCGCCGTGCCAGCCACATTCTGTTCACGGTGGCCAAGGACGCACCGGACGCCGAGCGTGCCAAAGTCAAGGCCAAAGCGGAAGCCGTGCTGGCCGAATTGAAAAAGAAGCCGGCCCAATTTGCTGAACTTGCCAAGAAGCATTCGCAAGATCCGGGATCGGCCAACAAAGGTGGCGATCTGGATTTCTTTGGCCGTGGGGCCATGGTCAAGCCTTTCGAGGATGCGGCCTTTGCTTTGGCCAAGGGTGAAACCAGTGCGCTGGTGAGTTCGGAGTTCGGCTTTCACATCATTCGTGTCACCGACATCAAGCAGCCCAAGCAACGCAGCTTTGAAGAAATGCGTCCTGCCATCGAGGCCGATGTGCGCCGCCAGCAAGCACAACGCAAATTCGCTGAAGCCGCTGAGCAGTTCACCAACATGGTTTACGAGCAGTCAGACAGCCTGAAGCCTGTGGCGGAACGTCTGAAGCTTGAAATTCGACACGCCACGCAAGTGGGCCGACAAGCGCCGCAGGGGGCACAAGGCCCCTTGGCCAACCCCAAGGTGCTGGCCGCATTGTTTTCTCCCGATGCGATCGAAAAGAAACGCAACACGGAAGCCATTGAAATCGGGGCCAACCAGCTGCTGGCCGCGCGCATCGACACATTCACACCGGCAAAAACATTGCCCTTGGCGGATGTGAAAGAGCGTGTGACGCAAGCCTGGCAGCGCGAGGAAGCTGCGGCTCAGGCACGCAAGGAAGGCGAGGCACAACTGGCCGCCTGGAAAAACAAACCTGACTCGGCCAGTCTGGGGGCTGCCACGGTGATTGCCCGCGATCAAACCGGCAAACAATCCGCCGCACTGATCGAAGCGGCCTTGCGTGCGCCTGCGGATGCCTTGCCAGCCTGGGTCGGTGTTGATCTGGGGCGTGAGGGCTATGCCGTGGTCAAGGTCAATCGCCTGGTGCCTCGTGCCACACAGGCAGATCGTGCCCGTGAGCGTGCCCAATTGACCCAGACTTTGGCCGGTGCCGAGAGCATTGCGTATTACAACCATTTGAAAGAACGCTTCAAAGCGGAGATCAAGGTCGCGAAACCTGCCGATCCCGCGCTATAATCTCAGGCTTCGCGGTGGCTGTAGCTCAGTTGGTAGAGTCCAGGATTGTGATTCCTGTCGTCGCGGGTTCGAGTCCCGTCAGCCACCCCAACCCCTTCAAGCAAAAAGCCTCGCTCACATGAGCGAGGCTTTTTTGTTTGTGCAAATTTTCCGGGCATGTCCTACACTGGACGGCATCTATCAGCCTCTCGAGGAGACACACAATGAGCACGCCGAACATGGCACTGGATCCGGCCATCGTGGCCACCTTGCAAAAGGTCACGACGGCTACCTTGACCACGGTCCTGCTGAAAAAAGGTCTGCGCAATGTCTGGATTCGCGGCACGGTACCCATTCGTCCAGGGCAACCGCGTTTGGTGGGGCGTGCCTTCACATTGCGTTTTGTCCCCGCACGTGAAGACCTGGCCACACCCGAGTCCTGGGGCTCGCCGATTTCGACGCGTGCAGCCATCGAGGACATGCCTGCGGGCTGTATTGCCGTGGCCGATGCGATGAACGTGACCGATGCGGGTATTTTTGGCGACATTCTGTGCGCCCGCATGGCCAAACGTGGCATCAGTGCCCTGATCACTGACGGCGTCGTGCGCGATATTGCCGGGGTGCTGTCTACCGGTTTGCCGGTGTGGTGTCGCGGTGCGGCCGCGCCGGCTTCAGTGGCAGGCCTGACTTTTGTGGCCTGGCAACAGCCGATCGCCTGCGGCGGCGTGGCGGTGTTCCCCGGTGATGTGATTGTGGTCGATCAGGACGGCGCGGTGCTGATTCCCGCCCATTTGTTGGATGAAGTCATTCCTTTGGCGGTGGAGCAGGAGCGCCTTGAAGCCTGGATCATGAGTGAAGTCGAGCGCGGCGTTCCGCTGCCCGGTTTGTACCCACCCAACGCCGAAGCGAAAGCCCGCTACGACGCTGAGAAGCACAAGTTCTGATCAGTTCACCAGCACCAGTTTGCCCATGACGCCACGCGAGCCCATGTGGGCGTAGGCGGCTTTCAGTTCGGCCATGGGCATGGTGCGGTCAATCACCGGTTTGACTTTGCCTTGCGCGTACCACTGCGCCAGTTCGCCCATCATGCTGGCATTGGCTTGGGGTTCACGCCGTGAGAAGTCGCCCCAGAACACGCCCACGATCGATGCCCCCTTGAGCAGCGCCAGGTTCAAAGGCAGGGAAGGGATGGGGCCTGCAGCGAAACCGACCACCAGGTAACGCCCGCGCCAGGCGATCGAGCGAAAAGCCGGTTCGGCAAAGTCACCTCCAACCGGGTCGTAAATCACATCAGGGCCCTTGCCCTCGGTCAGGGCCTTGATCTGGTCGCGCAGATTGTCTTTGCTGTAGTTGATGGTGGCATCGGCACCGATGCGCTGACACAAGGCGCATTTTTCATCGGTGGAAGCAGCTGCAATCACACGTGCACCAGCGGCTTTCGCAATCTGGATGGCTGCTGTGCCTACGCCACCCGCAGCGCCGAGCACCAGCACGGTTTCACCGGCCTTGAGTTGGGCGCGATCGATCAAGGCATGATGCGAGGTGGCATAAATCATGATGAAAGCGGCCGCGTCCACTGCAGGAAAACCGGCTGGCAGGGGCATGCACAGCTTGGCAGGTGCGATGGTGTGCGTGCCAAAGCCGCCCGTGCCCGAGAGACAAGCCACGTTTTGGCCCTCTTTCAAATGCGTGACGCCTTCGCCAACGGCGCGCACCACACCCGCGTACTCTGAGCCGGGTACAAAGGGCAGGGGCGGTTTGAACTGGTATTTGTTCTGAACAATCAGCAGATCGGGAAAGTTCAGGCTGGCGGCCTGAATTTCAATCAACACCTCGCCCGCCTTGGGGCTGGGGGTGGGAAGCTCTTTCCAGGTCAGGGCGTCCACGCCCACAGGGTTTTCACATAGCCAAGCATGCACAAGCAGTCTCCTCGTTGAATGGCCACGATCATACAATCCAAGCTCATTCAGGACATGTCATGAACATTCTCATCTCCAACGACGACGGCTACCAGGCGCCTGGCATTGTGGCCCTGTACGAGGCTCTCAAAGACCTGGGCCGCGTGGAGGTGGTGGCACCCGAGCAAAACAACAGCGCCAAATCGAACGCACTGACCCTGCATTCCCCCTTGTATGTGCATCAGGCCGCCAATGGCTTTCGTTATGTGAACGGCACGCCCGCCGATTGTGTCCACATCGCCCTCACAGGGCTCCTGGACTACCGCCCCGATCTGGTGGTGTCGGGCATCAACAATGGCGCCAACATGGGCGATGACACCATTTACTCGGGCACCGTGGGGGCCGCCATGGAAGGCTATTTGATGGGTATCCCTGCCATCGCCTTTTCTCAAACCGAGCGCGGCTGGCGGCACCTGGATGTCGCCGCTGATCGGGCGCGGGCGCTGGTGCAGGACCTGATTCAGCAACAACGCGTTGCAGCCGGGGCACCCTGGCTCCTGAATGTCAACATTCCTTGCCTGCCAGCGGATCAGCTCAAGCCACTCAAGGTGTGCCGCCTCGGCCGACGGCATGCTGCCGAGCGCGTGATCACCCAGACCAGCCCACGTGGTGAGACCATGTACTGGATTGGCAGCGCTGGTCCCGCCAAGGACGATGCGGATGGCACGGATTTTCATGCAACCCACCAAGGGCATGTCGCACTCACGCCCTTGCAGGTTGACCTGACCGACCATGACAGCCTGAGCGCGTGGTCAAACCTGAACTTGTCAGCCTGGGCGAAATGAAGAAACGCCCTGGCTTTCCTGCGCGCCTGGATTTGGGCCATGAAGCGCCGCCCCCCACGACCAGGATGGCCGTGACCAAAGTGGTGGCACCCAAAAAAACCGTGCTGATCAAGCCTGAAGCCACCGAAGCTGTGGTGGTGCCCAAGGTGACGCGCAGCAAGCAGGTGTCTGCGCCTGTTCAGTTGGGAATGGACTCGCAGGCGGTACGCGAGCGCATGGTGCGCAAATTGGCCGAGCAGGGTGTCGAGGATGAGCGGGTTTTGCAGGCCATGGGAACGGTGGAGCGTCACCGCTTTGTCGACTCTGCCCTGGTCAATCAGGCTTACGAGGACACCAGCCTGCCCATTGGCTTGGGGCAAACCATCTCCAAGCCCAATGTGGTGGCGCGCATGATCGAGCTCTTGCGCCAGGGGCGCAATCTGATGATCGATGGCAAGTTGGGCCGTGTGCTGGAAATTGGCACAGGTTGTGGCTACCAGGCGGCGGTGCTTGCAGAGGTGGCCAAAGAGGTCTACAGCATCGAGCGACTGCGTGGCCTGCATGAGCGTGCACGTGACAATCTGCGTCCCATGCGCATAGCCAATGTGCATTTGCTTTTCGGTGACGGCATGCTGGGCTATCCCAAAGGCGCGCCCTATGCCGGCATCATTGCCGCCGCCGGTGGCGAGGCTGTGCCGCAAACCTGGGTGGACCAGCTGGCGGTGGGGGGGCGCATTGTGGCGCCCATGGTCACCCAGCAAGGTCAGCAGGCCCTGGTGGTCATTGACAAAACGCCGCATGGCATTCAGCAGCAATTGCTCGAACCTGTGCACTTTGTCCCCTTAAAATCCGGTGTTGCCTGAGAACAAGGATTGGACATGTCGCGTGAGGGGTTGAGGCTGTTGTGGACTGTGGGATTGGCCGCGCTGTTGACGGCGTGCGCAGGTTCGGGTGGGCGTCCAGCGCCGGCACCCGTCGAAGACCGCATGTCGCGCAGTGGCGCTGCATCTGCGCCGATGGGCACTGCGCGTGGCGCGACGGACAAAACACTGCCCGGTGCCGAAAATGCGGGCAAGCCCGGTTACTACACCGTCAAGCCAGGGGACACCTTGATTCGCGTGGGCCTGGACCATGGGCAGAACTGGCGCGACATCGCGCGCTGGAGTGCCCTGGACAATCCCAATGTGATCGAGGTGGGCCAGGTGCTGCGGGTCACACCACCAGGGGCCAGCATTGCCAACGATGGGGTCATCGTTCGTCCGGTGACACAGACATCTGTGCCCACGCCCGCCGCTGTCCCGCCAGCCAAGCCCGTGGCGGCTCCAGCGCAGGCTCCAGCGCCGGCCCAGCCCCCACCCACTGTCACGCAAACAGCACCGGCAGCGCCCCCTGCGAGCGCAGAAATCTCGGCCGATGAATCCCTCGGTTTTGTTTGGCCAGCCCAAGGCAACCTGATCGCCACGTTTGACGAAGCCAAAAACAAAGGTTTTGACATCGCAGGCAAGGCCGGAGACCCGATTCTGGCGGCCGCTGACGGCCGTGTGGTCTATGCCGGTTCCGGCCTGCGTGGGTATGGCAACCTGATCATTCTCAAGCACAACAATATTTTTCTGACCGCTTACGCCCATAACCAGACCTTGCTGGTGAAGGAAGACCAGTCGGTCAAGCGTGGCCAGAAAATCGCCGAGATGGGCAACACCGATGCCGATCAGGTGAAGCTGCATTTTGAAATTCGTCGTCAGGGCAAACCTGTCGATCCAGCCAAATTCCTGCCCGCCCGTTGATTCAGGCGGTCCCCTTTGCGGGCTTTTATTCATGACCGATTCAAAGACTGTCTATCCAGACGATGCCGTGACCGTGGAGTCACTCGACCTGGAGGCACAAGGCGTGGCCCATCGTCCCGATGGCAAAGTGGTTTTCATTGAAGGTGCTTTGCCCTTTGAGGTGGTGACCGTCAATGTGCACCGCAAGAAGAACCAGTGGGAGCAGGGCAGTCTTCAGTCCTTGCTCAAGGAGTCCCCGCAGCGGGTGCGACCCGGCTGCCCGCATTTTGGTTTGCACGCAGGTGCCTGCGGTGGCTGCAAGATGCAGCATCTGGACAGCGTGTCGCAGGTGGCGGTCAAGCAGAGGGTGCTGGAAGACAATTTTTGGCATCTCGGCAAAGTCAAACCCGAAACCTTGTTGCGCCCCATTCAGGGGCCGGATTGGGGTTATCGTTTTCGTGCGCGTTTGTCGGTACGTTACGTTGCTAAAAAAGGCACGGTTCTGGTGGGATTCCATGAGCGCAAGAGCCGTTACGTGGCCGACATGAAAGTGTGTCCCATCCTGCCTGCGCATGTCAGTGCACTGCTGATGCCATTGCGGGAACTGATCGGTGGCTTGCAGGCCCGCGAGACCTGTCCTCAAATCGAGCTGGCTTGTGGTGATGCTGTCACTGCCTTGGTGTTGCGCCACCTGGAGCCGCTCAGCGCATCGGATCAAGCGCAGTTGCGTGCTTTTGCCCAGGCGCATGGTGTGCAGTGGTGGCTACAGCCCAAAGGGCCGGATACCGTCCAACTGATGGATCCGAGCGACGATCCGGCCCATCAGTTGGCGTATGCCTTGCCTGAATTTGGGATCAGCATGCCCTACAAACCCACCGATTTCACCCAGGTCAACCCACACATCAATCGGGTGCTGGTGACCCGTGCCCTGCGTTTGCTGGACCCGCAGAAAACAGAGCGTGTCATCGACTGGTTTTGTGGCCTGGGCAATTTCACCCTGCCACTGGCCACCTGTGCGCGAGAAGTGCTGGGTATCGAAGGCAGTGAGGCGTTGGTTGCCCGTTCACAACAGAACCTGGCCTTCAATCAGGCGAGGCAGTCACTGGCGCCTACGCGTTTTGTGGCGCGCAATTTGTTCGAAATGACACCGGAATTGCTGGTGCAGGATGGGGTGGCCGACAAATGGCTGGTGGATCCACCTCGGGAAGGTGCTTTTGCGCTGGCCAAAACATTGGCCGATTTGCATCAGCAGCCCGATCTGCGCCAGGGCTGGACACCGCCGCGTCGGATTGTGTACGTCAGTTGCAACCCAGCCACGCTGGCACGGGACGCGGGCTTGCTGGTTCACCAGGCAGGTTACCGCTGTACCCTGGCGGGTGCGGTCAACATGTTTCCGCACACGGCGCACGTCGAGAGCATGGCGGTTTTCGATCTGGCATGAAAAAGGGCCCCGAAAAGGGCCCGGATTGCCGAGGTTGCAGCGGCTTAATCGCGCTCGCCACCCATGATGCCCAGCAGGGCCAGCAAACTTTGGAAGACGTTCACGATGTCCAGGTACAGCGACAAGGTGGCGCTGATGTAGTTGGTTTCGCCGCCATCAATGATCTGCTTGATGTCGTAGAGCATGTAGGCGCTGAAAATCGCAATGCCCATCATGGACAGCACCATCATGCCGATGCTGGAGCCGACGAACACATTGATGATGCCACCCACCATCAGCACGATGGCCCCGACAAACAGCCATTTGTTCATGCCTTCCAGGTCACGCTTGATGACGGTGGCCAGGCTGGCCATCAGGAAGAAAACACCAGCCGTGCCGCCAAATGCGGTCATGACCAGCTCGGTGCCGTTCTTGAAACCCAGCACCATGGCAATCATGCGCGAGAGCATCAGGCCCATGAAGAAGGTGAAGCCCAGCAACACGGGCACGCCGGCCGCTGAATTTTTGGTCTTTTCAATGGCATAGATGAAGCCGAAGGCGCCCACGAGGAACACCACCAGGCCCAGCCCGCCCGAGAGCACGCGGGTCATGCCCGTGGCCACGCCCAGCCAGGCGCCCAGCACGGTGGGGATGAGGCTCAGGGCCAGCAGCCAGTAAGTGTTGCGCAGAACGCGGTTGCGGTCGACTGCGCCGGTGTCTGAATAGCGGTAGTCAATGGTCTGAATCTGATCGCTCATGCGTGTGATCTCCTTGGTTGATCTGCAAATGCAGATGGGCAGATTCTAGGTTGAATCAAGCCCTTTGCAACTTTGGGTGTGACTTCCTACTTTTTGTGGGGGAACTTTTTACAACAGTGTGGTCAATGCGCGTGCCAGCGGGCGCTATGCTCGCGCTTACCGATTTTTCTTTTGACGGACAAAACCCCATGAAAACAAAGCATACCCTTGAGCTGGCTGACCTGAAAACCATTGCGGCGGCTGCCGAAGCGGAAGCCTTGCGCAATCAGTGGGCTGTGACCATCGCCATCGTGGACGATGGCGGCCATTTGCTGTGGCTGCAGCGGCTGGATGGCGCACCTGCGATTTCCGCGCACATTGCCCCGGCCAAGGCCAACACCGCCGCACTGGGGCGTCGCGAGACCAAGGTCTATGAAGACGTCATCAATGGCGGCCGTTACTCTTTTCTCAGCGCCCCCGAGATCAAAGGCATGCTTGAAGGCGGCGTGCCCATCCTGAAGGATGGGCAAGTCATTGGCGCTGTCGGCGTGAGTGGCGTCAAGTCCAGCGAGGACGTGCAGATCGCCCGTGCTGGCATTGCTGCCCTGGGTTGAGTCCAGGCCTCAGTAGATGAGGCGTTCGGGGCGGATTTCCTGCAAGATGGTGGTGGCAATTTCTTCGATGCTTTTGTGCGTCGTGGAAAGCCACCGTATGCCCGCACGGCGCATCATGGCTTCCGCCTCGTTCACCTCAGCCCGGCAATTTTCCAGGCTGGCGTAGCGTGAATTGGGGCGCCGCTCGTTGCGGATTTCGCTCAACCGGTCCGGGTTGATCGTCAACCCGAAAATCTTCTTCTTGTGGGGGACCAGGGCCGGGGGCAGTTGCCGCCGCTCAAAGTCCTCGGGAATCAAGGGGTAATTGGCCGCTTTCAGGCCATGCTGCATGGCCAGATACAAGCTGGTGGGTGTCTTGCCACTGCGACTCACGCCCACCAGGATCACGTCGGACAGCTCCAGGTCGCGGTTGAGCTGGCCATCGTCATGGGCCAGACTGAAGTTGATGGCCTCGATGCGGTCGTGGTATTCCTTGCTTTTGCTGACATCCGAAAAGCGGCCAATCCTGTGGTTGGACTTGATGCCCAGCTCCACTTCCAGCGGGTTCACAAAGGTGCCGAACATGTCCAGCAACATGCCCCTGCAGCCGTCCTGAATGACCTTGAGCACTTCCATGTTCACCAAAGTGGTGAATACGATGGGGCGCTTGCCTTCCACCTCCGCCGTGTGGTTCACCTGGCGGACGGCCTGATGGGCCTTGTCGACCGAGTCAATGAAGGGCAGGCGAACATGGCGGGGCTTCATTTCGAACTGGGCCAGGATGGCGTTGCCAAATGTCTCGGCCGTGATGCCGGTGCCATCGGAGATGAAAAAAACGGTGCGGTGAGGCATGAAAAACGTCCGGTTCAGCAGTGGCAAACCCCTTGCTGCCACCTACAATGGCATCCATTATCCAAATTTCAGCATGCTGTTTCCCGACACCCGCCTCAAGCAAGAACAACCAGCGATGGGTTGGGGGACCGTGCTGTGCGATCGGCGCCCTGCGCGCGCCGTGGTCGCTGCCCCGGTTTTAACTTTTGGAGCTTCCCTATGTCAGCCTTGTTCAGCCCGACCGCCCTGGTCGTACCGTTTGAGAACCTGAGAATGACCGATGTCGAGGCGGTCGGCGGTAAAAACGCCAGCCTCGGCGAAATGATCTCCCAATTGCCACAAGGCGTGCGTGTGCCGACCGGATTTGCCACGACAGCCCACGCGTTCCGCCAGTTTTTGAGCCATGAAAACCTGGCCCAGCGCATCCAGGATCGGCTGGCACGACTGGACACCGAGGATGTGCGTGCGCTGGCCGAGGCGGGGGCGGAAATCCGCGGATGGGTCGAAGCGCAACCTTTCCCTCAGGATCTGGAAAAGGACATCCGCACAGCATTTGCAAGCCTGAGTGCGGGTAACCCGGCGGCGTCCTTTGCAGTGCGCTCTTCTGCCACGGCCGAAGATTTGCCTGATGCCTCGTTTGCTGGCCAGCAGGAAACCTTCCTCAACGTGGTGGGTATTGAGGACGTCTTGCACAAGATGCGCGAAGTGTTTGCCTCGCTCTACAACGACCGGGCCATCAGTTACCGCGTGCACAAAGGTTTTGCCCATGCCGATGTGGCCTTGTCCGCTGGCGTGCAGCGCATGGTGCGTTCCGATCTGGGAGCGGCTGGCGTGATGTTCACCATCGACACCGAATCGGGTTTTGAGGACGTGGTTTTCATCACCTCCAGCTACGGCCTGGGTGAAACCGTGGTGCAGGGGGCGGTGAACCCAGACGAGTTCTACGTCCACAAACCCATGCTGAGTGCTGGCAAGCGTGCGGTGATTCGCCGCAATCTGGGTTCCAAGCTGATCCAGATGGTATTTGCCACCGCAGAGGAAAAGAAAAATGGCGGACGCCTGGTGAAAACCATCGATGTGCCGACCGAAATGCGCAACCGCTATTCATTGACCGATGCGGAAGTCGAGCAGCTGGCGCACTATGCCCTGGTGATTGAAAAGCACTATGGCCGTGCCATGGACATCGAATGGGGCAAGGACGGCACCGATGGCCAGCTCTACATTCTTCAGGCGCGTCCTGAAACAGTAAAGAGCCAGATGAAAGGCCAGGCCGAGCAACGTTACAAGCTCAAGGGCCGTGGCACTGTGCTGGCCGAAGGGCGGGCCATTGGTCAAAAAATTGGCGCGGGTCCTGTGCGCCTGGTGCACAACATCAGCGAGATGGACAAGGTGCAAGCGGGCGATGTTCTGGTCACAGACATGACCGATCCGAACTGGGAGCCTGTGATGAAACGCGCCAGCGCCATCGTCACCAACCGTGGCGGGCGCACCTGCCATGCCGCCATCATTGCGCGGGAGCTGGGCATTCCGGCGGTGGTCGGGTGTGGCAATGCCACCGATTTGTTGCAGGATGGGGCCTTGGTCACGGTCAGCTGTGCCGAAGGCGATACCGGCCTCATCTACGACGGGCTGCTGGAAACCGAAGTGACCGAGGTGCAACGCGGCGAAATGCCCAAGATCCGCACCAAGATCATGATGAACGTGGGCAATCCGCAACTGGCTTTCGACTTTGCCCAGTTGCCCAACGAAGGCGTGGGGCTGGCGCGCCTGGAGTTCATCATCAACAACAACATTGGCGTGCATCCCAAGGCCATTTTGGATTACCCCAATGTGGACGGCGACCTGAAAAAAGCGGTGGAGTCCGTGGCGCGTGGCCACGCTTCACCACGCGCGTTCTATGTGGACAAAGTGTCGGAGGGGGTGGCCACCATTGCTGCCGCGTTCTGGCCCAAGCCCGTGATCGTGCGCCTGTCTGACTTCAAATCCAATGAGTACCGCAAGCTCATCGGTGGCAGCCGCTACGAGCCCGAAGAAGAAAACCCGATGCTGGGTTTCCGTGGGGCCGCACGCTACCTGAGCGCCGATTTTGGTGAAGCCTTCGCGATGGAGTGTGAAGCCCTCAAGCGTGTGCGCAACGACATGGGACTGAGCAACGTGCAGGTCATGGTGCCTTTCGTGCGCACCTTGGGGCAGGCGCAACGCGTGACCGAGTTGCTCGCCCAGCACGGGTTGAAGCGCGGGCAGGACGGACTCAAGATCATCATGATGTGTGAGGTGCCCAGCAATGCGGTCCTGGCCGATGAGTTCCTGCAATTCTTCGATGGCTTCTCGATCGGCTCGAACGATCTGACCCAGCTGACCCTGGGTCTGGACCGCGATTCGGGGCTGGAGCTGCTGGCTGCCGATTTCGATGAGCGGGACCCTGCCGTGAAAGCCATGCTCTCGCGCGCCATCCAGGCCTGCCTGTCGCAAGGCAAATATGTCGGGATTTGCGGCCAAGGCCCCAGCGATCACCCGGACTTTGCATTGTGGCTGGCGGATGCGGGGATTTCCTCGATTTCCCTGAACCCGGACAGCGTGGTCGCCACCTGGCAATCCCTGGCGCAGTAAGGCGAGACTGCGGGGCGGGGCAATCCCTGAGTCGACTGTCCCGCAAAACTGATACAACAACAGGTGATGACCTCTTCATCGTCTGTCAATCCGAAGCATGCCAAGGCCGTTGCGGCTGAGGCCGGTGCTGCGTCGCGTGTGCGGGTTGCCATGCTGGCGCTGGTGGGGGTGACCACGGCGGGGCTGTGTTTTGCCTGGTGGTATCCGCAAGAGACCCTCTGGCACTTTTTTGCGGTCACGCAACTGATTCCCTTGTTCTATCTGGTGCTGTCATGGTGGACCGCCGTGCCCCAGCCCGAGGACAGTGCGCATGGGTAAACGCTGGCGGCTGGTGCTGGCAGGCCTTCTAGGCCTGTCCTTGCTCACTGTGCTGCTCTGGCTGGCCGACTTGATGGGCGCCTCCAAAGGCCTCATCAACGGTTTCTTTCTGGGGGTGTCGATCATTGGATATGCCCTGATCGGCCTGTTCTGTCGCACCACGCAAGCCCATGAGTATTTTGTGGCTGGGCGTCGCATCGCAGCGCCGTTCAATGGCATGGCCACGGCAGCCGACTGGATTTCAGCAGCATCCTTCATCGGTTTGACGGGGTTGCTGTTGTCAGACGGCTATGTGGGCGACGGTTTGCGGGCGGGTGGCCTGGCATACGTGCTGGGCTGGACCGGGGGCTTTTGTTTGCTGAGCGCCTTGTTCGCCCGCAAGATCAACCAATCGACTGCGATCACCATTCCAGAATTGCTGGGACGCCTGTTTGGCAGCACTTCGGTGCGCTGGCTGGGAGCCGTGGGCGCCATTTTGTGCTCCAGTGTTTACCTCGTGGCCCAGATTTACGGCATTGGCCTGGTGGCCTCCATGCTTTCGGGGTTGACATTCGAGCTCGGGGTGTTCATGGCCCTGGGCGGTATTTTGTTGTGCTCTTTTCTGGGCGGAATGCGCGCCGTGACCTGGACTCAGGTGGTTCAGTGTGTGGTCATTGTGGCGGCCATGGTGGCCGTGTGTGTCGCTGTCGCCTGGCGCAGCCATGGCCATCCACTGATTCCCTTGGCCGCAGTGCAATCCATGCAAGAGGTTAACTTGCGCTCAGCCATCATTCAGCAGGATCCTGCTGAGCGTTCCACCCGCAATGCCATGGAAAGCCGTCTACTGGATCTGGAGCTCAAGATCGCGGACCCCGTGACTGCACGCCAGATCGAGCGCCATTCGTTGAGTATTCAAATCAACAAACTCAAAGCGGAGAACGGCCCGTTACGCGACATTCAAAAGCTGGAGTCCAATCCGGCTTGGCGCGACCTGGGGGTTGAGCGGATGGTGGAAGCCTGGACCCAGGAGCGCGATGAGATTCAGCGGGCCTTGCGCCGGCCCGTGGGCTTTCAGGGCGCACAAGCCCCTGGCTGGAATCAGGGCTTGGTCAACACCTTGGCGCTGGTGTTCAGTCTGATGGTTGGCTCGGCGGCCTTGCCCCACATTCTGGTGCGCTCCTACACGGCGGCTTCGCCAGCCGAGGCGGAAAAATCGGTGGTGTGGGCCTTGTTGTTCATCGTGCTGGTCTATCTCTGTGCATCGGCACTGGCTGTGATGATCAAGGATTCTGTGCTCACCGAGTTGGTGGGAGCCAGCATCGGTCAATTGCCGGACTGGGCTGACAAGCTCAAGTTGCGCAAACTGGCCTTGTTGTCGATCACCGACTGGAATGGCGATGGCATTGTCCAGTTCGGTGATATCCGCATGGTCAATGATTATCTGGTGCTGGCCGTGCCTGACATCATGCGCATCTCGCCAGTTTTCACCGGCCTGATTGCCGCCGGCGCATTGGCAGCGGCCTTGTCCACGGCAGATGGCTTGCTGCTGACCATTTCCAATGCGTTCTCACACGACCTCTATTTTCAGTCGGTGGCGCCGAACGCTTCACCGGTTCGGCGTGTCATGTTGTCCAAAATCCTGTTGATGCTGGTGGCCCTGATTGCGGCCTGGATCGCGACGCACCGACCCGTCGACATTCTGTTTTGGGTGGCCTGTGCGTTCTCGCTGGCGGGTTCGACATTCTTCCCTGTGCTGTTGCTGGGCTTGCACTGGCCGCGCATGAGCCGGGTAGGGGCCATTCTCGCCATGGGCAGCGGCTTGTTGGTCTCGATGTACTACATCTTCACCAACCATCCCTGGGTTCAACTTCAGTTGGGGCTGACGAGTTATCAGACCAGCTGGTTTGGGCTGGAGGCTTTCAGCGTGGGTGTTTTTGGCGTGCCGGTGGGTCTGACGCTGGGTGTGCTGGGCAGCTTGTGCTGGCCAGACAAGGGTTCTCCCGTAAAAGCGCTATAATCCTGGGTTTGACCTTGCTGCACCCCGTCTGACGCCGGGGGCGGCTTCAACCACAAGGAGAGTCCATGCGTCATTATGAAATCATTTTGCTGATTCACCCGGATCAGAGCGAGCAGGTTCCGGCCATGCTGGAGCGTTACAAGAGCATGATCACCACCGGCGGTGGCGCTGTGCACCGAGTCGAAGACTGGGGCCGTCGTCAACTGGCGTACATGATCAACAAGCTCGCCAAAGCCCACTACATTTGCTTGAACATTGAAGCTAGCCAGGCTGTGATGGGCGAGCTGGAGCACGCCTTCCGTTTCAACGACGCCGTGCTGCGCCACCTGACGGTGCAGAAGAAAAAGGCCGAGACCGGCCCGTCGCTGATGATGAAAACCGTCGAGCGC